>JAABUN010001423.1_pt1 | contig 52765 bp, 52 predicted proteins | sample 5559311 | NCBI WGS metagenome assembly JAABUN01 (sample SAMN10711877, study PRJNA513370) | rock metagenome | isolation source: Antarctica rocks | place: Antarctica: Victoria Land, Siegfried Peak sud
AACTCGACTACATGAAGTTGGAATCGCTAGTAATCGCAGATCAGCATTGCTGCGGTGAATACGTTCCCGGGTCTTGTACACACCGCCCGTCAAACCATGGGAGTAAGTTGCACCCAAAGACGCAACGTTGCGCCAATGCGGCTTGTGTTTAAGGTGTGGCTCATGACTGGGGTTAAGTCGTAACAAGGTAACTGTACCGGAAGGTGCGGTTGGATCACCTCCTTTCTAAGGAGTCGCAATAACAGTCCTTGCAAACTGGATTCGATGTTTTTTAGGCACGCCTTTCGGGGCGTGCCTTTTTTTATTGCCTCTCTATCATTATGATAGTGTCTAAGCGTGCCGCGCCTCGCTCGTCAGATTATCGAATTAGGCTTCAAGCTACCTGCGACATCTTTCCATGAGGTTGTTCCATCTCTACTTCGTGACTTAGGTAGCCCTGACTCTGCGCTTTGGGCCGACGCCCTCACCGTATTCAGCTATTGGGTCGACAACGACCACTTTTCGCAAAAAGAGCTAGACAGCTTGCTGGACAAAAGCCTAAACCGTATGCGCTACAAGCTCGGGCGTTCGGGTGACGACAGCGTTTTTGTACGGTCTTACGCGGCGCTTTTGTTACTCGAGCTTCTCCACCGTAATCTTGAAAAGGCTATTCTTGACAGCTCACGTCTTGAACTGATTTATAACACGGTTACCGACGTATTTCTTAGAGAACAGGACTACCGCGCCGTCGTCTCCGGTAAAGGCTGGGCTTACGCTACTGCCCATATAGGTGACAATTTTTTGCAGCTCAGCCGGACGAAAGCGCTCGAGCCCACCCACCAAAACGAAATTCTCACGACAATTGGAGTCAAGCTTCGCAGTACCGGTACCTATGTTTTCAGACATTTGGAGGATGAGCGTTTGGCCTATGTTGTGCTCGCCGTGCTTGAACAGGACACCGTAACGCCAGACTTTTTTGAACAGTGGATAGCTGAACTCGTGACGTTTTCCGGTAGTGACTACGCCGCAATCGTTGAACTCCCCGGCGAACAGCACGCTGCTTACAACAATGTTAGGACGTTTCTCAGAAGCTTGAGTTTTCAGCTCAGGTTTCGCAAAAACCCGCTTCTGCAAGCTGAAGCGTTCGACAAGATGCTTGAAGAAGGCGTAAGACGTTTGGACCCCGGTTTTTACACAGACTTCGCAGCGTAACGACACTCCTCAACCTGCGCTCCTCTACTGCCCCTTTTTCATCTCACGGCGGCGCATGGGCATCTGATCGATGACGTCGAAGAGAACAGCAGGCTGAGTGGGTTCAGTAAACCGCTTTTTTTCGCCCCCATCTTTACCAATCAGCACGAGCGCGAACGCCGTTTCGGGAATATCAAAGCGTTTTCTCAGCTTGTTTGCGTCCTCGCCTGACAGATAAAAGACGAGCAGGTCACGTTCGCGCAAACCGTCCTCTACATTTCCAAGAAGTTGCTTTTGTGTCAGGTAAGCGTTGCTGGCAGGTGAGGGCGCGAAAACCAGCACGATTCGGTTGCGACCACGGTAGGCATTAAGCTTCAGAGTATCCAGACTCATAGCCGGTATCCAAGCAGCACCCCCAAACAGTCTTTGCAAGCCGTGCTACATCTCCTCTCATCGTAGCAGAGGGCGCGGAGCCTGGGTCTGTAGAGCTTAGTGATGTGCGTACCTAACGGTACTTGAGATACCGGTTTTGGCGCAGATTCATCGTCACACCTGTTATAGTCGAGCGTGAGTCAGCAATCAGACGGGGATTTTAGAGCGCGTTTGGAAACGGTGATCTTCGAGGCGGACACGCCTTTGGGCGAGCTTTTCGACGTCACCTTACTATGGACGATTGTTCTCAGTATTGCGCTGGTGATGCTCGAGAGTGTCCCCAGCATTCGGGCTGATTACGGTGCGCTGCTACGGCAGCTCGAGTGGCTTTTTACCGGGCTTTTTACCGTAGAGTACGTCGCCCGCCTCTACTCTGCCACCAAACCTCTACGCTACGCGACCAGTTTTTTCGGCGTCGTCGATCTGCTGGCGATTGTTCCGGGCTACCTGAGCTTATTGTTCGTAGGCTCGCAGTACCTGCTGGCGATTCGCGCCCTGCGGCTCCTGCGTATCTTCCGCATCCTCAAACTTTCGCGCTACCTCGGTGAGGCGAGCGTGCTGACCGGGGCGCTCAAGGCGAGCCGCTACAAAATCGCCGTTTTTTTGCTGACGGTTATGACGCTGGTGGTAATTATGGGCTCCATCATGCACCTCGTCGAGGGTCCAAAAAACGGCTTTACAAGTATTCCGATCAGCGTCTACTGGGCTATCGTTACGCTCACCACAGTCGGTTACGGCGACATCTCACCGCAAACGCCCCTGGGCCGGGTCATCTCGTCGGCGCTGATGATCGTCGGTTTCGGTATTATCGCGGTGCCGACGGGTATCGTGACCGCCGAGCTGACGAGGGCCAGCCAAAACACCGCTAAACGGTGTGGGACGTGCGGGCTCGAGGCGCACGATACGGACGCAGCCTTTTGCAAACGTTGCGGCACGCCGCTGACGCCCCTCCAAACCGCGTTCACAAAACAGCCCTAAACCCGGTACGGAAACCCTGCTCTGACCACAGTTCGTTCAGCGTAGTGGATAAGCGGCGGCGACGCGGGCAAACGCAGTCCCAGAGGAAGGGTCATGGCATTGGGAGAGACGTTCAGCTCTACCTCGGCCCGTCCCAAACGCCAGGGGGCGTGAAAGATGTCAGCGCGGTAGAGTTGCCCCTTTCGGTCGGCGCTGTAGAGGCAGTAGCGGCCGGTCAAAAAGCGGGTGAGTTTGGCGTCGCCGAGGCTGCCTGAGACCGGGCGGTAACGCGCGCTGAAGTCCGCAGGCGCGGCCCGGTGGTGTGTTCTGCGGCTCTGAAAACGCACCTCTCCCCCGTCCACCCGCGCCCGCATCCGGGCGTTGAAATAGGGCAGGTGAAACCCGCTCCGGGCGAGGCGCACGGCGAGCGGGTTAGCGGCCTCGAGGCTGAAAAACCACACTCCCGGTACGCCATCGACGTTTACGTAAGTGCGGACGTTCAGCTCGGGAAAGCCTGAGATACCCGGTACGCTGGGCAAAAACCTCGGACGCACGTGACGCATCACGAAAGGGACGATCCCGAGCCACGCAGCGCCGTCGTGGGCCTCGAGCGTCACGCCGGATGGTAGCAGCAGACTTAGGGCAGCGGGCGGCAGCGACCAGTGCAAAAAGAGCAACTTTTCCCACTGCATCGCTAATACCCAGTCGGATCGACGGGTTTTAGATGGGGGCGGACTAGTCGGGTAAGACATAGAGGAGCATCATGACGAAGTGGCAGGCGCTGCCCGCCAGCACAAACAGGTGCCAGAGTTCGTGGTAGCCGAACACGCCAGGGAACCAGTCCGGTTTTTTGAGACCGTAGACCACCGCGCCGACCGAGTAAAACAGTCCGCCCAGAACGAGCCACACCACCCCGCCCGCCGGTAGCGCCCGCACGATCGGGACGATAGCGACGAGCGCGAGCCAGCCCATCAGCAAGTAAAGCGCAGTCGATAACCAGCGCGGAGCCTCGAGCCAGAACAGCTTAAAAGCGACGCCCAACACCGCGATCCCCCACGCCCCGGCGAAGAGCGACCAGCCCCACACGGCGCTCTCTTGCAGCGTGACCAGCGCAATCGGCGTATAGCTGCCTGCAATCAGCACGAAGATCGCGGCGTGGTCGAACACGCGGAGTCGGCGCAGGCTCTTCGCGCCCACACGCAGTGCGTGCAGCAGCGTCGAGGCGGTATACAAGAGAACGAGCGCGCCGCCGTAAACGGCGAAACTGACCGTACGCCACGGCTCACCGGCGGACAAAACGATCAAGGCCACTAGACCGGCGACGCTCAGCAAGATACCGACAAAGTGCGTCAGGCTGTTGACCGGTTCGCGCAGGTAACGGTAGAGACCTTTGGGCGGGGGTTCGGTCATAGGTTTAGTTTAGCAACCGGTAAGGCTGTCAGAGGTTGTACGAAAGGTCGGTTAAGTGAATAGGCTCGACACCCAGGAAGCGTCCAGTCCTTACGCTCCGGTTACCGGGTTTCTTTACGCGCACGCTTGGGGGTTGGCACGTCGATACTCTGTCCGAGAGCTCCGTTTGAGCGCATTTCAGGGATGGCTCCGCCATCGTTTTGCGGAGCGGTCTACGGCACCAATCCGGCCTCAACTTCGGGATCGAGATAAGCGTTGCTAAAGAACGTTTCGGCGGGCAGGTCGGTTTCGACGCGCCCGGTTTCCCGGAGGAGCGTCAGCAGCTCCTGCCACTTGGCGGGGTCGCTGAAGCCGACACCGTTCTCACGGCTGTAGGGCGATTCCCAGAGCGGCAGCGTCGCCTCGAGGACGGCGAACCGCGCTTCGTCCAGGTTCTCGACAAAGCTCTGTGACGCGCTAAACGCGCCTTCGGGGTCGGTGAGCGTAAACGCGACGCCTCGCTGTGACGCCCTCAAGAAACCTTCGGTCAGCCCTCCCTCCGCTACCGCGTCGGTGGTGACGACCCCGCTGCCGGGGGCGGGACTGTAGGGGCCGACGGGAATCACCTCGACGGCGACGCCCTGAGCCGCTAACACCAGCGGTTCGTTGTTGACAAAACCCAGAGCCACATCGACCCGCCCCGAAACGACGGCCTCGAGCTGGGTAAAGCCGATCTGCTCGACCGTTACGTCGGCTTCTTCTAAGTCGGCGGCCCGCAGCACTGCCTGAAACGCGGTATACGACGACCCGAACAACCCGGGTATCCCGACCGTTTTACCCTCGAGGTCGGCGGGGGTGGTGATCTCTTTTTCCGCAAGAGAAAAGAGCGCGTTGGGTACCTGTTGAAAAAGCGCCATTACATATACGAAAGGGGTTTGCTCCGGGTCTTGGGCGCGCAGCGTGATCACGTCTTCAGCGTCGCCGACGACGAAATCGAGCTTGCCCTGGGCGAGCAGCGGGTAGAGTTCGCTGGCAAAACCGTGCTGGAACGTGACCTCCAACCCCTCTTCGGCGTAAAAGCCGCGCTCTTGCGCCGCGTAAAACGAAGCGAACTGTACGTCGGGAAGGTAACCGAGCCCGACGCGTACGGTTTGCACGTCCGCCGCCGTTTGAGCTCGAGCGCCGCCGAACAGTGCGGAGGCTAAGATGGCGACCACGAAGACGCTGGAGAGCGAGGGAATCTTAGACCGGTTGAGGGAGCGGGTTCTAAACATGCCTCTATCTTCGGCTACCTGAGCCTCGAGCCGGGCCTCCGGGCGAACATAACGCCCTAGAACCTGAACGAATTGCCAAACTAAAAGCCGGGGTCAGTTCCTTTGATAGCGTTTCAACCGGCGCTCGAGCAGATCAACCGCGCCGTAGAGCAGAAGCCCCAGCACCACGATCACGCCGACGGCGGCGACGGCGTTGGCCGTCCGAAAATTCAGGCGTTCGCTGTTGGTAAAGAACCCCAGACCTTGCCCCTGAAAAATAAACTCACCGACGACCGTCCCGATCAGCGCCAGCGTCACCGTCAGGCGCAGGCCACCTATCAGGCTCGAGACCGCACCGGGTAGCTCGAGCCTGAAAAACGTCTTCCAGGCGGGCGCGCTCATCGTCCGGAAGACCTCACGGTAGACACGCCCGACCTCGCGCACCCCGACCATCGTCGAAACGATGACCGGAAAAATCGAGATCAGCGTCGTCACGGTTAGTCTGGCGGCGAGTCCGTAACCGAGCAAGACGATCAGCAGTGGCGCGATGATAACTATCGGCACCGCCTGAAGCGCGACGATAAAGGGCGACAAAAACCGCTCGAAGATGCGTGAGCGCCCCATCATGTAGCCGATGGGCGTCCCCAAAGCGAGCGCCACCGCGACCCCGAGCAGCGTAACCGAGAGCGTGGCCCAAGCGTGGCGGGCGAGCGTGGGGGCGTTGTTTACCAGCGCCTCCCCTACCGCTGACGGCGACGGGAAGAAGTTGGGCGATACCTGCCCCGCCAGCACATTCCAGCTCAGCAGTAGCAGCAGCGCAAACACGACCGTCCCCAGCAACTCCCACGGGGCGCGGCGCGGCGCTTTTACGGGGCGCGGCAGGATGCTCGAGTCTGCCAGCCCCACCCCGGCACGTAAAGACGCCTCGAGGCCGTCCGTATACGCGGTCAGCCGCCCCTCGAGCCGGGTGTCCATCACCTGCTGCACGCGCCCGTCACGGAGCACCACCACCCGGTCGGCGAGATAGACCGCTTCACGGATGCTGTGGGTGACGAAGATAACGGTGCGTTTGTCTTTGTGGTGAAGCCGTTTGAGCTCCAAGTTGAAGCGTTCGCGTACGAGCGCGTCGAGCGCGGCGAAGGGCTCGTCCATCAGCAGCACCTCGGCGTCTTGCGCCAATGCCCGGGCAATCGCTATACGCGCCTGCATCCCCCCCGACAGGCTCCGGGGGTAGCGCGCGGCGTGTTCGCTCATACCGACTTGTTTGAGCATCTGCCCGGCGTCCTGACCACGCCCGGTGAGCACACGGGGCAAGGCCACGTTCGCCTCCACCGTACGCCACGGCAGGAGCCGGTAGTCCTGAAAGACGAGCGCAGGTTGTCCGGTGGTCTCGGCGCGGCCCGCGTCCGTCTCTAGGAGTCCGGCGATCACGCGGAGCAGGGTGCTCTTGCCGCCCCCCGAAGGGCCGATCAGCGCCACGAACTCGCCGCGTTCGACCTCGAGGTTGACATCTCTAAGCACAGAGACGTCCTCGAACGTCACCGAGATCCCCGTCAGACGGACGGCGACGCCCGCAGGTTCAGGTTTTGGCGTTTGCGGAGGGTTGGGGCTGACGGTGCTCACGCGGCCCCTACCCAACCCGGACTTGCCGAGGTTGGCGCTACTGGAGTGGAGGCCGGAGTGATCATCACAAGTTCAGATACAGCTTAGCCTAAATTCGGCTGAACTCGAGTTACAAACGCGTCGCTTTAGAGCTGCGCGCCGTGCTGCAAAAGCCAGCTCACTGCGCCGAACAGCGCGTACCCGAGCAGCAGCACGCTGACGACGCCCGCCACCTGGTCGATACGGGGCGATCTGGGCAGTCCCTGGCGGGCGAAACCCCAGAGCAGACCACCGAGTAGACCGCCGAGGTGACCCCACAACGACACGTTCGGAATCGCCAGCGAAAAGATCACGATAAACCCGATCCACTGGAGAAGCGAGCGGGTGAGCATCCGGTCTCCGGCTCCGCGCCCGCGCAGCACGTCGGCTAAGAGCGCGCCGCCCACCCCGAGCACCCCGCCCGACGCGCCTACCACCCCAGGCGGGCCGCTGCCGCCCTGCACGACAAAGGTCAGGTACGCGCCCATGACGCTGCCGAAGACGAACGCCGCCAGCAAGTTGCCCCAGGCGCGGCGCGTTTCGTAAAGCCGCCCGATATCGACGAGCACCCACAGGTTGAGGCCGATGTGCAGCAGGCCGCCGTGAACGAACGCGTACGACAGGTAACGCCAGAGCGCGTCGCCACCGGGCGCACCCGGCCTGAGCGTAAGAAAGCCGCCTGCGGCGACCCAAGCGTTAGCGTTGCCGTAGCGTTGCGCGGCCCAGAGCTGCACCCCGTAGAGCGCCCCCAGGAACAGGGCGAGAGCAAAGGTAGCGAGAGGTCTCGAGGGTTTTTTTGCCGCCGGAACGTCCTGAGCATAACGTGCCAGCGCCGCCTCCAGACGCGCCTTGTGGCGGGGCGGGGCGTAGGCGTGCGCCTGGGCGTAGAGCTGCCCGGCGGCCTGCGGTTTGTGGGCGCGCTCGGCGGCGAACGCGAGAATCTCGAGCACCCGGTAGGGTGGTACTCCCGGCAGCGGCGTCTGAAGCTGTTCTCGAGCCGCCGCCACCTCACCCCGGTAGGCGTGTAGGCGCGCTTTGGAAAGCGTAAACGCGCGGTAGCCGAGCGGCCCCTGACCCTGCGCTTGCCACCGGGCCTCGAGGTCGTTTAACTCCGCTTCTGCCGCCGCCTCGTCGCCGAGCGCCAAGAGCGCCTGCACCCGCGCCGCGGAGCCCAGCAGGGCGTTGTCGCCGCCCTCCGCGACCGGCAGGGCGAGCACCTCGGGCCACCGCTCCTGAAGCGCGTAGGCTTGCGCCCTCAAGATGTCGCCTTCACCTTCGGGAAGGCCCTCGAGCGCCGCCTCGGGGTCGTCTTGGCGAAGCGCGACGAGCGCGATCAGCCGCGACATGCCGGTACGTCCTTCAGGGCTCCAGTAGAGGCCAAGAGCCAGCGTTCGGGCGGTTCCGTAAAGCCGCCCTCTGGCGAGCGCGGTCAGGGCAAAGGGGGCCAGCACGTAGAGCGGCCCGATGATCAGCGTCGTCCACAGCAGGAGCGGCGTGACGACGTTGCCAGAGAGCGCCAGAGCGCCGAACAGACCACACAAAAGCGCCGCCAGCAGCGTTTTGAGCGGTAGTTCGCTCCACAGGGGCGCGAGGCGCTGCGTCCAGCGCACCCCGTACAGACCGAACACAGCGAGCACTACGAAAAACAGACCTTGAGACGCACCAGGAGACATACGTTCAGCCTACCGCGCGGCCCGCCGACCGGGTAGGTACGCTGCCGACACACGCCGAACATGTACACTTGGGATATGCAGCGGCGGATGGGACGAACGGGGTTACACGGGCGAGGTGAGGACGTATGAGCGCCCTTATCTTTGCGCTGTGCCTCGTTGCAGGCTATCTGATCGGCAGCTTTCCGACCGGCTACTTCGTCGCCAAAGCCTACGGCGTCAATATCCAAAAGGTCGGTTCGGGCAATATCGGCGCGACCAACGTACTGCGTTCGGTCGGCGTCTGGCCCGCAGTGCTGACCGTCCTCGCCGACCCGCTCAAAGCAATGCTCTCGATTCTCATCGCCGACCTCGTGGGGGTAAGCGAGTGGGGGCTGGTGCTGGCGGGGCTGGCGACGGTGCTGGGCAACAACTTTAACATCTTTTTAGGTTGGCGCGGCGGCAAGGGTGTAGCGACGAGTCTGGGCGTCGGGCTGGCTATCGTTCCGGTGGTAACGCTCGCCGCCGGAGCAGTCGGTATCCTGACGATCGCCGTCGGGCGTTACGTTTCGCTCGGGTCGGTCGTCGCCCTTTTCAGCGCGCCGCTCTTTTTAGTCATGCGCCCCTTCAGCGTACCGCAGCTCTTTCTGGTGTTGTCGCTTTTACTACTGGTTTTCGTTCGGCACCGCGAGAACCTCAAACGGCTGGCAGCGGGCAGCGAACGCCGTTTGGGAGACAATGACGTTCACGAACCCGCACGCCCGGAAGAGGTCTCGGGTGCTTGACTTTTTGGTGGTCAGCCCGCACCCCGACGACGCCGAACTGGGCATGGGCGGCAGTCTGGCGCGCGCCCACGCCGAGGGGCGCAGCACCGGCATCATCGACCTGACCCGGGGCGAAGCGGCGACCAAAGGCACCCCCGAAGAACGTGACAGGGAGGCGGCGGCGGCCTCCGTGGTGCTCAGCCTCGATGTGCGGCGCAACCTCGGCTGGCCCGATTCGCGCATTTTGGATTCCGAAGACAGGCGGTTGCAGCTCGCCCGTGTACTGCGCGACCTGCGGCCCCGCGTGGTCGTTGCGCCGCACGGCAACGACCGCCACCCCGACCACGTGGCCGCCGCCCACATCGTCCCGGCAGCGGTGCATCTGGCAGGGCTGAAAAACAGCCCCCTGTCCGGCGAACCCTACAAACCCGAGCATCTGTTTTTTTATATGGGCAACGGCCCCTTCGAGGCGACGCTGGTGGTCGATACGAGCGACTATGTAGACACCTGGGAAGCGGCGGTGCGCTGCTACAAAAGCCAGTTCACCGGCGAGGCCGCGTCCGAAACCGTGACGCCCGACGTATACCGCCGCAGACGCGGGCGCGCGGCGTACTGGGGGACGTTTATCGGCAGCGAGTACGGCGAGCCGCTGTGGACGCCGAGGCCGGTGGCGTATACGCCGTTCTGATTGGGGCCACGTGGCGTGAATTCCGCCCTCGTCGACCTCGAGCTTAGACGGCTCCGCAATCATCTCGGCGTGGTCACGACCGGCGGCGTTATCGAACAGCTCTCCCCCGTCGGCCCGGCGAGCGTCCCGGCGTTGAATATTGCGTCACCTGTAGACCTTGCTTTAGCCGTATGGCCGTTTCCCCTCGAGCCCACCCCCCTCAGCATCCTGACTTCACTGGGCTACGAGCCGGTCGAGGGGTTTGAGGACGAACCGGAGCAGCGATTTTTCAACGCCGACAAAGCTGCGCGGCTACACGTCGTCGCGGCAGGCAGCGACCTGTACACGCAGTACGTCGTGATACGGGATTTTTTGCGAGCGAGTGCTAGAGCAAGAGAAAGGTTTCTCGAGCATCCGGAAAACGTCACAACGGCCTTCCTGGAGGACGCGGAACGCTGGTGGTCCAGCTTTTACGGCTTCTCACCGGTAGGAGCTGTTGCAAAAGAATTCGACAGTTTTACGCATCCTTGGTTCTTTAGCAGCGGTTGGGCGCTCGACCTTTTCTTGGGACGAGTGACGCGGGTGCATCACGACGTCGACGTGACCATTGCCTGGACAACCATTCAGGCGCTAAGGCAGCATTTGAACGCTCGAGGCTGGAGTCTCGTTCTTCCGCTCGACGGGCGGCTCGAGCCGTGGCCACCGGAGAGCCCCCTAGAGCCCGACATCCAGATTCACGCCCACCGTGACGGCACGGTTATCGACCTGCTACTGACGGAGATGGACGCCGAGACGTGGGCCTACCGCCGCGAACCAAGTCTTATCTGCGCGGCTCGACAAGCCTTTTTGCGATCAAAAGACGGTTTGCCGTTTCTCGCGCCCGAACTCGTGCTGCTCTTCAAAAGCAAAAACACGAGTTCCGACAAGCAAAAACGCCCGCAGGACAAGAAGGATTTTATAAACGTACTCCCGCAGCTTACGACGGCGCAAAGGAGCTGGTTGAAGAGGGCGTTAGGGCAAACCGACCCAGCACACCCTTGGTTGGCGAGCCTCTGAACTCTTTTTGCAAGCCCGGCAAATGCCACGTCAGACCTTCCGAACTGCCAGCCTCGAGCGCGCCTCACGCTTTTTCGCGCAACTCACCACCGCAATCCCCGATAGCGCCACCCCCCCGCCCACGAGCATCAGGAGAGACGGCACTTCACCTAGAAGCAGCCACGAAAAGAACAGGCTGAAAACCGGCACGGCGTACAAAAACGTCGTCGCCAGCGTCACCGGCATTTTGGAGATAGCGTAGGAAAACTGCGCGTAGGCGACCGCCGCCGGAAACACCCCGATGTAGACGGTCGCCCACAGCGCCGAAGGCCCGGCGTCCGCTACATCCGCAAAAAAACCGGGTAAAAACACGAGCAGCGGCACCGTTCCGGCCCAGGTCGCAAACGCCGTCACCTCGACCGCCCGATAACGCTCAAAGAGGGGTTTTTGCAGCGTGGTAAAAAAGGCGGTTGAAAGTGCGGAGAGGAGGATAAGGAGCGCGAACGGGTTGAAGTGGAGCACCGCCCCGTCACCCAGGACGATAAGCAAAACGCCCGCGAACGACACCAGAAACCCTACCCAACCGAGAACCGGCAATCTGTCTTTGAGCATAAAAAAGGCGACCACCGCCGTAATCGCCGGAGCTGTGGCGATGATCAGGCTCGCCGCGCCCGCTGAGACGTGCAGCTCGCCGTAGTTGAGCGCCAGATGGTAGATGGTGATGCCCAGAGAACCGACCAGAAAAAAGTAGGGAACGTCTCTGGCTTCAGGCCACAAGCGTTTTTTGGTGACGAGCAGGAACAACAAAAAGCATCCCGACGCGACCATAAAGCGTAGCAGCGTCAGGTTGGGAGCCGACAATCCGGCGAGCCCCAGTTTGATACCCGGAAACGCCGAACCCCACAGCACCGCCAAAATAAAGAGGTTGAACAACATACCCCAAGTCACCGCTCAGCCACCGTCAGTCACACCCTGGACTTTAACACTGCGAACTCTAACACCGGGAATCGTCCGCTTTCCAACCACGGCTCAGGCGGGCAGCATGACCGGGCGACCACACGCGCAGACCTCGGACTCACGCACCATCGTCGCCTGACCCTGACGGTGCCAGAGCGTGGCGCACTCGGGGCAGCGAATCTCGTCTTCGGAAATGCTCCGGAGCGCGCCCGGTTCGATAAAGCGCGCCTCGCCGCACCAGCCGCACACGACCTCGGCCCCGCCGTCCTCGTCGATCATCCGCTCGCGTTCTTCGGGTGAAAAGTAGGCTAAAGCGTCCAGAGCTTTTTCGTCCGAGCAGCGGCACTCGAAGCGTAGCGGCAACGCGTCGGGGGTAAGCAGCTCGAACTCCAGACCCCAGCACAGCTCTTCGACAATTTCAATCAGCGAGGCGCGCCGCATGGCGTCGGTAAGCTGACCGAAGGCGCGAACGTTGGCCTCCAAAAGGGCCAGCGCCCCCTCGTCGGCGTCGGGGAGTGCTTGCAAAATCACGCCGCCGGACTTCACCACGCCACCGGGTTCTATATACACTCCCAACAACACGGCCGAGTTGATCTGTTCGGACTGCGCCAGAAACACCGCGATATCTTCGGCAATCTCGCCCGTAGCCAGATCGACCGAACTGCTGTAGGGGTCGCCGTAGGGCGCGTGGGCGCGGATCACCTGCAAGTCACCCTGACCGAGCGAACCACCGACGTCGAGCTTGCCGTCCGGACGGGGCGGCAGCGACGCGCCGGGGTTGGTGACGTAACCACGTACCGCGCCGTCCAGACCGGCGTCGGCGATGACGCCGCCCAGAGGCCCGTCACCCCGGAGGCGGAGCGTGACGCGGTCTTGCGGGTTTTTGAGCAGCACGTGCGACAACAGCAGCGCCCCGGTCAGGGTGCGGCCCAGGGCGGCAGTTGCGGTCGGCGCGGTGTCGTGGCGTACGCGCGCGTCTTCGACGAGTGCGGTGGTGTCGGCGGCGACCACGCGGATACCACCGGCGGCGGCGACGCCGCGGAGAAGGTAGGACATAAGGTTGACCTTTCTGGAATTCGTAACCTAAAGCCGCTCTTGGCGGCCTGATGCTACGACTATACGCCTCACCAACGCGCGTTGGGGTAAGGCTCGAGACGCCCCTCAGCTGCGCCGTTGCCGAGACGGGGCAGGTATACGTTTCCAGACCGGACGAGGTTGCAGTTCAGCGCCTGCGTAGCCGTCACACCCGCTACAGCCTACTAAAGTACCTGTGGTGATCGATAGCAAAAACGCCGATATCACCAGTGCCAATATCTCGCTGGTTCGCCCACACCTCGGCGACCCGTCCACAGCTCACGCGCTCCCCGAAGGCTACACCCTGCGCCGCCTGGAGCACGCCGACGAACCGCAGCTCGCGCAGCTTCTCAATTTGGCTTTCGGCGGTACCTGGGACGAGGCGCGTGTCCGCGACGCCCTGACCGGCGCGCCCGATGTAGGGGCTGTTTACGGCGTCGTCCGGGACGGCGAACTCGTAGCGACCGCCTCGAGCCAAAGCCGCCCGGAGCGCGACCCGGCGGCGGGGTTCGTCCACTGGCTTGCCGCGCACCCGGAGCACCGCAGCCGGGGGCTCGCCCGCGCGCTGCTGGGGCGGATTATAGAGGATTTCAGGGGGCGCGGGTACGCCTGCGCGCGGCTCGACACCCAACCGGAGCGTCTTCCGGCGATTCGGGCGTATCTAAAGTTCGGTTTCGTCCCCGTGTATGAGACGGGCGGCGATCCCGAAGATCAGAAAGCTGTCTGGTCGATTGTTTTTCAGACTTTGACCGGGGCGGCAGGTCATCGACTTGCCGACGATGCGGAGCCTGTGCAGACGCCTCGAGCCTAGCCAGTTTCCTCCACGCGCGCACCCGTCTCCTGCGCCGCAATCTCGTCCCACGAGTACGCCATGTAGTCGGCAAACGCGACCACGTACGCGCCCCACTGCCGCCGCAAGGCAACGTAGCGGTCGGCTCCGGCAGTTACGTCCTCGACTACGGTAATTCCTTCGGCGCGCAACTTGTCGGCGACGCCCCGGTAGTGTTCACGCCACCTCTTCTCGGTGTCGTCGGTCAGTTCGTCTACCCGCCCCGGGCGCTGCGGCAAAAAAGCCTCGGCGACGCCCTCGAGCAGTTGCGTCCCGCCACCCCAGAGAGCGGCGACGGCTGAAGAGCCTACCAGCGAAGGGTAGGCCCGTTCGTCCAAAACGCTTTTGATAAGCGTCGCCGTATCGAGGGTCAGGAGCGAGATGCGGGAGAGTGAGTAGGCGTGCTCCCGAAAACGAAAATAGTGGAGCACCGGGTAAAAGTGATGCGACTCGTAGAGGTTGATCACCTCTTCGGCCATGGTGGTGAGTTCTTGCTGCGCGCCGCTAAAGTCGCCGCCGGAGCCGAGCCGAGTCAGCAGCACACCCGCGTCCGCCGTACCCGAGGTGCGGTGGTGTAGCCCGAGCGCAAAGGTGTTGCGCCGCACCAGCGCGCTGTACACCGACGTTAAAAAGGTAAGCGACAAGGTCAGAACCGAAAACCCCGTCGCCGCCATGAAGACCGTGAGCAGGCGCTGAAACGCGGTAAACGGTGCGAGGTCGCCGGTACCGAGCGTCGTCAGGCTGAACCCAGCGTAGTAGAGCGCCGCCGCAAAACCTGTAGGCGTCTCTCCCGAGGTGGAGCGAACCGCCGAACCGAGCGCCGGTTGGATAAAGAGTGCGAAACCGACCATAAGCAGCAAGACCCAGAGCGTGACGGTGAGAACCAGCAGACCGGGTCCGGCGTAGGCGAGCAGGCGGTCTCGGCCTCCGGTTCCCGGCAGCGCGAGCGCGACACGCCGGAAAAACCGCCACAAAATCCCGTGCAGCCGGTCGCTGAGCAAGCTTGCGCCGCTGCGGGCGTAGAGTACGGCCAGAAAGATATCTATAAGTGCTACCAGTACGAGCCCTACGCCGAGAAATTGTCCGAACTGCACCGAAGCTACGATCCGTGCAGGCGAAAGCGTAGGAACTCGAGCCCACCCTCTCGCCTGCCTGTGATGCGTTTTTTGCAACCCGGTCGGGTCGGCGTCACTCGAGCCCCCGACTGAAATTACGTGCGCTAGCGTTCACAAAACACCCCCCTTCACGCTAGCACACGCTGAACCTGCACTCTGACACCCAATACCTGACGCCCGACGCCTAACACCCAATACCTAGCACCTGACACCCGACGCCCAACACCCTGCCCCTAACGTACCCGCAGCACCAGCGCGATCCCGCCGAGGATGGCGGCGGCGGCGACCCCCAGCCGCAGCGAGATCGGTTCGCCGATAAAGACCACCCCGCCGAGCGCCGCGAGCACCGGCACGCTGAGCTGCACCGTCGCGGCAGCCGTGGCCCGCAGAGACGGCAGCGCCGCGTACCAGACCAGATAGCCCAGACCCGAGGTAACAGCCCCCGAAAGCGCCGCGTAGACGATTCCCAGCGTGTCGAACTGCACCGCTGCGAGGGGCGTAAAAAGCGCCGCCAGCGCGAGAACCGCCGTCAGCGGCAGCGTCCGCAAAAAGTTTCCGGCGGAGACCGCTGCGGGGTCTTTAGCGCCGCGACCCCGCAGCGAGTACACCCCCCAGGCCGCGCCCGCCGCGACCATCAGCGCGGCAGGCCCGGGGGGTGGCGCGCTGAGGCCGGGCAGCAGCAGGTAGACCACGCCGCCGAGCGCCGACGCAAAACCGAGCGTCTGCACAGCAGAAAACCGCTCGCCGCGCGCGAGACCGTAACCGATCATGCTCAGCTGCACCGCGCCGAACAGCAGCAGCGCCCCCGTCCCGGTCGGCAACACCACGTAGGCGAAAGAAAAGGCGGCGGCGTAGACGAACAGCGCCGCCGCTGAGAGCCAGCTACCCGCCCCGGAAGACGCTCTGCGCGCCCGCCCAAAAACGACGACGCCGAGCACCAGCGCGCCCGCCAGCAACCGCACCACGGTAAAGGTCGCGGCGTCCAGAGGGGTGGTGGCGAGCGCCAGACGGCACAGCACCGAGTTGGCGGCGAAGGCGAACATGGCAGCTGCCGTAAGCGCGTAGACCGTAGAGCGGGAAACCGTAGGCCGAACCGGAGCGTTCACTCGAGCTTTGAGAGGGCGTTCAGGCTCGCCGCCGGGACGAGCCCCGACACGTCCGCGCCGAGGCCGAAGAGTTCACGAACCCGCGTCGAGGAGACGAACGACCACTCCGGCGCGGCGAGCATAAAGACGGTTTCGGCGTCCGCGTTGAGGTGCCGGTTAAGCCGCGCCATCTGCGTTTCATACTCGAGGTCGAGCGCGCCCCGCAATGACTTGACGATGACCTGCGCGCCCCGCTGCTGCACGTCATCGACCAGCAGCCCCGAAAACGTCTCTACGGTGACGTTGTCCAGATCGGTGGTCGCTTCATGAATAATCTCGAGGCGAGTCTCGAGCGTCAGAAACTTGCTGCTCTTGAGCGGATTGTCGAGCACCGCGACGGTAAGCCGGTCGTAGACGCGGCTACTGCGGCGGATAATGTCCAAGTGACCGTTGTGAAGCGGGTCGAACGAACCAGGGTAGAGAGCGTGAATCATAATATTGGGCTCATGGTACGGGGGTCATGGTGTCGGGCTCATGGTTGAGGCTCATCGTGTGGATTGCTGAACGGCTGGGGATTCCCCGAGTAGCGTATCGACCACCTCGTCGGCTGAGGCGTCCCCGGCGGATACGGCGTCGATAAGGCGAGGCTCGAGCCCTTCCAGACGCCTGCGAACCCGGCTCGACAAGAGCGCCGCGACCTCGAAACGAACCCGCTGCTGACGAAGCACCGTCAGTTCCCCGGTCGTTTCAAGGTGATCTCTGTGCGCCGCCAGCGTCTCGGAGAGTTCGGCTACACCTGTTCCCTCGAGGGCTACCGTCTCCTGAATCGGCGGCCTCCAGCCCGCTTGCTGCGGAGCCAATTCTAAAGCCGCCTTGATTTCGCGCGCCAGCCGACCGGCTCCCGGCTGATCGGCCTTGTTGATGACGAACACGTCGGCGATCTCCATAATGCCCGCCTTAAACGCCTGCACACCGTCGCCCTGCCCCGGCGTAAGGGTCAACAGGGTGGTGTCGGCGACCCGCACGATATCGACTTCGGACTGCCCCACACCGACCGTTTCGGTGCAGATCAGGTCGAATCCAAAGGCGTCTAACAGCGCCGTCACCTGCAAGGTTGCCGCCGCCAGCCCGCCCAGCTGCCCACGCGTCGCCATCGAACGGATAAACACGCCGTCGTCTTTGTGGTGGCGCATCATGCGAATACGGTCGCCGAGAATTGCGCCGCCGCTGTACGGGCTCGTCGGATCGACGGCGAGCACCGCGACCCTTTTACCCTGGGCTCGAGCCGTGATGATGAGCGCGTCTGTCAGCGTACTTTTGCCGCTGCCGGGGCTGCCGGTAACGCCGACGATATGCGCGCGGCCGCCCCGCGCGCGCACCGCCCGGAGCAGCGTCTGCCCGGCAGCGTCGCCGCCCTCGAGCAAGCTGATACCGCGGGCCAGAGCGCGCTCGTTTCCCTCTAAAAAGCGGGCCTCGAGGCTGCTCGTCATGGGCGCAGCATACCGCAGAGCCCTCTTGTTTACTTGGAGGTGTGCGGCGGATTCGAGACGCCCAGTAGCGTCACCGCGCGCGGCAACACCGTGACCTCGAGGGCGGCGACCTCACCGCAGAGGTCGCCGTCGAGATGCAGCGGCGTCGGCTCGGCCCAGCGTAGAGCGACGTGCTCTGCTCGCGCGTGCGCGACCTTCGGGTGTCCCAGGTGCCGACCCCGCAGGAGTTTGAAGATCAGCGGCAGAAGCGCCCCGCGACCTACGCGCCGCCCGACCAAAACGTCGGCGAGCCCGTCCACCGGGTCGCTGAGCGGCGAAATGTGGAACCCGCCCCCGTAACGGGTGCTGTTCATCACCGCGCAGAGAAAACTTTCGCCCGCAAAAAAGGGCGCGCCGTCTACAAAGACCTCGAGCTGGCCCGCGCGAAAATCCCGCAGCGCCGACACCACGCCGAGCGCGTAGCCGCCGAAACCACCCAGCACCACCGGACTCTCCGCTGCGCGCGCCGTCACCTGCGCGTCGAAGCCCATCCCCAAACCGTTCAGGCAAAGGTGTTCGGTACCGCCAAACTGCACGCGGAGCACGTCGAGCGACGCGGACGGCTGGCTCAGGCGGGTTACGGCGTCCTCCAGGTCGCCCCACCCCAGCGCCGCCGTCAGGTCGTTGCCCCGGCCCAGCGGCACGATGCCCAGCGGTCGCCCCGTGTGAACGAGCGCGCTCAGCAGGCTACGAACCGTCCCGTCACCCCCGACCGCGACCACGGCGGTGGTTTCGGGCAGCGCCCGGATACGCGCCAGCACCGCAAGAAGCGTACCCGGCGCTGAGGTGACGACCTCGAACTCGAGCCCACGCTTTTCAAGCAGCGCGGCCACTTCGGGCCAGCGGCGGGCAGCCCGGCCCCGTCCGGCGGCGGGGTTGAGGACGAAAAGAAACCGTTCGGGCGAGCTGGGCATGACCAGATGAGCATACGCTGATAGAACACGGACGGCGTGGGTGCGGGGTAGCCCGGTGTTACGCTCGCGGTTTGTTACGATACGCCATGAAGCTTATCTTGGGTTCGTTGTCGGTACGGTGACTACCAACTCGCTCCAGAGCGCCTTCGCTTCTATGCACGTCTCGCTGCGCGCGGGCATGAACGAAGACGATATCGAACGTCTTTTTGGAGACGTTTACGTCGCCCTCGGCTATGCGAAGGTCGCTAAAGATATTCTCGGCAAACGCGGAGGTAAAAGCGGCATCCCCGACGTACGCCTCTTAAACAGCGACGAGAGCATTCAGGTTATCGTCGAACTTAAAAAACCTTCAGAAAACCTTGCAGACCACGAGAATCAGCTTTTCAGGTACGTGCGCGACCTCAAAGCGCGTTACGGGCTGCTCAGCAACGGCGCGGACGTGTGGCTTTACCGGCGCAACGGCCTAGCCCTCGAGCCCATCACCAAAACCACCTCGGCAGCACTCGGCGAAGACGCTTCGGTTTCGTTGCCTCTCGCTAAAGAAACCCTTGAGCCCACCGACTTCGCACAGGTGCGTGTGCGCCTGCTTGAAGCGCAGCAAGAGGGCTTAGTTTTAACCGACGTCAGCGGCCTGCCCGCCGAACAATTCTTAACCGCGTTCGCCCTTCTACCTGAAAGTCCGTTTGGAGAACTTGTCGAGAGCACGCAGGCGCTCCTGCTCGAGTTGCTGCCCGGCAGCGACTTTGTAGGGGGCGCGTACGAGTTTTGGCAAAAGACCTACGCGCGCGAGCTGAGCAGCAAAGACGCCCCCAGAGCGTGGACGAAGTTCCCCCTCGACACCACGAAAGAGGGTTTGCAACGCTTTTCTTTCGCCCTCGAGACCGCCTACTTGCTGAGCGCCCGCCTGATTTTAGCCAAAGCTATCCAAGACCACGACAAAGACCGGCGTATCTCGGCTAAACCCATCGCCGAACGTTTTTTGAGCGATCTGGAGTCTCACGCCGACGACCGCAGCGGTCGGCTCGCTGAGACAGCCTACCTGAGCGCCACCGAAAACTTGTTCAACCGCTACGCCACCTCACTCTTTACCTCGGTGTACGCCCAAGACCTGTTCGACTGGTGGCGCGACTTCGGGGACGCTTCGGCCCAAGCGCAGCGCAGGTTCGGGTTAGCTGTCAGCCGCACCGTGCTAAGCCTTTTGCGTTTCGATTTCTCCGAGCTTGAGGGCGACCTCTTGGGTGAGCTGTACCAGAGCTACTTCGACCCGGAAACGCGTAAAGCTCTGGGCGAGTTCTACACGCCCCCCGAGGTCGTCGCGTTTATCCTCGATGAAGTCGGTTATACAGGCGCGGGCAACACCCGCTTGCTCGACCCGGCGACCGGCAGCGGCACCTTTTTGATCGCGGCGTTGCGGCGCTATCTAGCGGCCAACGCAGGGCGCGACCCGGTTGAGACGCTGGACGGTATTACCAAAGAGTTTCGTTTGGTCGCCTTTGACGTAAACCCATTCGCTGTACTGATGGCGCAGATCAACGCCGCCGCGCTGCTCGTACCCCTCTACGCCCGCGCCGTACAGAGAAACCCCAACCTGGTGCTGCGCCGCCTGCCGATAGTCCGCACCGACTCGCTACGCCAAGAGACCGTCGAGGGCGAACAGCAACGAGAAAAGCAGCAGTACGGTTTTGACTTTGGCAGCGAAGAGATTACGGCCTACGTCGAGTTGCCTATCCGAGACCCGGAGCGCAAAGGTGAACCGCTACGCGTCGGCGTCAAGTTCCCGAGTTTAGAGGCTGCCAAAAACCAGGGCAAGATCGCCAACGAACGCCTCTGGTTGCTGGCGTTACAAGCGGTCTTTGCCACCGTCGAACGGGTCTCGCAAGCCTACGACGCTTCTCACGCTCAGAATTTGCCCGATCTGCGGGAACTCTTAAAAGATGAAATCGCGCTGCTCTACGACAACCCCGACGCGCTGACGGACTACCTCACGCCCTACACGCAAGGGGTCTGGGAGACGCTACAAATCCTTAAAGAAAAGTATGGCGACGGCAGGTTTCTCAAAACCTTGGAAGACCTCACCCTCGGGCTGGTGCTCAAGCACTCGCTTCAGTACGATTTCGTAGTGGGTAATCCGCCGTATGTGCGGGTGCAGAACATCCCCGAGATTCAGAAAAAATACTGGGCGGATAAGTACATCTGGGCGCGCGGCAGTTTCGACATCTTCATTCCGTTTATCGAGCGGGTGCTGTACGGCGACCGACCTTGGCTGAGGCGCGGCGGAAAACTTGGGTACATCGTGCCGAACAGATTTCTGAACGCCACTTACGCCGCCGGTTTGCGTGGCGGCCTGCCCAAAGTTGCCAAAATCTTATCTATCACCGACTTCAAGGCTGTCACCTTTGCACCACCCGAAGAGACTTTAGCGAGCCGACTGTTCAAAGAGGCGATGGTCTACCCGGCTATCTTGATTGCGGAGCGGAACACTCTGAACGGGGAGCCGTACACCTTCAAAGCGGCGCGCTTCTATCCCAAAAGTGCGCCGCTACAACCCGTCGAAGCCATCAGCGCGTTGCAACGTAGCTACGCCGGGAGTGTTCACACCACCCTCGAGGTTGGCAGCAAAGCTTACGCCGACATGTTTGAGCAACCGAGCGAAAGTCTGGAAGCTGGCGGCTGGCACCTGATGCCGAAGCCGGAGCGCCGAGTATTTGAGAAGTTGGAAGCCGTCGGCAACCAGATAGACGAGAATTTACCCGAAAAACTAACGGACCAAACGCGCAGGTTGCAGAACTACACAGCAACGAAGAGCGGCGGATTTCAAGGTGTATCCACCGCACTAGACGCCCTTATGGTGCTTGAACAACTTGGCGTGGATATAGAAAAAGGCTTACTTCGCGTCCGGTCGCGCGGTGGCGGTGAACCCTTTTGGGTTGAGAAAGAACCGCTCCGCCCCTTTCTATTTGGTAAAGATGTTCAGCGTTGGCATGTCGGGTGGGAAGGTTGGTGGGTTATCTTTCCCTACTTTCGCCATAACGGGCGCTTGTGGTTTACGCCGAGCACCGACTACTGGCGTAGAGAGCTAGAGGTGAAGCGCGGGAAGAAAGAGGCTTTTGTCGAACTTTTCAAACGCTGGCCCGACGACAGCCCGATGATTGATGAGGCGTACCCCAAGCTGTGGGCGTACCTAAAAGCCAACGAAAAAGAGTTTCGCGGACGTGAGAGCGGTAGGTTCAAAAAGAAAAAACCTGAAGAGTGGCGCTGGTATGACTTGGCATATCCAAGAAGCCTCGAATCAGCAGAAAGCAAAAAAGTTGTCGCGCAACTCTTGGCCAAAAACACGCAGTTTGCTCTTGAAGATAGAGGTGGGGTGCATTTTCAAGCTGGTGGCAAAGGGGGCGGCGTTTACGGAATTTCGTTAAACCTTGACGTGAACGGCGGCTTTGTTCTAGGGCTGCTCAACAGTAAAGTTCTCGATTTTCAGATTAAGCATCTCAGCAGCGTCTACAGCAGTGGCTACTATTCTTACTCGGACGCGGTTCTTAAAGACCTTCCCATCCCACCTGCGACCGAAGCGCAACAATCTGCTATCGCCGGGTCTGCCCGAACGCTGACCGAAACGACGGCGCGGCGGCGGGAGTTGGCGGCGGCGGTGGCGGCGTTTCCAGACTCGGTGACGGCGGCGCGGCGTAAAGCGGGAGACGTGCCGGATTTGGAGGCTTTGGAGCGTGTCGGACGGTTTGCAGGATTGCCGCGTGAGGTTCGCGCGGACAAGGTAACGAGCGAACACGACTTGACGGGACAGGTCGTGATGCGAGTCGGTAACGGGCGTATGACGTTAGGGCCAGACCTCGCCGAACTTGTCGAAGCGGTGTTGACGGCGCGCGGCAAGCTTTCCTATGAAGTTCTCGCCGCTCTACAGGTACCGGACAGAGAGGCCGAGCAGCGCAGCTACACCGCAAGCTTGCGGGCGTGGCAGGCTGAAATTGTGGAGTTGGCAAACGAAATCAGGCAGCTTGAAGACGAGTTGAACAGTAGAGTCTACGAGGTTTACGGGCTCGAGGACGACAAAGAGGTTATCGAAGGGTTTCTCGAGCGGTTTTAAGTTTCTATCGGCTTAGATCAGCGCCGAAACACCCCGGCAATTTCTGCACGGAGGTCTGCGCGTAAAGCTCGAGCCAGCGGCGAAACTGTTCATTTAAGGTGGTGTGTTCGGCGCGGGCGCGTTCACGGGCGGCTTCGATAAGGTTTTCGTCGGCGCTCAGGGTGATGTTTTTCATGGCCCAACCTTTCGCTTCGGTATTTACGTGAGCCTAGTGTACACGGAACTCGCGCCCACGCTTTAGGTAAAATTCAGGTTCAGCTCACCCCCCACGACAGCGAGCCGTTTGTCCTTAGTCCATAGCCGAACTTCGGTCAACGCCGCCGACGCGAGAAGATGAGCGTCTAGATAACCGACGCCACGACCCATGAGTTTGCGCCCCTCGATAAATCCCAGCACTTCTGCGTCGGAAGCCACGACAGCTTGAGGTAATTCACGCAGTAAAGAGAGCAGTTCGCGCCGGTTTTTGAGGTTACCGCAGGCCAGCTCACCAATAATAAGGGGGTGCGTCAGTACCTGTTCGGCCTCGAGCGCCGTTACGAGTGCAGCTTCACTTTTCCGCAGATGATCTATCTAGACAGACGTATCGACCAACATCATACCGGGTCGATATCGTCCGGTTCTGAATTGTTCGGTTCGGAGCGTCGCCGGGGAACGTCTTTCAGCTGCGGTTCGCTGCCGCCCAAACGTGCCAAACGCCCTGCGCTCTCGCGCTCGATAAGCGCAGCTAGTCCAGCGTGGATCAGGGCGGTGCGCTCTTCGATGCCGGTTATTCGCTGCGCTTTACCTATCAGGTCGTCGTTCAGATCGATCGTCGTTCGCATCTGCGTCACCTCGGTGGTATGTCTGAAGCGTACACCATCCGACGCCTTTTTCGGTGCGTGGTCAGCTCTCGCAGCTCGCGCCTACTCCAAACCTGACGAATACCGCTACAGGCTCGAGTCTCGGGCCGGGCTCGACAGCTCGAGCGCCAACGACTCCAGCGCCCACACCTCGTCTTTGCCGGTTTTCATCGCCACGTCCGCCCGTAAGAGGCTCGTCAACACCCGCTTTAGACCGGCCTCGTCCAGATTTTTGGCGAGCGCCAGGGCTTTTTGCGCTACGAACGGTTTGACCTTGAGCGTCTGCGTCACCAGACCCGCGTCTACCCGCGCCCGCCCCTCTTGCAACCCCACACAGCGCGCCACCAGGTTGTACTGCCAGGTCAGCGCGCCCAGCACGCGCGGCGGCGCTTCGCCCTGCGCCACTAAACTGCGGCAGATACCCAGCGCGCGCCCCCTATCGGCGCTCGAGACCGCTTCGATCAGATCAAAAGCGTCACGCGAGGCGGGCCGGTTGACGATCTCACGGACGCGCTCGCGCGTCAGAGTTTCGTCCAGTACCGCAAGTTTTTGGATTTCGGCGGCGATGCCCGGCAGGTCTTCGCCGAAAAGGTCGGCGAGCGTGTCGGGTACATCTTTTTCGGTATCGACCTCGGCGGTGCGGAGTTCTTGCCGGACCCAGTGAGTGAGGGCGTTGAAACGCGGCGTCGGTAGGGCTTCGTGCGACCCGAGCGTGCTGTAGGTCTTTTGCCGCGCTGGGGACGCGCCGTGGTCGAGCACCACCACGAGCGTCTCCGGCGGGACGTCCCCCAAGGCTTTTAATACCTCATTCCGGGGTTTGACGCCCGCTTGTCCCTTAAAGGCGGCGTCGAAATCGAGCAGCAGCGCGGCCTGACCGAACAATCCGGACTGCGCGGCGAGTTGCGCCACCTCGGGCGCGGTCATGCCGTCGCCGATTTCGGTCGTGTGTTCGGCGCGGAAGCCACGGGCGCGGAGGGCGCGGCGAGCAGCGCGCGCTACCAAAAAGGGGTCGCCGCTAAACGATAAAATCACCTGACACCTCAAAAAAAAGTTAAAAGAAGAGATCGTCGAGATAGATGTCCGCGAGCGCCCCGTTCATCTCGGCGGCGCTCGCAAAACGCGCTTCGGGGGTGTACTCGAGCGCCCGGTCGATAAACGCCTGTAGCGGGGCGACGGCTTCGGGGAGTGGCTCGAGCCGCACGCTGCGGTCGCCGGTCAAAAACCGGAAAATATCGCGTTCAAAGGGCGGCGCGCCGGTCAACATGTGATACAAAACCGCGCCGACCGCGTAGAGGTCGCTGCGGGGGTCGCGGCGCTCGCCGCTGAACTGCTCCGGGGCCATGTAGTTGGGCGTCCCTAACGACATCCCCTGCTGCGTAATGACGGCGAGCGCCAGGTCTTTGGCAAAACCGAAATCGGTTAGGAGCGCCTTTTCACCGTTGATGAGGATGTTCGACGGTTTGATGTCGAGGTGAATCACGTCGCGTTCGTGCGCGTAAGCCAGGGCCGAGAGCACGTCGCGGACGAAGCGCAGGCTGTTGGCGACGCCGAGCGGACCTTCCTGAAGAGCTTCACTCAGGTTGACGCCGGGGCAGTAGGCGTAGATCAGGCTGGTATCCTGAACCGCCAGCAGCGGCACGATGTGCTCGTGCTCGAGATGCGTCACCACCGCCGCCTCGCGTCCCAGACGGTTCGCCAGCGCCGGTGACGAGCCCTGAAGCTGTTTGACGACGACGAGCTTGCCGCGCCAGCGCGCCAGTTCGACACGCATGGGGCCGCCGCTCGAGAGCACACGTACAGGAGTAATCACCGGGTTACCACTGTTAATAATTTAACATGTGACGCCCCCTCAGCGCCCGAACAGCTTTACAAAAGCTAGTTTTGCTTATCGGTTCTGGGCTTATATTGGGTTTTCGGTGCTTTGACCCATCCGTAGTGCGCGCTGCTACCTCGAGAAAAAAACAACTATCTACTCACGAAAACGCCACCCCACCCAAGATGCGCCGCCGGAGCGCCACCACCACGCCCACATACAAAACCAGCCAAACGATGAGCAGGTCGCCGAAACGCACATACGGCGTGAGGCCACCGCGCACCCCGTAACGCACCGTAAGCGCGCCCTGCTCGCCACGCGGCAGCTCTGAACGTACCCGCCCGAGCGGATCGACGAGCGCGGTGATGCCGTCGTTTCCGGCGCGCAGCAGATAACGGCGCGTTTCGACCGCGCGCAGGTTACCCATCTCGAAGTGCTGCCGCGCCCCCTGTCCAAAACCGAACCAAGCGTCGTTTGAAATGTTGACCAAAAGCTCTGCGCCCCGCGCGGTCATGGTGCGCGCAACTTGCGGAAAGACCGATTCGTAGCAGATGTAGGCGGCGGCTAGTGTACCAGGCAGCTCGAGCGGCACCGTCTCCGCGCCCGGTGTACGCGTCTGGTAGAACTCGAGGCCGAACCAGCCGAACACGGTGCTGTAAACGGGCCGCAACACCGACGTAGCAGGAAAGTATTCACCGAACGGCACCAGGTAGCGTTTGTCGAAACGGCTCAGCAGCCGCGCGTCGCTGAGGCTGTAGACGCTGTTGAAACTTCCGCCCGTCGTTTGGTCGTAGGTCGCCGCGCCGGTAATCAGCGACGCTGCACCCACGCTTCTCTGCATCTCTTGTTCGCGTCCTGAACCACGCCCCAAACTACCGTCGAGCACCACCCCTTCAGGCCACACCACCAGCTCAGGTGGCGCAGCGAGATCACGTAACGCCTCGGTCGTCAGGTTTTCATAGAGTGAAATCTCACGGTTTACTGCCTCGAGGCTGTCAGCCCGCGCGTACGGATCGGTACTCCCCTGCACCAAAATCGCCGTCTCCGAAGCCGCGAAGCTCAGCGTCCGCGTACGAAAGACCCCGTAGCCGAGCCACGACGCGACGATCAGCAGCGCACAAAACCACGCGAAGCGCGGCGTAAACCGCTCGTACGGGTGATAGACCAGAGGCGAGGCAAACAGCGACACCACGGCGAGCGTCAATAGGCTGAGGCCGTACACGCCCGCAACGTCGGCGGCTTGCGCCAGCGGCGTTTGCACCCAGGTGTACCCGAGGACGCCCCAGGGGAACGCGAACGCTCCCTGCGTCCGCGCCCACTCCATCACCACCCAGAGCGCGGGTAAAAGCCACAACGTACCGACGCCGCGCCCGCCCAGAAACCGCGCCGCAAAGGTCACGAACCCCCAGAACACCCCGAGCAGCGCCAAAAGCGGCGGAAAGAGCAGCCAAAAGTAACCGCCCGAGTAGGGCGCGAAGCTCTGCGGCAACCACAGCAGATGCAGCGCAAAAAAACCCAGCGCAAAAAAGAAACCGGGCCAGAACGCGTCGCGGGCGCTCAAGCTGTTCGCCGTCACGACGATGAGCGGCGCGAGCACCACTACGAGGGGCCACACCCCGACCGGGGGAAACGCCAAACTCAGGAGCGCGCCGGAGAGCAACATCAGCGCCGCACGTATGAAAAACACGTCGGTCATACCACGCCGTTTAGAGGGGGCTTCATGGCGACTACGAGCTGCCCAGCAAAGCTGCTAAAAGCGCCACCCGCTCCAAAGTCTCACGGAGACGGATATGTTCATGACGTGCGTGCGGCCCCTCCCCCACCGAACCGAGGCCGTCGAGCGTCGGAACGCCCAGCGCCGAGGTAAAGTTGCCGTCCGACGCGCCGCCGACGACCGCGCCCTCGCTGGTGCAGCCGAGCGAGCGCGCTTTTTCATAGAGCTTCAAGTTGGCCTCGGTGGGCTCGAGCGGGGGCCGGTTGAGCCCGCCCTCGACCGTGACCTGCACGCGGCTGTCTTTGGGGACGTAACTCTGCACCGCCCCTTCGACCCGCGCCGCCTCGTCGAGTTTCAGCGCCCTGAAGTCCGCTGTGGCGACCGCAGACTCGGCGATGACGTTGCCGACGCTGCCGCCGTGCGCGACGGTCAAGTTGACGCTGGTACCGGCCTCGGCGTCGTTCAGGCTTTCAGCAAAGAGCAAAAAGTGCGCCAGTTCGCGCAGCGCCGACGCGCCGAGTTCGGGATTGTTACCCGCGTGCGCGCTCCGGCCCAGAAAAGAAATGTGAAAGTCCCCGACGCCTTTGCGCCCGACCTTGAGCGCGCCGTCGTCGCGGCCCGGCTCGAGCACGAACACCCGGTCGTGTTCCGCCGCCAGCGTTTCGATGAGCGCCCTCGAGTAGCGGCTCCCCGATTCTTCATCGGTAGAGATCAGGAGCGTTACCGGGCCGCCCAGAGCACCGCCGGCCTCCTCGAGCAGCGTAACTGCGTAGAGCGCCGTGGTGATGCCCGCTTTCATATCGAGCACGCCGGGGCCGTGTACCTTGTTCCCGTCGCGGCGAAAGGGCATGGCGGAAAGCGTACCGAGCGGCCAGACGGTATCGCAGTGGGTTAGCAAAAGGCTCTTAGGACCGTCACCGCCCCCTTTGCGGGCGACCAACAGGTCGCTGGTCACGTCGTGAGGATGGCGCTCCACCGACCAATCACGCCCCGTCAGCGTCGCCTCTAGCTCCGCGACGAGCAGATCCACCGCGCCGGTGTCGTGAGTCGGCGACTCGAGCGTGACGAGCGCCTCCAGCGTCTCCAGATAACGGGACTCGAGGGCGTAAGCGGCGGTGGTCAGGTTAGGTAGCGTGGGGGCCAGCGTCATGAGCGTCACTCTATCACCCGAACCGGCGGCTTCGAGTTTTAGTTTTTTTGGTCTCTAAATTTTGCGGGGCTCGGGTTCAGCGCCGGAGCGTCGTGAGTAGCGCCTGCTTTCAACAACCTTTGGGTCCTACCTTCAAGGTTTTACCAACTTTCCGGGCTGAGTGCTTGCAGTGCAGAGAAAGAAGTATGGAGAAGATCGAAAAGCGTCGGCGTAAAACACAGCCCGGATTTTTCCGCCTTCTCTACGCCGATTTCTAACCTGAAACCGGACTCGAGTCCGCCCAACTCCGTCAGTGCGCGCCGCGCTCCGGTTGCGCTTCCCGCTCGGTCAGGCGCGCGGCGAGGTGTTGCTGCCAGAGCGATTCTGCCAGTTCGCGCACAACCGGCTCGGCGCTCGTCCGGGCGTACGAATAGCCGACCCGCAGGTCGTGCTGCGCGGCCCGGTCGCGTTCGTCGGGGGCCAGCGCGTAACGCGCCAGATACACGTGCGCGAGCAGCACGTCGCGCTGCCGCTGCGGTTTGACGGCGTGCAGGTCACGCAGGGCGTCGGCGTAAGCCTGAAGTGCGCCGCGCCGGTTTCCCTCTTCGGCGAGCGCCTTGCCGCGCCGAAGATGTCCTCCCGCATTGTAAAGAAGCTCGCGCACCGCTCTCCTAACGTCGGAAGCGAGTATAACGCGCGCCGCCCCCAAATGCCGATGAGGTGTAGAAAATGCGAACTGTGGTGCAGCAGGGTGGTTGCGACGACCGAACCGATAACCGGCAGTTTCGACCTCAGCCTGTCCGGTGTAACCGGAAAACTTCAGGTCACGAAAAAACCCCGGAGATATCCGGGGCTCATCCTGTAGCGTCTATAACGCTCGCTTTGGTTGCGGGGACTGGATTTGAACCAATGACCTTCGGGTTATGAGCCCGACGAGCTACCAGACTGCTCCACCCCGCGGCGCAGCAAAGGTCATCATAACGCCCTACTTTCTTTGGTGTCAAGCGGGCGTCAGCTGCTACACTCGGCGCAGGTATTGACCGGAGAGGAGACCGAGATGGAGGTTTGGTTACGTGGCCCCTTGCCGGACGTTCCGCCGCTGCTTCAACCCGTGGCCCACGCGCTGACGCAGGCCGACGAAGAGGTGACGGCGCTGCTGGCGGGGTTTCCGGACGCGCTGCTGTGGGGGCGTCCGGGCGGGGCAGCTTCGGTGGGGTTTCATCTGCATCACCTGACGGGCGTGCTCGACCGGCTGCTGAGCTACGCCCGGGGCGACCCCTTAAGCGAAGAGCAGCTGGCGACGCTGGCCCGAGAAGAGCACGGAGACGAGAACGTCCGTGAACTCGTAGCGGCGTTTTCGGCTCAGGTCGAGGTGACGCTCGGCGTTCTTCGGGAAACCGACGAAAAGGTGCTGCTCGAGCCCCGGGGCGTCGGGCGGGCGCAGCTCCCCTCGACCGTGCTCGGCTTGCTGGTTCACGCTGCCGAACATACCCAGCGGCACGTCGGGCAACTGCTGGTTACGGTGCGGGTGCTTCAGGCACGCGAAACCTCATAACCTTCGGTGGTGTTCCGGCGTTGCGACAGGCCGGAACGCCAAGCTAAGAGTAACGAGCAAAGCCTGCGTCGTCGCTTACAAGTCGTTACTCGAGATGAACGCGTCCTCCCGACCAAAACGAGGAAACAGCCCGTAATGATAAAAATCATCCACTTGGGCCGTAGGGCCGGTTTGCTATACTTTGGCAACTGACCTTCGGATTTGGGCTTGCCGAACTCGGCGCAGCCTCGATGTCCCGAATTCAGCGGTCAGCACTATCTTGAACAGCACCTGAAACAGCGATACTTGAGCAAACCTTGGGGGGTAGCAGATGAAGTGGGAGAATAGAGGGCAGAGCCGTAACGTCACCGACAACCGGGGGCGCAGGGGCAGTGGTAGAAGCGTCGGGGCAGGTGTGGGGTCGCTCGGTATCGGCGGGTTTTTGATCGTGCTGGTGCTGAGTATGGTATTCGGCGTCGATTTGTTTGGTTTGCTGGGAATGAACTCGCCGCTAAGTGGCGGCACCGCTGGAACCTCACCGGGCGTCACCGCGCCGGGTCCAAGTGCCAGCGACGACGAGATGGTCGGCTTCGTGTCGGCGGTGCTCGACGACTCGCAGGCGATGTGGGCGGGTATCTTCGAGCGAGAGAATATCGCTTACGACGAGGTAAAGATGTCACTCGAGAGCGGCGTCGTCCCCTCGGCGTGTGGCAACGTACCCGAGGCGGCGGGGCCGTTTTACTGTCCGCTCGACGAGACCATCTATCTGAATTTTGCCTTTTACGACACCCTGCAAAACCGTTACGGCGCGTCCGGTGACTTTGCCCAGGCGTACGTCATCGCCCACGAGGTCGGTCATCACGTCCAGCACCTGCTGGGAACCGCCGCCGAGGTGCGGCAACAGCAGCAGTCGCAACCACGGATGGCCAATCAGCTGTCGGTAGCTCTGGAGCTTCAGGCCGACTGTTACGCCGGAATCTGGGGGGGCGAGCAGACGCGGGCGAGTTCGGAGCAGTCAAGTACGCGGGTCGCGTCGATTTCGCAAGCCGACTTTGAAGAGGGCATCGCGGCGGCGGCGGCTATCGGCGACGACGCCTTGCAGGAGCGTGCGACGGGCCGCGTCAACCCCGAAGCGTTTACCCACGGCTCGTCGGAGCAGCGGGTGAACTGGTTTAGCCGGGGTTTCGAGACCGGCGACCCGAGCGCGTGCGACACCTTTGGGGCAGGCTGAGCAAAAAAGAAGGGGTGAGCAACGAGCGATGAGCAATGAGGGTTAGAATCGCGCTGCTCGGCATTCATTGCTCGGTACTCACTACTCATTACTAGCTTCCAACATCGCCTCCGCAACCTCCAAACCCGACAGATAAGCAGCCTCGAGCTTCGCCCCGCCGCACCAGTCACCGCAAAAATAGAGGGTGTCGTCTTGCAAGTAGGGCGCGTCGTGAGGCTGTGCGAGTGGTTGTGTAACCTTGGCGTAGCGCCAGCGTTGTAGCGCCGTCCAGGTCGGTTCGGAGAACCCGAGGGCGGCGGCGGCCTCGAGCATCTGCGGGACGGCGGCGTCCGGGGTCTCGAGAAAGTCTTGCGAAAATGCCGGGTTGCCGTGCAAGACCAGCACCGTCTCGTCCGGCGTACGGCGTTTGCTACTGTCGCACGCCGCCCATGAGAGCGGGTTCGCCTCGTCCTCGACCATGATCCCGCGCCACGCTGGGGCAGCTTGCGCGAAACCAGCCATCAACGCCAGGCACGGCGCAAAGGTAACGGCCTCCAACGCGTTTTTCGTCTCTGAAGTGAGCAACTCGCCCGCCAGCTCGAGCACCTGCGGCGCGGGCAGGTTGAGCAGGACGCGCCGCGCGTGCTTGAAAGTACCGTCCTCGAGCCGTACCTGCCAGCCCACTTCGGTTTGCACCAACCCCACGACTTTAGCCGAATGCGTTACCGTCAGCCCTTCGCCTAAAAGCTTGCCGAAGGTGTTCATACCGTCCGCGAAAGCGTAACGCGGATGACCCTCACGCGGCGCTTTTAGACCCTCCCTGGTAAGGGTGTGAAACCCTCGAGCCCAGACCTGAAGCACGCCCGCACGTTCCCAGACGTCGACTTGCCTTTGAAAGCGGGGGTCTCTGGCGGTAAAGTACTGCGCGCCGTGGTCGGCTACTGCGCCGTGTAGCCGCCGGGTCGCGGCGCGCCCCCCGAGACCCCGGCTTTTGTCGAGGACGAGCGTCCGAACGCCCGCACTTGTCAGGGTACGCGCCGCCCGAAGTCCCGCGACGCCCGCCCCGACCACGATGACCTCGGATACGTCATCAGATACATCGTCAAATCCGTTGTCGGTACGGGAGGGTTCGGCGTCGATGTTGTGAGCAGTGTCCATCACTCAATCATCTATCAGCGGCGCGGCCCCGTTTGTGAGCCGACCCGCCGATATGCACCGACTCGAGTTCACAAAACAGCAAAAAGGGCAGCCGAAGCTGCCCTGTTCTGCAAAGGTGTAGAACTTTATTTGCGCGCAATTATCCAGACGGCGTGAACGATTCCGGGAATGTAACCGAGCAGCGTCAGCAAGATGTTGATAAAAAAGTGCTTGCTAAAACCGACTTCGAGAAACACCCCGACCGGCGGCAGAACGATTGCCAAGATAATCTTGACAATATCGCCCACTACGCGCGGGCTTCGTAACCGTCTTTGGGAGAGCCTACGGTAGCGCCGATGGCGGCGACGATAGCCCCCAAGAGCAGCGCCGCAAAACCTAGCAGCGCCGCAGTACCGGCGGTGTCGGTAGCCTGCTCAGCACCTTCGGTAACGGCAGTCTGCACCTCTTGCGCGGTCTGTTCGGCTTCTTGGGTAAACTCCTGAACTTGCGTTTCGATCTCCTGCTCGGTCAGCTCGGAATTTTCGGCTAGGAAGGTAGTAAGTTCTTCTTGCGCGTCGGGCGAGGTAAGGCTTTCGCCGTTCTGAACGCGCTCGGTGACGCGCTGAACGAGTTCCTGGCCCGTCTGCTCGGGATTCTGGACACCGGCTTCGGTTAGAAACCCGTTGACCTGGGCCTGAACGTCTACGTTGGGCAAGACGTTGCCGAGGGCGTTACCGGCCTCGGGCGCTAACTGAGCAACCGTAGACACCGAGCTGCCGAGCAAGTTAGCTGCGCCGCCGACGAGACGACCGACCGCGCTCGAGAGCAAAAAGAGGGTGGCGAGCGTCAGCACGCCCCAGGTCAGGATGCCGTGAATCACGCTGTCGCTGCGGCGCGGCGAACCCGCCAAACGACCGGCGACCCAGCCCCCCACAAATAGAGACAGCAAGTTGGTGACGACGAGCGCGATGATGCTGCCGGTACCGTTACCGACCGGATCGGCTTCGGTAGCAGGATCGAAGCTATTGAGTCCGAGGCCGCCGAAGAGCAGCGTCAACAGGAGCGTAATCATAAGCGCGGTTAGGGCTCCGGCAATAACAGCGCCCCAGGCGGTGCGGTGAACAGGGCGACCATCCGCTGTGGCGGCACCACTATTAACAATGACACGGTCGTTTCTTGACATACTTACAACTCCTTTAAGGCCAAACTATGGATTTTCTGCGGTAACGGCACCTTTACCGCTACCTTTTACACGTTCGGTGGTGTGTCGAGCACCCCCCCGGCGCAACCTGTACACTAACACAGCCCCCCGGCCTGACAACCCCTTACGGAACCTTTTGCAACACTCTGCTCTAACGTCGCCCATTCGAGCGCATCAGCAGCCAGCTCAGACCGAGGCCCAGCAGCGTGGTGGGTACGGGGTTGGCCTTGACAAACTCGGTAACGCGCCCGTTCCAGCTTTCGGTGCGTCCCAGTAACCGCTCGCCCAACCCTTCGATCGCGCCGAAAGTCAGGTTTTGCGTCTCTCCGAGCGCGCCCGTGGCTTGCTCGGTCAGACCCTCCGGACTCAGCTTGAAACCGAGCCGGTCGACGTTGCGGCTTATCCGGGCGCGCGTTTCGGCAATGTCGGCCTCGAGCGCGTCCGGGCTTTTGTCGTCCAAATCTCGGCGTGACCCTGACGTGCTCATGACGAACCCTTACGGTAAGTTTTGACCCCGCCGCGCGCCACCACGGTAGCTACAGGTACCTTATGTTTCCCCGTGCTCGCGGTGCGCTCCGGAGTACTGCGTCCTGCAAAGTGTGCGGTCACGAGCCCGGCGAAGAGGAGGCTGCCGATAAAAAGCCCCCGGCGGCGGCGCGCAAACGCCTGAACGTCGCTGATGAGCGCGTCGCTACTGGCGTCCCGCAGATAGTGCTGCGTCGCCTCGACCTGTCCGGCGAGTGAATCGCTCAGGTTAGCTAGCCCTCCGAGTTCGTCGCCACGAAACTGCTCGCTGCTGGCCCTCAGCGCCCGGGCGACGCCGCCGATCTGCTCGACCAACTGGGTTTTACCCTCGCCGAGGGCGCTGCTGGCCCGGTCACGAACCCGACTTGCCACCTGGCCCGCCTCGTGTACCGTTTTGTCGGCGACTTCCTGTCCACGCCTGCGAGCGTCGGCGACGACCTCACGGCCCGCACTCCCGGCGTCGTCTATCTCCCTCTCGGGCGTAGCCGAGTAGGTGCTGATACGTCCGTCCGTAGCTGCGGCGTCGGTGCTGGCGTCCGCCCTTGATGCGTCTTTAACGCGGTCTGAATCGTCCATTTTGCCCCCTTCCGAATGTAGGTGACTGCTGTCAAAAGTCACCACGCGTACGTTTCGACCCTGACTAATTATCGGTCAGCCCGAGTAAGTCACCGTAGCAAAGCATACGGTAGCGCCTCCCCGGATTCTGCGCCACCGTCCGGTTTAGCATAAGGCATGGCGAAGAGCAAAAAACGCGCGAGGCAAGCTAAACGGCGTGCCGAGCGGCGGGCAGACAAAAACACCGCCCTGGTACCTACAGCCGCAACGCTGCTGCTGGGCCGTATCCGCACCGAAGCGCGTAACCGTCACGAGGCCGACGCGCGCCACCAAGCAGACGCCGAGGCCGAAGAAAAACGGCGTCGTGAGCGCGCCGAAGCGCAGGGCCGCGACGCGAGCGGCAGAAACCCCGGCAGAAACCGCAGTAGAGACCGCGACCGCGACAGGGACGAATCGTGAGCATTCAAGACGGTGTAAGGGACGGCGGGCAGCACGTCACGCTGTTACCGCTGCTGGGAGCATGGCACCTGCGCTACCCCGCCTACAACACCGAAAGCGTCCTCGAGCTGACCCGCGCGGCAGACCCGGAGGTCGTGGTGTTGGGGCCTCTGCCACCCCCCGTACTCGCCACACCGGGCTGGCAGAACACCCCCGAAATCGCGCTGCCGGGCGCGGCGCTGTGGGCGCAGCGGCGGGGCGTACGGCTCGAGCCCGGGATGACGGCGAGCCCCGACGCCGACGCCGAACCCGACTTCAGGCGTTACACCGCCCTCTATCCGCAGACGCGTGAACTGCTGATAAATCTCGACGCACGTTTGCACCCGCTGGACGACCTGCTGCCGCAACCCCTCACCCTGCGGCGCATCTGGGATGAGGTAGTACCGCTTTTGGGTGAGTATCAGCGTGAGCGCGAGGCGGCCTTCGGCGACGGCCCCGGTACCGACTGGTGGCGGGAGCGTACCGGGGCGTTGGCAACGCGTATTCTGGAGCTTTCCGAGACGCGTGTGACGGTGCTGGCGAGCGCCGAACAGCTGCCGTTTTTGCTGGAGGCGTTCGGTGAAGCCGCGGACGTGCTGACCCCGCACGACGCGCCCACAAACGACCGGACGCGGGAACGCGCGCTGCTCGACATCGCCTTTCGTGGCGACGCTGCCGATCCCGGTCGGCTGATCGCCCAACTTCGTGAGCTGGAGGGGGCCGAAGCGAGGTTTCACGAGGCCAACTTGCTGTTGACGCACGGACACTTGGCGGAGGCGCTGGCGCTGCTCGAGGGAGCTGCTGGCGGCGACTTCAGCGCGCCCTACTACCTGCCGGGCTACCTGCTCGCCCGGCTCGGTCAGGTCCGCGACCTGACCGGCGACCGGCGCGGAGCCGAACGCGCCTACCGCGGCGTGCTGGCGCTGGACTGGGTTCCGCTCGACGCCCGGGAAGCGGCGCAGGCCGGGCTCGAGGGGCCGTTCGAGGGTATCCCGGCCGCGTGAGCGGGGGCGGCGCGGGCAAGCTGAAACGCTATAAGGGAGATTTCGAGCACTCGTACAGCTTCGGGATGTTTCCGACGCTCGAGCTGCTCACCCACCGACCCGGAGCCGTCCGGATGGTAGTGGCGCACAGCAAAGGGGAACGGAGCAGCGGCTGGGAAAAGCTGACGGCGCTCTGTGAAGCGCACGGGGTTCCCTTCGTCATCGACGACCGCGCCGTAGAACGGCTGTCGCACAAGGGCAACGTCTACGTCTTCGGCGTGTTCGGCAAGTATGACGCGCCGCTCTCGCCCACCGCCGACCACCTGCTGCTCGTTCAGCCGAGCGACCACGGCAACCTCGGCACAGTCGCCCGGACGCTGCTGGCGTTCGGGACGCGCGACGTGGCCCTGGTCGCCCCGGCGGTCGATATCTTCGATCCGCACGTGGTGCGCGCCTCGATGGGCGCAACGTTCGCGCTCAGGTTCGGTTATTTCAATACCTTTGAAGCGTACCGGGACGCCTTCGGGCGCGACCGTACGCTCTACCCCTTTATGCTGGGCGCGCCGACCCCGCTCGGTGAGGTGACGTTTCACCGTCCACACACCCTCATATTCGGTCCGGAGGGGGCCGGACTCCCGGCTGAGTACGCGGAAGCGGGCGTACCGGTGATGATTCCGCAAAGCCCGCTCGTAGAGTCGCTCAACCTGGCGGTCGCGGTGGCGGTGGCGCTTTACGAAGCGGCGCGCGGGTCTGGCTGATCTTGTGAGATGTCTAGTCGTCTGCATACCAACGCGTCAACCTCGTGTGATGCAAACCGGTTCCGAGCGTAGGCGTGGGCGACGCGCCGAGTTATCGTACAGGCCTTGATGTTTTTTACTGATCGTCTCGAGAGCAAATGTTGCGAGCTGCAAAAACCATACAACAGATCATTTGAGCCGCAGCAAACGCCCTGGGCAAAGGAAAAACCACAAACCGGACGGCGTCGCTTGAGACCCACACCAGCTGATAAGAAGCTCTACGCCCAAACCAAAAAAGCCACCCGAAGGTGGCTTGTGTTTTAGCTGAGGTGGGTTTAGTTGCCGTCGGTGGCGTCGTCGGCAGCCTCTTCGGTATCTTCGGCAGCTTCGTTGACGGCTTCACCAGCGTTGTCGGCGGCCTCGTCTACAGCCGCACCGGTGTCCTCAGCAGCGTTTTCGACGGCTTGCCCGGCGTCCTCGGCGGCGTTTTCAGCTTCGTTGGGTTCGCAAGCGGCGAGTCCGAAGCTTAGTACTGCGGCGACCATGAGATATTTCACAAAGTTAGTCATAACATCCAAAGTAGCAGGGGCAAAAAAAGGGAATTGTAGGCCCGCACTCAGTTTTCCAGGTAGTGCTCGAGGCGCTCTACGGCCTGCTTCCACGAGAAGCCCCTCACGTACGTACGTCCCCCTTCAGCGAGCCCCAAACGGAGGGTTTTATCTCCCAAAAGTTCGGTAACGTTCCGAGCGAGCGCCGCCGGGTCGCGGGGTGGGCTCAGCAGCGCCGTCTCGCCGTGGCGGGCGTATTCCCTGTGTCCGCCCACATCGGTCGCGGCGAGCGCGCAACCACAGAGCAGCGCCTCACACCCCGGCAGCCCCCAGCCTTCCGTCCAAGACGTCGCCAGAAAGACGGCGGCGTCGTTGTAGAGGCGGCGCAACCGTTCGGGCGACGGTTTTTGCTCGTAGTGAACCCAGTCGGGCAGAGGGGCGGGCGCGGCGGGCGTCCCGAACAACGTCGCCTTAAGCTCCGGAACCTGCGCCTTGACCTCTTTCAGGGCCGCCAACCCGTCCGCCGAACCCTTCCAGTCGGCGTCGTGGTAGAGCATCATGGCGCGGGGCGCGCGCGTCTGGGGCGGCACATCGACCCCGAACGCGGCGAAGTCGAGGCCGTTGGGCAGGTAGTCGGCGTCGGCTCCATGGGCGCGAACGACCTCTTGCAGCCAGCGGGCGATCACCAGATTGTGAAGCCCCCGAAAGGTCGCGTTCACCCTGGCTCCTGGGCCACTCCACGTTTCATGGTGCTGGATGAGGTAGAACTTTCGGCCCTTGGATTCGGGATAATCCGCCACCCATTCGGCGGTCTGCCACGCGGTAGCGACCACGGCGTCGGCGTCGGGTAGACCGGCGGCTGCCGGGGTCGCCCGCCAGAGCAGCGACACGTCCGGGCGGAGCGCAAACCAGTCGGGGCGGTAACTTTGGTCGAGGCGTCGCTGCACGAAACGAACGCCCGTCTTGAGGCGTGAGGCCGCCGACGCCTCACAGTCGAACTGCGCGGCGTGAATCACGGTGACGGTGTGACCCCGCGCCGCCAGCCGGTTTGCATATTCATAGACGACCTTAAAGCCGCCCACAGGCAGATGCCCCGACCCCGGCAGCACGAAGGTGACGCGCACCCCTACTTAAGCCAGCCGCTCAGGTCGCGGCCCAAAAGCTCACCCAGGCGGCCTACTTCGGGGGCAAAATCGCGTCTGAGCTGCTCTCTGACGGCGGGCTCGAGCACCACCCGCGTTTCGACCGCCGAATTGAGTTTGTCGAGCGTTTTATAAGTGAGCGTAGAAAAAGGTTTCGGCAACCGGTTGACGGGCGAACGCGGATTTTGCAAAAAGGTGTGGAGCGCGCGGTTGCGGATGCGTTTGTTGCGGTTGAGGAGCTTGAAGTTCGGTGTAAACGGCCCTAGTTCTAAAAACGCAAGCACGCCTGCGTATACGGCCCCGGCGTCGCGCTTAAAGTCGTCGAACACGATGACGTGTAGCTGCGCCGCCGGAAACCGCGTCTGATAACGCGCCAGCTGCTCGCTGTAGCGCGCCGCGTCGTAATAAAAGGGAAACGCACCCTTCGCGTCGAGTTCACCCGTTTTTCGCCGTTTCTCAGCCTCCAGAGCTTCGGAGAAGCTTGCACAAGGTTCAGTGCCGTTCACCCGTTTTTGTGAGTGCAGCGACGGAAGCATCTCGAGCGGATTTCTGAGCATCACGATGATGCGCCCTTCCGGGTACGTTTCGGAAATCTTTTGCGCGGCCACCGCCGAATACAGATACGTCGCCGACGACTCGCCAACGACGGTCGTGTTTGCGCCCGCAAAAAGCGCCTCGTACGCCGCGCGTTCACGGATAGCGAAGGGCGCGCCCAAGTCGGTGCAAAAATAGTGAGGTTCCTTGGGGTCGGACATAAAGGTGTCCGGGTGCTGCGCCAGGTAGTCGTGGAGCGCCGAGGTGCCGCATTTGGGCGCGCCGACCAGAAACAGATTAGGGTGCATGGGCAGGCCGGTTTTGGGGCGGCGTCCAGGGCAGCTTGTAGCCCAAGAGACCCTCGAGCTTTTCAACTTCAGGGGCGAAACGGTGCTCGAGTTCGGCTCGCAGCTCAGGGTCTAAAGGGGCTCGAGCTTCGTAGCGGATATTGGCCTGATCGAGACCTTTCATCACCCGCTGCCGCAAGCTGCGCGGAAAAAAGACCCGGCTGAGGCGTTTGAAGCTCTCCGGCGGCGACTGCACGAAGCTGCGTAAAACCTTGCTGCGGGCGCGTTTGTTCGGGTTGACGACCTCGAACTCGGGGGCAAAATCGTCCCGTACACCCAAAAACTGTAATGTCTTCCGGTACGTCCCCGGCAGGTCGGCGCGAAAATCGTCGTACAAGATGACGTGGACGTTTTCACGACCGAAAACCTCGAAGTACCGCGCCAGCTGCTCGGCGTAACGCACGGTGTCCGCGTAAAACAACCCCTCTAGCAGATGCGCGCTCGGTGGAACGCGCCGTCCTGCGCGGCGCTCAGGTTCAGCGGCGAGCGCCTCCCGAAAATCGGTGACGTCCTCGTTGCCGTTATACAAAAACTGCGAATGCTGCGAGTAGAGCATCTCGGCGGGGTTCCTGAACATTACGATGATTTTGGCGTCCGGGTTGAAGGTGTGGATCTCTTGGGCAGCAGTGCGCGAGTAGAGGTACCACACCGACGCTTCGCCCAGACGCGGCTCGGTCGCGCCTTGAAAGAGGGCAAGGTAGGCGTCCGGGTCGCGTAACGCACCTTTGGAGAAGTTCAGGTCGGAGCCGAAAAAATGCACCTCTTTGATGTCAGGGACGAACACCTCGGGGTGCTGCGCGAGATAGTCGTTCATCGCGGTGGTGCCGCATTTGGGCGCGCCGACGATAAAAAAGTTGGGTTTTTGCGCTGGCTTCATAACGTCTGCTTTTCTGCTGCGCCTCGAGCTACGTCTTTCGTGGGGGAAGGCTCGAGCCACCCCGACAAATCACGACCGAACCGCCCCTGCAACCACAAGATTTGCGGTTCGTAGTGGGCGCGCAAACGTTCGCGGGCTGCGGGCGGGACGTCCTCGGCGGGCGCGTCGTTGACGCGGCGACTGTCCCCTTCAGCGGCGAGTTTGGCCGGGTCGATCTCCAAAAACTCGGCGACGCGCCCCAGCTCGGCGCTCGGCTGCGTCACCACGTCGTCGTAAAAGACGTACAACATCGACGCTGAAAAGTGCGCTTCCCAGTTCGTCACCGTCAGCGGGTAGTCGCCGCGCAAGAGCCTTTCGGGGTGTAGCGCGGCGCGCATCAACGCCTCGACCTCACCGGGTTTAAGAGTTTCGTCCAGATGACGTTTCCACGAGTAGCGCAAGCCCGACCAGGCGCGGTCAATGGGGTTGCGAATCAACAAGATGATTTTGACGTCGGGCAGATGACGTTTGATCTCCCCTACGCGCGCCTCCGAGAGCGTCGAATAGTCCGGGGTAATCTCACCCTTGATTTTGTCCGCACCGGGCGCAAACTGCTGACTGTACCAGCGCCAGTGGGCGGGGTTCTCCAGATCGAAGTAGAGAGGCCGCGTCCAGGTCGCGCCCGACACGTCGCAGGCGGTGTGCTCGCGCTGTTCATTGAAAAAGTGCAGTTCTTTAAGTTCAGGCAGGTACACGTCCGGGTGCTGCGACAACCGCGAATGTAGCCAGGTACTCGCCGAGCGCGCGGTACCGATGCCCAAAAAGTCGGGTTTGAGCACGGGCTGGTCGGTGCGGCGTCCGGCGGCCCGAACGTCGGCTCGGAAGCGGCGGTTGTAAAGTTGCTGTTTAAGTGTTTTTAGCATAAGTGAGGTGCGTTCCCGTCTTGGGGTCGACGACACGCACTATACCTTGAGACCGGGCCGGGTTAAACCGTCCGCCTGCGAAAGGTAAAGACGCCCAACACCGAATAAAACCCTAGCCGCCGGTAGACGAACACCGATAGCAATACGTTCCAGACGAGCGTCCCGAGGGCGGTCGCAGCGGCGGCCCCCTCGAGCCCGAAACGCGGGATCAGCAGGGAGTTGAGGCCAATATTGACCACCGCGCTGATCCCGACGACGAGGGCGGTGTCGCGTTCGTGTCCGGTCATGTTAAGGAGCGTGGCGACGGTACCGGTAGCGGCGTTGATCAGCTGACCTAAGCTGAGAATCGTCAGGGTGACGCGGGCCGCCGAAAAGTCGCCGGGATAGAGCGCCAGAAAAAACTGACCGAAGACCATAAAAGCGAGGGCGATAGGAAGCGATACGAGCGTAATAGTGCGGGTGCTGCGCGCGACGGTGTGCTCGAGTTGCTGCGTTTTGCCCTGCGCGAAAAGCCGCGCCAGCGTCGGCGCAAACGCAGTGTTGACCGCCAGGAGCACCATTGCGATCAGATCGGCCCCGCGCGAGGCGATCTGATAGAGCCCGACCTCTTCAGGCGAGCCGAGCGCCCCCAGCATCAGGATGCTCGTCCGGGCGTTGATGACGTACATGGCGCTGATCAGCATAAACGGCAGCGCCGTCCGGAACCAGCTGCGTTCAAACGCGGGTTCGGCCTGCGGAGCGCCGCGCAGCACCCGGTTAAACAGATAAGCGCCTACCCCGAAAGCCGTAACCGTCGCGGCGCAGAGGGCGGCGACGGCCCACGGCGCAGAAAAAGCGGTAGCGAAGCGGGGCAACACGAGCCACGCGGATACGCTCAGCAATACGATTAGAAGCGGCCTCAAAAGGAGTTCGGGCCACTGCCCACCGACGATATGGTCGAAACCGCGCATCGCCGCCTGCCGCAGGGTGCTGAGCGACATAAACGGCAGCGTCGCCAAAACGAGGAGCAAACTGAGGCGCAAACCGCCCTGGTCGCCTACCGTATAAAAAACCACCACAGCCCCGACTCCGGCGAGCGCGAGCGAGGCGAGGAGCGTCGCCACGTTGCCCCAACGCAAAAACCCGCGCAGCTTGTCCCACCGTCCCCGCGCTCTAAAGACCGCGATCTCCCGCACCATAAAACGGTCCATCCCCAGCGCCGCCGGAACCGCCAAAAAGTTAAGCCACTCGAGCGCCAGCACGTAGGTACCGTAGCCGCGCGTACCCAAGAGCCGCGTCAAGATCAAGCTGGTAGCGAGCGTCAGCGCGACCGACACGATCCGCAACCCAAAGGTGAAGACCGCCCCGCGCCCCGCGCCCCCGGTTCGGTCGAAGAGCGTTTTAACAGCAGGTATCATCTGGTTCGCGCCACACTAAGGTTGAAATTGCTTATAAGAGAAAGGGCCATAAAAACGGCCTATCATAACGCGGCTTCGCTCGAGTCTCCCAGTATCGAGCGTCATGTATCGAGCGCCATGTCGAGCGTCAGGTATCAGCCGAGCCAGGCGTCCAAAACAGTGAGCGCCACAGCTGCGTCGGCGTGTTCCGCGTCGCCCGCTGTCGGCAGATATTCGGTCAAGCCCCCTCCGACGACGTTGAATTCCCGGTGAAGCTCCCCCAGCGCGGCGACGAGCGACGCCACCGTCAGACCCCCGGATTCGGGCCAGCCGAGCGATGAAAACGCCTCTACGCCCAGCACGTCGAGGTCGATGTGAAGGTACACGTGACGCCACCCGAACCGCCGGGCTCGTTCGGCGATGAGGCCGGGTTGCCCGGTTATCTCGTCTGCACTCAACCCGTCTAGACCGAGCCGTGCGATGACCTCCTCCTCCACCGAGTCGAGCGCCCTGACACCAGCCAAGATGACCTGCTCAGGTCGCAAAAACGAGGGCAAAAGCCCTTTAAGACCCTTTTCGCCTTCACCGAACAGCAGGCGTAGTGGCATCCCGTGAAGGTCGCCACTGGGGGTGGTCGCAGGTGCTTGCAGGTCGGCGTGAGCGTCGAACCAGACGACTCCGAAATCCGGATAGCGGGTGTTGAGATACGAGACCGGCGCAAGCTCGACGCTGCAATCACCACCCAGGGTAAAGAGCGTTTCGGGGTGGTTACGTGCCAGAAACGCAAGCACTCCCCCGAGTTGCTCGGCAACCTCAGCGTAGGCGTTGATACCCCGCACCGGGTCGCTGAACGTTTCAGCGACGCCCATTTGCTGCCAATTTAGAGCCGGTCGGGACGAGGCCAGCTCGAGCGCACCACGGCGGAGTCCAGAGAGGTTGCCAGCACCCTGCCACTGGGGAAAGAGTAAATTCACACAGGTGAGTATGTCACGCGGCCGAAGTGCTCGACCACGCGGTTCCTGCCTGCACGCCGCGCCCCCGTGCCATAGTCTCCCTATGCCCGCCCCCCACGCCCGCCGCCGCGCCCTCGGTTACGGCGTCGCCGAAGTCGGTGCGTCGCTCTCTTACAACACCATCAACTTCTTTTTGCTGTTTTTTCTGGTCGAAACGGCGGGGCTGAGGCCGGGACTCGCTGGTGGGGTACTTCTCGCTGGACGCGCGCTCGACGCGTTTGTCGATCCGGTGATGGGCCGTTTTAGCGACCGTTTCAAGGCGCGGCGGGGTCGGCGCAGCCCGCTTATCTTCTGGGGTGCGCTGCCCTTCGGCGTGAGCTTTGCGCTGCTTTGGCTGCTCCCGGACGCGCCGCAAGGGACGGTATTTGCGCTGGCGACCGGATTGCTGGTCGTTCACGCGTGCATCTTTACGCTCGTACAGACCTCGTATCTGGCGCTGACCCCGGAGCTGGCCCCGGATTATGAGGCGCGCACCGTATTAAGCGGCTACCGGGTAGTCTTTGCAACCGTCGCTTCACTGTTGGGGGCGGCTGCGCCCCCCCTTTTGGCGGCGTGGGTGAACGAGTTGGCGGGCTTGCCCGCGTCGGCGCGGTTGGGTTGGGGCGTGATGGGCTCACTTTTCGGCGTGCTCATGAGCGCGTCATACCTGGTAATGGTGAGGACTGCCCACGAACCCCTGCGCCCCTCTGCGCCGTCCTCGAGTGATTTCTGGCAAGACGCGAAGGCCGTCCTGCACGCGCGCGGGTTTTTGCCGCTGCTGCTGGTTTTCGTCACCGCGACGCTGGCGTTGGGGACGCTCTCTTCTATCCTGCCGTTTTTTCTGGCGAGTTACCTGCGCCTGGCGGCAGGTTTGCAGACCGCGCTGCTGGCGCTGCTGTTCGTTACGGCGGCGCTGAGCGTCCCCCTCTGGACGCGGGTGTCGCGGGGGTGGGGCAAGCGGGCGGCGTTCGCGGTTGGGCTGGTTTTACCCGCTGTGAGCCTGCCTGCGCTCGCCCTTTTATCGCCGCCCGGTGCGCTCTCGGTGACGCTAGTCGTCACCACGCTGCTGGTCGGCGCGGGCGTCGGGACGGTGCTGCTTTTTCCTTGGGCGCTGCTACCGGACGTGGTTGAACACGACGCCCAGACCACCGGCACACGGCGCGAAGGTCTTTTCTACGCCCTTTTTACGCTGTTTCAGACCGCCGCCTTCGCGCTCTCGGCGGCGCTTTCGGGTGGGGTGCTCGAGCTTACCGGCTACGACGCCGACGCCGCAGCGCAGGCTGCCGGAGCCGTAACGGGGATGCAGTGGCTCGTAGGTGGGGCGGCGGCAGGGTTTTTTCTGCTGGCACTCGTTCCACTAGGCCGTTATCCGCTGCGGTAGAAGGTTTCCCTAACCGGTTTTTAGGAGGCCGGTTCGCCTCGTCAACTCCTCGGCGCACACGACAAAGGTCGTGTAGTCGCGCATCTGGGCGGTGCCTTTGGTTACGGCGTCTTCACAACGGGCGAGGATTTCGGAGAGTTTTTCATCGGACAGAGCTGCGGTCGGGCTCGAGTAGGTCATAGGTGCTCCTGACTGGCTGTACGCCTTTGCTTGACACTAGCAGGGAAGTGTGCAGCGGGCATAGGGAGATTTTCCCGATTCGGACATGATTTTGGGTCGTGCTCGAAGCGCGCAGACAGGTCTAGAACAGTCGTTACGTCCAGTAAAGCGTCCGCGCAGAGGGAAAACGTATGGCAATTTCAGTCTCGAAAAAGTCTCGCAACTGGGCCATCACATCCTTTTGGTAAACGTACTTGAGGCCGCCGAACTTGTTGCGTTTAACGGTGCGGTCGGCTTCGCTCATGTCGAGGCTCGAGTTCGGGTACCAGCCCTCCAACACCTCTTTGGAACCGGGCGTAAAACGGTGACTGATCAGCTCGAAAGTCAGGTCACAGGGCAGGTTCAGCGTAGTTTCCAAGCGGCCCAGAAGGTCGGTGTAGTGCTCCCTCCAGCCCTCGATGGGCATAATCGGCGCGATCACCACGCCGACCGGGTAACCCGCCGCCGCCAACCGGCGAAGTCCGGCTATACGCGCGGTAACGGACGCCGTACCCCCCTCGAGGCGCTGACTGATGCTTTCGGCGTTGATAGACACCCGGGCGCGCGTCCTGCCGTTGTGAGGCACCTCTAAAAGCGGTTCGACGGCGCTGAACTTGCTTACCCAGCGCAGCTGAGCGTGCTCACGCGCGCCGAAGTAGCGCACGCATTCGGACAAACTGCCGGTCAGGTGCTCGAGCGACAGCGGATCGGTGTAGCAAGACGCCTCGAAGGTCGTCAGCTGCCCGGGCTTCTCGTAGGCTGCGAGCGAGGCGAGAATCTCGGGCAGGTTTGCGTAGACGCGGGTGACGGGCGGCCCCGACAGTGAACCCGCCAAGTAGCAGTACTGACAGTGCGCGGGACATCCTTTCGCCAGGTGAAACTGCCAGTCCGCCGAGGGCGGAATCGGTTGCAGCTTCATCATGCTCGGGGGCGCGTTGACCACCGCCAGCGTCCCCTTGGCGAGGCGGTAGGTGTCGCGGTCGTCTTTGCCACGCAAACTCGGCAGGCGGTTGCCGGACAGCTCGGTTACGTCTAGCCCCAGACCCCGCATTCGGCTCAGCAACGACTGACCGAAAGGTTGCGCTAAAGCGTCGGCAGTAAAAAAGATGCGTTTGGGTAACCAGGGTTTGGCGGGGCGTGTCGAGGTTTGAGGTGCGGACGGCAGCGTAACGGTGCTGGACATAGGCTCCTTCGGGGGTATGAACCGGGTCGAAAGCAGGACGAGCGAAAAGGGGAGGTGCGGTGCGCCCTATATAACCTTAATTTTAACTCATCGAGCGTCTACCGATGTCCACAGAAATTACATTTTTGCCGTCCAGCAGCTGTTTTAGCGGTTGCTTAGGGCGAGTGACAGAGGGGTTTAAGCACAGGGGTTTGCAGATAACCGAGAGTACGTTTGGATAAAGAGACGTTCGCCGAAAATTTAGAGGTTTTGCCGAAGTTTTCGGTAGTCTTATGTGTACCTTCTCACTTTATCGTGTACGACATATTGTGTACGACCCCGCACAATCCCCACGAGTCGGCGCGCTATAGACTAGAGATTGGGGGTAAAACATGAAACATCTGAAGATTGTCTTTTTAACATTCGCACTCGCCACCGCCGGTAGTTTGGGCTTTGCAGCCACGGAGACCAACACTACCGACACCGAGGTTGTCGAGACCGAAGCCGCCGACGCCGAAGCAGTTGGCACTGACTTAACAGCTGATCCAGTCAACGATGTAGACGCAGACGATGACGGTTTCGACTGGGGTCTGCTCGGTCTGCTCGGTCTGCTCGGCTTGTTAGGTCTTCGCGGCGGCAATAGAGAGGCCGAGCGTAACATCGTGGTAGACGGTACGAAAAGATAAGGTCTCAACTCAATACTTAGTAGGAGGAACATTATGGCGAACAATGTAATCGGAGTATTCGACAGCGTAAGCGTAGCCGACCAGGTAGTCGGCGACCTGACCGGCAGCGGTTTCGACAGCAGCGCCGTCAGCAGCTACAAGGGCAGCAGCAGCGACCTCGAGGGTGAACTCAAAAGCGCCGGTCTCGAGTCCGGTGAAGCCAGCGAGTACGCCTCGAGCGTCGGCAAAGAGGGCGCGCTCGTCGTCGTTCAGGCCGACGATTCGCGTACCGACGACGCCGTAGCGATTATGAACCGCTACTACTCGGACGAGAACTTGCAGAGCAGCGACGCCTCGTACGCATCGGATACCGGCTCTACCGACACCTCCACAAGCGCCTCGGGTCAGGAAACGTTCGCTGTCGCCGAAGAACAGCTTCAGATCGGCAAACGTGCGGTGCAGCGCGGCGGCGTCCGCGTTCGCAGCGTCGTCACCGAAAAACAGGTCGAGGAGCAAGTATCACTCCGCGACGAGACCGTTCATGTCGAGCGCCACTCGGTCGACCGCCCCGTTACCGACGCCGACACCAACGTTTTTAACGAACGTACCGTCGAACTCACCGAGACCGACGAAGAGGCCGTGGTCGCCAAAGAAGCGCACGTCGTCGAAGAGGTCGTCGTCGGCAAAGAGGTCGGGCAGCGCACCGAAACGGTCCGTGACACCGTCCGCCGCACCGACGTCGAGGTCGAAGACCTCGCCGCCAGTCACGCCCAGAGCCTTGCCAGCGACAAGAAATACAGTGGGCGCGAGTGGAGCGCCGTAGAAGGCGACGCGAAAACGAACTGGGAACGCGACAACAGCGACCAGGGAACATGGGACAGCGTTAAAGGCAGTGTCCGCAGCAACTGGGAAAAGCTCCGCAACTAACCGCGAAATCTCTACCGACCGGCTTCTGAACATCAGGTTCAGAAGCCGGTTTTTTGGAGTTGTGCTGGTTTGGATCAGCTTGGGTTGGATTGTGTTCGGGCGTGTCTCGAGGGTTATCGGTCAGCTGTGTTTGCCGCCTGAGTAAAAAGTCTGTGGCTTGTGGCCTGTAGCTTGTGGTTTCTAAACGTCTATCCTCACGCCACTGACCCGCCTCAGGACGACAGAAAAAAGCTTAGTTCATCCGAAAAATTGACCGAACCCGGAGCCTGAGAGCTGTTGCCGAAGCTGCTCGAGCACGCCGACACATCTCGACCCGCACTCGGGCGGGCGGGCTACCGCTGGGCGCGGCGGGCTTGGTATACTCGACCGTTTAGGCGGCGGCGTTTTCGCGCCCGCCTAACCTTCAGGCGCAAGACCTGCCTGAACCCAAGGAGGCACGTTGCAAAACCTTGTCATCCGCGGTGCTCGAGCTCACAACCTTAAAAATGTCTCGACGACCCTGCCCCGAAACAGCTTTATCGTTTTTACCGGTGTGTCCGGCTCCGGCAAATCGACGTTGGCGTTCGATACCATCTACGCCGAAGGGCAGCGCCGCTACGTCGAATCGTTGTCGGCGTACGCGCGGCAATTTCTGGGCCTGATGGACAAACCCGACGTCGACAGCATCGAAGGGCTAAGCCCGGCGATCAGCATCGACCAAAAAACGACGAGTCACAACCCCCGTTCGACGGTCGGAACCGTTACCGAAATTCACGACTACCTGCGGCTGCTCTTCGCCCGCGCCGGAACGCCGCACTGCCCTATCTGCGGGCGCGTCATCGAAAAACAGTCGGCGTCTGAAATCGTCGACCGGTTGCTGGAAAACTTTTCCGAGCAGCGTGCGTTCGTGGTCGCGCCGCTCGTTCGTGGGCGCAAAGGTGAATACAAAAAGCTCTTCGAAGGACTTAAAAAAGAAGGTTTTGCCCGCGTCCGGGTCGATGGCGAGGTGCAAACGCTCGACGAGGCGCTCCGCCTCAACTTGGAAAAATACGAAAAGCACGATATCGACGTGGTGGTCGACCGTCTTAAAATCAGCACCGGGGACCGCTCCCGGATGGCTGAAGCGGTCGAGCTGGCGCTGCAAAAGGGTGAGGGCTTGATGCGGGTATTTCTGCCCGATTTAGGCCGCGACGAGGTGTTTAGCGAACGCTTCGCGTGTCCGGAACACGGGACTGCGCTTGAGGAACTCGAGCCCAGAGCCTTTTCGTTCAACTCGCCCTACGGTGCCTGCACCCACTGCACCGGCCTCGGCTCGCGTTCCGAGTTCGACCCGGCCCTGATCGTTCCCGACGACCAACTGTCGATTTCAGAGGGCGCTATCGCGCCGTGGAGTCGGGGGCGCGGCGACGGTGACAAGGTCTTCTACTGGGACCGGATCAAAGCCCTGTCCGACCACCTGAGTTTCGACCTCAAAACGCCGTGGGGCGACTTGCCACCGACGGTACAAAAGACACTTTTGGGCGGTTCCCGCGACGCTATCGAGGTCGTTTACAAACGCGGCGACCGCGAGACGATGCGTTTTAACGTCGAGTTCGAGGGCGTCGTACCGAACCTCGAGCGCCGCCTCCGCGAAGCCACTACCGACTACGCGCGTGAAAAGCTCGAGGCGTTTATGTCGCTCGTTCCCTGCCCCAGATGCCACGGCACCCGCTACAAACCCGAAATTTTGTCGGTGACGGTCGCGGAACGTAACATCGCCGAACTGTCGGGGATGACGGTTCTGGACGCCCGCCACTTTTTTGCCGAGCTGAACCTCCCCGAACCGGGTAACACCGTCGCCGCGCCCATTATGCGCGAGGTCGGGGCGCGGCTCGGGTTTCTGGAGAACGTCGGGTTGGACTACCTGACGCTGGACCGCAGCGCCAACACGCTTTCGGGCGGCGAAGCGCAGCGTATCCGCCTGGCGACGCAGGTCGGTAGCGGGCTGACCGGTGTGTTATACGTTCTCGACGAACCCTCGATCGGCCTGCACCCGCGCGACAACTCCCGGCTGCTGCAAACGCTGCTCCGTCTGCGCGACCTCGGCAACACGCTGATCGTCGTCGAACACGACGAAGAGACGATGCGCGCCGCCGACTATCTGGTCGATTTGGGGCCGGGGGCCGGGATTCACGGCGGCGAGATCGTCGCTGAAGGCCCGCCCGACGTGCTCATACACGACCCCGTATCGCTGACGGCGGCCTACTTGCGCGGCGACCGAAAGATCGAGGTTCCTGCCAAACGTCGGAGCGGCAGCGGCAAAAGCATCAAGATCGTCGGCGCGACCGAGCACAACTTGCAAGATGTCAGCGTCGAACTACCGCTCGGGACGCTCACCTGCATCACTGGGGCGTCGGGGTCGGGTAAATCGACGCTCGTCCACCGTATTTTGCACGCGTCGCTAGCCAAACAGCTCTACCGCGCCAAAGAGACGCCGGGAGCGCACCGGGCGCTTCACGGCACCGAACACATCGACAAGGTGATCGAGATCGACCAGAGCCCTATCGGACGTACGCCGAGAAGCAACCCCGCGACCTATACGGGCATCTTTACCGAAATCCGCGACCTCTATACCCGCGCGCCCGAAGCGCGCAAACGCGGTTACAAAGCTGGACGGTTTTCGTTTAACGTCAAGGGTGGACGTTGCGAGGCGTGTAAGGGCGACGGGACGGTCAAAGTCGAGATGTACTTTTTACCCGACATCTATGTACCGTGCGAGGTCTGCAAGGGCGCACGCTATAACCGCGAAACCCTGGAGGTCAAAATTCGCGGTAAGTCGATCGCCGAAGTTTTGGCGATGACCGTCGATGAAGGGGTGGGGTTTTTCGAGAACATCCCCAACATCGCCCGCAAGTTGCAGCTGATGCAGGACGTCGGTTTGGGGTACGTCAAGGTCGGGCAACCGTCGCCGACGCTTTCGGGGGGCGAGGCGCAACGCGTCAAACTGGCCTCCGAACTCGGCAAACGCAGCACCGGCAAAACGCTCTACATTCTGGACGAACCCACCACCGGCCTGCATTTTGAAGACGTGCGGAAACTGCTGGGCGTGTTGCAACGCCTCGTCGACGGCGGCAATACGCTGGTGGTGATCGAGCACAACCTGGATGTGGTGAAGACGGCGGACTGGCTCGTTGATCTGGGGCCGGACGGGGGCTCGAGGGGTGGGTACGTGGTCGCCGAAGGAACACCCGAAACCGTCGCTATCCATCCAAAATCGTCTACCGGCGAGTACCTGCGGGCGCTCCCCGACATTCAGGCGCGGCTCGAGCTGACCCCCGCATGACCCGGAGCCGCAACGCCCCCCGCACCACGGTCGCGCACACGCTGATCGTCGGCAGCTTTCTATTTTTGCTGGCGGTCGTGCTCGCCGTCGCGCCGCTGCCGCTCCTCGTCCGCAGCCTGGGCGTGGTTTTGTGTAGCTACGCCGCCTTCGCCTTTGCCGGTCTTCCGTTCGCTTTCGCGGCGGCGCTGCTAGCTCCGGTCGCGGGGCTGCTGACCGGCGGCGAGACGTGGCTCGTGCTGCTGCCGCTGATGCTCGTCTCGGGACTGTTGTCGCTGCTGGGCCTCGATTACGCCTGGCGCGTCCCGGCGCTCGTCGTTTCACCGCTGCTTTATGTGCTGCCGCAGGGGATCGTGTGGACGCTTTCGCAGCGGTCGCTGTTCGCTGTAGAGCTGCCGTGGAGCCCGTCTGCACCCGTGTGGCTGGGGCTGCACGCGCTCGCAGCGACCGTCGGTACGGTGGGCGCGTTCTGGTGGGGGCGTGGCGGCACCGTAAACAACAGGGCGAACACCAGGGCGCAGCCGAGAAACCGGTGAAAGACCCTCGGCGGCTCTGGTTCTATCATCTGGCGTCGTATCTGGTTCGGAACTACGCGCGGCTTTTCCGAGGTCTTAGGGTTGAGGGGCTCCACCTCATCCCTCATACCGAAATCCGTGGGCTGATCGTCGCGGGCAACCATATCTCGAGCTTCGACCCGCCACTGATCGGCTCGCTCGTGCCGCGAGAAATTCACTTTATGGCCAAACGTGAACTTTTTGAACACCAACCGAGCAAGTGGGTGTCCGAGCACCTGATGGCGTTTCCGATAGACCGCAGTCGGGGCGATACCAGAGGCATCAAAGAGGCGCTCAGGTTCCTCAAAAGCGGCGTCGCCGTCGGCATCTTCCCGCAAGGAACGCGCAATACCGGCGACGCGGCGGCCCTCGACGGGGCTGCATTTTTGGCGCAACGCGCGGGCGTACCGCTGCAACCCGTGGCGCTCTGGCGCGAGGGTGGGCGGCTGCGCGTCCGCTTCGGCGAGCCGCTATACGCTAAAGACAAGTCGCGCGCGGAGATGCGCGCCCTGACCGAAACGCTGATGGCTGAGATCAAGGCGATGTTGCCCGCCACCGAAAGCGGTCTATAATTCCCGTCGGACACGCACTAACGCCTCATCACTTCAAAAATGTGCGTCCCTGACGGCCCAAACCGAGTTAAGCCGTTTGGGACTTGCTTTGTCAAAAATCACATGCTAAAGTATCGGCGAAGTCAATTAAGGGAGGTAAGGCTGTGGCAAAGGGGAAAACGGTATCCAAAGCTGATCTCGTCGACCGGGTTTCGGACGAAACCCAGATGAAGAAAAAAGAGGTCAAAACGGTCATCGACACCATGATCGACCACGTAGCCAAGCACCTGAACGACGGCGACAAGGTGCAGCTCACGGGTTTCGGTACCTTCGAGGTACGCGAACGCAAGGCCCGTACCGGCGTCAAACCCGGAACGACCGAAAAGATCGAAATCCCGGCGAGCAAGTACCCGGCGTTCAAACCGGGCAAGGCGCTTAAGGACCGGATTTAAGGTTGGTCAGCACAACCGAGGCGGCCCGTTCGGGTCGCCTTTTTTGGGTGGTGGTAAGCGGACCTCTACAACGCCGATTACGATCACTCAGCCTGGTTTTTCGTGGCGGACGATGCGATTTTTTTACGCAGGCTATACGTTGGGGCTCGAGCTGGTCTCGGCGTACAGCCGCAGACACCAAGAAAAAGCGTATAAAGCGTCTCTGCTCTACGCGGAACCTGCACCGAGCTTTCCAGCAGAATTCTTCACCACGTTTGACTGGGCCTGAGCAGACTACGGCACCGAGATCGAGATGCTGCCGTGTTAGCGCTCGTTCACGGCATAAGGACGTTGACCTATACGACTGTAACCACTAGTATGTACATATGTTGAGTGACCAAAGGACAAGTGCTAAAAAGCGTTTGATTTGGGCGACTCGTATCCTCTTGCACGAACGCGGCTACGAG
>JAABUN010001424.1_pt1 | contig 52735 bp, 47 predicted proteins | sample 5559311 | NCBI WGS metagenome assembly JAABUN01 (sample SAMN10711877, study PRJNA513370) | rock metagenome | isolation source: Antarctica rocks | place: Antarctica: Victoria Land, Siegfried Peak sud
CCGACCACGAGGTTCAGCTCATCGCTGATAAGCTCAACCACAGGCCCAGGAAAACGCTCGGTTTTCAAACGCCGCAGCAGGTCTACGAGCAGTTAACCAACGTTGCACTTACTACTTGAATCCAAGGATGGCCCATCATCGCTCCTGCGAGATTTCACTGTTCCTTTGGATGGTCTGGAGCTAATACTGATACTGCACGCGCCCGATTTTCGGATTTACTCTCAGCGCACTCAGCGTTTGCATCTGCCATTAAACGGTAATTCCAATTGGATCTTATGGGAGATAGAACCGTTTGCAAACGGCACTTTTCCAATCAGCGTCTCGGCTTACAATGGAGCCGCTTACCTGGGTGAAATTGCACTCTCAGTGAAGGTGACCGAAAGTTTGACCCGCACAGAAAGCGCAGAGGTAGAGCGTAGAACTGCTCTCGCTACCCGCGATGCGGGATTGGGAGAAGCGACTCTTTCTATCCGCTACGATGCCAGGGAACAGGTCTTCCGCTATCACTTCTTATTCCCACAAGAGAAGATAAGTGAGGAGATGAATTCTGAATTTTTGAGCCGCCCACCGCATGAATTCGTTGAGTTTTTGGTAAGGGATCTCAATCTTAGCTCTGGTGGACAAACGAACTACAATTCGGAGCAAACCCTTACTTTACTGCGCGGTAAAGGTCGTGATCTCTGGCGTCAACTCATCCCGCCACGCCTGCAAGAGCTTTTCTGGCAACACTGCGCAAGCATCGAACGATTAACTGTGCTTGCTCAAGGTGATAACGTGCCGTGGGAACTACTTTACCCAACAGATGATAATACTTCGAGCAGAGACCAAGGTTTTCTCGCGGAACAGCTTTCTCTCGTGCGTTGGATTCATGGCTCTGCTCCATCTACGTTGCTTTCCCTCAACAACGCTTACTTCGTGTTGCCAGAAGAGGCGCGGAGCTGTCTGCCAGCGACGGCTGGCGAGGAAATCAACGCGTTAAAGCGTTTGATTGGCACAACAAACGAAGATATTCGGCATCTACAAGGCTTACTCGATTGCCTGAAACAAGCGGATTTCGATCTGCTTCATTTCGCCTGTCATAACACTTTCACTCCATCTTCGCCTTCATCGTCTTCGATTCAGATGGGTTCTCAAAAATTCACGCCAGACTTTTTAGAAGGACTGAACAGCGATTTCACCAGTCGCCGCCCTTTGGTGTTCATTAATGCGTGCCGCTCTGCTGGACGGTCATCGCTCTACACAGGATTATCAGGTTGGGCCGATAAGTTTCTGCGCGCTGGTGCTGGGGCGTTCACAGGAACATCTTGGGACGTGCGCGATACCTCGGCAGCAATTTTTGCGGAAGTGTTTTATAAGAGCTTGCTGCAGGGCGAGACCTTGGGATCAGCTATGAGCGCAGGGCGCTCTGCTATTCAAAATCAAAACGGTGATTCAACGTGGCTGGCTTACACTCTCTATGGCGACCCAGATGCAAGGTTATCTTCGACGGATGTATTGTAGTTAACGAAGGCTTATGACCTTTGATTTGGATGCCTTCGCCTGTTTTAATTTGGCAAAAGATGTAGCAAAAGCAGCAACAATGTATTCGCAGCTAAGGGGATTAATAATGCGTCTTCTGCCATCGAACCAGTCGTAAACCTCCACCCAAGTGGCAGCAAGTGAAAGCGTTTAGGACTGGGATATAACAGTCGAACTCCACTTTTGGTCGCGGCATCGGCCATCAAATGGCTAAAGTAGCCCAGAAGTAGCGCCGTAACTGGCGCCCAGCCCACCCAAAATGCAGCCGGTAGAACGAACAGCGCTATCATCCCAAGCCCTGCGAAAGAGTGAAGCAAGCCCCGATGCTGACTGCTTCGACTGACAACGAGAGCCGGAAACATAAACGGCTTGAATTGCGTATTTGGAATTTTGAGATGCTTAATTTTCGACTGCGAAGCGTCAAGGTCGGGAAGCAAAGCGCCCAAAGCAGCCGCAGCAGCCAAAACGCCGAAATCGGTGTTCAAGAGTTCTGGCGGCAGGGGAGCGAGTAACCACAACGCGCTAATTCCAAAGAGCATGTGAGTTGGCCACGTCATGCGCCCTCCTTTGTAAGTTCAACCGTCAATAGATGTTCATCATCGCTTTTGGCGGGCAGATTTAGAAGTGTTGCCAGCGACCAAAGCCTCGATTTTTCAGGTTCAAGCACAGATTCAGAGCTAAATTCAAGCTCCAAAATGAGGGTTTCATACCACGGCGATTGCAGGTATCATTGCACACACCAGTGCGTAACCACTGCCTGCTCGCGCTTTGCGCGGGCGGGCAGTTCGTTTTTGTGCTGCCACACTTGGGCAAGTGAGTGAACTGCATCTTGCAATTGTCCTGCGTTTTCCATTCGATGCGTCGAATCGTCAAACGCAGTAACCGTTGAATCTCTTCCGGTTCGGCATAGCGGGCCAGCGTCGAGAAGTCACGCAACAATGCTTCGATGCCGCCTGCGTCGAAGTTTTCGTTGAGCGGAGTGAGTCGTTCTTTAATCCGGCGCTCTTCGATGAGTAACCGCTCGCGCTCCAAATGAATTTGTGCAGCTTTATCGTTGATAATTTGTTAGAGTCTCGGTTAAGTTCAAGCAAACAATCCTCTGCCCAGTGTTGCGGAAAACTCCTCTATTCACAATAGGAAAGTTGAATCCAGCGTAGTGGAAGAATTCTTGCATTGCGTCCAACCTACGCCTTATGCCTGTTCTCTCCCCGCCACAAATAAGCGCGCCGAGAGCCGCCAAAGTCTTCTGATGGAAAGGATGTGGATTTATATCATTTGAGCAAGCGCGAGTGAGCGATTACGGGCTACAATTAAGCTACGCTGGTTTCAATGTTGATGACGCTTCAACTTGAAATGTATTGGCGATTTATTGAACGTGGCGCGCGCATCTTCGTCTTGACAAAATACTCGGCAGGGTATTCATCGAAAGCACCATGAAAGAAACTTCTCGCAAATCCATTCAGAACCGTTTGACTCGCGTGAGCGGTCAAATCACTGGCGTCGGCAAAATGATCGAGGAAGACCGTTACTGTCTCGATATTCTCAACCAGATTTCTGCCGTGCGTTCGGCGCTCGACGCGCTGGGCGTGGAACTGCTGACCAACCATCTCGAATCTTGCGTCCTCGGCGGCGAAGGTCGGCATTTATCCGCCGAGCCGCTCAGTTCCGAAGAGTTACTCGAAGAAGTTCGGCTTTCGCTCAAGCGATTTTTAAAGTAAATTGGTCGTATGTCGCATGTCGTTCGCTGGATGAACAGTTTCGCTTTCTGGACGAGATTAGTCTTGTGGAGCCTGATTTTGCACGGAGTTTGGGAATTTTTTCAGTGCATTTTCTTCTATGACATGAGCGGCTTCAATCTGCTCAAGGGCGCTTTATGGATGCTGGGCGCGACGCTGACCGATACCGTTATAACTTTGCTTTTGGTCGCCGGCGCGCTGTGGTTTCACCGTCGCATTCCCTCCGTTTCTTTCGCGCTCGCGCTTATTTTTGCGGGTTTTCTCGCCGCCATCGGCATCGAAACAGCGGCCTCCCTGGGCGAGTGGTGGCGTTACGCGCCCGCGATGCCACAACTTCACTTCGTGGGCGTTACGCTGGGACTACTGCCTCTTTTACAAATGGCGTTGCTGCCCTGTTTGGGCGCGAAATTCGCTAAAGTCAAACCGCTCGCGCGTTGAACGCCCCTCAGTTGAATGCCCCTCAAGGGAACGCGCGGTGCCATTCTATGTCTTGATTCCAAATACCCTTCAGGGGTATAAAGAAGTTAGAAATGAATCATCAACAAATCGTAATCCTGTCGGTTGGGGCATGAGTTGTGCGGGCTGCGAAAGTCGGGGTGCGCAATCGTTGGAGAAACTGGCGGGTGTGAGCAGCGTTTCAGTGAACTCGCACGAAAAAATGGCGCGCGTGCGGGGCGAGAACATGGATGCCACCGCTTTGATTTTGGCCGCCCCGCAAGCGGGGTTTCGGGCGCGAACGATGGGTTGAGATTTGTCGAATTAAAATCGTTAATCGAGTTGAGCGAGCGCTATCGATCACACACATCATCAGGGAAGCGACATGGCGGGAGCCGTCGCGGAATTGGAGTTAGAGAATGGAAGCGCCGCTCATCAATTGACTAAAACAATCCAATGGAAAACAAAAATCCTTACCCGCGTTTTGCCGCGATGATCGCGACTTCAACCGTCGTGATGTTCGGTCTGATGTATCTTAATACCTATCAGCTCGACCACGTTTTCTTTAGCGAAACGCGCGCTTATATGGCGCTTTACATGGGCGCGATAATGTCCATCATTATGCTGGCTTTTATGCTCAAAATGCACCCGAATCGCAAGCTAAATCTGGGCATCTTCGGCGGCAATATCGCGGTCTTCGCGCTGGGCGTGTGGCTGGTGCGGAGTCAGGAAACGGTGGACGATGTGGCCTACATGAAGGCGATGATCCCGCACCACTCGATTGCGATTCTGACCAGCAGGCGCGCCGAAATCAAAGACCCGCGCGTTCGCAAATTGGCCGATGGGATTATCAAAACCCAACTGAAAGAGATTGACGAGATGAAGGCGCTCATCAAAGATTTGGAAAGCAAAAAGTAGGCGCCGCCAATTCGTAGCGAACTTAGCGACTGTCGCAATCTGGCTACGCGTTGGACGAAGCACGAACGATGCTATTTGGGGCGCCAATGCGCGTGACCATCGAAGAACAAGACCTGAGTGCCGCCACTATGCCGGTAGGTCGGAATAATGGGGTCTTGAGCGAAATCCTGTTCCGCTTCGTAGGTTAATGTCGTCGTAGAAGTTGCGGTCGTTTGTCCGGCCACATAGGGATTGGGCCAACCGCACGCCAGAGGTTTGCCCTGATACAGGCTCGGCACGCGATAAGAACCGGCGCGACCTTCTTCCTGGCGGTCGTAGTCATCGGGGCAAGTGAAGACGTTTGACGCTTTGATGTAGGGCGCGTAGTCCTGAATCAGACCGCCAAACGATCCGCCATTGGCGGGCGTTTTATCTTCGGCATCCTGAGCATACATTTGGGTTGCCAGCCCAATTTGATGATAGTTGGACAAGCGCGCCGAGGCCAAGACCGGAAATAATAACGCGGCTAAAAGGAAGATGAGCGCCACAACAACAAGGACTTCGATCAAAGTGAATGCAGATTTATTTGGCATGATGAGTAGGCCGCAGCTTTGCAGATCAGGTAAAGTTGGTGCGACAAAGTGAATTTGGCGCACCAACAGATTGCGGGTAACACCTATTGTTTCCTTGTGCGAAGCGCGCCGTTGGATTGGCCGTAATCGCGCCGCTTAACACGTCGCCAAGAGTGGCCAGGCGTTGAAGGCGCGCCCACGACAGGCGCCGCAATCGGTTGGGACTGGATGTAAATCGTGGGCGCTACGATTGTCAGATAACGCGCCGATCATTTTTTCCGCGCCGCAGAATAAAGCAAGGAGAGTCCTAAATAATAGGGACGTTTACGCTTGCTTACGCGCGGGTTGTTCTCCAGCCGGAGTGTTCGATCTCAAAGCGCGCTTTCGAGGCCATTTCTACGCGGGAGCGACCTTAACCCCGACCACTTATAAAAAAGCGCAGACTCAACCAGGACGCGATTCCGGGCGCCATTCACGTTAGTCCTGCACCTCTGAATTAGTGCGGACATTGTGCTTCTGAATGAACCGTTTTTTGCATCCGATTTTTTCGGAAAAATTAGAATCTATACGCCCTTGTCAAACATTCACCTATTGCTGTAAAATACGTTCGCAGGGTATGAATTGCAATAGAAGTATTCGACTTCATCTCTGACTTTTACAGTGCGTCTGTGGGCGCGAGGAGATTGTTTTATGTTGTCCTATTTTGAGAAGTCGATGCGAGTGGTTTTGGTCGGAGCCATTGCTCTGACCGCGTTGAGCGGATGTGGCGGCGGCGGAAGCGGCCTGACTTCGCCGGGATCGGGGGCGGGATCGGGATCAGGATCAGGATCAGGGTCGTCCAATCAGGTGGCGCCCACGATGCCGATTACGCCCGATGTGCCGGATTTGCCTTCCACCATTGTGAACGGCGCGCGCGAGTTTCATCTGACCGCGCAGGTCTTCAAGCAGAAGCTGGAAACCTTTCCGTTCCAGACCGCCGAAGTGTGAGGTTATAACGGCTCGACTCCAGGCCCAACGGCCATCGCCTATGAAGGCGAGAAGTTGCGCTTCGTGGTCAAAAACGAACTGCCCGAACCGACGACGGTTCATTTTCACGGCGCGCACGCGCCCAACGATGCCGATGGCGTGGCAGGCATCAGCCAGTTGGATCCGATTGCGCCTGGCGAAACCTATACCTACGAGTTCACGCCGCAGCACACCGGCACTTTCGCCTATCACGCGCACTACAACGGTGCGGTTCAGGAACTCAAAGGGCTGGACGGATTTCTGCTGGTGTTGCCGCGCAAGGAGCCGGTCAGCAAACACGTCGACCGCGATTATGCGATGGTGCTTCAGCAGTTCTTCATTCCTGGCGAGGGCGAGCCGGTGATGCCGTTTCCGCCTGGCACGGGCAGCTTCAACACGCACACTATGAATGGCAAAACCCGCGATGCTGCCAGCGAACTGCCCGCGCGCGTGGGCGAGAAGGTGCGGGTTCGCATTTACAACGCCAGCAACCAGTTTCACTCGATGCACCAGCACGACTTCGACGTGACCGTCATTTCCATTAACGGCCACGACATTCCGCTAAGCGCACAATCTCAAATCACAACCAGAGATTTGGGCCCAGGCAACTTTTACGAGGCCGAGTTCACGCCGGACAAACCAGGCAAATGGGTGTTCCACTGCCACGTTCCCCATCACACCGCCAACTCCCAGATGAGTGGCCCCGATGGTTCGCCAGTCGGCATGATGCGCGTCTTCAACGTGACGCAGTAAAGCGCGATAGCTCAAAAAAAACACCCGTTCAGCGCGCGCTGAACGGGTGTTTTGATTTCCTCACGCGCTTCCAACGCCCGCCGCACGCAGACCGGATTCGGTCACGCCGCCAGAGCGACAGCACTCGGCCAACTGGCCATCTACGACAACTGCCGGAACCGTTTTGACGCCGTAACGCTGCGCCAGTTCGCGGCACTCATCGCTCGCGCAACCTTCGCGCAGATCGTAGACCTTCACCTCGCAGTTTGGGCACGCTACCGCTTTGACGAGCTTTACGGCTTCGTCGCAGAGCGGGCAGCTTGCAGTAAAAACTTCAACTGTTTTTTTCATTTTTATCACCTCCTTCTCGTTGGATTGAGAGACGTTGAGTAGCCGACAAAAGGGCGCCGTTTCGAGCGAACCGGCGTCCCACAGGCGAATCGCTTCGACCAATAAACTGCGGCGTTGCTTCAACTGCACAATTTGTTGGTCGAGTTCTTGAACTTTCTGGCGCGCGGCTTTTGCCACTGTCGGACAAGGTGTTTGGCCTCGCTCGCTCAGAGCCAGCACCGTTTTGATCTCCTGCAAGGAGAAACCCCGTTCTTGAGCACGAACGATGAAACGCACGCGCTCGACCGTCGTGGGTGCGTATTGGCGATAGCCCGCTTCGGTGCGTTGCGACGAATAGATCAGACCGATCTGTTCGTAGTAACGCAGAGCGGCCACGCTTTTCCCCGTTACCCTTGCCAATGCTCCAATTTGCACGCTTCAATCACCTCTCACCCATACAGCATAAAGCCTCAAGTCGCTGTAGAGTCAAGTCCTTATTCTGAAATTTTTTCATCGCGCAGAATTACCAAAACACTCATTCAGCTTGCGCCAAACGGGTGTTTTTGGTTGCCAACTCTACGCCAAAGCGTAAATCACCACGCGGCCTGGCGATTTGCGGGTCGGCCAAATATCCGAGGTCAAACCTTCGGCGACGGCGATGTATTGGCGCCCGTTCACCTGATAAGAAACGATGCCGCCGCCCATCGGTTTGTTGGAGTGATGCGTCCATAAAATGCGGCCCGTGCGCGCGTCAAAAGCGCGCATATCGCCGTAGAGATCGCCCGCGAACGCCAGTCCGCCCGCCGTCGTCGTGACCGCGCCCACCATCGGTGTCGCGGCGCGATACTTCCAGGCGACCTTGCCAGAATCGGCGTCAATGGCGGTCAGGTAACCGCCCCACTTGCTTTTCGGGTCAATTTTGCCGAACTGATCGCCGCTCTCAGCGCCCGACCACGCTTCACCAACTTCGCCGTTTAATTCGGCGAGCGACTTGATCTTGACCGAACTCGCCCAATCCACGGCGGGCACGATAATCAGATTGGCCGGAGCGTAATAAGTGGGGCCGTTCCACTCCGAACCGCCCTGAGCTCCAGGCTTGAAGCGCGTGTAACTCTTGGTTGAAAACGGCACGTTGACGTTCAAACGCTCGGTGGTCGGCGTCTGATAAAGCGACTTCATCGCGCCTTTGCCCGCCGCGCCATATTTATCGTTGGGCTGCGGTTTGTCCAAGACACCGTTGGCGACAGCGCGATTGACGGCGCTCACGTCCAGACCGTGCAAAAATCCGTCTTTACCGGCGGTCGCGGCCAACTGACGCCCGCCACGCGTGGTAATCAAAGCGGGCGCGGCGGCGACATCCCAGTCGTGATAATCGTCGGGCGTGACCTGATTATAGGCGAGCAGACGCCCACTGCGCGCGTCCAACGCCAGCACGCTGGTGGTATAAAGGCTCTCGCCAGGGTGCAGCTTTGCCAGGAAGTCGGGCGCCGGATTGCCGGTCGTGACGTAAAGCACTTTGGAGGCCGGATCGAGACTATAAGTCGTCCACATCGCGCCGCCAGTGCGCGGGTTTTCGGGACTTACGGCTTTCCAGGTTTGGGCGGCGGGGCCAGTCTTGGGCACGGTGTCGAACTGCCACATCCTCTTGCCGGTCGCCGCGTCGAGCGCGAAAACATGGCCGGTCACGCCGAACTTATCGCCGCCCGCGTTGCCGATGAAAACCATGCCGTTCCAGGCGATAGGCGCCATCGGGACGTGTTCGCCCTTTTCCGGATTGGCGATGCGCGTCTCCCAGTCCAGGCGTCCGGTTTTGGCGTCATAGGCATAAACCAGACCGTTATGCGAGCCGCGAATCACGCGCCCGTTCATGTAAGCCAGGCCGCGATGCGCACCCTTGCCTTCGGGATCGGGCAGCATCTGCTTCCACTGCTTCCACTTGAGTTGGCCAGTCGCGGCGTCAATGGCGTAGGTGCGCTTGAAGGCGGTCAGAAACATGGTGCCGTCCACCACAATCGGGCCGGTCTGAAAACTACTGGTAAAGCCCAAATCGAAACGCCCGACGACCTTGAGTTTGCCGACGTTTTTGGTATTGATTTCGGTGAGCGGCGAATAGCGAGTGCCGCGCAACGGCCCGTTATAATTGGGCCAATCGGCGCCGATAGTCGGAGTTTGCGCCAGTCCCGCGCTCGCAAAAGCGGCGAGCGAGGCGAGGCCGCAGAACGTGGGCACCGCGCGGCGTAGAAAAGCAGGGGGATTCATAGGATTGCCTTGGCGGTAGTCGGTGCGTCGGTGCTACCGCCCGCGTTTTGTCCAGCAAAATAGATACCCTTTTAGGGTATGAGGGCTTCACTGGCACGACGCCGTTGCGAAGCGCCCTGCAAACCACCCTGATCGGCGGACTGGCGGCGGCGTTCGGCAACGCGCGCGCCATCTCTTTGTTGACCGGACTCCGCGCAAAATAAAAGGTCACGGCATCTCATTTGCCAATAAAAGTAATTGAATAATTTAGCGAAACTGTCAAATTCCAGTATGGCGTCCTAATGCGGCGCTGGGAAGTAAATCACATAAAAACACAAACTTTACGCGCACTCAAAATCGCGGGGGCCACGTTGCTCGCCGCACCCCTGCTGGTCAGCCTGACGGCGGTGCGGGCGCAGGACAAGGCTCCGATGAACGACGCGGCGATGAAGCAGAAGATGGCGATGTTCACGCAGCAGAACCCGACCAAGGGTTATCTGGCCGCGCACGATGCGGCGCCGATGCCGCTTTTTGGCGGGCTGTTGCGGGTGCATCTCTCGCAATATGGCAACAACGTTTTGGTGGCGTTGCCCGACAAACGCGAACTCGACTCCGACGTTTTCGGCACGCCCGCCATGCCGCGTTCGACCGGCGGCGCGCCGATTCTCGAAGGCGTGTCGCCGATGCTTCGCGCCTCGCAAAACGGCAAATACACGCAGTTGGAGCAGAAGACGCCGTTCGGCAGCAAAGTTACGCGCCTCGACGACGCCAATCTCACGCTGATCGGCCTCGACGCGACCGCCACCGACGCCGCCTCGACCAAAGACCGAGTTAACATGACCGCTTCGTGGAAAGACAAGCAGGGCAATACCTATATGGTGAAATGCAGTCAGGTCGCGCCGCACGGCGACGCGCATCCGGTTTTCGGCGGCGTGGTGACCAACCATCTGATGCACGGCTTCACCAACGTCGGCACGCCTTTGATGCCGACCGAGTTCGCCTACTTCGCGTTCTGGGGCAAGGGCAACATTTATAAAAACGGCAAACTGCTCGATTCGGGCCGCATGATTCACGGCATGCTGACCGAAGATGTGCGCCTGCCCAACGACGATTTGGCCTTCGACAGTCAGGTCGATCCCACCAAACTGATCTTCCACCTCATCGTGCCGCCGATGGACAAAAACGGCCCCAGCCCAGTCAAAACCGGCTTTACTTTGCCCAACGGAGAGCCGCTCCCGTTCTGGCACGTCATGTTCACCAAAGTCAAGATGAGTTCCAGCCACCCCGCCAAATAAAACGTGTGTTTAACGCTCGTTTCGGACGACGGGCGCGAGTTACATTCGCCAAAACATCGGAACGCTGGTCACCGATTTGCGTAATACCCTTCCAGCGTATTTATGGTTGCCCAACTTTGGATGCCTAAATACCAATTTATGCGACAGTCAATCAACAATCGGCGACGGGGCGTGCCCTTCGCGCTATGGAGCGAAATCTTCGCTTTGTGGCGCGACCACGCGCGTCGTCCGGCGCTGCCATTGTTGTTGGCGATGCTGTTGTTTGTGTCCGCGCCCTTCACGGCTTCGGCGAATTGTTCGTTCGAAATGGGCGGGCATGAGCACGAGGCCAGCACCAGCCATTCGCACAATTCCGCTGAGATGGCTGACGATCATCACGCTCACGATGCCGTTACGACGGACGATCATCACGCTCACGACTCCAAGCCTCAAGTCACCGATGCGCACGGTGCGATATTGCAAGCTCCGGCGACCTGTTGCTCGTGTTCCAGTGAGCCGATAAACGCAACGGTTGCGCCTCTATCCGCGCCGCATCATCCCAAAGCCGATTCGCACGCGCTGGTTTATGCCGTTGTAAACGCGTTGCCGGTTTACCGCTTCGATGCGCTCGAAGGTTTGCACACTCGCGCGGGGCCACCGACCGACAAATCCCCACTGCTTTCGCTCGCGTCCCTGATTGGGCGCGCACCTCCCATTTCTCTCTGAAATTAGGCCAATTCTTAATTGGGCCTCGTTTTTCGCGCGTCTTGCCGCGCTTTAAATCGCCGTTTCAGATCGAAATGTGGAGGTTTTTTTGTGTCCGTTTCCCCCAGGTGGCTGCTCGCCGCTCCTTTACTTGTCTCATATAACGCTGGCGCACAAACCGTTCCAGCGCCCGCGCCACCGCCCGCGCCGACCATCTCTGCTGTCGCGCCCACTCTGGCCGCTCAACCGGAAGTCTCCGTCGAAGCACTCATTCAACTCGCGCTTGCCAACAATCCGCAGTTGCCGTTTGCGCGCGAAAATCTCGAAGCGGCGCGCCAACGGGCGGCGGGTGCGCGCGCCATTCTCAACCCGACGATTCAGGCGGTGCCGCGCATCCTCGGCGACCGCAACGCCGCCGATACCGAAATCATCGTCTCGCAGCCGATTGACGTCTTCGGCAGACGGCGCGCTCTGGCGCGCGTTTTAGAAGCTGGGGTCAACGGCGCAGAGGCCGCCAATTTGTTGGCCGAGCGCAGTCTGGTCGTTCAGGTCAAAAACGCCGCTTCCGATTTGTTCGCGGCGCAGGAATCCGAAAATCTGGGCGTGGTTCAGTTAGAAGTCGCGCAATTGTTTCGCAATGCCGCCGCGCGTCGCGCCGCCGTTGGCGATGTGCCCGCCGTTCAGGTGCAACGCGCCGACTTGGAACTGGCGCGCACGCGCAATGAGTTAAACGCCGCCCGCGCCGAACGGGGCGCACGCCGCGCCGCGCTCAACCAACTCGTCGGACGAGCGCCCGAAACGCCGCTTCGCGTGGCTTTGCCGATTGCGGCGGATTTTGCCGCCATTTTGCAAGTGCCTTCCCTCGCCAAACCCGGCGCGCTCGGAACTGGCGTGCCGTCAGTCGGTGCCCCTGGTGGCGTGCCGCAGGTCGGTGCGACCGGCGCCACTGGTGTTCCTGGTGCGACCAACCCTAACGTCGTCACGCCGGATGTTGGCGGCATCACACCTCCGGCGGCGGGCGGTTCCTTGCCAGGCAACGTGCCTTCGACGGCGCTTTCGCCTTCGGTGACTTTGCCGGGCTCAGGGGATGACGCACCGATTACAGGCGCATCGTCGCAAGTCGGCTCCGATTTGGTGGCGCAACGCGCGGCGCTACTGCCAGGCGCTCTGGTGCGGCCCGACATCGTGGGCGCGCAGGCAAATTTAGCGGCGCGTCAGGCGCAGGTCAAAGCCATTTCGCGCCAACGATTGCCCGACATCGAATTGCAAGTGCGGCGAGGCAGCTTCTTCGGACAGGGGCCGAGCGGCACGGCGTTACGCGCGGTCTTGACTTTGCCGATTTTCGATTTCGGTTCGATTGGCCGCGAGAAAAATGCGGCTCAGGCCGAAGTGCGCGCGCAAGAAGCTCAGATTTCCTTACTTCAACAACAAGCCGCGACTCAGGTTGAGCAAGCCTTGATTCGTCTGGCTCAACAGCGCCAGACCGTCGAAACATATCGCACCGAACTGGTGCCGCAAACGCTCGATTTGCTGCGAAAAACGCAGATCGGTTACGCGGCGGGCGCCTCGACTTACCTCGAAGTTTTGGACGCGCAACGCACTTTGCGGCAGGTGCAGACCGAGTATTTGCAAGCCCTCGTTGGCACACGCACCAACGAAGCCGCGCTGGAAAGCGCGTTGGGCGCCGCGCCGCCCGCGAGTTTGGTCGGGCCGCTCACCAATCCGACGGGCGCCGCCGCGCCCCCTGGCGTGTCCGCACCTGGCACCATTGGGCCGGATGTCATTCCGCCCAACTTGGTGACGCCGCTCGATCCGCCAAGGGGCAGCGTGCCGCCGCCGCAAAATGATGCCAACCCCGACTTCGCTGCGGCGACGTGGTAGGCTCAGGAGACCACATTTGATGAAGAAATTTCTCGCAAATTTATCGGCACTCTGCTTAATAAGCGTGATGCTGTGCGCTCCGACGCGCGCGTGGGCGCACGGCGGCGTGGACGACGAAAAACCCGAACCCGCTGCCGCTGCTGCCTCCCCCAATTCGGGCGCGACGCAGACCGATTTGGAAATCCACCTCGAAGATTTGAACGCGAGTTCGGCGGGCGCCTCGGCGCCTCTGGTGGGCGCCAAAGTGCGCGGCTTCTTGAAGCACGACGATGGCGATCTGCTCTCGCGTGTTTCTGCCGTGCCAGGAAAAACGCCTGGCTACTACGAAATCCGTTTCAGCGAAGACGCGCAGTTTTATCGCTTCTCCGAGCCAGGCCATTATCTGCTTGAACTGCACGTCAGCCCCGCGCAGGGCGAGCCGTTCGACACCACAATTCCCTTCGATTTGCCCGCCGTCGCGCCCGATGTTCCGCTCTGGCGTCGCGCTTTGTGGCCCATTATCGGCGTTCTGATTGGGGGCGCGCTGATTTGGTTCGTGCTAAAACGACGCAATCGCGGCAACGGCAAAGGCGAAGTTGTGACCGCTAAAAACCAACCCGCGCCCGTCGCCGAAACCGTCACCGTCGCGCTGTTGTGTCTGGCTCTGGCCGGAGTTGGGGCGACAACCGCGTGGGCGCACGGAGGCGAAGATCACTCCGCTCCCGATCCTGCCGCCGCCTCTGCGACAATGGCCGAAGCGCCCAATATCGCGTTGGGCGAGACGACTACGACGGTGAAAGCGGGTAACGTTCGAGTCACATTGATCACGCACACCGTTGCCGCGTCGCCCGACGTTTTGGCGCCAGGCGAAGTCAAGTTGCCCGCACAAACCGCGCAACTGCTGAACATCAAAACCGCGCCAGTGACGGTCGCGCAACTGGCGACGGGCATTGCCGTAACCGGCCAAATCGCCGCCAACCAGAACGATCTGGTGCGCGTGGCCTCGCTCGTGCCAGGGCGCGTGACCAAGCTCAACGTAAAGCAGGGCGATAAAGTCAACAAAGGGCAAATCGTGGCGATTGTCGAAAGCCGCGCGGTTGGCGAAGCGCAGTCGGCCTACGCTCAGGCGGCGGCGCGCCTGGCTAACGCGAAATCCAACTTAAATGTCGTGCAGCAACAGGCCAAGGCGGGCGTGTTCTCGCGCGCACCGTTGGAAGCCGCGCGACGCGCTCAGGCCGAGGCCGCCGGAAACGCCCGCGAAGGCCAGGCTGCCGTGCAAGGGGCGCGCGTGGCGCTCGACACCGCAACCCGAACCGCGAGCGCCGGAGGCTACGCCAATCCCGCGCTCGAAGCGGCGCGCTCGCAATCGGCTCAGGCGACCGAGGCATTGCAAAGCGCGCGCGCGGCGTTGACTAACGCAAAGGCGAGCGTGACTGGGGCGCAAGGTGAACTTAAGCGACGCCAGCAACTCGCCAAATCGGGCGCCTACGTTTCGCGTCCGGTTCAGGAAGCGCAACGCTCACTCGTCGCGGCGCAAGCGGCGCGAGCGGCGGCGCAAAGCGAAGTGGCGACAACACGGGCGAATTTGAATCGCGCCAAATCTCTGATCTCCGAAGGTCTGGTTTCGGGCCGCGATTTGGAATCGGCGCAACAAGCCTTCGACACCGCGACAGCGCGCCTGGAAACCGCGCAGGCCGACGAGAAAACCGCGCAGCAAGAGTTATCGCGCCAACAGCAAATCGGCGCCAGCGACGTGAACAACGTCGCCGAAGTCGGAGCCGCGCGCGCGGCGCTGGCCCAAACTCAGGCCGATGCGCGCACGCGTGAGGCCGAAGTCGGGCGCGCGGCATCGGGCGTGAAGCTGGCGCAGGCGGCGTTGGGGCGCGAGCAGAAATTGTTCGGCGGAAACGTCGCCAACCGCAGCCAACTGGGGACGACGCGCGCCAATTTGCAAAGCGCGCAAGCCGGACTTTACAAGGCGCAACGCGGACTCGAAGTCGCCAATTCGACGTTGGCCCGCGAGCGCAACGTTTACAATCAGGGACTCAACAATACCGCGCAAATTCAGGCCGCGCGCTCGGCTCTGGTGAGCGCGCAAGCCGATGCCGACGCCGCGCGCAGCACCTTAAAACTGCTGCAAAGTTCGCCTGGCGACAGCGTGGATGTGCCGGTTCGCGCGCCCATCGCCGGTGTCGTGCAAAGCCGCGATGTCGCCTTGGGCGAGTTGGTGCAGCCCGACGCGCCTTTGATGACGATTGTCAATCTGGGCAGCGTGGCTTTGGAAGCCGCTTTGTTTGAATCCGATGCCGCGCGCGTCTCGCTTGGCGATCCGGTTACTATCACCAGCGATGCGGCGCCAGGCCGCACTTTTAGCGGGCGGATTTCGTTTCTGGGTTCGCAGGTTGACCCGCAGAATCGCACCATCACCGCGCGCGCGACGCTCGACAATCCTGGCAGCTTGCGGCCTGGCGTTTTCGTGCGCGGCCAAATCCAAACCGGCACCAGCCCGCTTTCGCTGTCGGTTCCGACCTCCGCCGTTTTGGAAGACGGCGCCGCCAAAGTCGTGTTCGTCGCCAAAGGCGACCGCTACGAGCGCCGCGAAGTCACAACCGGCATCGAAAGCGGCGGGCGCGTCGCCATCAAAAGCGGCGTGAAACAGGGCGAAATCGTCGTCACCGATGGTGCCTCGGCCCTGCGCGCGCAAGCGGCGCGGGAGAGTTGAACGAGGCTTGGACATAATTCAGCAACTTCCTTACTTTTCTGCGATTTCTACGTTCGGCGGGGCTTGCGCCCTCTTCCAATCAGTTTTCAGAGAGCTAAGATTGGAAGAGGGCGCAAGCCCCGCCGAACCTAAAAGTTGCCGAAAACAAAAGCGAGTTCCGAATTATGTCCACGCCTCAGTTAAACATCCCGCGCAAAACACTCAATTCACAAGCAAACAACCATCCTCATCATGAAAAATCACAAATTGCCCATTCTGGGCTTCTCCCTTCTGAGCGGCGCTCTTTTTATCGCCGGTTGCGGCCAAACCGCGACGACGACTCAAGTCGCCGAAACCGCGCCCAAAATTGACGCTCCGGCGGGCAGCAGCGCCGCCGTTTCCGACGCCAAAACCGGCGACGCTCACGGCGACGAGGCGCACGAACTCACGCCGCACACGCACGCGACCGATTTGGCGTTTAGCTCGGAGCCCAATGAATTGGCAGCCGGAAAAACCGCGCAGTGGACGCTGAAAATTACCGATAAAAAGACCGGCCAGCCGGTCAACGATTACACCGTCGTCCACGATAAATTGATGCACCTCATCGTCGTCTCGCGCGACCTGAAATGGTTCAACCATCTGCATCCCGAATTCAAGGGCAACGGCACCTTCATCGTGAGCGCCGAACTGCCGCGCGCGGGCAGCTACAAGCTCTACGCCGACTACACGCCCAAAGGCGAGGAACAGGAAGTCGCCCAACACGCCTTTGCGACGGCGGGCGAAACCGCCAAGCCGCTCAAGGCGCAACTGACGCCCGATAAAGCCCAGGGAATGTGGATGACAAAGGACGCGACTTCGCATCCCGAAGGCGATCCGGCGGGCAAAGCGGGCGGCAATTATCAAATCGCGCTAATGCCGATGCCGATGAAATTGGTCGCCGGTCAAGACGCGATGCTGCACTTTCAGGTGCGCGACGCCAAAGGCAAACCGATCACCGATTTGCAGCCGTATCTGGGCGCGCTGGGGCATTGCGTGATTCTGTCGGACGACTCCGATGTTTATCTGCATTCGCACCCGATGGGCGCTTCGATGGAAGGCATGGAGGGCATGGATCACAGCATGGGCGACATGAAAATGGAGGCGCCCAAAACGGCGGAGAGCGGGCCGGACGTGATTTTCCATACCAACTTTCCGCGCGCCGGACTTTACAAAATCTGGGGCCAGTTCAAGCACAAAGGGAAGATCGTGACCGCGCCGTTTGTGGTCAACGTCGCGGCGGGCGAAGCGGGCGCGACTGCCACGAATGACGATAGCGAAGCCGCGCCGCACGCGCACTGATTCGGAGGCCATCTATGAACGAACAACTCCGCGCCCAGAGCCTGGCGCATCTCGCCGAAATCAAGACGCGCCTGCTCGAAATCCAAAATCACCTCGCCGAGGGACGCGAGCGCCAGGCTCTCGATGTTACCTGCGATTTGCGCTCGCAAATTGACGCGCTCTTCGTGGCGTTACTCGTCGGCCATCTGCAAGCAACGCTCGCGGACGATGCTACGCCGGAAATAACACAATCGCAAATGCAAGAGTTTAAGCTGTTGTTTGACCAACTTTTAAATTAACGCAGTGTGCAAGTTCTAAAGTTCGCCGGTTCTCGCGGGCGAACGCTGGTTCCTGCGCGGGCACCTCTGAGGTCTTATATGTCCCCTCTCATCTACGTTCACAAACTCTCACCCTTTCTCGTTCACGCCCAATTATTCGGCCAAACCGTCGGCGTGCGCTGGTATGGACTCGCCTATGTTTTGGGCCTGTGGGCGGCGTTCATCGCCTTTCGCATCGCCGCGAAACGCGGGTTTTTAGCGGGCTTCAACACCGAGGCACAGCATAGCCTGATTATGGCGGTCACGGCGGGCGTTTTGGTTGGCGGGCGCGTGGGATTCGTGCTGCAAAGTCCGGCGCGATTGCTGGCCGATCCGCTCTTTTTGTTTCGCGTGTGGGAAGGCGGTATGGCGTTTTTCGGCGGTTTGGTCGGAGTGATTCTGGCGATGGCGTGGACGGCGCGCCGCACCAATTTATCGTTCTGGCGTCTGGCCGATGTCGCGGCGTTTCCTGCCGCGTTTGGGTTGGGCGTCGGGCGCATCGCCAACTTCATCAACGGCGAATTAGTCGGGCGTCCGACGAACGGCGGCTGGGGCGTCATCTTCCCGCAGGTTGATGCGTTGCCGCGCCATCCGTCGCAGCTTTACGAGTCGGCCTCGCACTTTCTGCTGCTGGGGATTTTGCTGTGGTTGCTGTTCAAACGCCCGCAGTTGGCGTTACGAAAATCCGGCATTTTCGCGGCGCTGTTCCTGATGATCTACGGCGCATTGCGCTTTATCACCGATTTCTTCCGCGCCGACGATACCTATTTCGGCCCCTTTAGTTCGGGGCAGTGGGCGAGTTTAATCGTTTGCGCGTTGGGTTTCGCGCTGTTCTACTGGCGTTCGGGCGCGCCGCGACAACGCGCCCGCAACACCGAAGCGCCAGGCGAATCCCCGCACAAAGCGGCGGAGGTGAACCGGTGATTTTCCAATTTTTCGGCGCGGCGTTGGTGTGTCTGGCGCTGGCCGATATTTTCCTGACCATGCTTTACGCGCGCAACGGTTTGGGCTTGCTCAGTCCGCGCCGCGCCGAGCCGCGTTCAAGTCGGTTCGCGGCGCAACAACGGCTCGAAACCGGCCTGCTCAAAATGGTGATCGTAGGCCAAAGCGCGCGTCAACCCGCGCTCGCTCATCAGGACGAAGGAGAGGCAATCGGTCAGCGACCATTCTTTGTCGGGACGCGCGGCGTGCAACTGCAAACCCGCCTCGAACAACGCGGGCGTGGCGGGCACGATTTCGATGTTGCTGTCCGCCCTGAGTCGGTTCAACAATCCGTGCGCTTTGGCGCGGTTGGAGGGTTTAGAAAAATAGTTGAGGACTTCTACCACGACGTAATCGGTGGTGCAAAGCGGTTCGTTCGTGGCGCGTGCCCAGGCCAGTGCCCGCGCGTGCAACGAATCGGACGGCTCGATCAGCCCAACGAAATAGCCGGTGTCAGAGAAAATCATGGGCGCTTGGGTCTCCCATAAAGATAGTGATCGTGTTGCGCGGCCCCATCGGTCGGCGCGTCGGGATCGGCGGGCAACTGCTCCGCCCAATCCGCCAACGCCGATCTTCCGCCCCGCATCGCCAAATCAGTCGGCGTGTCGGGGTCGAACGACAAATCAGTGAGCAACTCATCCAAACCCGCCAAAGGCGACGCTGGAGATTCGGGCGACGCGCCGTTGGAAGTCGGGGAAGTCGGCGTTTCGGTTTCCAAAACGGAAATCTCGAAAACGCGGTCGCGCGGCAAATCAACTGGCGTTTCGGGCACCAAAACCTGGCCATCGAAGCGAACTTTTAAAGTAGTCATAAACGGAAGTATAACTTCATGCTTAACAAAATTATCGCCTGGTCGCTGGCGCACCGGCCCATCGTCATCGCTCTGGCCGCCATCATTCTGGTTTACGGCGGCATCGTCACCGCCAACTTGCCGGTTGACGTGTTGCCCGACCTGAACCGGCCCGTCGTCACCATCATGACCGAGGCCAACGGGCTGGCGCCCGAAGAAGTCGAAACTCTGGTGACGTTGCCCATCGAAACTTCGATGAACGGCGCGGCGGGCGTCGAACGCGTAAGATCGTCGAGCGCGCCTGGGCTCTCCATCGTTTATGTGGATTTCGCCTGGGGCACCGACATTTACACCGACCGCCAAATCGTCAACGAAAAATTGGGACAAGCCAGCCAGCAATTGCCGCCTGGCGTGACGCCGCAGTTGGCGCCGATTTCGTCGGTCATGGGCAGCATCATGCTGATCTCGATGAGTTCCAAAGACGGCAAGACCGATCCGCTGCAACTGCGAACTCTGGCCGACTGGGTGGTGCGCCCGCGCTTGCTCGCGGTGCCTGGCGTGGCGCAGGTCATCAACATCGGCGGCGGGCGCAAACAACTTCAAGTGCTGATCGATCCGGCCAAGCTCAAGCAATACGGCGTCTCGCTTCAGGAAGTCAATGATGCCGTCGAAAAGAGCAACGTCAACACGACCGGCGGCTGGATTGATCGGGGTGGCAAAGAGTATCTGGTCAGGAATTTGGGCCGCGTCGTGACGCCCGACGACATCGCGCGCACCGCTATCGAAGTCAAGGGCGGCGTGCCGATTACGGTCGGTCAGGTCGCCGCCGTTGTCGAGGGCGCGCAACTCAAACGCGGCGACGGCTCGGCCAACGCCAAGCCCGCCGTGATTCTCAACATCGAGAAGCAGCCAGGCGCCAACACGCTCGAACTGACCGGCAAAATGGACGCGGCATTGGACGACATCCAGAAGAGTTTGCCCGCCGATGTCGTGATCAATAAGCAGATTTTTCGGCAGGCGAACTTCATCGAGTCGGCGGTCGGCAACGTCGAGGAAGCTCTGCGCGACGCGGCGATTTTGGTCACCATCGTCTTGTTCCTGTTCCTGCTCAACTTCCGCACGACGGCGATTACTCTGACGGCGATTCCGCTCTCGTTCTTGGTCACGGCGATTGTCTTCAAGCAGTTCGACATCGGCGTCAACACCATGACTTTAGGTGGATTGGCCGTAGCTATCGGCGAGTTGGTGGACGACGCGATTGTGGACGTGGAAAACGTGTTTCGGCGTCTGCGCGAGAACGTTCACCGCGAGCATCCGCGCCCGCCGCTTCAGGTCATTTACGAAGCGAGCCGCGAAGTCCGCAACTCCATCGTTTACGCGACCGTAATCGTCGCGCTGGTCTTCATCCCGCTCTTCGCGCTGTCGGGCATGGAAGGCAAATTGTTCGCGCCCCTTGGCATCGCCTACATCGTTTCGCTGATCGCGTCGCTCTTCGTCTCGCTGACGGTAACGCCGGTTTTGGCATCGTATCTGTTGCCCAAATCGAAGGCGATTCTTCACGTCGAAAAAGACAGCGCCCTGGTGCGTTGGCTCAAGAAAATTGACACGCGTTTGCTGCATTGGACGCTCAATCGCCCGATGCCGATTCTGATTGGCGCCGGATTGTTGTTCGTGGTGGCGATGGCGACGACGCCGTTCATGGGCAAAGAATTTTTGCCAGGATTCAACGAAGGCTCGCTCACCATCAATATGCTGGCGCAGCCTGGCACCAGTTTGGAAGAAAGCAATCGCATCGGCACCGCCGCCGAGTTGCTTTTGAAGCAAGTGCCCGAAGTGAGGGAAACCGGACGCCGGACGGGGCGCGCCGAACTGGACGAACACGCCGAGGGCGTTCATTCGAGCGAGATCGAAGTCGAACTGAAACAGGGCCGTCCCAAAGAAGAAGTTTTGGCCGACGTGCGGCAGAAGTTGGGCACCTTGCCAGGCATCACGCTCAACATCGGCCAACCGATTTCGCATCGTTTGGATCATCTGCTGTCGGGCGTCAACTCGCAGTTGGCAGTGAAGATTTTCGGGCCGGATTTGCCGACGTTGCGCGCCAAAGCCGAAGAAGTGCGCCAAACCATGTCGAGCGTGCCTGGCATCGTGGACTTGAAAATCGAGAAGCTGGTCGAGATTCCGCAAATTCAAATTCGCATGAAGCGCGACGCCCTCGCGCGCTACGGCTTGCAGAGCGGCGCAGTTTCGGAAGCCTTAGAAACCGCGATGTTGGGAAGAGAAGCGGGCATCGTGCTGGAAGGCCAGCGCTCTTACGATGTTCTGGTGCGCTTTAACGACTCGTCGCGCAACAATCTCGACGCGATTCGTAACGTCCTGATTGATACGCCTGGCGTGAACGGCGAAGCGGGCGCCAAAATTCCCTTGTCGAGCGTCGCCGACATTCAGGAAGGCTTCGGCCCCAACGCGATTATGCGCGAGAACGTGCAGCGCCGTATCGTCATTAGCGCCAACGTCGCAGGGCGTGATTTGGCTTCGGTGGTTCAGGACGTTCAAGCCAAAGTCGGCGCTAATGTCCAGTTACCATCCGGCTACTTCGTCGAATACGGCGGTCAATTCGAGGCGCAACAATCGGCGTCGCGGCTGATTCTGCTGCTTTCGGGTTTCTCGCTGGTGGCGATTTATCTGACGCTGCAAATGGCGCTGGGCCACGCGCGCGCCGCGATTCAGGTCATGGTCAACATTCCATTGGCGATCATCGGCGGCATCATCGCGGTCTTTCTGACTGGCGGCGTTTTGTCGGTCGCTTCGCTCGTCGGCTTCATCTCGCTGTTTGGCATCACCAGTCGCAACGGCATCATGATGATTTCGCACTACCAACATCTGATGCGCGAGGAAGGCGAAGATTGGACGACGCACATGATCATTCGCGGCTCGCTCGAACGTCTGGTGCCGGTTCTGATGACGGCTTTGACGGCGGGATTGGCTCTCGTGCCTCTCGCGTTGGCGCAGGGCGCGCCTGGCAAAGAGATTCTGCAACCGCTCGCCGTCGTCGTTCTGGGCGGATTGATTACTTCGACGCTATTAGATCAAGTCGTCACGCCCGCCTTGTTCTGGCGCTTTGGCAAGCCGATTGGCGACAAAATTATCGCCGAACGCAACGCGCGCGCTCGTGCCGTCGAGCGCGGTTTGGTGCCGCAAGACCCCGACTCGCATCTGTTCGACAGTCTGCTCGATGGCGTAGATTTGGACGGCGAGCCTTTGGACGGCGAATCGCTCGAAGCGCAACGACGCGACGGCGGCGATATGGACGCGGCGCCGTTCGATGAAAGCGCGGACGGCACCGTCAAAGCCGCGACCAACGGCCATAGCCCAACCGATTCGCCGCCCGTAGATAAGGACGCGGCTTCATAGAAAAGTCCGCTCTGCCAACCTTCGTTTTGGCAGAGCGGCAGCTTCCCGCGCGCGGCGCGCGCAACCGCCGCGCGCCCAACTCTGGCGTTTGGAAAACGCCCACAACACACCATGTTTCAACACACCCCAACTCTGTTCAAAATGACCTTGAGCGCCGCGCTTCTCAGCGTCGCGCTCGTCGGTTGCGGCAACAACAACGCGACGCCACCCACGACCGCGACGGCGCCCGAAACCGCGCCCGCGATGACCAATTCGGCCCCAGCCGACACGATGGCGACCAACGCCGCCGCGCCCGATACGATGGCCAGCACCGCCGACTTCACGGCGGCGAGCGCGACCTGGACGAAAATCCAGGCGACCAAAGCCGAACTCGATTCGATTATCGCCAGCAAAAAACTGGACAGCGTTCACGAAGCCGCTTTCAAAGTCCGCGATTTGGTGAAGACCTTGCCCGCCGAGTCGAGCGCGCTACCCGCCGATAAAATGACGACGCTCAACACGCAAGTGGGTAACGTTTCGCAATTGGCGGGCAAGCTGGACGAATCGGGCGATGCCAAAAACCTCAAGGCCACGCAGGACAATCAGGCCGGTTTGAACGACACGCTCGACACCATCAAGGAGTTGTATCCGACCGGCACTTTCCAGTAAGCGTCCGCTTCCGTGAGCGCCACAGGCAACTTTAAACACCGCAAACGTTCTGCTGTCGCGGCAACGCAACGGCGGTAGCAGAACGTTTGTGTTTATGCTTTGGCGCTTGCAAATCGCGTGGGCAAATCGGATAGACTTGCAGAAGTGATAAACCGTTCGCAATATCAACAGAAGGGCAACTGGTGGCGGTTGCTGTTGGTGTTGCCGTTCGTCTGGTTTGCTGTGGCAGGCGAGGCTTTACACAGTCACAACTGGATGGACGAGACGAATCCAGTTTTCACTTCGACTTCAGCAAAGGTCGTCAACTCTGTGGCCGCGCGCGGCGCGTTCAAAGGACGGCAAACGCGCGCGGTTCATTTGCACCGAACGCGTCGTGCGGAGTTCTGCGCGGCTTGCCAGTGGCTCGCGATTTCCTTTCTTGCGCCAGCAACGGCGGCCTGGATTCTGCCCGCGTCGCTCACGGCAAGACACCGCATCTGCGTAGAATCCGGCGTGGTTGGCGCCTCAGTGAGGGTGCGAGTTCGAGGGCCACCTTCAGCATAATCTGGCTTTTACCGGCCAGAGTCAACCGCGAGAACAGCGCGAACTTTCGCGTTTCTCTCGCCTTTTTGCTGAAAGTGTATTCCAGCACACTCCGAAGTCGAGCCGCCCCTGGCGCTCGCAACCTTCGGCCCGATGCCTGGATAAATCCCCCGAATCTCCCATGAAATTTTCTTTTATTTGCTCCGGTGAACGCCGCAAAACCGCGTTCACTTTGATCGAGCTTCTCGTTGTCATCGCTATAATAGCGATTCTCGCAGCAATTTTGTTTCCCGTGTTTGCGCGTGCGCGCGAAAATGCGCGCCGTTCAAGTTGCCAGTCGAATCTCAAGCAGATCGGCATCGCCATCGCGCAGTATACGCAGGACTACGACGAAAAAACTCTCGTCGTGGACGAAAACACCGGTTATACCTGGTTCGTGCCGATCCAACCCTACATCAAAAGCGAGCAGGTCTTTCGCTGCCCGTCGCTGTCGGAAGGCACACCGGCGGCGCGAAGCGATTACGCCATCAACGGCTTTTTCACGCACGCGCTGAGCATCTCCATCTTTCAGAACACCGCCCAGCAAATCGCCATGGGCGAACGTTTGAAGGATTCCGATGAAACCGACTACCACACGTGGGCAGTTGCCGAGTTTGAGCCGCACCTGCAAAAAGAGCGGCACTTTAACGGCTCGAACTACCTGTTTGCCGATAGTCACGTCAAGTGGATGCGTTGGGAAGCCACGCTCATCCCACCGATAGCAGACCCCGCTGATGGTCGCATCGTGGGAATGCACAACCGCGAGGGCTTGGCCGAACCAGAAGTGGGCGTTATCCCCTGAGATAACGCGCGAACGCCACATTTTCGTCAGTTCTATTGACGTTTGCAAAGCGGCGCCGAACAGTTTTCGGCGCCGCTTTTATTCCATGATTTTCTTCGATTTGGACGACACCTTGCTCGATCACAGCGGCGCACAACAGCGGGCGGCGCTCGATTGGCGCGAGAGCGTGGGCACCGATTTTGTGCCGCACAGCAAAGCCAATTTTCCCAGCGTCTGGCAGTCGGCGGCTTTGCGGCATTGGAAGCGGTTCGAGCGCGGCGAGATTTTTTTCGTCGAACAACGTCGTCGCCGCATCCGCGAGGTCTTGGCGCAACCCGATCTGGCCGACGACGAAGCCGACCAGTATTTTGCCCTTTACCTGCCGCTCTACGAAGCACAGTGGAAACTATTTCCCGACGTGATCCCGTGTTTGGAACTGCTGCGCGGCCAAAGGTTGGGCGTTTTGACCAACGGCGACGCCGAGCAACAGCAACGCAAACTGGAACGTTTGGGATTGCTCGAATACTTCGCGGTTTGCGTGAGTCTGGACGAAAACGGCCCGCGCAAACCCGACGCGCGCGCCTTTGCCCTTGCCGCGAAAGAGGCGGACGTGTGGGCGATGGAATGTCTTTACGTCGGCGACCACATCGAAAACGACGCGTTGGCCGCGCGCGCCGCCGGATGGCGCGGCGTGTGGCTCGACCGCACCGGCCTCATGCGCGCGCCTGATGGCATCGAACGCATCACCTCACTGCTCGACGTGCCGTTGCTGCTCTGAGCTAAAGTCAGTTGAAGGACGGAGCTATCGGCACAATGAAGTTCTTTGCACGGGCGTTATAATCGGCGAACCGAGTAGGCTTAAAATCGAACAAAACAGTAGGGGAGATCGGGGACTCATCAGAGAATTGATGAATTCGACTTGCTGTCAACCTTGCCGAAACTCAATCTGTAAGTCCATAATTACTGTGGAAATTGCCCGAAATCCATGAAAGCACAGATGCTACGACAACAGCCGACACCGCGCAGAGCTTCACTGCGTCTGCTGCTGCTGGCGTTCGCTTTGTTCATTGCACAGCCCGCTCACTGGATGGTGTGCTGTCTGGTGTCATTTTCCGGCGCGCACGCGACGCCCTCGGCTTCTCACGGACACGCGGAGCAGATGGAGCGGACGTTCGCGCCAGATGGTGGAGGCCCGTGGAATGTTGCTCACCAAGGTGCGGAAGTTGAAGTCTCGGATGCCAAATTTGCCGGTCACACGGTAGCCAATTCCGCCGCGCGCGCTGACCGCTTGATTGTCACATCGCATAGCGTGCGCGATTCGCATCATCATCATTTGCCGTGTGGCCCCGATTGCGACGTGGCTGCGTTGACGCAGAGGACTGTGCGGCATGATGGCGGCTCCGGCTCGATCACCGCTTTTCTCGTTCCGGCGACGCCGGTGTTTCTGCTCGATGCTCGGCAAAGCCAGCCCACGCGCGCGGGGCCAACCCACACGCGAGCGATTTCCGTTCATCTCACGGCCAATCTTCTCGGTCGCGCTCCTCCTCTTTCGGTTTAACCAAACGCCCGCAGCTTGTGCGGCGCGTGTTTTGTCGCGTCTGCTGCTCGGGCGCGCGCTGTTTTTCCACCGAATTCAGGAGGTTTTCCTTGTCTTGTCTGCTTACAATCAGCCCCGTTTTGTGGGGTTGCCTTGCTCTCGCTGTGCCCGCCGTGGCTCAGGAGAACCCACCGCCAGCGCCGGTTATTGCGACTGAAATTTCCCCCGAACCCGAAGTCACACTCGATGAGTTGCTGCGCCGCGCGTTGGCGGATAGTCCTCAACTGCCCATCGCCCGCGAGAATCTGGAAGCGGCGCGCCAACGCGTCGGCGCCGCGCGTGCGACGGTTGGCCCGACGCTGCAAGTCGTGCCTGGACTGGGCGAACGGACGGCGCGCGATGAAGAAATTATTTTGTCGCAGCCGCTCGATTTGTTCGGCAAACGCCGCGCTCGCGCCGGAGTCGCCGAAGCGGAACTCCGCGCCGCTCAAGCTCAGAGCATGCTGTCCGAGCGGGCGTTGGTCGTCGCCGTCAAAAATGCCGCCGCCAATTTGTTCGCTGCGCAAGAAGCCGAATCGTTGGGACAGGTGCAAGTCGAAGTCGCGCAGTTATTCCGCGACGCCGCCGCGCGCCGCGCCCAACTGGGAGACGTGCCCACCGTTCAAGTGCAACGCGCCGAGTTGGAACTATCGCGCGTGCAAAACGAACTCTCCGGCGCGCAGGCGGAGCGATTGGCCCGCCGCGCCGCGTTAAACCAACTCGTCGGTCAGGCGCCCGAAACGCCGCTGCGCGTGGCTCTGCCACTGGCGGTCAGTTTCACCGAGCCGTTGCGGGCGCGCCTGGGCAGCGCCCCCACCGTTCAGGGCACGCCCGCAACGGGCGCTATTCCCGCGATTCCGCCGCTTGAAATCGCGCCTCCAGCGTTCGGCACCGGCGCGTCCGTTGTTGTGCCCACAACGCCAATTTTGGGAGCGTCGTCGCAGGTCGGCAGCGATTTGGTGGCTTTGCGTTCGCAACTCTTGCCCAGCACGTTAACGCGCCCCGACATCGTGGGCGCCGAAGCGACCCTCGAAGCGCGCCGCGCGCAGGTGCAGGTTCTGCGGCGCGCGCGACGGCCCGACATCGAAATTCAGGCGCGACGCGGCTCGGTCACCGGCTCCGCTTCGACCGCTTTGCGCGCCGTCATCGTGGTGCCGCTGTTTGATTTTGGAGCCAACAAGCGCGAACAGCGCGCCCTCGAAGCTGAAGCGCGCGCGCAAGAAGCGAACATCGCACTGTTGCGCTCCCAGGCCGCGATGCAGGTCGAACAGGCGTTAGTTCGCTTGCAACAGCAGCAACAGACCGTCGAACGTTACCGCCTCAGCATCGTGCCGCAAACGCTCGCCTTGCTCCGCAAAACCCAGCTTGGCTACGCGCAGGGCGCCAGCACTTACCTCGAAGTTTTGGACGCGCAACGCACGCTGCGACAAGTCCAGACGGAATATTTGCAGGGGCTCGTCGGCACGCGCACCAGCGAAGCGCAACTCGAAAGCGCGCTGGGCGCCACGCCCTCCACCGATCTGCTCAACGGAATCGTCAATCCGTCCGCCGCCGCCGCGCCGCCCAACATCGCCGCGCCTGGCACCATTCCCAACGACGTTGTGCCGCCCAACCCGACCGCACCGCTCAACCCGCTTTCCTCCGTGCCCGCGACCAACGCCCCTCTCGCGCCCGCGCCCCAGGGAGCAGTCAACCGATGAACTCACCCAATCAAACCCCCGAATTTCAACCCAAATCTTCCCCGCGCGTCGCCGCCAGGAAGTTTCCTGTGCCGATTATCGCCGCCGTTGCCGCCGCCGGACTATTCGCCTTTATCGTTGGGCGCACGACCGCGCCCGACCAAACGATGGCAACCGGCACTCAAACGACGACGGAAACCACCGTCACCCAGGACGAAGCTCAGGGCGGCGCACAGCTCATCACGTTTGAGGGCGACGCCACGAAAACTGCGGGCGTGACTCTGGCGACGGTTGCGCTGACGACGGGCGGAGCGGGCATTCCCTTTAACGGGCAAGTCGAAGCCTCGCCCAATCGCGTGGTGCGCGTGTCGTCGGTGGTGCCAGGCCGCATCACGCGGCTGCTGGTTTCGCTGGGCGACCGCGTGCAGCGCGGGCAAACGCTGGCGATTGTGGAAAGCCGCGCCATTGGCGAAGCGCAGTCGGGCTATCAACAGGCCGGCGCGCGTTTTGACAACGCGCGCTCCAACCTTGGCGTCGTGCAAAAACAGGCGCGGGCTGGCGTATTTGCGCGCGCGCCTCTCGAAGCCGCGCGGCGTGCTCAAGTCGAAGCACAGGGCGAGGTGCGCGCGCAGGAAACCAACGTGCGACAGGCGCGCGTCGCGCTCGATACCGTGTTGCGCCAGGCGAAGTTAGGCACTTTCTCCAGCCCCGCGCTCGAAGCGGCGCGCAGTCAGAAAGCGCGGGCTGATGAATCGTTGCGCGTCACCCTGGCGGCGGCGGGTCAGGCGCGGGCGCGCGTCGAAGCCGCCGAATCCGAATTGCGGCGGCGGCGCGAATTGGCCTCGTCGGGCGCCTACGTTTCGCGTCCGGTCGAGGAAGCGCGGCGAATCGTGGTGGCCGCGCAATCGGCGCGCAACGCGGCGCAGAGCGAAGTCGCCACGACACGCGCCAATCTCACTCGCGCCAAATCACTGGTGGCCGAAGGCTTGATGTCGCAGCGCGATCAGGAAGCGGCGCAGCAAGCCTTCGATACAGCCACGGCGCGCCTCGAAACCGCGCAATCGGACGAGCGCACCGGACAAAAAGAACTCGAACGTCAGCAAACGCTGGCGAACTCGAACGTGGCGGGCACGGCGGAAGTCGGCGCGGCACAAAGCGCGCTGGAAAACGCGCGCGGTGACGTGCAAACGCGCGTCGCCGAAACCACTCGCGCCCGCGAAGGTGTGCGTCTGGCCGACGTGGCTCTGTCGCGCGAACAGGCGGTTTTCGGGCAAAACATCGCCAATCGCCGCGAAGTTTCAGGCGCCCGCAACGGCGTGGAGACGGCGCAAAACGCGCTCGATAAAGCGCGCCAAACGCTCTCTGTGGTCAACGCGGCCTACCAGCGCGAGCGGAACATTTCGCGGCAGAACCTGAACAATATCGCGCAGGTGCAAGCCGCGCAAAACTCTTACAACGCGGCACGCGCCGATTTGCAGGCGGCGCGCACGGCGCTTTCGCTGCTCAAATCCGCGCCAGGTGGCCGCGCCAGCGTGCCGATTGTCGCGCCACTGGGCGGCATCGTGCAGGAGCGGCCCGCCGCGCAGGGCGAAGTCATTACCGCCGACACCGAACTGATGACCATCGCTGATCTCAGCATCGTTCACGTCGATATGTTTGTGCCCGAACGCGAAATCGGACGCGTGCGCGTTGGTTCCCCGATCACGGCGACCTTCGATGCGCTGCCAGGACGCACTTTTCGGGGCGACATCGAACTGATTCAAGCGCAGGTCGATCCCAAAACGCGCACCGTCGAAGCACACGCCGAAATCCCTAACTCTGGCGACATCAAGCCAGGAATGTTCGCGCGCGGTCGCATTCAGACGGGCAACGGCAACGCGCAAATCAGCGTGCCCGCCGAAGCGGTGCAGGACATGGACGGCAAAAAAGTCGTGTTCGTGCCGACTGCCAAAGCCAACACTTTCGAGGTGCGCGAAGTCAGCGCCAACGCGCCCGAAGGCGGACGCGTCGTGGTCAAAAGCGGCCTCAAACCTGGCCAGCGTATCGTCACCAAAGGCGCGTTTATGGTCAAAGCGCAGAGCATGAAAGCCGCTCTCTCGGAGGAATAAAAATATGAATCAACTCATTCGTTTCTCCATTCAACAGCGATTTTTCGTGATGATTCTCGCCGTGCTTTTGCTCGGCGTGGGCATCTACAACGCGCTGCAACTGCCGATTGACGCCGTGCCCGATGTCACCAACAAGCAAGTCCAGATCAACACTCTGTTGCCTGGGCTGGCGCCGCCCGAAATGGAACAGCAGGTCACCTTTCCGCTCGAAGTCGCGCTTTCTGGAATGCCGCGCCTCAAGGAGACGCGCTCGATTTCGCAGTTCGGATTGTCGCAGATCACCGTTATCTTTGAAGATAACGTGGACATCTATTTCGCGCGCCAGCTTATCTTCGAGCGGTTGCAAAGCGCGCAGGGTGAACTGCCCGAAGGCGCCAAACCCGAAATGGGGCCGGTTTCGACCGGCCTGGGCGAGATTTATTATCTGTTCCTCGAAGGGCCAGGCAGCCTCGAAGACCGGCGCACCACGATGGATTTCGTGGTCAAACCGCAGCTTCGCACCGTGCAGGGCTTGAGCGAAGTCAACACCTGGGGCGGTCAGGCCAAGCAGTATCAAGTCGTGGTTGACCCGCAAAAACTCGCGGCGCGCGGCCTGAACGTGCGCGACGTATCCGAGGCGTTGCAGAAAAACAACCGCAACGCGGGCGGTGGCTACCTCAATCGCGGCGACGAGCAACAGTTGGTGCGCGGCGTCGGACAGATTCAAACGATGCGCGACATCGAAACCATCGTCATCAAATCCGAGGCGGGCGTGCCGGTCATGGTGCGCGACGTGGCGAGCGTCACGACCGGCGGACAGCCGCGTCAGGGCGCGGTCACGCTCGACGGCAAGGGCGAAGCCGTCGCCGCCATCACCATGTTGCTGCTGGGCGAAAACGGGCGCGTGGTGGTGGATCGCGTGAAAGACAAAGTTGTCTCGATTCAAAAGACGCTGCCCGAAGGCACCAGACTGGTCGGCTTTCTCGATAGGGGAGAACTCATCGAACGCACGCTTTCGACGGCCATCAAAAACCTCATCGAAGGCGGCGTTCTGGTGATCGTGGTGCTCTTCCTGTTTCTGTTGCAGGTGCGCGCCGGATTGATCGTTTCGGCCTCGATTCCCCTCGCTATGCTGATCGCAATTATCGGCATGAAGTATTTCAACGTGTCGGCCAACCTGATGAGTCTGGGCGCGATTGATTTCGGCCTTATCGTGGACGGCGCGGTAATTATCGTCGAAAACTGCATCCGGCGTTTGGTCGAGAGGCGCGGCGAACTGGGCCACGAACTGAGCGAACCCGAACGGCTGGAGACGATTTACCAGAGCACGGTGGAGATGGTCAAGCCGAGTATTTTCGGGATCGGCATCATCATCGCGGCCTACATTCCGATTCTGACGCTGCAAGGCATCGAAGGCAAAATGTTCCGTCCGATGGGCATGACGGTCATCATGGCGCTGCTGGGTTCGATGCTGCTTTCGGTCACGCTCACGCCCGCGCTGTGCGCTTTCTTTTTGAAGATCAAGCGCGAAAAGCACAACGTCGTGCTCGATAAAGTTTCGGGTGGCTACGAACCGGCGCTACGTTGGACGCTGAAAAATCGCGGGTTCACGGCGCTGGGCGCGACGGTGTTTTTTGTGCTGTGCGCCAGTTTATTCGGGCGCCTGGGCAGCGAGTTCATCCCGCAGTTGGACGAAGGCTCGGTGGCGATTCAGGTGTTTTACCCGACTTCGATGTCCATCGAAAAAGCGGTCGAACGCGCTTCGTATCTGGAGAAGACGCTGATCGCCGAATTCCCCGACGAAATCGATCAGGTGTTCACGCGCATCGGACGGCCCGAAGTCGCCACCGATCCGATGTTCCCGTCGCAGCACGACGCCATCGTGACGTTCAAACCGCAATCCGGTTGGAAACGCGCCAAAAGCAACGAGGAACTGGCGGAGAAATTTACCGAAGTGACGGCGAAAATGCCAGGACTGGGCACCTCCTACACGCAGCCGGTGCGCATGAGGATGAACGAACTGGTCGAAGGCGTCGGCATTCGCAGCGAACTGGGCATCAAGTTATACGGCGATGATTTGGAGGTGCTGGCGGAGACGGCGCAGCAAATCGCCAGCGTGGTGCGCTCGGTTCCTGGCAACGCCGATGTCGCGGTCGAGGCGACCGAGGGCTTGCCGATGCTCAACATCGACATTCGTCGCGACGCCATCGCGCGCTACGGCATCAACGTGGATGATGTGCAGGAAGTCATCGAAGCGGCCATCGGCGGCTCGAAAGTCGGCACCATCGTGCAGGGCAACGCCAAGTTCGCGCTCAACGTGCGTCTGCAAGAGCGTTACCGGCGCGATCCCGAAGCCATCGGTCGCATTACGGTTCCGGCTGCCGACGGCGCCTCGATTCCTCTGGCGCAATTGGCCAGCATTCAAAGCGCCGAAGGCCCCATTCAAATCTCGCGCGAAAACGGTTCGCGGCGCGTGGTGATTCAATCGAACGTCAAAGACCGCGATTTAGGCTCTTTTGTCGAAGAAGTCAAAAGTCAGATCGGCGCCAAAGTCAAATTGCCGGTCGGCTATCGCATCGAATACGGCGGCACTTACGAACATCTGTCGTCGGGCCGCGCGCGTTTAATGATCGTGGTGCCAATTACCTTCGCGGTGATTTTTCTGCTGCTCTTCACCACGTTCGGCTCGATGAAGCAGGCGGCGTTGGTCTTCACTGGAATTCCGTTCGCCATCACCGGCGGCATTCTGGCGCTTTTGCTGCGCGGCCTGCCGTTCAGCATTTCGGCGGGCATCGGGTTCATCGCCTTGTTCGGCGTGGCTGTGCTCAACGGCGTGGTTTTGGTGACGTTCATCAACGAACTGCGCGCGCAGGGCAAATCGGTATTGGAGGCCACGCTGCAAGGCTCGATGACACGCTTACGTCCCGTTTTGATGACCGCGACCGTAGCGGGCATCGGCTTCATTCCGATGGCGCTGGGACATGGCGCGGGCGCCGAAGTGCAAAAGCCACTGGCGAGTGTGGTTATCGGCGGCCTGATTACGTCCACGCTGTTGACGTTGTTTGTTTTGCCGACGCTTTACAACTGGTTCGAGAAGGACAAAGCGCCGGAGGTAGAAGCATAAAATCGGTGAGCGGGGCGCGCCGAGAAAGGCGCGCCCCGCGCCACTGGAGAAAAAATCATGAAAGAAATCAAAGCGATAATCCAACCGTTCATGCTCAACCGAGTTCTGGACGCCCTGCACGAAATCGAAGGCTTGCCCGCCGTCACCGTCTCCGACGCGCGCAGCATCAGCACCGAAAGTGGCCGCTACGAACAAATCGTCAAAAGCAAACTCGAAGTCATGGTGCCGGACGAGTTAGTCGAACCGGTGATGCACGCGATTCAAAGCCACGCTCACACCAGCAAATCGGGCGACGGTCGCATTTTCGTCATTCCCATCGAAGAAACCGTAAAAATTCGCAGCGGCGAACGCGACGGCATTTTACAAGGCGGTGGCGCGTGAACGCAAATAAAGCTGAATTAACCCCGATTGTTACGCCGCCGGACACTTCATCATCGAGCCTATCCGTGCTGATGACGCGCGAACGCTGGATTGAAGTCGGGCGCATCGCGCTCACCGGCTTGATCGCGCTGCTTTACTGGCAGCAGTTGGTGCCAATCCAAGTGCTCTGGGTGGCGGTCGCTATTGGCCTCTATCCGCTCGTCAAAGTCGGCTTGCTCGATCTGATTCACGAGCGCAAAATCGGCACGGAGATTTTCGTTACCATCGCCACTCTGGTCGCCGTGCTGGGCGGTGAAACCGTCGCTGGCGCGGTCTTGATGGTGATTATTCTCATCGCCGAATTCATCGCGGATCTGAACACCGACCGCGCGCGGGCTTCGATCAAATCGCTCATCGGTTCCGTCCCGCAAATCGCTTTGGTGCGTGATGCTGCGGGCGAGCGCAATGTTTCGCTTGCCGAACTCAAAGCGGGCGACGTAGTTCTGGTGCGCGCCGGAGAAAAGATTCCGGTTGACGGAAAAATCGTAAGCGGCGAGGCTTCGATTAACGAAGCGCCCATCACCGGCGAGAGCTTGCCCAAAGAGAAAAGCGCGGGCGCGACGGTTTTCGCGGGCACGGTCGTGGATTCGGGCGCGCTCGATATTGAGACCGAAAAAGTTGGCAATGACACCACGTTTTCGCGCATCATCGCGCTGGTGGAAAACGCCGAATCGGAGCAGGCTCCCGTGCAAAAGCTCGCCGATAAAGTCGCGTCCTGGCTGATTCCCGTCGTGTTTGTATTCCTCATCGGCGTTTTTCTGGTCACTCACGACGTGAGAAAAATCGTCACGCTGATGATTTTCACTTCGCCCGCCGAATTGGGACTGGCGACGCCCCTCGTGATGATCGCCGCCATCGCCCGCGCCGCGCGCAACGGCATTTTGGTTAAGGGCGGCATCTATCTGGAATCGCTGGCCAAAGTGGACGCGATGGTTTTTGATAAAACCGGCACGCTCACGGCCAACAAACCTGAAGTCGTGCGCGTGCAAGCGTTGGACGCGGCCATTTCCGAAAACGAACTGTTGCGTTTAGCGGCAGCCGCCGACCGCCGTTCGGCGCATCCTCTGGCCAAAGCTGTGGTAAATTTCGCCGCGCTTCAAAAGCTGGACGTGCCGGAGCCGGAACAATACGAGCAAATTCAAGCGCGCGGCGTGAAATCAACCGTCGGCGGACGCCAAATTCTGGTGGGCAATCCGGCGTTGCTGACCGAAAACGGCGTGGAGGTTTCGGCGCCGGTCGAGAGCAGCGGCCAAACGCCGGTTCACGTCGCGGTTGACGGAAAATTCGCGGGCGTCATTTTCATCGCCGACGCGTTGCGGCCTGGCGCCAAAGAAGCTTTGGCGGAACTCAAAGCGACGGGCGTGAAGAAAATCGTGATGTTGACCGGCGACAACGCAGCCACGGCGCAGGCGATAGCTTCGGGTTTGGGCGTGGACGAAGTGCGCGCCGATCTGCTGCCCGAAGACAAAGTGACGGCCATCGCGCAACTGCAAAAGCAAGGCTTCAAAGTGGCGATGATCGGCGACGGCATCAACGACGCGCCCGCTCTGGCGCGCGCCGATGTCGGCATCGCGATGGGCGGCGGCGGCACGCAGGCCGCGCTCGAAGCCGCCGATGTCGCCTTGATGACCGACGATTTGAGCAAAATCGTCAGCGCCCGCGCCATCGCTCGAAAAGCCTATCGCACCATTCAGGAGAATCTTTATGTCGGCGTCGGCGTGGTTCACGTTTTGGGCATCACGGCGGCGTTGCTGGGCTGGATCGGCCCAATCCAAGCCGCCATTCTCCATCTGGGGCCGGACGTGGCTGTGTTCGTGAACTCGGTCAAATTGCTGCGCGTTCGCATCAAAGGCGCGTAAATTGATATGACTTCAACTCAACAAAAAACTGGTGTGCCGAGCGGCGTCGGAGTGGCACTTTTGGCGGCGGCGCTTTTCGGCGCCAGCACGCCGTTTGCCAAGCTATTGCTGGGCGAAGTTTCGCCGATACTGCTGGCCGGATTGCTTTACTTCGGCTCCGGCGTCGGGCTGTCGCTGGTGCGTCTGGCGCGGCGCGGGCGCGAGGCTAACGGGACGGGCGAAGCCGCGTTGCCGCGCTCGCAGTGGGGCTGGCTGGCGGGCGCAGTTCTCTTTGGCGGCGCACTCGGCCCCGTTCTGCTGATGCTGGGCTTGCAAAGCACGGCGGCCTCGACCGCATCGCTTTTGCTAAACCTCGAAGGCGTCTTCACGGCGCTGTTGGCGTGGTTCGTGTTCCGCGAAAACTTCGACGCTCGCATCGCCTTGGGCATGGTCGTCATCGTTGCGGGCGGACTGGTTTTGTCGTGGCAAAGCGGCGTGGGATTGGCATTTTCCAGTGGCGCGCTTTTGGTGGCCGGAGCGTGTTTATGTTGGGGCGTGGACAACAACCTGACGCAAAAAGTCTCCTCCAGCGACCCATTTCAAATTGCGGCCATCAAAGGTCTGGTCGCCGGAAGCGTCAACCTCGCCATCGCCTTCGCGTTGGGCGCATCGCTACCGCCGATCCAAATTTTGGCGGGCGCCCTCGTCGTCGGTTTTCTCGGTTACGGATTGAGCCTTGCCTGTTTCGTGCTGGCTTTGCGGCACATCGGAACGGCGCGCACCGGCGCTTACTTTTCGTTGGCGCCGTTTGTCGGAGCGGCGGTTTCGTTACTGCTTTTGCGCGAGCCGATTGCCAGCACCTTCTGGATCGCCGGAGCGTTAATGGGCGTGGGCGTGTGGCTGCACTTAACAGAAAAACACCGGCACGAGCATCATCACCAACGGCCCGAACACGCGCATCGCCATACCCACGACGAGCATCATCAGCACGCGCACGCCGATGGAGTTGACCCGACCGAGCCGCACACCCACCTTCATGTTCACGAGCCAGCGACGCATTCGCACGAACATTTTCCCGACATCCATCACCGCCACGCGCACGACGCGAAAAGCGAGCAAGTCAGCGCTCGCTCCGATGCCTGAGTCCGGTTCGCGTCGTGACACAGTTACTACGCAGTGTGCGACTCTTTCTCAAGTAGTAGTTCGACCGCGTAGTAACCCAAGACCGAGGCCGCTTCTTTTGGAGATTGCCCCTTTTCACAACGTTGCTTTAGCTTGACCGGCGCCATTCGAGCCAATTGCCAGCTACTTCCCTCTCTAAAACATCGCCATTCAATCGAATAGTTTGCAGTTGAGTTGGCTTGCCCTGCACATAGAATTGGATGGTGGAAGGCGAAGTCATTTCGTAAGTTCCCTCGACAATCATCCCGCGCACTTGCGGGTCAGGTCGAGCTTTGAGAACGATTTGGTATGTCCCGTCTTCCTTAAAAGTATAGGTCTCTTCCCTCGCTCGATTAGATAACTTCCACACACCAACTAATAATGCTGAATCTGCCATTGTCTCGGTAGAGGTTGGATTAGCTGCCACATCTGTGCTTTTGTCTAAAGGCGCAGGAGCCTCCGAAGTCGAGGATGAATTTGCGGAACATCCAGCCAGCAGCAAGAGAATCAGGTAAAGTGCATTTTTCACGCGTAATATTCTAACACACGCCGATACTGCGTCGGCTCCCTTTTAACATTCCGTTACTCGTCGTCTTCGTCGTTGCGCGTTTGCGGCGACCATTACGTCATGGATTCTTCGACTGCGCGCTCCTGCGTCGCACTACGCTCAGAATGACAGTGCGGAGGCACCTGAGTAGTTACGTTATCAGCTTACATTGGCTCAAAGCCGCTTTATATTGAGCATCCGGCGCTTGACCAAAAAATTCGCCGCACAACCTTGCCCTCTCGCGGCATCTATCGTATAACTACGATAGATGCCGAAAGAACCGATCTGTTGCACCTCCGCCGAACTGGGCGAGGTGAAAACCGCGCTGCAAGAGAGCGACGCCGAATTTGCGCGCCTGGCTGCGGCGCTGGGGCATCCGGCGCGCGTCGCTATCGTGCGCTTTCTCCAGGAAAAGGGCGTTTGCATCTGCGGCGAAATCGTCGAAGTGCTGCCGCTCGCGCAAAGCAGCGTATCGCAACACCTCAAAACGCTCAAGGAAGCGGGCATCGTGCAGGGCGAAACCGACGGGCCGCGCTCCTGCTACTGCGTCAATCCCGCCGCGCTGCAACGGTTGCGCGTGTTGCTGGGGGAATTATGAGCCAGGTTTTAGACCCTAAATCGTATATCGCCGATGTTCGATATGCCCTTCCGCAAAAACTCTGGTCGGAGTGCTTCGGCACGTTCGCGCTGGTGTTTTGCGGCACGGGCGCCATCGTGATTAACGGCGTCAGTGGCGGCGCGGTGACGCATCCTGGTGTGGCGCTCACGTTCGGCTTGGTGGTGATGGCGCTGATTTACACCTTCGGCGACGTTTCGGGCGCGCACTTCAATCCGGCGGTGACGTTGGCGTTTGTGGCGGCGCGACGTTTTGAGGCGCGTCACGCGGCGCCCTTCATCGGGGCGCAACTGGCGGGCGGCATTGCGGCGTCGCTGTTGCTGCGCGTTCTGTTTCCCGACGATGCCACTCTGGGCGCGACGATTCCGCGCGGCGCGGCGCTGCAATCGCTGGTTTTGGAAATCGTCTTGACCTGGTTGCTGATGCTGGTGATTTTGAACGTCTCGACGGGCGCCAAAGAAAAGGGCATCACGGCGGGACTGGTCATCGGCGCGGTCATCGGTCTCGAAGCGATGTTCGCGGGGCCGATCTGCGGCGCTTCGATGAACCCCGCGCGCTCCATCGCTCCGGCCTTGGTGTCGGGGCAATTGGGCGTGCTGTGGCTCTACATTCTCGGCCCTCTCGCGGGCGCTCTGCTCGCCGTTCCCACTCTGGCGCTGGTTCGCGCGCCGCAACTCGAAAAGGAAATTTCAACATGAAACTCGCACAATTCAAATCGCTTTTAGAAGCCAACCGCGACAAGCAATTCCTGCTGCAACTGCCTGGCGGCCACGCCGTCCCGCAAGCCTTCCACATCACCGAAGTCGGCGCGGTAAACAAAACCTTCATTGACTGCGGCGGCAAAGTCCACAGCGTCCAGACCTGCCAATTGCAGGCGTGGATCGGCCCCGACGTTGACCACCGCATCGAAGCGGGCAAGATGGCCGACATCCTCGCTAAATCGAGCGCCATTTTGCCGCACGACTTTTTGGACTTGGAAATCGAATACGAGGACGCGGTAATCTCGCAAAATCCGGTTTCGGAAGCGATTGTTTCGGACAACGCCGTCACGCTCGTTCTGACCACCAAGCACACCGACTGCCTCGCCAAAGAGTTGTGCATCGCGCCTGCGGGCGGCGGTTGCGCGCCCAATTCGGGCTGCTGCTGATTTTCAGTTCAAGGAGAAACCATGCTCTCACGCAAAAAGAAAGTTCTGTTCGTGTGCGTTCACAACGCGGCTCGCTCAGTAATCGCCGAAGCGATGCTCAACCTTTTGTGCGGCGACGAGTTCGAAGCGCAAAGCGCCGGACTCAAGCCCGATAGCACAACCGTCGTCAACCCGTTGGCGGTCGCGGTTCTGCGCGAAGACGGCATTGATGTGTCGGATTACCAGCCACGCCATGTGTTCGATGTGGTGAAAAGCAGCCAGCTTTTCAGCCATGTCATCGCGGTTTGCGAAAACTCCGAACAGTGCCCGATTTTCCCTGGCGTCACGCAACGGCTGCACTGGAATTTTGCCGACCCGTCGCAATTCGAGGGCACCTGGGAAGAAAAATTAGAGCGGACGCGCGCGGTGCGCGACCAGATCAAAGACCAAATCGCGCGCGAGTTCTGCGCCCAAAACTGTCCGGTCGCCTGATGAAAAACATTATGAGCAAATCTAAAATTCTCTTCGTTTGCATCCACAATTCGGCGCGCTCGGTGATGGCCGAGGCGTTCGTCAACCATCTTTGCGGCGATAAGTTTGAAGCATCGAGCGCCGGAATTGAGCCAGGCAAATTAAATCCCGTTGTGGCGCAGGTCATGGCTGAAATTGGCATTGACGTTTCGGCACATCAGCCGCGCGCCGTCGCCGATGTGATTGCCAGCGGGCAACAGTTCGCTTATGCCGTCACGGTCTGCGCCGAGAGCAGCGCCGAGCGTTGCCCGATTTTTCCTGGCGAAACCAAGCGTCTTCACATGGGCTTTCCCGATCCGTCCGCGCTGCAAGGCACGCCCGAAGAGAAGCTCGAAGCCACCCGTCAAATCCGCGATCAAATTAAAAGTCGCGTTGAACGTGAGTTTGGTGGGCAGCTTAATAAAGCAATCTGAGCGATTTGCAACCGTGCTTAAAACGACCGCTGATAGCCCAGCGTCGCGCGAAAATCGGGCGATTGGTTGCCGATTCCGGCGCCCAGACCCAGCGAAAAAACGGTGAGCGGCGTTTGCTGGTAACGCAATCCGACTTCGACGATGTTAGAAGTCATGCTGCGCTGCTTTTCCTGTTGGCGCACATAGTCGGCCAGGAAAATTGTCTGCGGCCCGACGCGCTGGCTGTAACCGACGACCGCCGCATAACGGTTGGAGCGTTCGTCGTGGCGCGGGCTGGCGTTGTTGAAGTAGGTGAAATTCAGATGCACGCGCTGCAACTTCTCGGCGTAGCCCAGAGTTTTGGTGGCGATGAGTTTGAACGAGGTGTCCAGTCCCGACGAATCGCGGCCCGTCGGCGCGGTCGCGCTGACCGAAGCCGCGAATGCCGGAAGTTTGAGGCTTTCGGTGTTGAAGTTGTAGAAAATTTCGGCGCCGATGTCGCCCGAACCGCGTTTATCGCCGCTTCCCAACGTGAACGGCACGTTGATGCGCGCCTGCCAGTTGCGCGCGAAACCGTATTCCAAACGCGGATCAACGACGTATTGGTTCTTGCCGTCGGCGGTGCGCTCGTAGCGCGCCGACAGTTGAAACTCGCGGTTGAGATAGCCGGTCGGATAAGCGTCCTCGACTTCGAGCGGCAAACCTGGTTCGAGATTAATGTGATCGGAGGCGCGCGCCGCTCCCGCCAAAACGACTGACGCCGCCAGGCCAAAGAAAATTTGAGATTTGAGCATGAAAAATGTGTTGACTAACGCGCCAAACGGCGGCTGAGTTGTGCGTCCACACCCCCGCCGTTTGGTCACGTTATCGCGTCGCCATCGCCATCATCGGCGCGGTTTTAGGATCGAACTGCGGGCGCGCGATGCCGGTTTTGCCCAGCGCATCGGCGGTTAAAGCGTTGCCCGCCGCGTTGACCATCGCCAACTGCGCCGCGATGCCCGCTTCGCTCGTTTGCTCGACGCTCGGCATCGCCTGACGCGCGATTAAACCATATTGCGGCTGCCCGATTTCGGGCCACGACTGCATCAACTGCTGATACTCGACCGGCAAAACCGGCAACGTCGTCGGCTCCACGCTCATATCGTAGCCGCCAATGTCGGGCATATCGGCGTATTTCTGCATCCAGCCCTTCATCATCATGTTCACCATCATCGTCGGTTCGACGCCCGCTTTCATAGTTTCGGGGTTCATCTGCATTTGCGGATAAACCGCCTTGAGCGCGTCCATCAGCGAACCTGGCTTTTCGCCTGGCTGAATGCCCTGCATATTCTTGAGCATGAACTGCTCTTTGACGCGCGCTTTGTCTTCGTCGCTGATGTTCGGCATCATCATCGGCATCATCTCATCCATCATCTCGCCCATCATGCGACTCATCTCGCCCTGAAAACTGCCCATCCACGGCGCGTAAACGCGCGGGTCAACGTCGGGATGCGATTCGGAAAATTTCCGCACATACTTCTCGTCGCCTGGCTGATAACCCATCGCCGCAATCACGCGATAAAGCTCGTCGCGCTTCTGCTGCGGCGTGTAGCCCTTATACACCATGATGTCGTAGGTGATGCCGTGCAGCATATGAAGGTTGTCGAAGATGTTGGCGGTTTCGGGACTCATGCGCGAATAGCGCGGCATCATCTCGCGCGACAGCAGCATCCGTTCGGGCCGCACCGCGAAGAACTGATTGAACATCGTCTTGTCGGTCTGCTCGATCATCTGCTCCTGCCCCCCGCCGTTGCCGCCCAGCATCTGCGATTCGTAAATCGCCGGATGCCACCAATGCGCCACCCACGCCACGCTATTGCTTTCGGGCGAGTAGTTGCGATAGAGCGTGAAATACGGCTTCATCATCACGCCCGCGCGCCGCATCGTTATGTCGAGCGGCGCAATCGAGCGCGCGACTTCGGGATTTTTTTCCAGATAATACTTGACCGCTTTATCGGTCATCGCTCCCTTCTGGTTCCACGGCACAGCCTTCGACGCCATAATGTCGTAGGTTTGCTCGTGGTGTTCGTGCGTCCAGTCAATGGTGCGAAACAGCTTCCACGCCATGCGCGCGGTGTAGGGGCCATAAAGCCCCATTGAGGGGCCGGTTTTGGCCTTGCGTTCGTAAGCGAAATCGGTCACCGAAACGTTGAAGTCGTGGTCGGCTTTCGACAGTTCATCGTAGGGCGTTTTGGCCAGGACGTCATGTTCTTTGCCGTGATGGTAGTGAAACGCCGCCGAATAGCCTTCGGCATCCGGAAAGCGCTGGAAGAAGGCTCGTCCGCCCGAATTTTGCGGGCCGCGCATATAAGAAACTTCGTCGCGCGGTTCGGCGTTGGCGGCGGGTGCGAAAGCGCCCGTCAAAACGAGCGCGGCGCCCAAACCGAGCGTGGGCGCGATCAATGACTTTTTGAGAAGTGGGTGAGACATGAGATTGGGTATCGGAAGCCGGATAACTTTAGTTCTTGGCCATCGCGTTAAAACAGTTTTGAATGCACTGCTGTGTCGCGGAAAAAGGGTTGTCCATGACTTCGGCTCCCTTCTGGAGAGTAATACGTCCGACATCACATACCATGCCAGGGTATATTTAAACGCTGCGATTTGGAAAAACCGGCGAATCACACGCGGCTTAACCGAAGGCCAAAGTGCCCAGGCCCAAGGCTGGCGCGTTCAAAGGTTTCTCCGCAAAAGCGAGTAGAACCGCGCGAACGCCCGAAGTTCAGATGCGAACTTCGGGCGCCGTGAGCAAAGCGGTTTAGCTTTTGCCCATCGCTCCACAAGTCGAGGCGCATTTGCGGCACGCGTCAGCGCAGGTTTGCATATCGCCGACGGCATCGCACGACTCGGCACAGGCGGTGCAAATTTCGGCGCACTCGGCGCAGATGTGTTTGTGATGATCGCTCTGGCGCAACATGAAATCGGCAGAGGTAATGCAGATTTGCGCGCAGTCGAGCATCAACTTGAAGTGCTTGGGTTCGACGTGCTTGCCGCCCGCTTCGAGGCAGTGGTTCGACAGCATCGTGAGGCAAGTCGCGTGGCAGTCGAGGGCGTTTTGGATGCACTGTTGCATCTCGGAAGAAGAGTTTTGCATGGGTTTGTTTTACTCTGGTAGAGTATTCGATGCTCTTCCGCAAATAGGGTGCCTGGGTATATTCAAAAGCGGCAACAGAAGGCAAACCATCCAAGATCAAGATGGTTTATGCGCGGGTAAAAAACAGAGCGTATTTGAACCTGCTCTATCTCAAACTGCGGAGCAATACCCCTGCGGCACAAATCGCCAAAGGCACCAGCAAAGCATCTTCGGCCAGCGAACCTGTTATGAATCTCCATGTTAGCGGCAGCAAATGAAATTTTTTGCGGTTTGGGTAGAACAATCGAACTCCGCTTTTGGTTGCGGCATCAGCCATCAAATGGCTGAAGTAGCCCAAGAAGCAATGCCTCAGTTCTTGAAATGCGCCCAATACGCGTGGTTGCCAGAAGTAACTCACCTGCTGAGGTAAATTCTGTCTCGAAAACGAGAGGTTCACCGCCATAGGGCAACGGAGTAAAACCGGAAAACGCCCGCCGACTTGCGAAAGTCGGCGGGCGTTTTCATTTGTCAGCGACTTCGTGTTCGCTCACCGGCAAGGCCTCGTAAAGCGACAGAACCTCTTCTTTTAGCCCGTCCATTTTCAGTTTATGATCCTCGATCCACAAGATGCGGTCGCACACGCGACGTAGCGCGCGCAAATCGTGCGACACCACGAAAATCGTTACGCCGTGACGCTTGAACTCCTCGATTTTCTGAAAACATCGCTCCTGAAACTCGGCGTCGCCAACGGCCAATACTTCGTCAACCAGCAAAATATCTGGCTCGACGTGCGCGGCAATGGCAAAGCCCAGGCGCGCGATCATGCCCGACGAATAATGCTTGACCTGTTGCGTCAACTGATCGTTGATGCCCGCGAAAGTGGCGATGTCGTCAACTTTGGCTTCGATCTGCGCGTGCGTCATGCCGTAGATGACGCCGTTGAGAAAGATATTCTCGTAGCCAGTAAATTCGGCCTGGAAACCCGCCGACAGTTCTAAGAGCGAAGCGATGCGCCCGCGCACCGTGATGCGCCCTTTAGTCGGGCGATAGATGCGCGCCAACAGCGACAAAAGCGTGCTCTTGCCCTGCCCGTTTTTGCCCACGACACCGACGGTTTGGCCTTGCGGGACATCGAACGAAATATCGTCGAGCGCGGTGAAAACCTCCTTGCGCGCCGGTTGCCAGATCAGCAGCTTCATGATCGCCGATTTGACGCTGCGCTCGCGATGAATCAAGGTAAAAACTTTGGTCACGCGCTCGAACTCGATGGCGTTGGTGATTTTGTTTTCCAAGTTTATAAACGCTCCATCATCGTCCACTTGGAACGCTCGAAAATGAGGAAGCCCAACAACAAAATTACCAGGCTCGACAGCATGCCAAGTCCCACCCAAAAAACCGGAAACGCGACGGGCGTTGTGCCCTCGACAGCTAACGGTGGCAGCATCGCGCGCTGAAAGCCGACCATCAAAGATGCCATCGGGTTGAGCATATACAAAGGGTAAATCTTTTGATTAACGTAAACCTTTTCTACAGGATAGAGAATCGGCACCGCATAAAAGAAGAGCGCCAACAGCGTTGTCGAAAGATAACGCACATCATCATATAAAGTGCTGAGATAAGATAACAAGTAACCAACGCCTAACGCTAAAAATCCGACGCACAAGATAAGTGGAAATACCAGAAGAAATTTAAGCTGCAAGAGTTTCGGATAAATCGGGTCGCCTGGGGGAATGATTAAGAAGTAGAACAGCGTAAAGGCGAACGAGATAGTAAAGTGCAGCAAATTAGAAATCAGCGTCACCATCGGCAAAATCGCGCGTGGAAAATAGATTTTGCGCGCCAGTTGCGCGTTCATCACCATCGATTGTGCGGCATCTAAAACCGTGTTCTGGAAGAACTGCCACAGGAACATCACCGGCATTAGATAGGCCGAGAAATTGTTGATCGGCTGCAAGAACAGCTTGACCATAAGCGTGATAGTCAAGACCTGCATGAGCGGCGCGAACAGGCTCCACAAAATGCCGCCGACGCGTTTTTTGTAGCGCACTTTGAGGTCGCGCTGCACCAGTTCGACGATGAGCGCGCGAAAACGCCAGATTTCGCGCAGAGCTTCGAGCGGCGTCTCGCGCGTTTCGCCAGTGACGGTAAACGAAACAGGGGGTTGCATAATTGGGGTCAGGTTGAAGCCTTTTAATTTCGCGCAGAGACGCCCCACGCAGAGAGAACAAAGAAATTTAAACACAACCGCTCGTGCAATTTTATTTTTATGCTTTGTTCTCTCGGCGTCCTCGGCGGTTAATTGAAAATGAATTGGCTTAACCTTTCGGCATCACCAGTGCGACAGCATAACGCCCCAGATATTTATTGGCGACGCGCTGCACGTCCGCCGCCGAAACCTGCGCCAGACGCGTTTGCCAGGTCGCATCCGAGAGCGCGCCGAGGGCCGTCGGCAAACCGCTCAGAAAGGCGCGGTTGCGCAAATCCTGGCGATCTAAAGCCCAGTCGCCGCGCGCGTAGGCGCGGGCGCGTTCGAGTTCGGTTCCGCTCAAAGGTTTCTGGCGCAACCTGTTCACCTCGTCGAGCAGCACGTTTTTGACGCCCTCAACGTTGGCGGGCATCGTCTGCGCGCTTAACAACAGTTCGCTGGCGTAACGCCGATTGAGCCATTGCGCCGAAACCGTCTCGGCCTGCGGTGCGCCTTTGACGAGGGCGCCCGACAAACGTGACGGCAAACGCGCGCCTTTGGCATCGCTGAGGGCCGCGACCAGAACGCGCATCGCCGGGCCGTCGGCGGCGTCGAAATCGGGGAGCGGATAGGAGACCAAAACGTAAGCGCCCTCGACCGCAAGCTCGCTGACGCGCAACGAAGGCGCGCCCGCTTTGGGCAGAGCGAAAGCGGGCTTTTGCGCCGTCATCGGTGCGCGCGCGGGCAACTGCGCTAAGACTTCGCGGAGTGCGGACACGTCCACATCGCCCACCGCCGAAACCGTCAGAGGCGCGCTCGCCAAACGCGTTTGCAGTTCGCGGATGCGGGCATTATCGAGCGCTTCGATAGATTTGTCGGTGCCATCGTCGGGCAAACCGTAGGCGATGAGGTTGCCCGATTTGTCGCGAAACACCTGATTGCGAATCGCGGCGTCAATGCGCGACGTCACTTCCAAATCCTGCGCGCTCACGCGGTCGAGTTGACGCTCGCGGGCTTTGTCAATGTTCTCGTCGGTCAAGCGCGGGTTCTGCAACAACGCGAGGGCGAGTTTGAGCAAATCGGTGCCGCGCGCGCTATCGCCGACGACCGAAATTTCGACGACATCGTCGCCGACTGCGACCGCGATATTGCCGCCCAATTCGGAGGCCGCGTTGACCAGACTCTCCTGTTGGGCGACTTCGGTCGCGCCCACTTCGTAGCCGTTGGGCGCCTGCTGCGAAAGGGCCGCGACCAGCAAACGGCGCCATCCGGCATCGGCGGCGGTTTCGTCGGCGGCGCCTTCGCCAATCAGCAGCGAAATCGCCACGCGCGGCGAAGTGCGGTCAACCGAAGGCAGCAAGACGACGCCGTTGGGCAACGTTTCGGCGGCGGATGTCGGAGCCGTTTGCGCGATGGCGGTTCGCGTTAGGGGCGCGGGGATGAGAAGTCCGCCGACGAGGAGAATGGCGGAGAGTTGGAGTGTAAATTTCATGGATGTGGGCGGTATTTTGGGCGAGGCTTATGGTAATAGCGATTGTTTGCGGCGGGCGTTAGGCTTCACCCCCTCTGTCCTTCGGACATCTCCCCCTTCGCAAAGGGGAGAGGCGGCACGCCTGTCTGCGTTAATTACCAGTTTTCTCGCGGCAATGCTAATAGGTAACGTCGTCTCTCCCCTTTGCGAAGGGGGAGATGTCCGAAGGACAGAGGGGGTGAAACCTAACGCCCACCGCAAACAATCGCAATAGCGACTAAAGCTAAAGCAACAGCTAACGAATTATCGCGTCCAGCGCGCCATAATTACGCCGTCGCCTGCGGTGGCATCGTCGGGGTTGGTCGGCGCCCCCGGGCGCGCTCGCGGCAACGGCTCGATTGTCGCGCGGATTTCTTTGTCGGGCGCCAAATACTCGCGCGCGATGCGTTGCACGTCGGCGCTCGTCACGGTTTGCGTCAACTGTTCGTATTGCAACGCGAACTTGTAATCGGCGATCATTTCGTAGAAGCCCAACGCGCCCGCCTGCCCCGCCGCGCCCTCGCTCTGCTCCAGATACTGGCGCCGCAACAGTTCGCGCGCGCGCTGCATTTCGGCCTCGCCGGGCCCGTTTTCGCCCAGACGCTTGATCTCGTTTTCGATGACCGCAATCGTCTCATCGCGGTCTTTGACGCCGACGAGGGTCACCAAAATTAAACCGGGGTCGCGTTGCGTCAGGTAGTCCACATCGTAAGAATCTACCAACGGTTTGTTTTCGCCGTCGGGCCCGTCGCGCAGCAGCAAGCGCCGCAGATTGGCATCCAATCCCTCGCGCCACAGCGCCAGCAACGCGTCGGTCGCCACCACATCGCGCGGATTCTCGATGCCGGGCGAACGCCACGCCAACGCCAGAACACCGCTCGAAACCGGCGCTTGCAGACTGGCCTCACGCTGCGTTGGCAACGGCTCGGCTTTGGGATTGACCGGCGCGGGCGCGTCCTTGCTCGCCCCGCCGAACACGCGTTTGGACGCTTCGACAACCTCGCTCGCGGTCACGTCGCCCACCACGACGATGCTGATGTTACCGCCGACATATTGGCGCTTGTAAAAATCGCGCGCCTTAGCGGGCGTCAGTGCGCCCAAGGTATCTTCCGAGCCGATTTCCGAGTGGCCGTAGGGATGTTTCGGGTAAGCCGTCGCATAGGCCAAATCGTTGGCCTGCGAGACCGGATTAAACACCTGCGCGACCAACTGATTGGCGACGATCAGCTTGGCGCGGTTGAGGCTGGGCGCGCTCAGGTCGGGCTGCAAAACCGTATCGGCGAGAGCGTTCAGCGCGCGGCCCCAGTCGGATTGGGCGACCGTCGCCGAATAAAAGGTCGCGTCGCGCGAAGTGAGCGAACCGGTTTCGCCGCCGACAACGCGAATCGCGCCGGGCAATCCGCCTTCGTCGCCGTTCTCGATGAACGGCTGATTCTTCGAGCCGTTGACGGCGGCGACTTCGATGAGATGAGCCAGACCTTCTTCGGCGGGCTTCTCGGCGCGCGAGCCGCCGCGCACCCAGACCTGAATCGAAACGACCGGCGCGCCCGGCGTGGATTTGACCACGACGCGCGCGCCGTTGGGCAGAGTGGACTGGCTAATTTGATCGGACGCGAAAAGCGGAGCGGGCGTCCAAATCGAAGGTTGAGACTGCGCGCATGGGGCGAGCGGTGCGGCGAGCGCGCAACTTAAAGCGAGCGCGGCGAATAAACGATTCATGGAAAATGTTGGAGGAAAAATGCGCGAACGCGTTGCGGACAGCTTTATATTTTCGCATAATCGGGCTGATGACGGGCAAAAAAGTGAAAACAACCGCGCGATGTGGGAGAAGATTTATTGTCCACAAAGCGGTAACAAAGCCCTGAATTCACGTCGCAAATCCCACTTCTCCCGGCGCTTTGGGCTTCGACTTACGCGTTTGCCAGCCGTAAAGCGCGCCAAACGCGAAGCCGCCCAAATGCGCCATCCACGCGATGCCGCCGCCCGCCGAGGCGTTGCCCACGTTGAGTTCGCCCCACAAACCCGACATCTGCGCGGCCAGCCAGATCACCAGAAACAAGGGCGCGGGCAGGGGCAAAAACCAGATCGGCGGAATGTAGGTCAAAACCCATGTTTTGGGCATCCGCACCAGCGCCGCACCCAACAGCGCCGCAATCGCGCCCGACGCGCCGATGACCGGCGAGAGCGAACTCAGCGCGAACAGCGAGTGGCACAACATCGCCGCCATGCCGCCGTAAAAGTAACAGAGCAACCAGCGCACACGTCCCAATTCGGCTTCGAGGGCCGCGCCAAAAACCAGCAGGAACAACATATTGAAGCCCAGATGCAACAGGTCGCCATGCAGAAACAGCGCATAAAACGGCGACAACCAATTCGCCCGCGTCGCCAGTTCGCCCGATATTCCGCACGCATCGGGCGCGAACAGGCAGCGCGGCACCACGCCCAACCCTGCCGCCAGATCGAAGTGCGCCGCCCAACGCAACCAGACCTGAACCAAAAAGACGAAGATGTTGAGCGCCACCAGCATCCACGTCAAATAAGGCGTAACTTTGGCATTGGGCAGGGTCTTGAGCGGGATCATAAAGGTATTTCAGTTCTCAGGCATCAGTTTTCAGGTGTCAAGAGCGCAGTTTTGTCTTTGGCTTTCCTCTCACTAAACGCGAGTTCTTCTACTCTAACTGCGCTCTTGACACCTGACGCCTGAGAACTGATACCTGAGTCGTTTTAGCGCAGGAACAGCCAGACGCCGACGATGGCGATAACGACCATCAGCCACAGGAACGGGCTGAATATCGCGCCGGTGAAAGCGCCCAATCCCAACGCGCCGACGGCGATGCCCGCGCCGGTCGCGCCGGCCAGCAGTGGCCCGCGTTTGCCTTTGGTGATGCGGGTGACGATTTTGCCCAGCAGCGGCCCCAGCGCGGGCGCGTAAAACAGCGCGAACAATGCCCAGATGCCCAGGATATTCACCAGAATCGCGCCGCCCGCGCCCAAGATGAGCGCGGCGCCAAAAGCCAGCGCGAACTGCGTCGGGCCGACCTGATACATATGCGAGCCTTTGTTCGACAGGCAATCGCGACAACGCGCGCCGACCGGCCCCATATTAGTGCATTTGGGGCAGATCGGTTTCTCGCAACGTCCGCAACGCAAACGCGTTTGCGTGTTGGAGTGCCGCGCGCAAAACCAGACGCCTGGCTCGCCAGGCACTTGCAATTCGTCGTAGTTTTTAGTTTCGGTCATTTTTTTCAAGAGTTCAGTTTTCAGGTGTCAGGTTAGCGGCGAAACTTGACTGGCGTAACAGCGACTTCAACGCGGGCACGTTCTTGTCACGTTACTGTGTCCCGTCATCCCTGAAAACTGACACCTGACAACTGAACCCTCATAAACATGAACGTTTCACAACGCGGCGAGTTTGGCCTGATTGCGCATCTTCACCAAGGCTTGCCCACACGCGACGGCACCCTCCTCGGCATCGGCGATGACGCCGCCGTATTGGATGCGCTCAAACATCCGATTGTCACGACCGATGCTCTGGTCGAGAACGTCCATTTTCGCCGCGATTGGACATCGGCACACGATTTAGGCATCAAGTCAATGGCGGTAAATCTATCGGATTTGGCGGCGATGGGCGCCGCTCCGGTCGCGGCGTTCGTGAGTCTGGCCCTGCCGCCCGATTGCCAGAGCGAGTGGATTACCAGTCTTTACGCGGGCATGGACAGTCTGGCCGCGCGCACCAATTTCACCATCGCGGGCGGCGACATGACGGCGGCGCCCATCGTGTTTATTTCGGTGACGTTGGTCGGCGATTTGATGCCGCAAGCGCAGGGCCATCCCGTTTTGCGGAGCGGCGCGCGCGTGGGCGACGCGGTTTGCGTGACGGGCAATCTGGGCGATAGCGCGGCGGGCTTGGCGCTATTGTTGGCCGGTGCGCAGGGCGACGAAATGTTGTTGGAGCGTCATCATCGTCCCCAGCCGCGATTGGACGAAATGCGCCACCTGTTGGGCCGCAACCGCGCGGCGATTCACGCGGGTTTGGACATCAGCGACGGATTGGCGGGCGATGCCGCGCATCTCGCGCGCGCCTCGGGCGTGGACATCGAGATAGAGGCCGATACATTGCCGATTTCTGCGGAATGTCGGGCGGCGGCGCGAACGTTGGGAAAGTCGCCGATAGATTGGGCGCTTGCGGGCGGCGAAGATTACGAGTTATGCCTGTGCGTGGCGCCGGAGTTTGCCGAGGGATTGACGCAAGTCGGGCGCGTTGTGGCGGGCGCGGGCGAAGTGCGGGTTTACGAGGATGGACGATTACGCGAAGGGAAGGTGGGCTGGCGGCATTTTTGAGGATTATTCAATTTGCGAGAAAGCACTTAGTTTGCGGCGGGTTTGACGTTCACCCCCTCTGGCGTTCCGCACTGCCCTGTCTCCGACGGGCGCCCACCCCCTTCGCAAAGGGGAGAGGCACTATTACTCTCAGCCTTACATTCTTACCTTTGACCGCTTTATAACTTTTGGCGATGCCGAGGCTAAGGCCGCCTCTCCCCTTTGCGAAGGGGGTGGGCGCCCGTCGGAGACAGGGCAGTGCGGAACGCCAGAGGGGGTGAACGTCAAACCCGCCGCAAACTAAGTGCTTTCTCGCAAATTGAAATTAAAAATCTCTACGCGAAGCCGCCCAGCTCTTTGGCGCGTTCGATAACCGCGATTTGCTGACGAACGCTTTGCGGTGTAATATCGAGCGGCGCGCCTTCGCGCACGCTCTTCGCGAAGCTGTTGTAAAACTTGTTGGTCAGGCCCGCATCGGAGTCCCCTTCATTGGCCCACTCTTCGGTTTGCCAGTCCAACTGCTCGCGATTATACGAGCGGCCCGGCGTCGGTGTGCGCTCGACGGGACGTTCGGGCATCGTGCTCCAATCCACCCATTTCCAATTCAGCTTGTTGGGGTTGCCCTGCAAGCCGCCGTTTTTGCCGGCGATTTGCCAGCGATCCTGGCCGTAAGCCATCGCCGCCGAAATCTCGATTTGCACGAGCGGGCCGTTATTATCCTCGCTACCAGGCGCACGCAGCATCAAGACGATATGATCGTCGGCGTCGCCGCTCGACAGCACGTTGCGCATATCCACCCACACGTCGGGCATGGTGTCGGCATCCAGGTTCAACAGTTGAATCGCGTGGTCAACGACGTGCGGCCCCCAGTTGGTCAACTGGCCGCCCGAAAACTCGCGCAAAGTCTGCCAGTCCCAACGACGGCTGAACGAATGGACGCACAGGCGAATCAGATGGACTTCGCCCAGCACGCCGCTGTTGATGACTTCCTGAACCTTCTGAAAATGACCTTCGTAGCGGCGATTTTGAAACGGCGCGGCAATCTTACCGTTGCGCTTGGCGGCCTCGATCATTTTGTCGGCTTCGGCGCTGGTGGTGCCAAAGGGCTTTTCGCAAATCGCGTGTTTGCCCGCGTCGAGCGCGCCGACGATATGTTCGCAGTGCAAAAAGTTGGGCGTGGCCACCACGATGACCTCGACATCGCTATCGGCGACGAGAGCGTCGTAATTATCGTAGGTGCGCGCGCCCATTTCGGTTTCGGCCTCTTTGCGGCGTTCGGCGTCGAAGTCCATCGCGGCGACGACTTCATATTCGGGGAGTTGGTGCAGGGCCTTGGCGTGGATGTTCCAGCCGGAACGTCCCAGGCCAGCCACACCGATTTTGATGGGATTCATAGAATGAGCCGCATAGTTTGGCCGCAACAGGGCGAACTTTCAACATAAAATCTTCTTGCGACGCACTTATTTCCCCACCCGTCTGACTTCCATGCCGATCAGACAGACTTCGTCTTCGAGCGGTTTGTCGCCCGCGAACGCGCGGATTTCGCCTAACAATACATCAAACCGCCGACGTGGGCAGACTCATACCAAGTCCGGCTTCTGAGTTCATGAACCGCGCGCGTAAGCAAGCGGGCCGTTGTAATTGCGAGAACAGTTCAACGTTGCCCTGAGCGTTATGGCCCGCTTGCTTACGCGCGAGGTTCATG
>JAABUN010001425.1_pt1 | contig 52715 bp, 38 predicted proteins | sample 5559311 | NCBI WGS metagenome assembly JAABUN01 (sample SAMN10711877, study PRJNA513370) | rock metagenome | isolation source: Antarctica rocks | place: Antarctica: Victoria Land, Siegfried Peak sud
CGATCTCAGACCGCGGGACGCCGGCATCGACGGCGGCCACAGCCCGCTCGCGGAGATCGACGGAATGGCGGGTGCCCATCGCCGGATCTTGCCATAGCGGCAGAACTTGCGCACGCGGCTCTAGCGCGGCGCGGTCGACCGGCTCTGCGGGGATAGTTCACTGGCGACGGTTTTCACCGTGCGTGAACGACTGACCCCTATACTGCGTGTCCATGATTGATGGAGGGATCCCGCTGTCCGGCGGACAGATGACCTTCGTCGTCCGGGTCGGCGACACCGTCGGTCGCGGCACGGGGCCGTGGACCCCGGCGGTGCACCATCTCCTGCGGCACCTCGAATCGGGTGGGTTCGACGGCACACCTCGGGTGCTGGGGACCGACGCCGACGACCGCGAGATCCTGACCTACATCGAGGGTGACGCGGGCTTGGTCAGTACCACCCACATTGTCCCGCCCGACCTGTGGTCCGACCGGATCTTGACCGAGGCAGCCGCTTTCCTGCGCCGCTTCCACGACGCGACGGTCGGCTGTATCTTGCCTGCCGGAGTTCGATGGCAAGGGGCTCAGCCAAGTCCTGAGCCGCACCAGGTCATCGATCTCGACGGTGCCGGGCCGGGACCACGAACGTGGGATGTCGGGTATGGGGCGTACACCTTCGTGCCGTTGTCGACCGACGAGAGATGCCGTGCGGTTGGGGTGACTGGATCGCCGGACCGGGGAAGACGGCTACGGCTGTTCTGCGACGCCTACGGCCTTGACCACCGAGCCGATTTGGTGGAGACCATTGAGCAACGGGTCCGCGCCGTCGCAGTCATGATCCGGGCTGCGGCTGCCGCGGGTGACGCTCGTTTCCGGCGCAAGGTTGACGAGGGTCACGCCGCTGGCTACGACGCCGACGCGGCGTACCTACGGCAGCACCGCACCGCGCTCCAACGTGTCCTCTAGCGTCCACTGCGGGCCAATCCCGCACCTCGACGGCCATCAATCGGTGTCGAGACCATCGTTCGTCGCCGGAACACCCGTCGCCATCGTCGCGGGCGAGGGCGCGTCCGGCTCGGGTTCCTTCGACCTCTCGTACCGCTCCAATTCGAGATCGAAGGCGGACCGCGGGCCTCTCGTAATCGCGGCGATCTCCTCAAGCGGCAGCTTCGGCGTCCGATCGGCGTAGAGCAGACCGTTGGCCTCCTGGTAGGTGTCGGCAAACTGGGTGTAGCAGAAGCCGGCCAGCAGCGGGATCGCCTGGACGGTTTCGACCAGCGCCCGGTACTGGGCCGCGAACCGCTCGGCGGTCTCGCCGCGGGCATACCCCCATGTCGCGCCGTCACGGTCGGGCCGACTGAGGGCGATTCCCCCGAACTCGGTCAGCATCAGCGGTTGCCCGGCGTGTGGAAACCCGTCGATGGTCAACAGGCGACCGTTCGGCCGCTCCCGGCGAAAGAGGTTGGGGATGCCCTCCGCCGTTCCGTACCGCCGCACGAACGCCTCCGGGTCGGCCGCGTAGTCGTGGATGCCGATAATGTCGGTAGCCACACTTTCCCAGCCGTCGTTGCCGATCACCGGACGGCTAGGGTCGATCGTCCGCGTCAGATAATAGAGCGCCTGAACGTAGTCGCGCTGGGATGGGTTGTTCGGAAGGTCCGGGACACCCCACGACTCATTGATCGGGACCCAGGCGACGATACAGGGGTGGCTCAGGTCGCGCAGCAGCGCCCTGCTCCACTCCCGGGTCACCCGCTCAACGCTTCGCCTGGTGTAGCGGTACGCGCTCGGCATCTCCGCCCAGACCATCAGGCCAAGCCGGTCGGCCCAGTGAAGGTAGCGGGGGTCTTCCAGCTTCTGATGCTTGCGGACCCCGTTGAAACCCATCGCTTTGGCCAGTTCAACATCGTGGCGGAGGGCGTCGGCCGTCGGCGCCGTCAGACCCGTCTCGGGCCAGTAGCCCTGGTCGAGCACCATGCGAAGGGTGAACGGTCGACCGTTGAGGACGAACCGATCGCCCTGAACGCCCACCGATCGCAGACCCGTGTAGCTCGCCACCTCGTCCAGCGATGTCCCATCTGGCCCCCGGAGCCGCAACTCGGCGCGGATCAACGTCGGCTTCTCAGGACTCCAGAGGAGCTCGTTCCGAAAGTCGTCGATGCCGGGGTCGGAGAGGGCGATCCGGCGATGGACTTCACCGGCGACGACCCCATAGCTGTCATCCGCCAGCAGCCGTTCTTCGCCCGTCTCATCCGCCGCGGAGAGTCTGACATCGAGGTGCAGGTCGGTCCGTGCCGCGCCAGGTCCCTCGATCAGCGCTTCCAGCCCGATATCCCACGCCTCCATCTGAAAGGTCCAGCGCAGCGTGGCGATGTGGGTTGCCCCGACCTTCTCCAGCCAGACCGTCTGCCAGATCCCGGTCGTGCGGGGATACCAGATGGCGTGCGGTTCCAGTTGCCAGTCCTGCTTGCCGCGTGGTTTCGTGAGATCAGCGGGATCGTCGCCAGCGCGGACCGTGATCGTATGGCTGCCCGTCTGGCGCAAGAACCCGGTCAGGTCAACCGTAAACGGGGTATAGCCCCCCTCGTGTTCGATCGCGAGGCGATCGTCGATCCAGACCGTTGCGGCATAGTCAACGGCGCCAAAGTGGAGCAAAAGTCGCTCACCGGCGCTCAATAGGGGTGGCTCGAACGCGCGCCGGTACCAACAGGCGAGCGTAAACCCCGTCTCGCCGATCCCGCTGGCCGGCGTCTCCGGGGCGAAGGGCACAAGGATCGTTCGGTCCCATGCGACCTCGTCTGGAGTGGCCCAGGCAGCGGTCTGGTCGAGCGCGAAATCCCACGACCCATCAAGCGAGGTCCATTCGGTGCGGCGCAGTTGCGGTCGAGGATAGTCGTCGATAGGATCTCCCTCCCTGGTTTCCCGGTCAACCCTGGAGCGCGACGGCGCGACTCAGGCGCAGACCGCGCGCACGTCTCGCGCCCAGTCTACCGGCTTCGACGTCACCGGCGACGCCCCGTTGACGACCACATCGGTATCTGTCATGTGCGGCACAACCTTTCGTCGCAGCAACCGTGAGACCGCCGTGGACCAATCAGCCCACGAGTCAGCGTCGTTCGACACGGAACGGAACGTCCGGGGGCAACACCCGACATGAACATCGACCCGCTTCCTGGCAACTGCGATGTCGTCGCCGTCCGAGCCTGCTCCCTGGACGATCGCAATCGCCACCGATCGCTGCCGTGGTCGCAATGCGCCGGGGTCACGGCGACGTACTCCGCGGTTGATGTTCTGCCTGGGAGAACGACCGGCGCCTATCAGCCCTCCCCAGAGCGGTAGCCAGGACAGTATCATCGGCTTCGGCGCTGGCTAGCCGTCGCGCGTCCATGAATGCGTGATGGCCCGCGCCGAACAAGCGATCCACGACCGACGCCGGCACACCACGTTCGTAGGGAGTCACTATGGCAGGACAGGACGGTCAAGGACAGGAACGAGCGACCTATCTCACGCTCATCGGTATCTTCATGGGTTTCTTTGCCGCGTTCTCACGGCGGGAGAAGGACGAGAAGCGTCCCCTCGATCTCGCGCCGTTCGATCTGGCGATGCTGGGTCTCGCCACCTACCGCGCCGGCCGCCTGGCGGCATACGACCGCGTGACGGAGCCATTGCGCGCACCCTATACCGAGACGGTCCCCGACGAGTACGGCGCCGACCAGAATGTGGTCGCTGAGGGCACCGGTGTCCGCAAAGCGATCGGCGAGCTCGCATCCTGCCCGACCTGTATCGGCACCTGGGTCGCGGCCGGTCTTGTCTACGGTCTCCGCATCGCGCCGGGTCCCACCCGTCTCTTTCTGGGCTTCATGAGCGCGACCGGTCTGGCCGAGCTGATCGACGGGGCAAGTGAGACGCTGCAGTGGACCGGCAAAGCGCAACGCAAAGCGTCGGCACCCGAGAGCTAGCGCCCCGGTCTCGCCGAAGTTGTCATTGACTGTGCCGTCGCCTGACTCGCGCTGGCACTGCCGGCACCATCCATCTGACCACGTCGTGACCCATTCGACCCCAACTCGGGGGCGGCAGTCTTTCCCTCGATCTCTGACAACCTCCGGCAACGCTCAAGGCGGCCAACGAGGGTTGGCGCGAGCATGGCGTCGAACCGGCGCACCGGGTCACCAGAGCCGCCGATACCGCCGGACCCCATCTCGCTAGCGCAGGGGCGAATCGTCGACGAACGGCCAACACCTCTCTCGGCCCCGTCGCCTGGCCGGCTGGCACGCGCCTGAGGGCCGTCGTGCCGGTTGTAGAATGACGATGGTTCCACCCGTCTCGTCCGCGCAACATCCCAGGAGGAGAGACTGTGTCGAGCGACGCAAACAAGGCCGTTGTCGGTCGTTACTTCCATGAGTTCCAGGGACGGCGACAAACGTCCATCGCCGGCGAGATCATCGCACCCGACCTGGTTGGACCGGCGATGATGTCTGGCCAGATGATCCACACCGCGTTTCCCGATCTGGCGATCGCGATCGAGCACCAGGTGGCCGAGGGCGACATGGTCGCCACGGTCTGGAGCGCGCGAGGCACGCATCAGGGGGAGTGGGCGAGCCCTATTGGTCCGATCCCGGCATCAGGCCGGCCGGTCGCCTGGACGGCGACGACGACGCTTCGACTCCGCGATGGCAGGATCGTCGAGGTGATCGGGACCAACTGGGATCACCTCGGCATTCTGCAACAGATGGGTGCGTTGCCAGCGACCGCTCCGCGACCCGGCGCCTAGGCGAGTCCCCACGCATCGCGCAGCGGGCGGGACGCCGAAGCGGCATTGGTTGGGATCAACCCGTACCCTGGTTCTCAGTATCGAGACGTTTCACGTCACTGGTGGGTACTACTGACGGCGGCGACGGGTCGCGATCGCGGCGACTGCGGCCACACCGCCGGCGGCAAGGCCGGTCACGCCGTGGTGGGTCGTCAGCCACCACTGGGGGTCGGTGCGGTGTGCGCGTCCTTCGAAATCACCGTGCGTCCCGAAATCCCGCTCGGCATCGGCCGGGTGGAACAGGTTGTCGAGCCGGTTCGGGTCGACCGGGTGCTCCGTCTGCTGGGCCTTGATGTTGGTACGGGCGAGAAAGCGATCGAGGAGCCCCGGCGCGAGCTTATTCGCCAGGATCGCCACCGCGGATGGCGTCCCGACGACGACCTCTCGTCGGTCATGGTCGGCCGCCCAGAGGATAGCCTCAGCCGCTAGCTCTGGCTCGTAGATCGGTGGCACCGGCTGGGGGTGATTCGGCAACCGGGTACGGACCCAGTCGAACTGCGGTGTGCTGAGCGCCGGAAGCTGGACCATCGAGACACGCACCTTGCTGTTGTCGTGCAACAGCTCGGTGCGTAGCGATTCGGTGAACCCCTGAATGGCGTGCTTCGCGCCGCAATAGGCCGACTGCAATGGAATCGCCCGGTACGCCAGGGCCGAGCCGACCTGGACGATCGCGCCATGGTCCCGTGGCAGCATCCGCTTCAATGCGCTCAGCGTCCCGTAAACCGTGCCCAGGTAGGTCACCTCGGTGACGCGCCGGTACTCCTCGGCGGTCATCTCCTTGACAGGTGAGAAGACGGAGACCATCGCGTTATTGACCCAGATGTCGATCGGGCCAAGCTCCTCCTCAACGGTGGTCGCGGCCAGCTCGATCTGACTCGGATCGGCGACATCCACCGGCAGCACCAGCGCCTTGCCGCCCGCCGCCTCGACCTCGCGGCGAGCGCCCGCTAACCCCGCGTCGCCGCGGGCGAGTAATGCGACTCGCGCCCCGCGTGCCGCAAACGCCCGTGCCGTCGCCCGTCCCACGCCGGCCGATGCGCCGGTCACGACGACGACCTCCGGCTTTGTCGAATCGCTCATGGGTGGTTCCTCTCCTGTCATCGCTCGCACTGTGCGTTCATCACTTCCCGGCCCGACTGGCCGGCCGCTCTGAGGCGTCACCGGCGACTGCCCTGGGAGCCCGCCCGTCGTTCGATAGGTCCGGCGCGCGGTGCCAGGCCGCTGCCCACACCTAGACCAGCGCTCGAAGCAGTTTCGTCACCAGTGCGACGGCGATGCCGTAGGTCAGGTGCGCCCCCCACCGGTGCAGGTGCTGGGACACAGGAAACGCTCCTGGTCCCGCGGCCAACCCGAGCGACGAGCCGGCGAGCTCGTCGCCCCCGATCCAGAGCGCCGTTCCAAAGACCGCACCTCCCGCGACGACCGGAGCATCCTTGCCGTCCGTCAGCGCGCCGTAGACTCCGCCCTGGGTGGCGCCGTAGCCATAATGGACCAGATAGCTCAGCGTCGAGGACGTCTCCTCCGCCTGCGGTGGCTTGCCGGCGAGCTGGGTATAGGCGATCCGGCCCATCGCCGCGGTGGTCGATTCGTCGTCGCCATGGTGGGACCCGATCAGGGAGATGTCCTCCAGCGGGTGAGGCCCACCCTCGCGGGTTGCCGCGCGCGGGTCGGAGCCGGTTAGCTGGGTCGCGACCGACCAGTAGCCACCCATCGCGACCGTTCCGGCAACACCAGCCACCAGACCAAGGACCGCGCCCCGCCACGGATTCTGATCGGGCTCAGGCGAGCGAGAGAATGGCATGGGGAGAACCTCCTTATGGCGTGCGAACGACCTGTTGGCGAGCGTGGTCGAGTGCCTGGATGGCGCGGACGTATTCGGTCTGCGAGAAGAGGAGCGGCGTGTTGCCGAGGAATCCCCCCGAGCGGGCGTCAACCTCCTCCGCGAAGAGACCGAGCTCACCGGCCAGCGCCTCCACCCGTTGCAAGATCGCCTCCGCTTCATCGATCCGTCCATCAAGGGTCAGCGTCGTCACGAGCCAAAAGGTACACGGCAGAAAGGCTCCTTCGAACTCGCCGACTGGGAGCGGTTCATCATCGTCGCTCGGCGAGTCGGCCGCCTCGTATCGATGCACGAGACCATCGATCGTCAGCCGCTCGATGATGCACTCGGTTGTGGCCCGGACTCGCGGGTGATCGGCCGGTAAGAACCCCATCACCGGGATCAGCAGGGCGGACGCGTCGATCGTATCGGCGCCGGCATGCTGCCGAAACGCGCCCAGGCGATCGCTCCAGCCACGGTCCATCACCGTGGCATGAATCCGGGTCATCTCGTCGCGCCATCCATCCGTCTCGGCGGCATGATCCGTGGCATCGGCGATCTTGATCGCCCGGTCGAGCACCACCCAGCTCATGACCATCGAGCTGATGAATTGCCGCTCAACAGCCAGCTCCCAGATGCCGCTATCGGGCTCCTGCCACGTCCGCACCGTGTAGTCAGCGGCGCGACGAACAGTCGTCCAAAATGAATCGCGCCAGACACCACCCTGCTGCAGGTAGGTCAGCGCGCACTCGACGAAGAACCCGAGCGAGTCGAGCTGTCTCTGTCCACACGCGCGATTGCCAATGCGGACCGGTTTGGAGCCGCGATAGCCGGCAAGATCGTGCCGCTCGCGCACCGGGAGATCGGTCGTGCCGTCGACACCGTAGACGATCTGCAATGGCGACTCGGTCGAGGAGGGGTACGTCGTCAGGCAGTCCATATATCGCAATCCGGACTCGGTCTCGCCGAGACGGGCGAGCGTCGCCACGGCGAGCGATGCGTCGCGGACCCAGGCATACCGGTAGTCCCAGTTACGATCGGCGCCAATCCGTTCCGGGAGTGAGGTGGTTGGGGCCGCGACCGGGGAGCCGGTCGGTGCATAGCTGAGCAGATGCACCATCAGCGCGGAGCGCCGGATCCGTTCCGCACGCGATCCCCGAACATCGAGGCGCTCACTCCAGGTGTGCCAGTAGTCGACAACGCGCCGCAGCTCTGCCGTCACGCCCTCGACACTCCAGGTGGTCTCGATCTCTTCACCGGTCGACAGGACTGCCCACATCTCCTCACCAGCGGCGAGCCGGAAGCGCGCCTCAGCACACTCGCCCTCGATGGTGACGGGCTGACTGGCCCAGAGATCGACGGGGCTATCTGCGCCGAGAGGGAGAGTCAGCCTGTCCCGGCTCGACGTCATCGTCCCCGCGGCAAAATCAGGCCGCGGACAGAGGTCGAAAACGCAGTCGGCTTCGCCTGCGAGACAGCACAGGCGGCGCAGCAGCACCCGACCATCTTCGCCGCCGTCTCTGGCTTCACGATCGTCCCAGGGCCAGGCCATCGCGTCGGTGAGCTCCAGCACACACCCGCTCTCGCTCCAGGTCGTGAGCAGGACGGCGCTGTTATCCAGATACCGCTGGTGACCGAAGGCGCTCGACGCCGGACCGAGTCGCCACCAACCACCACGGTCGCTATCGAGCAGGCTGCCGAAAAGCGTCGCACCGGCGTACGACGGCAGACACAGCCAGTCAACAGTCCCATCAGCCGCGACGAGCACGGCGGTACGCCGGTCGCCGACGACCCCGTGTCGCTCGATTGGTGGATACGGGGCGGGCCGTCGCAACGTCACGTCTCGTGGCACGCTGAGGGCATCGTGGTCCGACTCCTCGTCATCCCGAGCGCCGCGCCGTTGTCCCGATCGTTCACATCCACCACCGCGCACCGGTCGCTCAATCCATCCACCTGGCTACCGAGAGAATAACCCACGTACAATGCCGCCGCGGTACTGATCGTTACACGATGTCCAACGCGACTCCGAAGATGGTGCCCATGTCGCTGTCGTTCGCTCTCGCCAGTCGCTATCGACGCCACCTTGCCCGGGGTGGCCGCATCATCGCGCTGATGCTCGTGCTTGGTTTCCTGCCGGTCAGCCGTGGCAATCTGAGTGCCGCCGCTGCGCCCGGCGACTCCTGGTCCGCGCCCGTCCCGCTCGGCGCGGAGGAAAACGCCGGTCCGTGGCGGTTGCATATCGTCGATGTCGTGACCGGTTCGGAGGCGGGAGACCAGGTCGCCGCCGCCAGCCCCCTCAACGATCCCATTCGCGATGGCTCGACCTACATCCTCGTCCGCGTCTCCGCCCAGAACATGAGCGACCGGTCGCTGTCACTCACCGGCAACGACTTCGCCCTCCTGGGCACGACCGGCGTGGTCCATCGCTTTGTCGGGGCGGTGCCCCCGGATCCCGCACTCGACGTTCAGGTTGACGCCGGCGCCACGGCGGAGGGGTGGATCGTCTTCGGTGCGCCCAACGACGAGACGGGTCTGGTGCTGCTCTACGACAGCCTGACCCTGCCGGGAAACTGGGCTGATCGCTACTTTGCCCTCGACGACCAACCAACCACCCCACGATCAGAGGCGCCGCCACCGTCTCCCAACAACACCGGCGTCGATCCCGGCGCGCCAGCAAGCATGTCCGAGCCGGTCGCCACCGCCGACTGGCGAATCGAGCTGGTACAGGTCGCCCGCGGCGAGGAGGTCTTCAACCTGTCTGATTACCGAACGCAGGCGCTCACCATCGCCGACTCCACTGACGAGACAGTTTGGCTCGCCCTCCGCCTCAGCGTCACGAACGTCCACCCGACTGACCCAGCGGCCCCCGCCGCGTTTCTGCCACCGGGTGCCTTCATGCTGACTGATGAGACCGGTACGCCCGTGCTCGATGTCGCGACCCTGACGCCACCCGAACCTGGCGCGAGTGGCGCCTACGAGCCGGGCGCATCCCGCGAAGGCTGGGTCGCCTTTGAGCTTCCCGTCGACTACACGGCGTCAATGGTCCGATTCCTCCCCTATACCATGGCTCGCGACGCCGATCCGCGCTACCTCACCTTCGGCTAAACCACACCCTCGCGTGCGGCGTGTGCCGGCAGGTGAAACGCCGTGGTGATGTCGGGCGTCCGGCAGACCGTGCCGGCGCCCCTTGACTCTGTTGCACGCAACAACATGTCGTCAGTAGCTGGCCTTCCCCGGTTGATCGTGGCGGGTCGTCGATCCATTCGTCCCGGAGGGACCGCAAAACCGGCTACAATGTGCCCGTCGGCGACGCGGAGGGCCGTCTGAGTTATGTCCTCGATATGGCACACGTGGGGTCTGGCGACGTTGATCGTGGTCTGGGGTGTGGCTCAGTATGGTCTGGCCTATTACACCCTTCGGGATCTGGCGCGCCGGCCCCGTGTCCGCGGCGACAACAAGGTCGTCTGGGCGCTAGTGATCCTGATGTTGCCGCTCGGGGGCGCCCTGCTCTACGCGAGCATGGGACCAACCTCCTTTCTGCCGCGGGCCGGTCGCCCCACATCTACCGCAACTGAGCGGCCGTCACGAGCTGGACCGACATCGGCGGACCCGTAGGTAGATCGGCGCTCTGGCGCACTCGTCCGTTCCCACCCGCGGGTGCCCACCCGCGTTTCAACTATCGCGAGGCACGTCACGACGGGGACCATGTCGCACGATCCTGCCACACCGTCTGAATCCTCCTCCACTCCGCCCCGCCAGACGGCGCTTCTCCGCGCGGTCGACCTGGATGGTCACGACACTGGCGCCCATCCCGAGAATCCGTATCGGTTAGTCGCCGTCGACCAGGAGCTGCGACGTCAGGGTCTCCTTGATGGCCGGCCCGCCGTCGCGGTGACACCGGCATCGGCGGAAGCGGTCGAGCGTGTCCACGACGCCGCCTATCTGCGGGCGTTGCGGGGAGTCGCGGCCGGTGGCGGCGGCTGGCTCGATGCCGATACGCTGGTCGCTCCCGACTCGGTCGATGTCGCGCTGCACGCGGCGGGTGCGGCGATCGCCGGGGTCGATGCCGCCCTGTCAGGACAGACTGACCGCTCCTTCGCGGAGGTGCGCCCACCCGGTCACCACGCCACGCCGGCACGGGGAATGGGCTTTTGCCTCCTCAACACCGTCGCCATCGCCGCCGCCCATGCATTGAGCCAGGGGCTGGAGCGCATCCTGATCGTCGATTGGGATGTGCATCACGGGAATGGGACTCAGGATGCGTTTGTCGAGAGCGACCAGGTCTTGTTTTGCTCGATCCATCAATCCCCGCTCTATCCAGGGACGGGGGCAGCCACCGAGCGAGGGACCGGACGCGGCACGGGCTTCACCCTGAATGTGCCGCTCCCGCCGGGGCAGGGCGACACCGAGTACCTGCGCGTCTTCGACGACCAAATCGCTCCACTGGCCGAGCAGTATCGTCCCGAGCTCGTGCTGATCTCGGCGGGCTTCGACGCTCACGCCGCCGACCCAATCGGCGGCATGCGTCTCTCAGAAGCGGGCTTTGCCGCCCTGGCGGCGAGAGTTGTCGCCCTCGCCGAGGCGGCACCGGCGGCGGGGAAGGTCGTCGCCGTCCTTGAGGGGGGGTATGATCCGGCCGCGCTCGGTCGCAGCGTCGCCGCCGTCCTGCGAGTGCTCGACGGGGGCGCCGATCGCGAGACCAGGGAGCACCTATGAGCACTCGTCCCCAGCAACAGATGAATCCGGCCGGCTACCGTCAGGACGACGATCGCCGCCGCGACGAAGCGCGCATCGCCACGATGCAGCAGCAGATCGACGAGCTCCGCGGGGTCGTTCGCGAGTTGGCCGGCCGCCAGGGACGGGGCGAAGAGCAATACAAGCTGTTTGAAGGTGGCTCAGCGCAGAATCGGCTCCTCCTCGACCAGATGCGGCAGGAGGCGTACCAGAGCGCGCAGGCCCGCGCCCTTGACGAGAATCGGACCCGGCAGCAGATCGACGATCTCAGTGCCCGCTTGGAAGACGCGACACGCCCGATCCGATCGCTGCAGGCGCACGTTGCGGAAATCCTGGAATCGTCGCGCAAGAAGACCGACGACACCGGTCAACATCTGCGGCGATACGAGGAGCTGCAAGCGCAGATCGAGCACCTCGCGGCGATTGGCGACCGCAACATCGTCGTCACCCACCAGCTCCGGGATGCGCTCGATATCGTCCGCGGTGAAAGCGACCAGCTTCGCCGCGACACGCTACGGGTCGAGGATGCGATCAAGATCGTCGATCAGGAAGCGCGCCGTCGTGTCGCCGAGATCGTGCAGAACCATCAGAACGTGACCACGCGCATCGACGAGCTGCGCTCCGATCTGAGCCATATCACCGACGTCATCGAAGATACGCGCCGGTCGATCGTCCATGTCGACCCGACGCTGGCCGAGCTGCAGACGGCCGATGCCGCGATGCGACACGATGTGACACGCTTCCATACCCAGGCGATCGAGCGACACGAATTGCTCCTGGAGCGGGCCGAAGATATCCGCCAGGAGACCGATGCTGGCTTCGACGAGATTCGCAGCGCCCAGGAGCAGCGTTACGAGCGGCTGGCCGAACGCATCGAGGAGATCGGCGACTCGCACCGCGAGGTCGGGAACCGCATCAGCGCGCTCAGTCACCAACTCGATGAGCTGCGGCAGGTCGACGAGACCATTCGTCGAGACCTCTGGCACCTCAACGAGCAACGAGTTCGTCTCCGGGTCGAACAGGCTCAGGAAGAGTTCGACCGGCTCTCTAATCAGCGCCGGGACGCCGAAGCGAGCGGCACACCGGGCGCCAAACGGGCGCCACGCCGGCCCGAGCAGGCTGACCACTAGCGCCTGTACGATGACCGTTGAGACGAGGATCGACGGCGCACCGCCCTCTCTGTGCCGGGTCTGGTCGTCCGGTCTGCCCATCCATCACGGCACCGATCTGCCAACGGTGACCGGCGCACCTCAGCAGCAGGGCGCACGTCGTGCCAACGGCGACAGCACGATCGGCGTAGAGCCGCGCCGTCCCAACCGCCACGAGGCGGTCGGGCACCCGCCATGTGCCCCTACACGATTAGGGGTGATGGCGCGCCCTTGCCACTACCCCCGCCGGGTCCCCATGGACCGGGTTGTGGAACCGTAGCCCGGAAGCGCCGGACTCGCCCGGATAGGGTCCGATCGCCAGACATCCTACCCCGCAACGCTCGGCGGCAGGCTTGCTGGCACGCGCCCGGTAGGTGCCGGTCGCGCCGTCCCAGCATCGCTCCCGCGGAACATCACCCGCCGCCCGTCTCAGCAAACCTGCCGCTGACCATCACCATCCGCCTGTGCCAGCAAGCGTCCCGCCGAATATCACCCTCCGTGGCAGGGGCGCGTGGCATGCTCCCGTACGTGAGGGTCGTCTCGTCGCCAGTGGCACCCGCCAGGGATGGCGCCGGCGGAAGCCAGGCAACGACCGGGCGGCCTGCCCGGTGCCACGCCACGGCTCCTATGGTGCGGGCCACGCCGCCTATCCCAGCACACAGCCTCGTGCGCCCGTCTGCCGCCTCATGGTCACACCTTTGCACCCCTCATGGGTCCGACACGTCTCCTGATTCCCGTGGACTGACGGTGTTCGCGGGATCGAACCCGATATAGGCGATGTCCGGGACGGCGGCGAAGCGGCTGGCCATCACGGCGACCGCCTCCGCCTGGCAATCGATCAGATGAAACCGCCGGCCGAGGTCCAGCGCCGCGGCACCGGTCGTTCCACTGCCGGCGAAGAAGTCAAGGACCATGTCGCCGGGACGTGACGACGCCGCGACAATCCGTTTGAGCACGCCGACCGGCTTCTGGGTCGGGTAGCCCGTCTTCTCCTTGCCGGTCGGGCTGACGATGGTATGCCACCAGACATCGGTTGGGCGCTTCCCGCGCGCCACTTTCTCCGGCGTGACCAGACCGGGCGCCATGTACGGCTCACGATCGACGGCATCGGTATCAAAGACGTAGTCACCGGGATTCTTCACATAGAAGAGGATGGTATCGTGTTTGGCCGGCCATCGCCCGCGCGGCCGTCCACCGTAGTCATAAGCCCAGACGATCTCGTTGAGGAAGCTCGACCGCCCAAAAATCTCGTCCATCAGGACCTTGGCATAGTGCGCTTCTCGGGGGTCGAGGTGGAGGTAGAAGCTGCCATCTGCGGCCAGGACCCGGAACCCTTCGTTCAGGCGCGGCTCAAGAAAGAGCAGATAGTCGTCGTAGGCGTCGCGAAATGATCGCTGCCCGAGTCGGGTCGACACATACCGTCGCCCACCGAACCCGGTTCGGTCGCCGCCGCCTGGCTCCGCCAGACGGGTCTCAATCGTCACCCGCTCCTGGCGCCGGCCCGTGTTGAACGGAGGGTCGATATAGATCAGCGGAACCGAGTCGCTGGCGATGGCGGCCAGTGCCGTCAGGTTGTCGGCCAGCTCAACCCGGTGCTGAGCGGCGTGTTTAGTCGCCCCTTGCGTCGTCACGGCCGCTCGCCTCGACTCCCCACCCACGACCGGCGCCCACCTCAGCAAGGGATGCCATTATCCCGGATCGCGGGCCGCCCAGTGCCAGTGTGCCAACGCGGCTATTGTCGAGGCTTGGTAGGTGGCCCGCAACCATCAGTGTTCCCGCAGGACGTGGTGTTGTCGGACCCGCTGGAGGGTCGCTGGCACGTCTTGCTCAGGCGTCGGGGTTGACATGGCTGGAGGACTCTGTTAAGGTCCGGCCTGTCCCGACGTTCAGATGGTGCGCGGGCCGAACGCATCGAAGCGACGGCAGAACCGCGGCACGCCGCAACCGGCAGAAAGAACCCCGGCTGCATGACGACGACAAATCGCCAGGTGACGCGGCAGGGACCGAACAACCACAGAGTGCGCTGACGCTTCGTTGTGCGGCGGGTGACCGCCGGCATTTTTGTGTGTCCGCCACGGGATGGCGTGGCGGCGTCTGAACTTTAGACGCCTTCGGGATGGCGGCGGGTATGGCCGCCGTCTCATGCTCACTATGTGGAGCGGTGCGCCGCTCGTTCTGCCGTAGGAGGCAAACAGGTTTTCCGTAACCCGACACCTGCGGGACGGCTGAGGGGCTGCTCGGCCGAAGGACACACGGGAGGGAAGGGTCTTGTTGATATCTCTGCGTCATGCCTTGGCTAGGCGACTGTTACCGGTTCTCTGCATCGTTTGCCTCGCGTTCACGGCCCTGGTCCCACTGGCCAGCGTTGCCGCCCAGGAAACCCCTAGTATCACAATCGGTGCCACCGCGACCGTCGCGAGCGATGCTCCGGTCCTGCTGCGCACTGATCCCGGCTTTGATGCCGCTTCCACGATCCAACTTGAGGCCGGCTCATCGGTCACCGTCGTTGACGGTCCGGTCACAGCGGGCGACGGATCGAGCTGGTATCTGGTGACCACGGCGGACGGTCAAACTGGCTACGTCTCCGTCTTTGGGCTGGTCGGGAGCGCCACCGCGGCAGCACCGGACGGCGACACGAAAGACATCGACGGTGAGGCCCTGACGCAGAGCGCCGACGGTGGCACCGTCGTCGAAGATGCGAGTGCGGGCGACGGGAACCTCGTCAATGGCGAACCGGTCGAAGCGGATACAACGTCCTCAGAACCGGCTACCTCGCCGCAACTGGTGACCTCCCCCCAGTTCGCGACCGGCTCCGCGGTTGTCACCGGGACGAACGGAGACGGGGTTCGCTGTCGCGTCGACGCCTCCTATGACGGTGGCATCATCACCGTCCTGCCCGAGGGCACGTCGGTCGAGCTGACCGGGTCCCCGATCGGCGAATGGCAGCCGGTCAACTGCGCGGGTCAGTCGGGCTATGTCGTGGCCGGCTATCTCTCGACTTCCGGTGACATTGGATCCCCGGCGCCCGAGACGCCGAGCACCGGCGATGTCGCCAGCTTCGACACGGGTGCCGTCAGCGGCTATGCCACCTTCACCGGCACCAACGGCGAGGGCGTCCGCTGCCGCACCGACGCCTCCTACGATGCCGCCATCATCACCGTGCTGGCCGAAGGCACCCAGGTCGCGCTGAGCGGCGGCGCCATCGGCGAATGGCAGCCGGTCGTCTGCGGCGGCACCAACGGCTACGTCTTCGCCGGATTCCTCGGGGGCGGCGGCACGCCGGTCCCTGACAGCGGCACCGACCCTGGCGATGGATCGAGCACAGGCGACACCGGATCGGGCGCTGTCAGCGGCTATGCCACCGTCACCGGCACCAACGGCGAGGGCGTCCGCTGCCGCACCGACGCCTCCTACGCCGCCGCCATCATCACCGTACTGGCCGAAGGCACCCAGGTCGCGCTGAGCGGCGGCGCCATCGGCGAATGGCAGCCGGTCGTCTGCGGCGGCACCAGCGGCTATGTCTTCGCCGGATTCCTCGGGGGCGGCGGTTCCGACAGTGGCTCGAAGGACGGCGGCGATACCGGGACCACACCGGCCCCATCAACGGGAGATGGCGGGGGTCTCAGCGCCGGAGCGATGGCGATCACAACCTCGGACGTCAATCTCCGCTACGAGCCCTCCTACAGTGGCGGCGTGGCGGCCATCGCCCCGAGCGGCACAGTCGTGACGATTACCGGCTCCCCCTCGAACGGGTTCTATCCGGTCGATTGGGACGGGCTGGCCGGCTACATGTTCGGTGATTACCTCAGCGCCACGAGCCAGGCTCCCAGCGAGCGCGGTGGCTCCGGCACGCCCGATCCGACGGTCGCACCCGGTGGCGACGCCGGCGGCGTGCCCGCGGCGGGTGGCGACGGCTCGATCGTCAACTTCGCGATGCAGTATGTCGGCTATCCCTACGTCTGGGCCGGTGAAGGACCGTACGGCTTCGACTGCTCCGGCTTCACGATGTTCGTGGTCAAGAACGTTCTCGGTATCAACATCACCCACGACATGTTCGTCCAGTACGACATGGGGACACCGGTTGGTCGAGGTGAGCTGCAGCCCGGAGACCTCGTCTTCTTTCAGAACACCTTCGAGTTCGGGCTCTCGCACGTCGGGATCTACATCGGCGGTGGACAGTTCGTTCACGCCGAGAACGAGTCGACTGGCGTGGTCGTCAGCGATATCAACTCTGATTACTACTCGTCGCGCTGGTATGGCGCAGTCCGCTTCTAGCGCTTGGGGGCGATGGATCGCGGATTTCCGACTTAGCGGGAGGTCATCGGAGCGGCGGGACGCCAGCCGGTGACAGGGGACAACGAGGCGATGCGTGGACACATGCTCCACGCGTCGCCTCGCTGTTTGTCCGCCGTGATGGTGTCGCATCATCGCCGGCGTGGGTCATAGGTGCTCTCGTCAACGTGCCACGGCCAGCCCTTCCGCCCTCTCAACGCGGCTACTACGAGTGCCGGGCCGAGCATCCTGCGTGCTGCATCGCCACCCGCGGCGCTAGGATGCCCCGATGAGTTCACCACCCGGTGACCGCGAGAAGACGCCATCGCAAGGCGGCCGAACGCACCGCCCGCCATGGTTACATGAGGACGAAGGAGGGACCCGCGAGGCGCTCCGGCTGCGGGGCCGTATGGCTCTGACACGCGTGACGCACCTTCTGGGGAAGATTAGCGCGTTCGTCTGTTGCGGCGCGTGACCCCACGACAAAGCCCTCCCTCCGAGATGGAGAGAGGGCTATCGAGGCGTCGAAGCAGTTTACGCTTTGACGGGCTCGGGTTCCAACGCGAGGAGGACGCCGTCGTCATCCACCTCCGCTTTCGCCCCGTCAAAGGCGAGGCGGCCGGAGAGCTCAGGTGATGCGGCCTTGATCCGCGAACGGATGTCGTCAAGCACATCCGGGTTGTGCCTGAGGAACTCCTTCGTGTTCTCGCGCCCCTGGCCGAGACGCTCCTCATCGAGGTAGAACCACGCGCCACTCTTGCGGACGATCGCGAGATCGGTCCCGACATCAAGCACGCTGCCGGCGACGGAGATTCCCTCGTTGTACATGATGTCGAACTCCGCCTGGCGGAATGGCGGCGCCACCTTGTTCTTGACGACCTTCACCCGTGCCCGCGATCCGACGGCGTCGGTACCATTCTTGATCGTCTCGATCCGGCGGATATCGAGACGCACGGACGCATAGAACTTCAGGGCGTTTCCACCGGTGGTCGTCTCTGGGCTGCCAAACATGACCCCGATCTTCATGCGGAGCTGGTTGATGAAGATCACGCACGTCTTCGACCTGCTGATCGCCCCCGTTAGCTTGCGCAGGGCCTGGCTCATCAGGCGGGCCTGCAGGCCGACATGGGAATCGCCCATATCCCCTTCGATCTCCGCCTTCGGCACCAGGGCCGCCACCGAGTCAATCACCACGACATCGAGGGCGCCCGAGCGAACCAGTGTCTCGGTGATCTCCAGTGCCTGCTCACCCGTGTCCGGCTGCGAGATCAGCAACTCTTCGAGGTTAATCCCCAGGCGACCGGCGTAGATCGGGTCGAGCGCGTGCTCGGCATCGATGATCGCGGCGAGACCACCCAGCTTCTGTGCCTCGGCGATGATGTGCAGGGCGAGCGTCGTCTTTCCCGACGATTCCGGCCCGTAGATCTCCACGATCCGACCCCGCGGCACCCCACCGATCCCGAGCGCAAGATCGAGCGCGATGCTCCCGGTTGGGATCGCGTCGATCTGCATCGGGTTCGCCTCACCCGGCGTCATCTTCATGATCGAGCCCTTGCCAAACTGGCGCTCGATCTGCGAGATGGCAAGATCTACGGCGCGTTCGCGTTCCGCCATGGGGTTTCATCCTTCCCGTGCTGCCGGCGTCGACTGGTCGCTACCCGCTCCGACCCGAGCGATCTCGCGGTCTTATTCACGAATGGGGAAATAGAAAACTTGTTCTATTTTCAGCTGTTATTGTAGCGGAATCAGGGGGGTTACGTCAATCCGGGCCGCCCCTATATCGATGCCTGTGAGGTGCTGCGACGACCTATACGTACATTGTCCCACAGCCGACCACCCGGGTCGACCGGACGAGAGCGGTGAGACCCCGGTCGGGGTCTCACCGCTCTCATGAATATGGTGCTCGCGACATCTCCGCAGCGTTACGGGGTTGGCGTCTCCTGATCCGGACCAATAGCCTCCGGGTTCACCGCTGTCTCCACCGGACCATCACTCGAAGCTGGTTCGGTTGCCATGGGAGCCTCCGACTCAGCGGCGGGGAGCGCGTCAGGTTCCGACTCTCCCGGTGGCGTGGTCGCTTCCGGGACTATGGCAGGTTCCGGGACTGCGGCCGGTTCCGCTGAAGGTGTTGCGGTCGGTTTCAGCGACGGTGTCGTCGTTGATGCAGCCGGTGCGGCATCAACCACGACCGAGGCGATTGGCCCACTCGCCGGATAAATCTCGGCCTCGGCGAGTCCACCCAGCTGCTGACCCTCACTAGTCGAGACGAAGAGGAAGCGAACATAGCGCGCGGCGATATCGGCCGTGGTCACCTTCCAACCGCCGACCTCGGTTGGGCCGGGCTGCACCACGGTCTGCCACGCCTTGCCGTCCTCGGAAACCTGAACGCGCAGACCGTCAGCCGCGCCCTCGACCACCGGCAGCCAGCGGATCGTGCCAACCGGCTTGATCTCACCCAGGTCGAGCGTGATCGCCGCCCGATCCGGCGCCGGCTCGGCTGTCGTGCTCCAGACGGTGCTCTGATCGCCATCGAGGAGCGTCTTGGCCGGGCTGGTGTCGGGTGAGCGACGTGCACTCTCGATGCGATATGGCTGCGGGCCAGCATCCGGTGTCGGCGCAGTGCTCTCCGCAGATGCCGGTACGTCGGCGGTCGGCGTCTCCGGCGTCCCGCCGGTGTCCACCAGGGTGGAGCGAACGAACCCGTTCTGTCCGTCACAGCGCACCGGGTACCATCCGTCCGTTTCCGGTCCGGTCAGCTTCACCGTGGCGCCTTCAGCCAGGACACCGAGAATGGCAGCATCGGTGTTCGGTTCGGCTCGGCATCGCGCACCCGACCCGTTCATCCCGCTGATGACGCCCGTGACGGTCGTCGCCGCCGGGGGAGCGGGCTCTTCGGTCGCCGGGAACGTTGGCTCACTCGACGCGGTGGCCTCGGCCTGAACCGTCGGTTCGGGGGTCGCCGTCGCCTCGTCGGTGAGAGCCGGCGTCACCGCCTCGGCGCTCGGTGTGCCGTCGATCGAGGCCGCGCTCGGCGTTGAGGCACCGGTCGAGGCCGTGGACATCCCGGTCCCAACCGTGTTGCCGTAGATCTCGACCTCGGAGAGATAGCCGAGTCTCGGATCATCATGCGGGTTGGTGAAGCGGAACCGGATGTAGCGGGCCGATGTCGTAGTCGTCAGCAGCTGGAACTCACCGACCGGCGCGTTGTGTTTCGTTGCCAGGGTCGTATAGGTCGTGCCGTCGGTCGAGGCGGCGATCGTAAAGGTATCGGCGAAGCCCTTCCGGTTGAACTGCCAGCGGATATTCTGGACCGACGCCACCTGCCCCAGATCAAACGTGACGAACCCGGAGCGCGGCGGGATCGACGTCGTCGTGTGCCAACTGGTCGAGGAATCACCATCCGCGGCGAGTCGATACCTGTTGGAGTTCGCGCTCTGTGTCCCCCCAACGATCGGGATCTTCTCCCCTAACGGTGACGTCACGGGCGCCGTGGTGAGACTCTTGACATTGAGGATTCCCTCGTCGATGCCGTCTGAATCACCCGGAATGTGGACCTTGTCACGGGTCGAGCGAATGGCTGATTTCACTGTGCTGGGCGAACTCGGACCGTTCACGGCGGTATAGAGCGCCGCGGCCCCGGCGACATGCGGTGTCGCCATACTCGTCCCGCTCATGGTCGTCGTGCCACCCGATCGAGACGTCGACAAAATGGCGCCTCCCGGCGCTGCAATGTCGACATCGGCGCCGAAGTTGCTGAAGCAGGCGAAGGTATCGTCCTTACTCCTCGTGCCATCTTGACACGTCAGGTATTGTGTGCTCGACCCCCCCGGCTGGCCATCGAAGTCAGCGAGGGCGGATACCGTAATCACCTGATCGTACGCCGCCGGGACTTTAGTCGCGGCATTGGCATGGTCGTTGCCGCCGGCGACCGTGTAGGTCACGCCCGCGTTCACCGAGTTACAGATCGCGAGATGAAGCGATGACTCGGAGCAGGCGCCATCGGTGCCAGGGCCACCCAGGCTCATATTGGCGACATGAATCACATTCGAGTTCGCGGTCACATAATCGATCCCGCAGATGATCGACGACCAGGAACCACTCCCATCGGCCTTCAGGACCTTGACGGCCCACAGACGGACGCCCGGCGCCACACCGACGACCCCGTTGCTGTCGTCGATCGCTCCAACGGTGCCGGCGACATGGGTGCCATGCCCGTTGTCATCCGCAAACGAGCCGGTGCCGGTGCAATCGGTACCACCAGCAATGTTCAAATCAGGGTTCGGGCTGATCCCCGAGTCAAGAATCGCGACATCGGCGTTGACGGGGTTGTTCACACCATCGATCGACGCGGTCGGATTTTTGTCGGCATCGACCCGATCAATGCCCGTGGGAATCGTCTGCACGTCGGCCGAGACCGGGTAGTCAGGGTCGACCAGGGCGACCCGTGGGTTCCGCCGGAGGCCGTTGATCGCCTGCTCGGGAACACTCGCGGAGAATCCCTTGAGGGCGTGGCTATAGGTCTGCTTGACCGTCAGACCAAATGCCGGCGCCAGCTCGCGCGCCACCGTGCCCGGATCGGCGACATCCGGCTTCAAGACCACGATCACATCGCGGCTCGCGCCCTGAGCCACCGTGCCCGCCGCAGCCGCCTGGATGCCGGCGAACCCGACGCTGCTCAGCAGCGTTACCAGCAGTAGACCAATCAATCCGCACGCGACGAGGGGACCGCGTGTGCGTCCTCGCCACGCGCTTTCCGCCATGTTCAATCTCATCAGTCCCTTCATCCGTCTCTTCGCGCTATCGCGTGTACCAAACCGCGCTGCGAGATCGCGAGGTCAAAGCAATCACCCGGCACATCGCGATGACGGCCCTTGCTGACGGGGCGCGACACGACGATGGCCGGGGCACTGTCCCGACCACTGTATCTCTTCTTCGCATGTCAGATGCCTGTTAGATCACCAGAAGGTGTATTTGCCGACCAGTCGTGACCTCTTTCTTAGGTACCGCCGATGTTTTTCTGATCTTCCCAGGACGATCAGCTTGGCATGACGCAGGATACCTATTCCTGGGCAGGACAAATAGGCTAGACACTGGGTTGAATGCGTGATGACGACGCCGGCAGGCCGATGGCGGAGTTGCCATCGCCAGACTGAAAACGGTCGGCTCAGGACCGGCCTGACCAGGTCTTTGTCACCCGGACCGCGCCGCTGGCGACCGCCGGACATTGGCGAGCCCGCCGCTGGCGCCGGCATGCTGGCTGCTCGAAACGACAGGTTGAGGATGCGCCGCGCTGGAGCCGTGGGGCTGCAGAGGATCGCATCGGAGTGAATACGAAACGGGTGTGGCTCCAGCCCCTCCCGTTTCGCCTTATGGGGTAACACGTGAGCGGCGACCGATCTTACGCCGCCCGCCGCCGCCGCCAGCCGAGGCCGGCGGCGGCGAGGAGCGGCCAGGCGAGGCCGAGTGCCGCCGTATATCCGCCGGGACCACCTGACCGCGCCGCGGGTCCGGCGCCGGTGTTCGGCGGGCTCTTGGTGTCGACACAGTTGAAGATCCAGACGTTGGCGCGGAATCCGGCCCGGACTACGACATCGCCGCGTGCGTTGACGCTGTCCGACTCGGCATGGCACCAGGTCGACCCGATCTCCTTCAGCTGGTAGGTGCCAGGCTGCAGGCGGCTGAACCGAAGCAAGCCGTTGTCATCGACCGTCCCGGTGCTCTTCGGCGCGAACCGGCCGCCCTCGAAGAGCGCCAGCGAGAACTGCGCGCCGCCGGCCTGCGCCGCGCACTTGCCGTACCAGTCGAAACCGGCCGGGTAGGACGATGCGTCACAGACCTGCTTGTGAACCACGATTGCGCCGGTCGTCGTCGAGAGATCGTCCGGGACGTTGAACCAGGTGCAGGTGATCGCGTCACCCGCGGCCAGCGTCAGACCGATGGTCGCCCCCACCGCCTTCAGCGCCGGCGCATCGGGATCCGGCCCGCAGAAGGCGTAGGCGGTCATCGCCTCGAACGGCTGCTCCTCGCGGAGGGTGTAGGTGCCAGCCGCCAGATCGGTGAACCGTGTCTGCCCCTTCTGACCGCCGTCACCGGTGACATGGCGGTCCGCGATCTGGCCCGAAAGCCGGAAGGTGACGTTGTTGGTCAGCGCCGCATCCGTCTCGCAGTTATCGACGAAGTCGGCAAAGACCGCGCCCTGGAATCCTGCGGCACAGGTGTACTTGACGATGCCGATCGTCGCCGGGGCCGGCGCGGGCGGCGCCACGAAATTGAGGACCACGACCGTGGTCAGCTGGTCGGTGCCGATCGTCACCGCCTCGGAGGCGTCCCCCGGCAGGTCGGGCGCGATCTCGTCCAGCGTGTAGCCGCCAGCGCCCAATGTCACCTGATAGAAGCCATCGGCGCCGGTGTTGAAGGTGCCCGGACCGCCCTCACCCGAGCTGGCGATGAGACGGAACTGAGCATCGCCGCGCGAACAGCCGGCGGTCTGGGCGAGCCGGCCGTTCCGGGCATCCGAGGAGTCGATGAACTCGGTCCGTTCGCCCTGGTCGCCAGCCGGGCAGTAGAACTTCAAGACCTGGATCGAGCCGGTATCGGGCGGCGGTGGCGCCAGGGCATCGACCAGATCGAGCACGGTTGTGGCGCCCGGCCGGACGACGACCGCCGCCACCGGCGCGACCGCGAGATAGCCAGCCGGCGCCTCGACCTCTGTCAGGGAGAAGGAGCCGGGGAACAGATCGACGAAGGTGACCTGCCCCGAGGCGTCGGTGCACATCGGGCCCCGGCCGTCCGGCGCCAGATCGAAGCAGGCATTCTGCAGCGGGTTCCCGGACGGATCGCTCTTGCGGACGAGGACGCGGCCCCGCAGCAGCCGGTTCTCGACGGTGACCTGAGCGGTGTCGTTCGCCGGGACCGTGACGTCTTGATCCGCCCCGGACTCGTACCCCGCCGGGTGCTGGGTCTCGTGCAGCGAGTAGTCTCCGGCGCCGACCCCGGTGAAGGTGATCGTGCCGTCGTTGGCGCCGTCCGCGCCGTCGCAGCGCGGTCCGGCGATAGTCACGCTCTCCTGGCGGAGCGCGAAGCAGGCACCCGCGAGGGCATCACCGGCGTCGTCGACCTTGAAGACGCTCAGGTTGCCGATCGTGGGCGGTGGTGGCAGGGGAACGTTCGCGAAGATCAGCGAGGCCCGCCGGCCCGGCTCGATCGTGACCTGCTGCGGCTCACCCGGCTGGTAGCCACTCGGGGCGACGGTCTCCTGGACCATGTAGTCACCCGGCACAATGCCGTCAAGCAGGAGAACGCTCGGCGCGCGCAGGCCGTCGCTGACGCCATCGTCGCAGAGATCATAGCCGTCTCCGCCACCCGCTGGCGTCAGCTCAAAGCAGGAGCCGCCAAGCGGAGAGCCACTCTCGTCGGTCTTCCGAATGAAGAGGCGGCCGGTGCGACGGGCGTGGCTGACTCGAACCTCAATGATCCCGCCCGCGACGATCGTCACCTGTCGATCGGTGCCGCCGGCGTAGTCGGTCGAGGGGGCGGTCGTTTCGCGCAGGAGATAGGTTCCGGCGTCGACCTCCGCGAAGCTGACGCTGCCGTCGTCCCCGTCGACGTCGTCACAGACAGGGCCGGCTACGGTCTGGGTCCCGCTCAACAGGGCATAGCACCCGCCACTGAGCGCGGCGTCGGCCTCGGCGAACGAGAGCACGGTCAACGCACCGGTCGCGGCCGGGATCAGCTCGTGCCGGATCGTGATCCGGGAGATGCCGCCGCCGTCGATCGTGACGTCCTGATCGGCGACCACGTTGTACCCGGCGGGAGCTTGCGTCTCGCGAAGGGTGAAGGACCCGGTCCCAATGGCATCGAAGCGAATCGACCCGGTGTTGCCGTCGCCGTCGTTCCCATCGTTGTCGCAGATCTCAGTCGTCGTCCCGCCGTCCGCGCCGACCACCGCGAAGCAGGCATCGCCGAGGAGACGATTGCGCTCGTCGCGCGCGACGACCAGCAGGTCGCCGGTCGTCGGCGGCAGAACGATGATGATAATGACCTCGATGGTGCGATTCGCCCGGATGGTGAAGGCCTGTTGGGCGGAGACCGCCTGGGCTTCCGCCGGTGCCGGCTCGGTCTGCACGGCCTCGTAGGAGCCGGTCGGCAAGTCAGTCAGCAGGATGATGCCAGCGGCGGGATCGCCGTCATCGTCGTTGTTGTCGCAGAAGGGGCCAAGCTGATCGCTGTCGTGGGTCAGCGCCACGCAGCCGCCCTCGGCGGGCTGACCGTTGGCGTCATTGACCGTTAATCGGACGCCACCGGTCGCCGGGGGCGCGATGGCCAGGGTCAGCGTAACGCTCGCGTCGCCACCGGCGGTCACCGTCACGTCGGCCGGGTCGCCCGTCACGTAGCCTTCGGGGGCGTCAGTCACCGTCACGGTGTAGGTCGCCGGCGCCAGCCCCTCGACGCGGATCAGGCCGGGATCGCCGTTGGCGTCCTGCTGATCGTTATCGCAGACCTTGCCGTCGACGCCCGTCAGGCTGACACAGGCGGCGCCCAGCGCGGAGCCGTCCGGCGACTGAATGGTGACGACGAGCGCACCGGTCGGCGGCGTCGTCGGATCGTTGCCGAACTGAGCCGTTGCGGTCTCGCCCGCGACAATCTCTACCGTCACGTCCGCGCCTGCGACGAAGCCGTCCGGCGCGCGGCTCTCGGTCAGGGTAAAGGAGCCGGCGGGGATGGCATCGATGCCGATGTCGCCAGACGCCGGATCAGTATCACCGCTCTCGTTGTCGCAGATGGCGGCGATCTCCGCCGTTCCGGTCAGACCAACGCAGGCGCCCGGTGACGCCTCGATCGACGTCCCGTCGGCATCGACGACGGTGACTGTCAGCGTTCCCGTTTCGGGAACCGGAACGCTGCTGAACGAGGTCGTCGCGGTCTCACCGGCGACGACCGTCACCGTCTGCGGCGTCGTGGCCACCGCGAAGCCGTCCGGTGCATGATCCTCGGTGATGGTGTAATCGCCGGGCGCGATGCCGTCGATCCGGATCACGCCGGGCTGATCAGCCGCGGCGTCGGCGGAGGTCGTCTCCTGGAGCCGCATGAAGCCCGGCGCATCGAGGCTGCCCGCTTCATCGTCACAGACGCGATAGGTCGTCGGTCCGGTCAGGACGTAGCACCCACCGGCGGCGGGCTTCCCATCCGGACCGGTGGCGGTGATCTCGACCGCCCCCGTCGCCGGACCGCTGGTGAAGGTCAGCGTCCCTTGCTCACCCTCGGCAAGGGTGATGGTCTGCGTGAGTTTCGACGCCGCGGCTCCGTCGGTCGGCTGGGTCGCCTGGGTCACGGTCTGCTCGCCGGGGGTCACCTCGGTCAGCAGAACATCGCCGTTGTTATCCTCGTCGCAGAATGGCCCGAATGTGCCGGAAGGGTTGGTGATGCTGTAGCAGGCACCCGCGAGTGGCTGACCATCCTCGTCCACGGTGAGGATGGTCAGTTGCGCGGCCGATGGCGCGACCGTCAGGGTCACCTCGACCCGGGCGGTCTCGCCGTCGGCGACGGTCACCGCCTGCGGCTCGGGCGTCTGATAGCCATCGGGCACGGCCAGGACGGTCAGCGTGTAATCGCCGGGGATGACGTTCTCCAACAGCAGACGTCCCGCCCGGGCATCAGCGTCACCGTCCTGAGCGTCCGTGACGGGTCCAACCGTCGCCGGCCCATCGAGCTGGACCTCGAGCCCATCGATCCGGCCGCCATCCTGGTCGGCGGCGATGACGAGGACCGAGCCGCCAGCCGCCTCCACCGTCGCGGTCGGGCCAGCTGTTTCCTCCGTCGCGATCGGCTCCGCGGTCGCAATCGGTTCTTCCGTCGCGGTGGCTGCCTCGGTCGCCGTCGCCTCGGCGGTGGCCACCGGCACGTCGGTTGCGGTGGCTGCCTCGGCGGCGGTGAAGGTGACACTGGCGGTCTTGGCAGCACTCACCTCGACGGTCTCAGGAGCGGGTGCGGCCTCCGCCGGGTCCGCGGGCTGCACCGCGATCTGGTAGGTGTCCGGGACGACAGACTCGATCGTGACGACCCCCGAGACGACATCGAGGTCGCCGTCGGCGTTGTCACAGACCTGGTAGGTCTGACCGGTCGTTTCTCCGGTTGCCGTGTAGCAGTCGCCCGCGACCGGATCGCCGATCGCGTCAGTCGCCGTGATCGTGACGGTGCCGGTGTCGCTCTCCGATGAGGGGTTGACGACCGTCAGCTCCTTGCTGTCGCCAGCCGGGACCGTCACGGCCTGCTCAGCGGCGACGGTGTGGCCATCGGCGGTCTGCGTCTGGGTGACGGTGTACTCCGCGGCCGGCATGTCGGGGAAGTTGAGCCGGCCGTCGTTCCCCTGGTCGCAGATCTCGTCGAAGCTGGCGATGTCGCTCTTGAGGGTGAAGCAGGTCTCACCGACCGGCGCGCCGTCCTCATCCTCGACCAGGATGACGAGCGTCCCGGTCGTGGCGGCGGCGGCCTGGTAGGTCACGGTCAGTCGCGTCGTGTCGCCAGCGGCGATCTCCACGCGCTGCCCGCTCGCCGGCTGGACGCCATCGGGCGTGGTGCTTTCATCGAGGCGATACGTCCCGGCAGCCAGATCATCGAAGCGAATCTGACCGTCCACGCTCCCGTCGGCGTCGTCACAACGCTCGACCGGGGCGACATCGGACTGATCCCGCGACGTCAGGGAGAAACAGGCGCCATCGACCGCCTGGCCGTCCGCGGTCTGCGTCGTGACCTCCAACGAGCCGGTGCCGGCGCCAGGCGTCTCCGTCCCGTCAGGTGAGATCGTTGCCGCTGGCGCCTCTGTCGCTTCTGGCGCCGTCGTCGGCTCGGCCGGCTGTGTGCCGTCCGGGACGATCCCTCCCCCGCCATCGCTGGCGTCGTGCGGGATCTCCAGCCGCCCACCATCGACGCCGAGGTCGAACTGAGCGTCAGGGACCCCGAGATACCCGTCGGGGGCAGTTGTCTCGGTCAGGCTGTGAGTTCCCGGCGCCACCCCGTCGAAGACGACATCGCCATCGGCGTCGTCGTCACACGCCTGAACGGCGAAATCGAGCAGATAGCAGGCGCCCGACAGATGGTCGCCCTGGGGATCGGCGGAGGCGACGGAGACGACGACCAGACGGCCGGCGGCGGCGTCCTCGCCACCCGCGGTGGGGGTCTCGACCGAGCCGGGGGTCTCGTCAGTGACCGGCGTCTCGTCCGCCTCCACGGTTTGATCCGCTGCCGGCGTCTGATCGACGCCAGCCGGTGTCTCGTCTCCAGCGGATGTTTGCCCGGCGTCAGCGGTCGCCTCCACCTGGAACTGACCGGGACCGAGGTCGGTTCGCTGGTCGGGGGCGGCGGTCTGACCGTCCGGGGTCAGTGTCTCAGTGACGGTGTACGACCCTGCCTCCACTCCGTTCGCGATCCGGATGGTGACATTGCCGTCCTCCTGGCCATCGGCGGCGTCACAGGCCTGACCGACCAGGGTGCCGTCGCGCTGAAGAATCGCGAAGCAGGCGCCGGGCTGAGGCTGACCGGCGGCCGTCTTCACCACCTGAACCAGCGTCGAGTCGACCGTCTCCTTGACCAGGGTCGCTCCGGCCGGATCGACGACGATGTGCACCCGCGACGGTACGTCGAGCGCGACGGTGTCGCTCCCGACCGGCTGGCCGTCGAGATTGATCGTGTAGCCATAGGTTCCGGCCGGTCCATCGAAGTAGACCTCGTAGCCACGGCGGACCGGGGCGAGCGGATAGGACTGCCCGAGGTCGGTCGCGATCGAGGCCTCATGGTCGGCTGGCTCGGCAACGATCTCGCCGGTCAGGGTGTCGTAGCTGAAGTAGACGCCGAGGGCAGTGTCGGGCACCTGGAGACTGATATCCGTAGCGTCGGGGTCGCCGCCTTCGCCGAGGGAGCGATCGATATCACTTGAGGCGACGACGCGAAAGGTGTAGGACCCGGCCGGGATGGCAAAGAACCCGGTCCAGACCCCGTCCTGATCGTCATCGCTGAGATCGGTCAACTGGCAGGTCTTGTCGTAGTCACCCGGGCAGCCGAGCGCGGCCTGAAACGAGCCAGCGACATTGACCCGCGATGGAGCCGGGAGCGGCGGCGGAGTGCCCCCCTGTCGCTGCGCGCCGGGCGCGGCGGCAGCCGGAACGACCGTCGTCATCAGCGGCGAGAGCAGGCTGACCAGCAACCCGAACACCACCAGCGCGGAGAACCAGCGCGGCCGCGCCGTCACCGGCGTCCGCGTCAACCACATCCAACGATCCGGACCGCGCATGAGCGACCTCCGCAACCAGCACCAATCGCCATCAGGACCAGCGAGACCAACCGTATCAGACCCGGGAACGACCACCGAGCGAGCGAGCCGGCGATTGGTCCCACCCGTCCACCATCCAGGCACTGAGCCACCCGTCCCTGCATGAGGGCCGATCCCGGCTCGATGCCGTTGGTCCCCAGACGGTCCGCGGCCTCGCGCCTGCTGCTCGGCTCGTTGTCGCGGCCGGAATCGCCGCGCTCACTGATCTATACGCACAATGCGTCGTGAACGTTTCCCCGCGGGAAAGGGCATTCGACTCAGGTCAGCAGGTCGCGCAGCTCGCGCAGGGTGGCGGCGATGACCTCCGGCGCCTCGTCGCGACCGGGCGGAGCCACTGAGAGGTGGGTGACACCGAGCCTGGTCAGACCTCGCAACCGCTCCCCGACCTCTGCCGTCGAGCCACAGATTGCCAGCCGCGCGACCACCTCGTCTGGGATCGCGGAGCGCGCCGCCGCCAGGTCGCCGCCGCGCCGGAGATCGGCGAAAGCGCCGCCCGCCGCCAGCGTCTCCTCCGTCCGCATCCAACGCCGCACCTCGGCGAGGATTCCCGACACGTCGATGCCGGGGAGCGCGAGCAGCCGGTCCATCCCCGGCAGCGAGTTGATCAGCGCGATCTGCGTCTTATGGCGTTCGAGCATGAAACCGGGGTCGCCGGTCACGAGCGCGGGTGTCCGCAGGATGAAGGCGAGCGTCGCCGGGTCGCGTCCGGCCGCTTCCGCTGCTGCCCGGACCGCCGGGATCGCGGTCGCCAGAAACGCGTCCGAGGTCAGCGCGTTGAAGATCACCCCGTCGGCAACCCGCCCCGCCAGCGCCAGCGCACGTGGCCCGGCAGCGGCGAGGTAGACCGGCGGCTGAGCCTGCAGCGGGTGCACCGACCGCTCCCAGTCGCGGACCCCGAAATGACTTCCCGTCTCGGGTGATGAGGCGCGGCGCGGCGCGGCCCACCAGTCGTGCAGCAGGCCGATGGTCTCTTCGAGGACCGCGAGCGGCGCACCGACATCGATGCCGAGCGCCCCGCCGAGCCATTCCGGCTGTCCCCGTCCCAGGCCGAGGGCAGCGCGTCCTCCGGAGAGCCGATCGAGGGTCGCGACCGAGGCGGCGAGCAGGTTGGGATGACGGACATAGGGCGAGGTAACCCCGCTGCCAAGCGTCGCTCGCGTGGTGACCCCGGCCAGCGCTCCGAGCAGGACGAAAGCGTCCCAGCCTTCTAGATCCTCACTGACCCAGATCGCATCGATCCCGGCACGATCGGCGGCTCGTGCGAGGGCGAGCGTGCGCTCAACCGCCCCCGCACCGGCTTCTCCACTCCAGGGATGATGCGTCAGATCGAGGCAGAGCTGCATGACCGGTCAGACCTCACTCCCATGCTCGATACCCGACCGCGATGACGACGAGCGCGCACGATGGCCAGACCATCCTCCATGAGCTTCGGGAAGGGAGGTTGGCCGGGGGGTGCGTCTTGATCAGCGCGGGATGACAGGGTCGTTCCTGCCGCGGCAGTCAATGGAAGATACCCACCGAGACGCCATGGTGGCGCGGCAGTCGCCTGGGCCAAATGGCCTCTACTCGCCCTTGCGGTAGTAAAGGAGCACTCCACCCTGGCGATCGTCACCGTGACGGACCACGATGCCCTCGCTCCCATCATGCATCGGGAAGGAATCACCGCGTTCCACGCGCTCGGCGGTCTCCTTGGGGACGACCTGGGCGAAGAGATCGTGGCGGGCACAGGTCCAGACGCCGATGGCCCCATCGAGCGGCCGCATCCGGTGACGGTCACGGGGATGGGTTCGCCCCACCTCGCAATAGGGGTTCGGCCCGGACGACGCCTGCGACGAAGACTCCATACTGACGACCCGCTCCTCTTCCCCACCGCACCAACGACCACTTCGCCAAGTATGCCATTCCAGACATTGGGCAGGGCAGACGAGCGGGGCCCCACGGCGTCGGTAACATCGAGATAAGGCTGGCTCACGGCCGAGCGCGCCAGGATCGATGACGAAAAACGTGTCGCAGATGCCAGGTGAGCGCCTGCAGCGACGGGTTATAGGTTGCATCACTTGGCTAGACAATTGGCAATCCGTCAAGGCTGCGAAGTGGCTCAGTTCGTGAGTCGTCGGTGGTAATGTCGGAAGAGATCGACACGACGCATTGCTCGGTCACCGCCGCCAGCCCCTGATCGAACGCCCAATGATGGAGGCCACAGAGTGATAGACCGTTGCGAGGATCATCGTTTCGGCTCACGCTCCACGGGATGATATGAGCGGCAACAACAGCCGTTCGACACTCAGCAGTGAGAAGTCGAACCCCACACATGGCGCACGTATGGTCGTAGGCAGAGACGACGATTCGCCGAAAAGCCGTCGATCGTGCATCAGGGAGAAATCCGGTCGGCTCAAGCCGTTCCTCATTGAGAGCGAAGGGGTCATTGACCCGTGCACGCAACCGGTACTGGTACCGATCTGCTTCAACTTCTACCTGAGCGGTGCTGCGAAGTGCGTGATGGAGTTCAGGCGCGAAGCAGCTTTGAATCAGGGTAGCCCGTAATAGGTCGCGGGGTTCTGGCTGTTGGAGCAGAAGGAAAAGTTGCCTGTCCAGTGCAGCGCCTGCGACGAGGTCACGCAGGTGCTGACCCGAGCGGATCTGATCGACGTAAGCGAGAATCTCTCGCTTCCCTGGAACCGGCTGCAAGTGCCAGAATCCCTCGCTTCGAAGGTGGAAAAACGGCAAGACTGGATTGCCAGGAGGTCCAGCATCCATCACTGAGGACCAGTAACGATCGAAGCCATCAACCAACCTCGGGGTCAAGAGAATGAAACTCTCCGTGATGCTCCCCGACGCGATCATGTCCATGACGGCCAGGAGCAGGAGCGGTTTATGTGGAGCGCGATAGCGCGTCGACGCTGACCACCGGCTCGTATTCTTATCGCTTCGCAGCCTCGCGAAGCGGTGGGCATAGAATTGAGCATCAGGCTCATCGGTCATCTGGTTGCCTCGGGTCCTGCGACCGAGGATCACGGGTAGCCGTGCTCCGTTGGTGGCTGCTGCAAGCTAGCCGCGTCATCGCGTCGTCCCTGATCATGGGTGGTAGTGTATCTGCCCTTCCACGCGGCGAAACAGACTCAGGATTGAGTCACCTGGGTGCGACTGGAGCGCGGTGGACAACGCCTTGATGGGTGCCTCTCTGAAGCGCCTGCATTGGACAGGAGCGATGGTCAGCCGTGCGACGTCTGTAGTCACTGTGATGGTCTCCTTCCAATCCGCTGCACATGCAGGGGGCCGCCATGGTGCCTATCGCGGCCATCTGCGCCCCGACCAAAAGGAGCCGCCGTGCAGCTGACGATCGATGCCCCCTTCTGGGCACTCTTTCCGGAGTCCATCATCGGCGTCGTGGTGGTACGGGGGGTCGACAACCGTTGCGACGCCGCCGCGGGGGAGACGCTTCTGCTCGAACGGGCGCGGGAGGCGGCTGAGCGGCTGGGTGAAGCGGAGCTGAGCAGACAACCCGCGGTCGCGCCGTGGCGAGCGGCCTATGGGACGTTCGGTATCAAGCCGTCCAAGCACCTGTCCGGCATCGAGGGGTTGCTGCGCTCGGCTCGCGCCGGGCGTATCCGCGCCATCAACCCGCTGGTCGATCTCTACAACGCCGTGTCGCTCGACGCCCTGCTTCCCTGCGGCGGTGAGGACCTCGCCCACGTTCGGGGGGATGTCCATCTGACGCGGGCGGTGGGCGACGAGCTGTTCGTTCCGCTCGGCGGGAGTGAGCCGCAGCCCCCAATCGCCGGCGAGGTCGTCTACCGCGATGACGCCGGCGTTCTCTGCCGCTGCTGGAACTGGCGCGAGGCGGAACGGACCAAGCTGACCGAAACGACGACCGACGCCCTCCTCGTGATCGAGGCGCTGCCACCAGTGGGGGTCGCCATTGTCCGCGCGGCATGCGACGATCTCGCGGCGCTCGTCCACGTCTATCTGGGCGGCGCCGCCACCGTGACCGTCCTCGACCGCGCCACCCCGGCCACCACGCTCGACGCCTGACGCCCGCCACTACCGGAGGACCATCGACCGATGCCGTCCGCTATCACGCCGGTCCGCTGTTCCTACGAGACAACCGCCGTCATGGCTTATCTTGTCGACGCCGGACGCCTCACCCTGATCGACACCGGCGGCGTCGCCCATCCCCCGGGACCGATCCGGGAGGCGCTGCGGGATCTCGGACGCGACCTCGACGCCGTCGAGACGATCGTCAATACCCACGGCCACTGGGACCATGCCGGCGGCGACGGGATCGTCCAGGCCGCCTCGAACGCCGGAATCATCATCCACGAGGCGGGAACCGACCTTCTGCGCGATCCAGCCGTGCACACCGAGGGCTACGCGACGGCGGCAGCCCGTCTTCTGGTGCGACCGGATCTCGTCGCTGCCCAGGTCGCTGCCTTTCCCGCGCTCTTCGCCGACCCGGTCTCAGCCGAGCGAACGCTCTTCGATGGCGACACCCTCGACCTTGGCGGCGGGGTTGTCTTCAGCGTGCTCCATGTCCCCGGTCACTCGGACGATCACGTCGCCCTCTGGTCGGAGCGAGACGGCGTGCTGATCGCGGGGGATGCCGCCCAGGGGACCGGGTCCCGCCGTGGCGGCTGCCCGCTCTACTTCGGAGGTATTGGCCAGGCGCGCATGAGCATCAAACGCCTGAAGGAGGTCCCATTCGCGACGCTGCACGTCTCCCACCCCTTTGGCCGGATCGGTGTCGACGAGCGGGCGACGATCTACGATAGCGCCGGTGGCCGCGCTTTCCTCGACGACAGTCTCGCCGCCCTCGACGCGCTGGAGGAGGCGCTGCGGGCGGCGCTCCGCGATCATCCGGCGGCGCCGTTCCCCGAGCTGGCCCGGTCCGCCACGGATCATCTGGCGCGCGCCGCGCCGTGGCCGATCGTCCCCGACCCCGTGACCGGTGTACCGGCCGCCGCCGTCCCCACGCTCCATCTGATTTGGCAGGAGATGACCGAAGGAGACCGCCCGTGACCGTGCCGACGACCGACTCGAAGATGTACCAGACGATGCAGGGGCAGCCGGCGGAGCTGCGCCGGCTCCTTGCCGAAGGGTGGGAACCAGCGGCGGAGGCCGCCACGCTGCTCGCCAATGCCGAGCGTGTGATCCTGACCGGGATCGGCACGAGCTATCACGCGGCGCTGGTCGGGTCCTGGCTGCTTCGTGCGGCCGGGGTCGACGCCCGGGCGGTCCTCTCCTTCGACCTCGCGCACTATCCGGAAAGCTACCCCCTGAACGCGCGGGATGCCGTGATCGTGATGGCCCACACCGGCGTCAAGCGCTTCTCCGGGGAGGCGCTGGCCCGGGCCAACGCGGCCGGGGCAACCGTCCTCTCCCTCGGCAGCCGCACCGCCGAACATCCCGGATCACGGCTGGTGCTCCGGACCACCGACCGCGAAACCTCTGCCGCCTACACCGCCTCCCACCTGCTGGCGATGACCGCGCTGGCCCAGGTCGCGGTCGCCCTTGGCGAAGGACGCGCCGCTCCCGGGGTCACCGGTTTTCGCACTGCCCTCGATGGCTTGCCAGACCAGGTCGCGGGGGTGCTGGCCCGGGAGGCCGAGATCGAGCCGGTCGCGCGCGGGGCTGTCGAGCGACGCAGCTACGTCGCCGGGGTCGGACCGAACGAGGCGACCGCGCTGGAGCTGGTGATCAAGGCGCGCGAGGCGGCCCACGCCCACATCGACGCCCTCGCCGCCGAGCAGTTTCTCCACGGACCGATGGTCGCCGTCAACGCCGGGGACCAAGCGATCCTGGTCAATGTTCCCGGCGCCGGGACCGAGCGGATCGGGGAGATCGCGGCGGTCCTGGCGGCGATGGGCGCCGATCTGTGGCTGGTCGGCCAGGGAGTCGAGGTCGTCCCCGACGCCACCGTCTTCGCCCTACCGGAGCTGCCGGAGATCCTCTCGCCGCTGCTGGCGGTGATCCCGATGCAGCTCTGTGCCTACGGGATGGCCGCCGCCAGGGGCATCAACCCGGACACCTTCCGGCGCGACGACCCCCGCTACGCCGCCGCCTTCGGTCTGCTGAAGCTCTAGCCGTACATCACCGATGATGTGGTCGTAGGCGGGATTCGCCAGGGCGGGCGGAGCGACGCACCTGCTGGCCTTGGAGATGGTCTTGTCGCCACCCGGACGGCGTCAAGCTGACCGTCGCACCGCGAGACCTTGTGGCTCACGTATTGTCCCGGCTCCGAGGCTGACTCACGCCCGCGTCTGGCTCCAGGCGGGCCACGGCGGGGGCCGCGGCCCACGACGCCTTTGCCACTACCACCGGCCGGCAGTGACCATCCGCGAGTGCCCGCACCAGGATCCAGCGCCTCCACTGAACATGTGACCGGCGACGCATCACCGGGAATTCTCCGGGCTGAGCACGACATCGTAATGACACACCGTCTCCTCGCATCGGGAGAGGAGCCGCCGGGCTTCCGGCGTGATGTGCGCGACGGCGGGATCGGGTCCGGCGAATGCGCGAACGGCATCCATCGACGCGAAGAGGGTGACCGTCGCGATCTCGACCTCGTCCGGCCCGTCCGAGCGCAGGAGGTACGCCCCCGCGAAGCCGTCGATCAGGCGGAGGTCGAGGAGAATCTTCTCCCGGAAGAGCTGCCCGTAGGCGTGCGCGTTCTCGATCGTCGCCCAGCCTCGCCAGACCCGTCCGATCATGAGATCAACACTTCTCTCACCATGAACCGCCCCGCGCGGTATGGCTCACGCGGCGGTACTCAGTCTCGGGTGCCGGCGCACCGAGAACCACGGGACTGCGGCGACGTCAGTGACCGCTGCCACGGGCGTTGACATGGCGAATAGTGCCGCCCCAGGTTCGCTGATGACCCCGACCAACTCCCTGGCGGATACGAGACGAGTCCGGCGTCGGCGTCCCGTGGGTCGCTCCATGACCCCGCGGCGTCCAGACACGGCCCGCCGCCCGGTTCCCCTCCGAGTTCCGGAAAGGGGCCGGGCGTGCGAGGTATGACCACCGGTGATACGACCCGCTAAGCCTTTGCCTCAGGCGCTCGCGCCGATCGCGAAGGCGAGGCTGATGCCAGAGATCACCCGCGCGTCAGCGGGGAGGGACGGGTCGTACGGTGGTGCGGTCACGGTCGACTCGGGCCCGAACGCGCCACCATAATTCGGCGACGGCGGGCACCCGGTCCCGGTCGGAGGGGTGATCCCGAAGTACGAGTTGTCGTAGGCCGAGAGCATCTCTCCGAGCTTCACCCCGAGCAGCGACGCCAGCTCGGTCGCCTGGTCCCGTGCATCCTGAATCGCTTCCTTCTTCGCCTCGCGGACCAGCGTCGAGCAATCCGCCAGGTCATACGCCACGCCGACGTATTGGAGCGTCAGCCCGGCGCTCGTCGCCGCCTGGTCGACGGCATCGACGGTGGCGCTGACCCCCTCCTTGGTGGGTCGATTAATCGTCGCGTCGAGACGTCCTCCACCCGGACCACCCGGTCCGTAGAAGCTCGTCACACTCGGGCCGGTGGCAACCTCGATATTCGCCTCGTCAACGCCGGCGGTGACCATCGCGTCGACGAGCGGCTGCAGGTCGCGGTCGGAGAGTCTCGGCATGCCATTCATCCCAACCCTTGCCGGCGCCCACCCCGGCTCCACCGAGGAACCCTGCTCGGACGCTCCCGCCGCGGGCGTGCCTTGCTCCGCGGGCGGTACATCACCGGGGGTGAGCGTTGGCTCGGGCACGCCGGTGCCGGAGATCATGCCAAGATCGTAGTTCGACGTGACGATGATCTGAATCAGGGCGGACTCGGCGGGGGCCGACGCCGAGCCGGTGCCGGTGACATTGATGCTCGGTTCCCCGGTGGGAGCGAACTGGTTCGATGGCACCGCCGCCGCGCTCAACGGCTGGGGAGCGGTGCTCGTCTCCTGGGCGCTCGCCGCGACCGGGCCGATCAGCGTGAAGGCGATGGCGCCGCAGAGCGCGACCGACCCGAGCCATCGCCGGCCCCGGACGTGGTGCTGCCATGAGATCGACATTGTGCCATCCATCGTTGAGCTGCTCCTTCGCCTCTCTCGTGTGCGATCGCCGGTCGGTGCGGTCAGCTCTCCAGGTCCATTGGTAGCCGATAGAGAACACCGCTACCACCAGGGATGCTGGAGCAATGCTGAAATGAGACACGCGCTCGCACGATCCTTCGCCGCCAGCTTCGATGTCCCATTTTGTGAGGACCACGCATCCTGGTAGAGTGCCGGGCAGAGACCGGCCGCATCCATGTACCCCGGGGGCTCGCGGTGACGATGGCGGAGGCGGTGAGACCGGGCCAGCGAGCCAGCGTCGCGGTGGCGGCCCGAGACGGCCAGGACGCGATCACGGCCGCGGCGCGCTTCTCGGTTCTGGTCGATCGTCATCACGCGGCGCTGCTGCGCTACCTGTGCCGCCAGACCGGCGATCCCGAGGTGGCCGCTGATCTCGCCCAGGAGACCTTTCTGGCGGCCTTTCGCCACCGCGGGCAGCTCGCCGATGAGGGAGCGTTCGCCGCATGGCTCTTCGGCATCGCTCGCAATCAGCTCCGGATGGAATGGCGCCGCCGCAAGCTCCGCCGCCTCATGTCCCTCGACTGGCTCACCGCCAACGGCTCGACCGCCCCCACTCTCCAGCATCCCGACGCCAGCGCTGGCTGCCAGGAGCGGGACGAGATTCAGCGGGCGCTCGACGTGCTCAGCCAGACCCTGCGGGAGGCGCTCTTACTCCATAGTCTCTGTGGCTTTACGGGCGGCGAGGTCGCCCAGATCCTCGGCGTCACACCCGCGGCGGCGCGCAAGCGGATCGTCCGCGCCGAGCAGGCGTTCCGGTCCGCCCTGGAGTTCGGCGCGCCAGCGCGAAGGACGGACTCCGATGCGACGCAATAGCTGCCCCCTCCACGAGCCCGACCTGATCGCGCTCCTCGACGGCCAGGCCTCCCCCGCCGTGGCGGCCAGGGCGGCCGGGTGCCCGGTTTGCCAGGGGCACCTCGCCGGGATGCGGGCGACCCGCCTCACCCTTTGCGCGGCGACCCCACTCCGCGACGACCCAAGGAGCCGGGCGCTGCTGCGCGCCCGGCTCAACGGTGCGGCCGAGCGGGAGCGTACGGTCTGGCGACCCTGGCGCCAGCCGACCCTAGGGCGCCTGGCCCTTCCCCTGATCCTGCTCCTGGTCGTTGCCGCCGGAGACGACCTGCTCGGCCGGGACGCGCCGCCCTGGCTCCCGCACTGCATCGTCGGCGCCTGCGATCTAGCGCGCCCGGCCGGCGATGACCGCCCGGTCGCTCCATCGACGACAGTGATGCGTCTTCAGGCGCGTCTGAATCAGTCGCGGGCGCTCGCCTGGGCGGCGATGACCGCGGCACGGCGCCCAGGTCGCGCCGTGCCGCGGCGAGGCAGCTCTCTCCCGTCGCGGCAACCGCTCTTCACCGCTGACCGATGGCGATCGTCAGCCTGTGCCCGCCTCCAAACGCCGAGCTGCCTGCCCCGCGCACCCCAGGGCAGGGCAATGGTCCGCCTGCCTGCCGGGTACCCCGGCCTCAGAAGCTCCGATCCCCGCGCGACGACCTGGCGCTAACCCACATCGCGCGCGAGAGAACGTTCCCAGCTCCGCGGGGCGTAACGATCACCCAGCCGGTGGATTCCAGTGGCGCCCCCGGTTTTCGGGGGTTGGTCGTCGACCCTGCCACATGATGAACGTCACCCGGGACGATCGCGCGACAGCGGATCGCTCCGCACACCGACGCAGAGGCGCGTTCTTTCAGGCACACTATCGAGACTGGCCTCCAGGAATAAATGCTCGCCGGACGGCAGCCCTGTCGCGCGGCGCGAACCTCCTTGCGTCCGGCTGGGGTTGGAACGATCGATGAGCGGGTGACGAGGAGGATGAACCATGGGACGACGGGCGCGGCTCCTTCCAGCGGTTGCGGTGCTGCTGCTGCTCCTGGACGGTAACGTTCTGGCCGCCGACTTCAATTGCATAGCCGACACGCCCTGCACGGGCAGCGACGACGACGACACGATGTATGGCTCCGACGGCAACGACACCATCTCCGGCTATGGCGGCGCCGACATCATCTCTGGCTATGAGTGGAACGACACCCTGGTCGGCGATGGAGGCGCCGAGTAAACGCTTGATCGCAACGATCAGATTACTGGTGGACCCGGCAACGACAACCTTCGGGGATATGGCGGCAGCGACGTGCTCGGCGGCGGTCGCGGCGCCGACACCATCAACGCGCGGGACGACTCGACGGTCAACCCTGGAACCGACACCGTCCGGGGCGGCGGTGGCCGCGACTTCATCCTCGCAAACGACGGCTTCCCGAACATGATCGACTGCGGTCCCGCCCGGGACACCGTCTTTTACGACCAGGCTCTCGATACCGTGTCCAACTGCGAGGACAAACGTCCGTCCTGAGCCGCGTCCGGAGTCAGCGGCAGCGTCATCGGGGAGACGCGGGGATGCGGCACCGCCGCACCTCGATCCCTCGGGCGTCTCGCGCCGGGATGCTTCGCGGGCTCGAACCACAGGACGCCCTCACCCCAGAAGCGGGAGAGGACCCGGGAGCGGTGCGCGATCGCGGTGGGGACGGGGCCACTACGCGACGACCGGGAGGGGCTCGGGGTGACGGGGGTCAGCATCTACAAGGGGGAGATGCTCCAGGACGACACTCGCCTGCGACGTACTCGTGCCGGGTTGCGAGCAGACATTTCGGTCCGAGACGGTAGGGGCACAACCACTGTGCCAGCGCAAAAGCAGGTAATCCACCCCCACGAATCAGGTAATTCGCACGGTATCCCTCGTGCTCGGGAGAACGTATTGTCGACGGAGACGTGCCAGGTCGCGCGGCGAGACCGCTCAATCGGGGAGACCATGCTCCGGTTGGCTCCCCGCCCCGTTCCTGACGTCCCTGGCGCTAACGATCGCGCACTGCATGAATTGGTGGACCTTTGGTCATCGTGGCAACAGCCGTCCGGACGGGCTTAATGCCCGAACCTGGGGGGCGGGCCGATGAGCAAGGCCTCCAGGAGATAGACGCAAGTGTAGCCTGGGCTGCAGTATCCCCGGACCTCAACCTACCAGGTGTGGATCGGCTGTTTCGCACTCCTTCAGGAGGAACACGCTATGCGTCGAGTTTCGACCCGGCTCCCAGTAATCCTCGTCGTGCTGTCGCTGACACTCGGTCTTACCCTGCTTGGTGTGCACCCCACCCGCGCCCAAGAGGCGGCCTTCTCCGGCGGCGGCCAGGTCGGGGGAGACGCCTACCAGTATGGCGCCGCCCCGTACGCTCTCACCTACCAGGACGCTATCTACGAATACGCCACCGGTAAGGACGGTAAGGGCTACTACACGGTCTACGACGGCACAGCGTATGCCCCCTGGGCCGGTTGGGACGACCAGCCCGCTGACTACGGCTACCAGCCGAACGCCGTCGCCTACAAAGAGTGGAACAACGTCTTCTACACCGGCAAGGACGGTCACATTTACCACAACGGCTACGACGGCAATGCGTGGAAGGGCTGGCAGGACATTTCCGGCGATTACACCTACGCCGACGCGCCATACAGCAGTGTGTACGGGGATGTTCTTTACCTGTACGCGTCTGGTAAAGATGGCACGCCGTACTACAACAGCTACGACGGCGACGCCTGGAGTGGCTGGGAAACGTGGCAGGATGCCCCGAAGACCAAGTACCAACCGTATGCGCTCGACTGGGGCGACCATGCCAACGTCTTTTACACCGCCGATGATGGCAAGGTCTATTGGAACCGCTACGACGGAGCCGCGTGGTCCGGCTATAAGGCACTGACCGGCGATGGCACCTACGTCTACGAGCCGTACGCGGTCGCCTCTGATGACCATCTGTACGCGTATACAGTCAGCGGTGACGGTGTGCCTCACTACAACACCTTTGCCGACGACGATGGCTGGAGTGGGTGGACCGCGTATGCGACCGCGCCTCCGGCAAAGGTCAAGTACCAGCCGAGTGCCTATGTCTACGATGACACCCAGCACGTCATCTACACTGGCGATGACGGCCATGCTTACTATGCGTCCTACAAGGGAGAATGGAGCGACTGGCAAGACCTCGGCGACAACTATGCCTACGATCCGTACACCTACGAGTACGGCGATAACTACTACCTCACCTACACCGGGACAGACGGTTACATCTACGTCAAACCGTACGCAGCCGACGGAGGCGCTCCGGACGATGGGTACGCGGAGCCGACCCCGACACCAGGCTACTAGCGGAGCGCGGTGGTGAACACGGCCACCGCAATCCAATCCGCTCCACCGATCATGCAGACGGGCCGGAGACTATCTCTGGCCCGTCTTGCCGTGTTCCTATGCGTGCGCAGACGTGCAGTTGTCAGGCGGTTGGTCGTGGTTGGGAGAGCAGATGCGCGCCGTGTGCCCTTACTGAGATTAGGAGTAGGCCGGGCGCCTGTTCCGGGTATCCGGACGCGACCATGATGGCCGATAGAGTGGAGCACGCCGGGTCGTCGACGTAGGGGAAGGCCCCGTGCCCTCCCGTCAACCGCAGGTCGACCACGGGGGATCGCGAACATGTAGGGGCGCCGTCCCTTAGCCCGGAGGGTGGAACGCGGAATGTGGCCGGGGGGTGGCCCTACGGGCCATGGGAGGGCACCGGGCCTTCCCCTACGTACGGCGGGTGCGCCGTGACCTCGGACCGCGGGGGGTGATGCTTGGTCGCGAGCATACCGCCGAGGAAAGCCGTTCATTCCAGGCGTTAGAACCCGACGGATGCAACCCCTTTGAGTCCGAGCATCGCGCGCACCTCGTCTGGGGTGGCCGGTTCGAGCGACAGCTCGCGCAGGATGCGAACGACCTTGGCGACAAGCGCCGCGTTGCTGGTGGCAAGCTCGCCTTTGCCGAGGTAGACGCTGTCTTCCAACCCCGTGCGGACGTTCCCACCCATGATCGCCCCCATCGTGATCAGGTTGATCTGGTGCCGTCCGGCGCCCAGGATCGACCAGTGATAGGCGTCGCCGAAGAGGCGATCGGCCGTCCGCCGCATGTGCAGCAGATCCTCCGGCTCCGGTCCGATCCCGCCGAGGATGCCGAAGATGGTCTGGACAAAGAGCGGCGGTTGGACCACCCCCCGATCGAGCAGATGGGCCAGGTTATAGAGGTGGCCGATGTCGTAGCACTCGAACTCGAAGCGGGTGCCGTGCGCCCCAAGCGTCTCGACGACCTGCTCGATATCGGCGAAGGTATTGCGGAAGATGTAGTCGCGGGACCGCTCCAGATAGGGCTGCTCCCAGTCGTAGCGAAACTCTTTGACGCGGTTGAGGACCGGGAAGAGACCGAAGTTCATCGACCCCATGTTCAGCGAGCACATCTCCGGCCGCATCTGGAGGGGAGTGGCAAGCCGCTCCTCCAGCGTCATGTGTTGCCCCCCGCCAGTGGTGATATTGACCACCGCGTTTGTCGCGTCCTTGATCCGCGGCAGAAACTGAGCGAAGACCGCCGGGTCGGGCGTCGGACGTCCGTCCTCCGGGTCCCGGGCGTGCAGGTGGAGGATCGCCGCGCCCGCCTCGGCGGCGCCGATCGCCTCCGTCGCGATCTGATCCGGGGTCAGCGGGAGGTAGGGACTCTGTGAGGGAACGTGGATCGCTCCCGTCACCGCGCAGGTCACGATTACCTTGCGAGCCGCCGCGGCCATGGAACCTCCCTTACAAGCCGGTAGGAGACCGGCGACCCGACACGGGCGCATCGGGATGATACCGCTCAGGTCGCCACTGTGCCCCGGGGCTCGCATCGTGCCCTTCCCTGGGTGATTGATCGAGGACGGCGCATGGCGCCGCCGGGCGATCTCCGGTACGGCGCTATTGCCACTCGGCGTCTTCCCAGGTCGGTTCTCCCTCGGCCCAGGTCGTCGTTCCCTGTCCAGCCGCGGGGAGGACGCGGTAGACGATCGTCCCATCCGTTGGGATGCCACCGGTGAATGGCATCAGCGCGGCGTAGGTTCCCCGCTCTGCCCGCGGCTCATCCTCCAGGTGGTGACCGGCGGCGATCTTTTCCGAAACGATCTCGAGCCGGATCACACGGGCGAGATCAAGGCGGCGTGGAGTGGCGGTCTGCGTCATCGTGTGAGTCATGAGGGTTCTCCCTGATCTGCGGTCAACGGTCGTGTGCCGACGTTCCGCCAATGAGCGTGTCGAGGCGACATGCCGCGCGGTTCCCCGCTCAGCTGGGCTCCGGGGTGGGCGCCTTGGGAAGACGATAGTGGGAGAGTGTTATCAAAAAAGAGCGACAGAACGGCGGAACTGTGACGAAAGGAACAGGTTTTCACCACGCGGTTCGCAAACTCAGATCCGGCGTCCGTGATCTGGCCGCTCTATCGCGGCGTTCGCGGGTATCAAGGGATACCGGCAGCCCCCTGGTTGGGGATGGCGTGCTGAGCGGGAGACCATTACCGCGCCGGGGTGCCGGGACCGGGAATGACCCCAAGTTGCTCCATCATGCTCATCCGGTCGAAATGGCCGCGAAACTCGACGATCTTGCCACCGGCGATGCGGTAGAAGACGACCCCTGGCACCGCCACTCGCTTGCCGGTTGGTGGAATCCCCTGCATCTCGCCGCGGTGCGTGCCCCGGCCGGTCCAGCGCTCGACCACGCGATCCCCCTCCACGATCATCTCGTCGACCGTGGAGTGCCAGTCCGGGAATGCGGCGCGAAAATCGCTGGCGAACGCCTTGAGTCCGGCCGTGGTGCCAACGGCGGGTTCGTGGATCACCACGTCGGGCGCCATCAGCTCGTCCGCCGCGGCGAAGTTGCCGCCGCTCCAGAACTCATCCACGAACCGCCGGACCAATGCCTTCTGCTCTTCTGCCGACATGTTTGTCCCTCCTGGTCGGTCGTCCACTTCGGCGGCGACGTGCCACCTTCCCCAACGATGCGCCGGCGCCGGTCACCGGTCCATACCAGAAGTCCGGTATTTCTTCAGGCAACCTCTAGACCTACAATGGTGCGGTCGTCGGAGGGTCAGATGGAGCGAGATCGATCGACACGGCGGATTCAGCAGGAGATCGTGCGAGTGCCGCGCCGGGCTCGACTCCCGCACCCTCCGGATCGAGGCACTGAAACGGCTGCGGACCGTCGTCCCGGTTGACGCGATCTTCTGCGCCACGGTCGACCAGACCACCCTGCTCTTCACCGGCTCGGTCATTGCGGCGATTCCCGAAGACGCCAGCCTCGCATTTCTGGCCAATGAGTTCTTCCAGGACGATGCCAACAAGTTCGTCCACCTGGCTCGGGCCCGTCAACCCGTCCAGGGGCTGTATGAGGCGACGCGGGGAGAACCGGAGCGCAGCGCCCGGTATCGCGAGATCCTCGCGCCGCTCGGGTTTGGCGATGAGCTGCGGGCGGCGCTGCGAGTCGGCTCGGTGACATGGGGTGTGGTTTGCCTGCACCGGGAGTTGATGGCCCCCGGCTTTACCCCAGCGGAAGCGACGTTTCTGCACCAGATTGCCCCGCGTCTCGCCGAAGGGTTGCGCACCGCCTTATTGACCGACCCTGACAGCGCTTCCGAGGTTGACACGCCGAGGCTGGTGATCCTGGCCGATAATCTCTCGGTTGCGTCATCGACCGGCACCGCCGAGCGTTGGCTCTCGGAGTTAGGGGATTGGCCGCGCCAGAACGAGCCGCCACAGGCTCTACGTGCCGTGGCGGCCCGGCTGAGAGCCCTTGAGACGGGTAGCGAGGTCCGCCCTGGGTTCCTACCGCGGTCGCGGGTGCAGACGCAATCCGGTCGATGGTTGGTGCTGCACGCGGCGCGGCTTTCCGGTCCGGTTGGGGCCGGACAGATCGCGGTGATCCTGGAGCCGGCCCGCGCGACGGAGGTCGCCCCCTGGTCCTGCAGGCGTACGGGCTGACTGAGCGGGAAACCCGGGTGGCGCAGCTGGTGCTGCTGGGTCTTTCAACAGATGAGATCGTGGACCGGCTGCTGATCACCACGCTGACGGTCCAGCAGCACCTCAAGGCGGTGTTCGACAAGATTGGAGTCCATAGCCGGCGGGAGTTAGTCGCTCGCGTCTTTGCCCAACACTACCTGCCACGCATGGCCGGAGCGGCGGGTGAAGCTAATGACCGGGGAGCGGTAGGGACATAACCCGGTCCAGTTCCATCTCCAGCGGACGAATGCGATGCCAGACCGGTCTCGATGACGCCGGATCGTTGGCCGAGATCGTGGACGCCGGTCGCCGGCGGAGGCAGGTCCCGGGGTCAGGCGCCTGAGTACTCCATGATCGAGATACCGAGCTTGGTCGCCAGCATTTCGAACTGGGCCGGGGTGATGACGGTGCCTCGCAGGTCGTGCTGCTTGAGGTTCCAGCCGGTCAGGTTCGCCCCTCGAAGGTCGGTCTGGAAAAACTCCGCCTCCTGGATGTCGGCCTGGGTCAGGTCGCAATTGACGAATGATGCCTGCTTGAGCTTGGTGAGGGAGAGGTCCACCTCGACCAGGGAGCACCGCTCGAAGGCCATCTTCTCCAGGGACACACCGCGGAAGATCGCGTAGTCCAGGGTGCAGTCCTTAAAGGTTGTCGCGGTCAGGGTGATCCCCTCTCGGAAGTCGAGGCCCACCATTTTGCACCCCGCGAATGCGGTCGAGAAGAGATTGCAGCCGGCCACCCGAGCGTTACTGAGGTTGCAATCGCGCAGCACCGAACCGTTCAGACGCGCATCCGTCAGATTGGCGTTCGTGAAAGAACAGCCCGTAAATGTGCAGTTTTCGAGATCCTTGCGCGTCAGAATCATCCCGTCAAAGACGCAATTGAGATACGTCTGGTCGCTCATCAACTTGTCGGGATCGACGGGCTTTCGCGGCGCCCGGGAGGTTGGCTTCATCGTTCTCTGTCCTCGACGGGGCCGATGGTCCTGATTCCAGCCGGATGACAGTGTGCAGCCTGCCGGCGGTGAAGGTGTCTCCGAGTACCACGCGCGCCGTCTCGGTGCCCGGACCCACCTCGCCGCATCGTCGCTCGCCGTCGGAGCGAGGTATTGACCTGGATCAGGCGGTAGACGCTGACGCGAGACCGGCAGGGGAGTGCCTGAGTGGCGATGATCTCGCCGATCTTCAACTATCACAAATAGCTCGAGCAGTTAACCGCCAGGAGTGTGCCTGACCAGAGAAACACGTGGTCTCGCGGCAATCTACTTCAGATAATCCTGAAGGACGAAGCCGCGGATGCCAGAGAGGGGGTCACTGACCTCGATCCAGCCATCGGTCGCTGGACCGAGAGTGGTCACGCGAATACCCGCATCGAGGGTGCCAACCACCTCGGCGTCGGTGGATGCGGCCGCCCGCACATTGACTCCGTCCTCGGTCACTGTCAACGATTCACCACCCACGCCGGCGGGGCCCTCGGCGAGTCCCCGGGCGAGAAAGACATGAACCAGAGTCCGATCGGTATCGCCCCGCAGCCAGGCCAGACCGGAGTAGCCCGAGCCCGACCGTTCGCGGAGACCAAACACCAGGTCATCGTCGGAGATCTGGCCACCGGCGCGGCCACCAACGTCACCGCAGGCAATCGGCGGCCCATCGCCGCCGTCCTGCCCAAAGACCGCGATCGCGTGGGGCGAGGCAAGGAGATCCCGCAGTGAGGCGCCAACCAGCGTCAAGCTGAGCTGGCCCGGTACCGCGGTGGTGACTCCCACCGCCCGGCTTCCACTACCGCCCGCGGCCGGAGACGCCGCCGCGCCAGCTGCCCGACCTGAGCCGACGTCGAGCAGTTGAAAGGCCGGGTCGGCCGAGAGATCGAGACAGGTCCCTTCGTAGATGCGGGCTGGCCGCGGCGTCGGCGGATCGTTGGGATTTTCCGGCACCTGGGCGCTCGACACCGTGGTGCCCTGGGTCGAGCCACCTCCAGCAGTCGGCGTCGGCGTACAGCCGTTCGTCTCGTCGCTGTCAGCGGCAACGCCGGGCGATCCCTGCGCCAGCAGACCCACCGCGGCGCCGAGGAGGGCGCCGACCACACCGCGGCGCGTAGGGGTCACACCGGCGGGCAGCACCCCGCGCTCACCGCCGTTCGAGACGGCGCGAGCGAGCGCGTCGAGGCGATGGGGCACTGCTGACATCGATCCCGATCCTCCTCCCGAGCGCGATGCGGAAGTTTCGTGGCGAGCGATCCGACGAACGGAGGCCAGGCGACATCAGGGCCGCCAGACGCCGGTCACCACCACAATGTACAGGGAACGACCAGATTTACAAGATTTGCCTCATTGTCAACGACATTCCGCGGCTTCTGTTGTGCGCAATCGGAGGACTTCTCGGTGTACGTCCTTGCGATCGATAACCATGGCGCAGCAACGCGGTACCGCCGCCCAGTACACGTGCGGCGCAGCCCGGGAGCACGCTGTGCACGACCAGGCAGGTGATGTGTGTCTTCGTCACCATCTGGTGGGCGGGTGCATGCGCATCCCTGACTGCCCTGGCGGATAACAACCTTCTCGCGGTTGGGGCGGTCGTCATTGTTCGCCCAATGCCGGGACAGGGCGGTCCATGTGGACTGGGCGTCGCCATGGGTGGCCGGGTCACCGTAGGTGAGTGAGGCCCTCGTGCCTTCCGCGGCGTCACGTAGGGGAAGGTCTCGTCCCCTCCCCTCGACCGCAGGTCGACCACGAGGGATTGCGTACATGTGGGGGCGCCGTCCCATCGCCCGGAGGGTGGTCAGGCTGTCAATGAGGGACCGGGGGGGTGGCCCTGCGGACCACGGGAGGGCACCGGGCCCTCCCCTACGACGGGTGCGACACCGCCCCTGGAAAAACCCCTCTTCGCGGATGATCGTGGCGCTGATATGCTGCTGGTTCGGCCATGGCGAAGGACAGATGAATAGAGGAGGTGCCCGATGCGTCACCAGACCGTTCTGCTCTCCGGAGCGCTGCTCGTCGCGCTCATGCTCGCGGGCGGCGTCATGGCCGCTGAGCCGATTAGCTGTGTGTCAGGCGCGCCATCGTGCAATGGAACCTCCGGCGACGACGCCATGCAGGGAACGGACGGCGACGATTACATGATTGGAGATGCGGGTAGCGATCACATGGTTGGCGCGGGCGGCAACGATTTCATGCTTGGGGATGGCCGAGGTGACCCATCGCTGAACGGGAACGACCGTCTCGAGGGCGGCGAAGGCATCGACACGCTCAAAGGTGACGGAGGCGACGACCTCCTCCTTGGCGGACCTGGGGCTGACAACATCAACGCGGAGGAGGACGCCGATCTTCCAGGGCAGGACACCGTTTCGGGCGGCGCTGGTGGAGATACCATCTTCGCCCACGACGGTCGTCGCGACAAGATCAACTGCGGTGCCGGACGAGATCGAGTCTACTTCGATCGCGGCAAGGACATCCTGGTCAACTGCGAGAAGGTGATCCCCCACCATCAATGATAACGGCCTTGAAACGGTCCATCCTCCGGCCGGGGACGACCACGGGGTGATCAGCGCCAGAGGCGACCCGCCAGGGACCACTGATAAATCCCGGCCAGCAGGCTGACGGTCAGGACGACCGTTTCCTCAGCTGCCCAATGACAGCCAGGGATCTGTCCGCTGTCGCAGTTCTCCTGGACCGATGCCCGGCGGGACGACGCTGCCACCTCGACAGCGAGCGCCGCACCACACGCCATCGATTCGCGTGGTCGGGTTCACTGCATCCTCGGTCACCGGGCCGGCAAGCGGGGGGCTCGGCCGGCAGCCGGAGCGCCGGTTCCCCTTGCCGGGTGGCTGTGCAGACGGCTGCCGCGACGCCGCCGGTGCCCGCCCATCCACTCACTCAGCCGAATGGGCGATCAACCGGTGGCGTCGACCGCCGCCCTGATGCCAACCAGATCGACGGCAGATCACCCGCGGCCACGCTCCGGTTGGTGGCACATGCTCTTCGTCCATCGACCCGCGCTCGGGCCCCCGAGGATCGCTCAGCGCGATCGCCTCAGCAGTCTCGCCTCCTGCGGCAGGAGGTGATTCGTCGCTGCCGGGATCGTTACCGGCAGCCGACCCTCGGTCTCCGCCCGGCGTAGCGCCGAAATAGGTAGCCTCTATCGGCAATCTTACGAATAGGCACCCTCCTCCCCGTCGCCCATCCTGGTGACACCGGACCATGGCGTCCGGCGTCGCCCGGCGATCACTCTCGGGCGGGTGGGTTCAGACGAGGAGGAGTCCGCGATGCGACGACGCACCCTCATCATCCCGATTCTGACGCTGGCGGTGCTGCTGGCCAGTGGCGCCCCGGTGGCGGCAAAGCAGTGCACCAATGGCGTCACCTGCTTTGGCACCGCCCGGCCTGACACCCTGGAAGGCACACGGCTCGCCAACACGATTCAGGGGCTCGGCCGCGGCGACACCATCTACGGCTATGAAGGGAACGACGCCCTTTACGGCAACACCCAGACCGGCTCCAGCCATGACGGCGACGACCATATCTCCGGCGGTCCCGGCAACGACGGTCTGCTCGGCGGCGGCGGCGGCGACCTGCTGGCGGGCGGCGACGGCGACGACGTGATCAACGCGGCCGATGAGTTCACGCTCAATCCCGGGGTCGACACCGTCCGCGGGGGCGACGGCGCCGATTTCGTCCGCGCCGACGACGGCCGCAAGGACATCATCGACTGCGGCCGCGGTTCCGACACGGTCTACTTCGACCAGGGAAAGGATTCGGTGAGCAACTGCGAGCTGAGGTTCCCGAGGTAAGCCACGGGCCGACAGGGTGCGCGAGCCCCGTGAGCGACGCGAACACACGGTGATGACCGGCCATCGGGGGTCTGGTCCGCTCATGGGACGCTGGTCAGGTGGCGCCGGACGGCCAGCGTCGTTCGAGTTCCCTGCAGGGCGCCACCCCGAATAGCGCCTGGGCTCCAATCACCATCGGCCACCACCGTTCACGGATATCACACCTCAGCACGACACCACCTCGTCCATCTCCCGTCGCCCGGTGGTACCCTGCCGGCATTGTGGGCGTGCGGATGGGTGAGATGGGGGTGGAGCGCGAGTGATAAGTGAGCGTTGTGTCTGGAGCGATCCGGCGGCGGAGCAGCGGCTGCGGGCGGCGGCGAGTCTCGATGAGCCGTGGGCCTATATCGAGCGATGCAGCAAGCTGACCCGCTTCTCAGGAAGCTCCGACGAGCGGGTCGCCTTCGACTATCTGGCGGATCGCCTCGGTGCCTGGGGTGTCCAACACATGCTCCATCTGCCCGAGGTCTTCATCTCCTGGCCGGTCTCGGCCCGGGTGACGGTCGAACAACCAGGGCAGGCGACCCGAACCCTCGCCGCCAAGACGCCGGCAATGTCGGTCTCGACCGGCACCGCGGTCGTCACCGGCCCGGTCGCGCACCTGCCGAGCCGCTATGCCCGCGGCGCCGACGATCTCTTCGCCTCCGGTCTCTCGGAAATCGCCGCGGGTGCGGTGGCGGGCCGGGTCGTCGTCACCGAGGGTTTCCCCATGCCGGCCAAGGTGGCCGATCTGCAGCTTCTCGGCGCCATCGCCGCCGTCTTCATCTCCCCCGGCGAGCGGATCCACGAGGGGATCTGCACCACGATCTGGGGCAGCCCCGATCTCGACACTGACGAGCGGCAGCCGGCGATCCCCGTCGCCGAGGTCAACCGCGCCGACGGCGAGGCGCTGCTGGCGGCCGTGGCGGCCGGTGATGTCCAGCTCGGGGTCGCCACCGATCTCGACACCCGCTGGCGACCGATCCCTGTCCTGGTGGCCGAGATCCCGGGGACGGAGGAGCCGGAGCGATTCGTGCTACTCCACGGTCATGTCGATTCCTGGCATGTCGGTATCGGCGACAACGCGACCGGGAACGGTACCCTGCTCGAGCTTGCTCGCCTCTTCAGCCAGGAGGGCCACCGGCCGCGGCGCACCCTGCGGATCGCCTGGTGGAGCGGGCATTCGCATGGCCGCTACGCCGGCTCGACCTGGTATGCCGATACCTTCGCCCTGGAGCTGGCCGAGGGGTGCATGGCGCAGCTCAACTGTGATTCCCCCGGCTGCCGCTGGGCCAGCACCTTCAACGACCTCGAAACGACCGAGGAGACCTGGCCGCTGGCCGAGACGGCGATTCAGGACGCCTCTGGGATCGCGCCCGAGTGGGGTCGCCCGGCTCGCGCCGGCGACTACTCGTTTATGAACCTCGGTATCTCGGCGGCGTTCATGCTCTCCTCGACGATGCCGGACGACCTTCGGGCCGAGAAGGGGTATTACGCGGTTGGCGGCTGCGGCGGCAACATCGCCTGGCACACCGAGGACGACACCCTGGAGATCGCCGACCGCGACAACCTGCTGCGCGATATCCGCGTCTACGCGACGGCGGCCAGCCGTCTGCTCAACGCCCCGGTGCTCCCGCTCGACTTCCGGCGGACCGCGACCGGAATCGGCGAGACGCTGAGGACCTATCAGCAGGCGGCGGGCGAGCGGTTTCGCTTCGATGCCGCGCAGGCCGCGCTCGCCGACCTCGACATCGCCCTGGGCGAGCTCGATGATGCCGCCCGCGAGGCGACGCGGACCGGCGACCGTGACCGGCTGGCCCGCGTCAATGGCACACTGGTCGGACTGTCCCGGCTGCTCGTTCCGGTCAACTACGCGCGCGAAGGCCGCTTCCGGCAGGACCCGGCGACCGACCTTCCACCGCTGCCCGATCTGGCGCCGGCGCTGACCCTGCCTGGCCTCGCGCCTGGCTCACACCGCGACCACCTGACCCGGCTCAGCCTGCTCCGCGGGCAGAACCGCCTCGTCTGGGCACTGCGGCAGGCGACCGAGGTCGCCGCGGCGGCCGCGATGTAACAGCCGGGAAGATACCTGTTCTGGATGCCGACGGTCGCCGGGGCTTCCTCGCGAAGCGCCGGGGGCTACGGCGAAACGCGGTGGCAATCGTCTAGAGCCTGTTAGGTACTTTGGCCAGCGAGCAAGAGAGGCAGAGCGCGGTGGAGCATCAGGCAGGCAAAGGCGACGAAGTGCAGACCGGCCACCGTCTCCGGGAGTCGCTCATAATCGCGTGCCAACCGGCGACAGCGGGCCATCCAGCCGAAGCTGCGCTCCACCACCCAGCGCCGGGGCAGTAACACGAAGCCGCGCTTGAGCTCCGGCAGCTTGATCACCTCCAGCCGCACCCCCGCGTCCGCTGCGGCCGCAGCCGGCTCCGTACCGGTGTAGCCCTGATCGACGTAGGCCACCTCCACCCGATCTCCGGTAACGGCCTGCACCTGCTCGACCAAGGCCCCAACCTGCGCCCGATCCTGCGCATTCGCCGGTGTCACCCGCACCGCCAGCAGTTGGCCGAGCGTGTCCACGACCATGTGCAACTTCGTCCCCTTGCGTCGCTTGGCTCCATCATACCCGGCCCGAGCGCCACTCTCCGGGGTCGACTGCAGCGTCCGGCTGTCGATGATGACCGCACTCGGCTGGGGAGCCCGCTCCTCCCCCAGCCGAATGATGACGCGCAGATCGTGCACCATCTGCTCAAAGCAGCCGGCCGCGATCCAGCGCTGGGTCTGCTCATAGACCGCATGCCACGGCGGCAGATTGTGCGGCATCATGCGCCATGGGGCACCGGCCCGCACCATCCACCGCAGCCCGTTGCACAGGTCGCGCA
>JAABUN010001426.1_pt1 | contig 52700 bp, 60 predicted proteins | sample 5559311 | NCBI WGS metagenome assembly JAABUN01 (sample SAMN10711877, study PRJNA513370) | rock metagenome | isolation source: Antarctica rocks | place: Antarctica: Victoria Land, Siegfried Peak sud
CCTTGTGTTCGGTCAGCGCAACTCGTTTCATTCGCTTCGGGCACACGTCTGTCGTAAGATCGCCGCGCATAACTTCGCCTTTATGTTCGCTGTCTAGCCTCTCGTAGCCCCTAGCAGTCGAGGTAGTATTTGTAACCTGCCTCGGCGTCGAGCGAAAAGCGTTTGGTTTCGTCCATCACCCGGTAAAAGTCGTCACCGGCGACGACCTGGGCCTCGAGCTTTTCTTGCAGCGTTAGGGTGAGCGTCGATTTACCGGCGGCGCTGTGTCCGTCGATAGCGACGAGAACGGGCGCGTCCCTTTTTCCTTCACTAATTCTTCGTATCAGTAAAACGGCGTCATCGGCGCTGCCCGAACGCACCCTCAAAACAGCACTTTTTGCCAGTTGAGGTCGTCCAGCGGGGTAAAAATATCGGTGTACTCCAGCAGCACCCCCGCCGACTGATTGCGAAACATCGCGCATTCGACGTGTTTGCCCCGGCGTTTGATGGCCTCGACGAGCTGCACGTAGTCGCCGTCACCGGAGATGAGCAGCACCGTGTCGTAGGCGTCCTCGTAGGCGAGAGAAAGCGACTCGACGGCGATCGCTACGTCGATACCCTTTTCGACTAACGACCCGTCGAATCGGCGGTGTAGCCGTCCCAAACGCACGGTGGTGTACGGGATTCGCCGCAACGACTCGAAAAACCGCTGCTGCCCTTCGCGCAGTTCGGGTTCGTAATCGTCGGTGAGCGGCGCGTTGTAGTAGTAGGTCCGTACCAGCTGGCGTTTGGCGAGAAGCTGCGCGACGAGCTCCTGGAGGTTGAAGCGGGTGTTCGATAGATTTTCACGCATACCGTTGTAGAGGTTGCTGCCGTCGATAAAGATCGCCACGCGGTCATGCAAAATAGGACTCCCTAACTGAAATAGATAACGCACGTCAGTGTACCCGCTGGGCGGGGAAATGGGAAGACCGGTCGTAAAATTACGGCGAATTCCGAACCTGACTACTTCAAACGGCTGATAGGTTTTGATACGTGTCGCCGGGTGGCTGTGAGCGAGTACCGGGTGTACGGGCTCGCGGCTGAAATCTACTTCATCATCTGTTCGGGCGTGGGGCCTCTAAACGTGAATGATAAACGCATTGCGGGTCAGCTCGACGTAGCTGTGAATTTCAAACAACTCAGCGAGTGGCTCGAGCCGCTGCGTCATAAGCGCGAACAGTTCCGCGTTACGGATGTTGCCGGTGCTGACGAGCAGAAGCTTGTAGGGTCGGCCTTGCAGCGTAAACGATTCGACGAAATCGGCGTCTTTGGTGACGACGACACGCGCCTCTGCCAGCGATAAGGCGTTGATTTGACTATCTTTAGTCGCGTTGCCCCCTGGCAGGTCACGGGTATGGACGGTGTCGTAGCCCTCGGCCTGCATGGTTCGGGCTAGTTTGAGGGGCAGCTGCGCGTCTATCAGAAACCGCGTCACGCAATTTTCTGAATACGTTTGATCTGGCTGAGTTTGGCAGCGTAGAGCAAAACCGCGTGGATATCCTCGCGCTCGAGGTCGTTGTAATCTTCGAGCACATCATCGACGCTCATGCCACTGCTGAGGAGTTCCAATATAAGTTCGACCGGGTAGCGGAGTCCCCGAATGCTCGGTTTGCCGTGGCTGACGTCTGCATCAATTGTGATGCGGCTCAGCAGTTTGTCGGACAGATCAGGGCTTGGCATGGGTGGCTCCTCGAGTCGGTCTTCTGAGGTTTTCTCATCGTAACAAACCCGGTGGCTCCACAAGCTGAGTACGGGAAACACAGGTGGTACCTGCTACAACAATTAGTATCATCGCTTAGCTCAACAACAATGGAGATTTCTCGGTTTAGCGGTTTTGTCGTGTGAACCCCACTATCAAAAGTGTTGCCCCGAAAAGGTCGAAAAATTGCCTAGAAGCAACCTTTTGCATTGAGAGAAAAAGCGCCCGCAAACTTTCTAGAGGCAAAGCTGCTTAAAGCTTTCGATTTAAGCGGCGATGCTGATCTAGCCGCAATTGCCAGCTTCGGTATTAGAAAAATAACTCGGCACAGTTGAGTGCTATGCCACTATGATCTATGTCTTGTCCAGCTTGTCGTAGTGCTCTCTATGATCAGACCTTCGATGCCTGGGTCTGTTCGAGTTGTGATTACTTTGAACCTCGAGATGATGCTTACGCTATGAGTACGCACATTCTAACCACAGGTTATGGCGGAGAGTATTCTGTGTATATCCCCCGTACCGAGAGAATTTTGGGAACAATTAAGCGTTTTCGTGAGATTAGCGCGAAGGATGACGAGGCCGCTCTTTCGTATCTGGAATTTACGGCTTTTGCTGAAGAAGATGAACTTAACAAGCACTACCTAGTGGCACAGCTTGCCATCAAGCTGCTCATCAAAGAGAGCGCGTACAAACATCTCAGTGTATGTTTGAGTGCTATTGCAAGAGCAAAACGACCAGACGTTCTAGAAGAGTTGCGGAATGCCTACAGCCGAGCTTTCCCCGATGACTAAACGGTTCTGAGGCGCTCGAGAACTTTTTCCGCCAACCGCCCCATCGCCGCCACCGCCATCTCGATATGCTCCTCTTTAGTATCTTCGATCTTGTTGTGCGAAATCCCGTGCAGGCTCTGCGTAAACATCATGACCGTCGGAACGCCCGCCTGCGCGACCTCCGCCGCGTCGTGCAGTGGCCCGCTCGGAAGCCGGTGCGAGCTGCCGCAAACCTCCGTGACGGCCTCGTCGCACAAGTCGATGAGCGCGTCGTCGAACAAGATGGGGTCGATCTGCCAGAGCCTGTCCCACGCGACCGTGACGTTGCCCGCTTCGGCAAAGCGTTCGCTGGCGTCTTTGGCGTCCTGGAGCATGGCGGCGAGGGCGTCCGCGTCCAGATTGCGCTGATCGAGGGTGATGCGGCACTCCTCGACGACGCTTGTGACGATGCCCGGTTTCGTAGTGCAACTTCCGATGGTGCAGACGCCGCCGTGACGCTCGGTAATCTCGTAGATTTCTGGGCTCATCCGGGCCGCGGCTAAAAAAGCGTCTTTACGTTTGTCCATCGGGGTGCTGCCGGAGTGGGCGGCCTGACCGCCAAAGGTGATGGCGTGACGTTCGACGCCGAAGGTGCCGAGCACCGCGCCGAGCGGCTGATCCCTATCGAGCAGCACCGGCCCCTGTTCGACGTGCAGTTCCAAATACGCTGCTGCGTTCCCGAGTTCCTTTTTCGCCTCATGCATCCGGTCAAGTTCGACGCCGCACCGCTCGAGCGCGTCCGCCAGCGTTACACCGTCCTTGTCGGTACGGCCCCGCTCGTCGTCCGGGTTCATGGTGCCGCAACACGCCGACGACCCCAGCAGACTGCGCCCGAAGCGCGCGCCCTCCTCGTCGGCCCAATCGACCAGGCGCACCGTGACGGGTGGTTTGCCGTTGTAGGTCTCGTTCAGGTGACGTACGACCTCGAGCCCCGCCAGCACATTTAAGCAACCGTCGAGCCAGCCGCCGTTGGGAACCGAATCCATGTGTCCGCCGATGATGAGCACCTTGTCCGACTTGCCCGTCAGGGTCGACCAGACGTTGCCCGCCTCGTCCATGTGCGTCTCGAGGGGAAGTTCGTCCAATTTGGCGCGGAGCCACTCACGGCTTTTTAGCCAGGTGTCCGTCCAGGCGACGCGCTGCGCGCCGTCGTCGTTTCCGGTGAGCGCGCGGAGGTCTTTAAGTTCGGCGACGGTTCGTTTCGGGTCGAGTGCCATAGACGATTGTAAGCAAATTCGGGGGGAGACGTTCGAGGCCGGATCAGTTCAGGGGCAGCCTTACCGTCTCGAGGTCGGTGTGGTTGAAATCGTCGCCGACAAACGCCAGTACCTCGCCTGCGGAGGCGCAGAGTGCGTACACCGGCACGTCGCCGAAATTGAGCTGCGCGGGGTGTCCCTGACCTTTGCCGTAGCGCGAATAGGCGTCTCGCGCCAGCTCAGCCTGCTCTGCACTGAAGGCCACGACTTCTACCTCCGAAAGGATGAGCAAGTCGTTTAGGGAGTAGCGCAGCGGTCGCCGCGACCGGTTATTTAGAACGGCGTGGCTCTCTACCAGCGACGCCGCCGAGAGGCGCAGGTGTGGTTGTCGGCTAAGCCAGCGCAGTGAGTCTTCCCAGCCGGGTTCACCGAGAGCGATGTGCGCCAAGACGCTGCTGTCTAGAATCATCTACATTCCCAGCAGCTCTTCTTGTTCCTTTTTGCTCGGCGCGCGGCCTAATTGTCCCGGCTCGAGGTTCGGATGAATTTTTTCGCGGACAAACGCGATAGCTGCGTCTGCACGTTTGGAAGCTTCTAAACTTTTAAGATAAAGCTCAAGCGCGTGCGTCACCGCGTCTGTTTTGCTCTCGTTGGTAACTAGAACAACTCTCTCGAGAAGGTCTGCGGCTCGTTCGTTCTTGATACTTATCTGTTTCATCCGGACAGCTTACACCCGTTTCTATAAAAAATTTGAATCAATCCAGAAGCGAGCCGATTTTTCAGAAATCGGCTCGCCCGTGTTGGGGTTGAGAATCCGACCGCTACAACACGTACTGCGACAAATCCTCGTCGTTAGCGATGTCCTCGAGCTTTTTCGTAACGTACGCCCGGTCAATTGTCACCTCGCCTAATTGGGTGGCAAACGACACGTCTTCTAGAACGGTTTCCAGAACCGTGTGCAGTCGCCGCGCCCCGATATCTTCGACGTCGGCGTTGACCTGCGCGCTGAATTCGGCGATGGCCTCGACGCCGGACTCGTCAAAGGTCAGGCGGGTGCCGTCGACCTTGAGCAGTTCGGTGTACTGCTTGGTGAGTGAGTGCCGGGGTTTGGTCAGGATCAGCTGAAAGTCGCTCGAGGAGAGTTCGTCTAGTTCGACGCGAATCGGAAACCGACCCTGAAGTTCGGGGATCAGGTCGCTCGGTTTGGAGACGTTAAACGCGCCCGCCGCGATAAAGAGTACGTGGTCGGTGCTGACCTGCCCGTAGCGGGTATTGACCTGCGTGCCTTCGACGACGGGCAGGAGGTCGCGCTGCACGCCCTCACCCGACACGTCCGCGCCGCCCGACTCGTTCCCCGCCACCTTGTCGAGTTCGTCGATAAAGATGATGCCCGAGTTTTCAGCTCTCGAGACCGCCTCGCGCGAGACTTCGTCGTGGTCGATAAGTTTTTCGGCCTCTTCGCCGCGCATAACCTCGCGCGCGTCCTTGACGCTCAGTTTGCGTTTGGAGCGTTTTTTGGGCATAAAGTTGCTCATCATGTCCTGGATGTTCATACCCATCTCTTCCATGCCGGGCATCGTCATCTGCGGCGCGCGCTCGTCGCTGACCTCGATCTCGAGGGTGCGATCCTCGAGCTTGCCCGCCGCGAGCAGGTCGCGCATCTTGCCACGGCCCTCTTCGGTGCCGCCCGGTAAGAGCGCCTCCAGGAGCCGCTCTTCGGCGTTTTGCACCGCACGCTCCTGTACCCCGGCAAGTTTTTCGGCCTCGACCATGACAAAAGACGCCTGCGCGAGATCGCGGACCATCGACTCCACGTCGCGCCCGACGTAACCGACCTCGGTAAACTTGGTCGCCTCGACCTTGATAAAGGGCGCTTTGGCAAGCCGCGCGAGCCGCCGCGCGATCTCGGTTTTGCCGACGCCGGTCGGCCCGATCATGAGGATATTTTTGGGTGTAACTTCGCGCTGCATGTCGTCGGTGAGCTGCCGCCGCCGGTAGTGGTTGCGTAAGGCGACGGCGACCGACCGTTTCGCTTTGTGCTGACCGATGATGTGTTTGTCGAGTTCTTCGACGATCTCTAACGGGGTCATATCGACGCTCACGATGCGTCTCCTTCGATCAGCTCGCTATCAGTCTCGTCTTCTCCGTTGTCGTCCGGAACTTGCAACACGGTCGCGGTTCCGCTCGTATAGAGGTCGATCTCGGCGGCGATCTTTAGCGCAGTCTCGGCGATCTCTGCCGCGCCCATCTCGCTGTGACGCAGAAGCGCCATCGCCGCAGCCTGCGCGTACGGCCCCCCCGACCCGACCGCCGCGACGGGCTCGTCGGGCGCGATCACGTCACCTGCGCCCGAAAGCGTCAGGATTTGCTCGTGATCGGCGACGATGAGCATGGCTTCCAAGTTTCTGAGCATCTTGTCGGTGCGCCACTCCTTGACGGTTTCGACCGCCGCTTTGGTGAGGTTACCCCGGTATGAGGACAAGTAGCCTTCAAACTTTTCCAGTAGCGTAAAGGCGTCCGAGACGGCCCCGGCAAACCCGGTGACGACCTTGCCGTCAAGGAGGCTCCGCACCTTGACCGCACCTTTTTTGACGATGGTGTCGCCGAGCGTAACCTGACCGTCTCCGGCAATGGCTGTAACGCCGTCCTTGTGGACGGCGATGATGGTGGTTCCGTGCATTCGTTCCATATCCGGCAATGGTAACAAGAAGGGGGTCAAAGCGTGTAAGGCAGACCGTTCGGCGCGGTTCAGCGAGGTGCGAAGTCGCGGCAGATACGGCCCTGTTCGCCGCAGGTACGGCCCACTCGTTGCGTCGGACGGGGAGCTGAGCACGGTGCAGATGAGCAAGGTGCAGGCGAGTACAGTGCAGACCGAATAGTGTTTGTTACGTTTTGTAAAATCTCGCGACCCATTCCTAGTGTAGGGTTGAAATGCGAAAAACCATTTGGCAGCCTCCCCGCGTTTTGACGACCGCTTTAGGAGGTGGGAGTCCCACCTTCCTCGTCGGGGTGGTGGGTTTCGCGGACGCGCTCCAAGATTTTGTAATCGAGTTTCGACAGCGGCAGCGCGCCCAGTGCGTTTAGCTGCACACGCTCGCCCGAGTCCGGGGGGTCGTCCAGCAAAACCGGCGTAGCGACGATTTTGAAATGCGTGTAGGTGTGGTGGACGGGCTCGAGCCTCACCCCCACAGGTTCGTCTTCACTAAGCACGAAGCCCCACAACCCGCCCAGCATCTCGGTCGTGGCCCGTTCCCTGAGCCAGATCATCGTATCCCATTCGTAAACGAGCGCGAAGCGGCGCAGTTGCGGTATCCGTTTGCGCTTTTTGGGTTCCGGAAACGCCGCGACGCGCCCCGAGTTAAAAGCCTCACACGCCGAGCTGACCGGACACGCCCCGCAGCGCGGCGAACGCGGCGTGCAGACCGTCGCGCCGAGTTCCATAAGTGCCTCGTTAAACGCACCGGCCTCCGTCTCCGGCAGGTGCGGCCCCAGCTTCGTTTCAGCGTCCCGCATCCTGACCTCACCAGGTAGACAAAAAAGCCGCGCCGCCACCCGTTTGACGTTGCCGTCTACCGCCAGCACCCGCTCGCCGAACGCCAGCGAAGCGACCGCCGCCGCCGTGTAAGGGCCGACTCCGGGCAGCTGCAAAAGGTCGCCGTAGCGTCCGGGCAGCGCGCCGCCGTGCTGCGTTACGACCTGCTTCGCGGCCTCGTGCAGCAACCGCGCGCGGCGGTAGTAACCGAGCCCTTCCCAAGCTTTGAGCACGTCGGTCAGCGGCGTGGCGGCGAGCGCCTCGACGGTCGGAAAACGCGTCAGCCACCGCTCAAAGTATGGTATGACGGTCGCTACCTGCGTCTGTTGCAGCATCGTTTCAGACACCCACACCCGGTAAGGCGTACGCGTGGCCCGCCAGGGCAGGGGCCGCTGGCAGCGCGCAAACCACGACAGCAGGGTACGGGCAAAGGGCGTCATGCTTCCAAATTAACAGGTGTGGGTGAGCTTTACGGGTTGGTGGCCCTGCGCCGCGCAGGTGGGCCGCTACTTGCTCCGGAAAGACTCTGCCGCTCCCCAAAAAACAATCGGCTACCCCCAAAAGCTGAGATGGTACACTCCGGCAATATCTAGCAGCTTTACCAGTGTGTGCTGGAGCTGACGACAACCGAACGAGGGGTGAGGAGTGGCGTTGCCGAACAGCCGAGATAAAACGATAGGCGAGAGTTTTCAGGCGCAGACCAAATACCGGCGCGGCGCACTGCCTCCAAAAACCGGCAAGATCGTCAGCCCCTTTAAGGTCTACGCTAACCCGCTCGAGGTCGCCTCTCTGCCCGTCCCCGAACTCGCCTCCGGCAAGGGCCTGTGGGCGGCGCTGTCGACTACTCGAGAGGGCATCCCCGAAGGCGGACGCCTGCGCCAGAGCGACGTATCGCAACTTTTGTGGGCCACTTCGGGGTTTACCTACGGCGGACAGCGCACCCACGCCACCGCCGTACCGATGGCGGGTCTCGAGACCTACCTGATCGTCCGGCAGATCGAAGACGTGTTTCCCGGCGTCTACCACTACAACCCGCGCGAGCACGCCCTAGAGCACCTGCTCCGCACTGAACCGAGCCTCGACTTGGCCGACGCGCTGCTGGGCGACACGGACGTTAGCGCCTGCGCCGCGATTGTTGCCTACACCGGTCTGCCGGGGCGTATCGACGACGGCTCGAAAAGTCGGGCGTACCGCTACTTGTACCTCGAGGCGGGCGCGGCGGCGCAGTGCGCGATGTTAGCCGCGGTCGGGTTGGGGCTCGCCGCGACGGTACGCGCCGAGTTTTACGACGATGAACTGGCGCGGCTTTTGCAAGTTGACGGTGTGAGCGAGGTGCCGCTCTGCGTGTTGACGCTAGGGACGTGAAGGCGGTCGGCAGGGTTGGAATTGTTTTTCTGCCGCTTTTTACCACGACAAGCTGAGAAAGGTGGCTTGCGGGTCGTTGTCGAATATTTTGATGACGCGTTCGTGGTGCCTGAGAATCCTCTCGATCTCCGCAGTCGAGCAGTTCCCCAGCCGCACCCAAACGACCTTTGGAGGATTCCCGAAAACGAGACTCCGCTGGTAAAAATCGGCGTCTTTTGAGACGATGACAAACCCGTGTTGTTTCGCGTAGTCCCACACCACGGGATCGTCAGCAGCTTCGAGACCGACCGCCCTGACGTGGAGAGAGTCGGGGAAGAGGTCGGCGGTCAAACGCGCCAATCGGTGCGACAGGTTCTGGTCGAACAGCAGCTTCACGCCGCAGGCGGCACCGTAACGAGGCGGCGCTCGCGTTCAGCTGCAAACGCGATACACGCCTTTAAGTCTTCTTTCGTCAGATCGGGAAAATCCTCTAAAATCTCGCTCTCGCTCATATCAGACGCCAGATAGTCGAGCACCTCGTAGACGGTGATTCTCAGCCCGCGCACGCAGGGTTTGCCTCCCCGCTTATTAGGATCAATAGTGATGTAGTCCCGATAGTTCATAAGGGAAGTGTAAAGCCGCTTGCGGGTATTATCAAGGTGGCAACCGGGCGTCTGCACACCGGTCAACCTGACGTAAAGTCAGCCAATTCCCAACCTCGAGGCTATCCCCTGACCCACATCCCCCGCATCTTCGTCTATGGCACCCTCAAACCCGGCGGACGTAACTATTCTCTGGCAAAGGGCGTCACCCACACCGAAGTGGCATATCTGGACGGGTACGATCTTCTACATTTCGAACCTGAAGGGTATCCGGCGATGGTTCCGACTGTAGACGGCTCGAGCGGGGGCCGTGTGTACGGGTTCGTCCTGACTTTTGCCGATATCGGCGGGGCGCTTCCGGCTCTGGACGCGCTCGAGGGCCTTCACCTCAGCCCGCCCGAATACGAGCGCGTGGTCGTCCGGGCGCAACCGTCGGGTCAGCAGGTGTGGACGTACATTTACATCAACCAAAGGAGGTTGGCGGGGGCGGGCGTGTCGGCGGTGGTCGGGGGGGAGTGGTGAGGGCGGAGCGATGAGTACCGAGTGCTGAGTACCGAGTGCTGAGTACCGAGCAATGAGTGACGTGTGGTTTTGTGGCTCGAGTGGATTTAGGCGAAAATCCACTTTTTTTATTTATTAAGTTGAACGCGTCAAGGGCTTACGAAAACAAAGCTCTGCGCGGTGTGCCTTCCGACTCTTCCGTGACCCTCGGTTTGAACTTATTAATATCAATAAAAGCTCGTGCTGGACGCAAGGAACGGATTTGACAGAACCGTTTTGGCGGCTTACGATGACGCTTGTGAAGTTTCGGGTCTGACGCCCGAACCGTAAGTGGAGGCGTATGATCCGGGACTGGCACATTATCGATTCGACCCTGCGTGAAGGTGAGCAGTTCGCCCTCGGCAACTTTTCGCTCGCCGACAAAGTAGAGATTGCGCGGGCGCTCGACGCGTTCGGGGTGGAGTACCTCGAGCTGACGACGCCGGTCGCCTCGCCCGAATCGCGGCGGGCGCTCGAAACGGTCGCCGGTCTCGGCTTAAAGGCTAAAATCCTGACGCACACCCGCGCGAACCTCGGCGACGCGAAGATGGCGGCGGCGTGCGGCGTGGACGGAATCGACATCTTGTTCGGTACCTCGTCGGAACTGCGCCGGTTTTCGCACGGGCGAGAAGTCGACGAGATTATCGGCGAGAGTTTAGAGGTGATCCGCTACGTCAAGGCGCAGGGGCTCGAGGTGCGTTTTTCGTCCGAAGATACCTTTCGCAGCGATAAAGGTGACCTGCTGCGCGTCTACGCCGCCGCCGACGCTGCGGGTGTAAACCGTGTGGGGCTCGCCGACACCGTCGGGGTGGCGAGCCCGACGCAGGTACGCGAGCTGGTCGCCGACGTGCGCGCGGTCGTAGGGTGCGACATCGAGTTTCACGGTCACAACGACACCGGCTGCGTGGTCGCCAACGCGTTCGAGGCGGTGCGTGCGGGCGCGACGCACGTCGATACGAGCGTCCTGGGCATCGGTGAGCGCAACGGCATCACGCCGCTGGGCGGTTTTTTAGCGCGGATGTATACGCAAAACCCGGCACGTTTGCAGCGCAAGTACGACCTGACCATACTCCCCGAACTCGACGCCATGATCGCGCGGATGACGGGTTGCGGCGTGCCGTTCAACACCCCCCTGACGGGCGCGTTCGCGTATAACCACAAGGCCGGAATGCACCTCAAGGCCATCTATCTGAACCCCGGTTCGTACGAGATCATCCCGCCGGAGGTGTTCGGCGTATCGCGCACCCTTCAGCTCGGTAGCCGCCTGACCGGACGCAACGCGGTGGCGGCGCGGGCGTCCGAACTGGGTCTGAAGCTGCCCCTCGAGACGCTCGCCACGCTTACCCGGCAGATCAAAACACTCGCCGACGACGGCGACTTGACCTTAGAAGAGGTCGATACGCTTCTGCGCGGGGCGGCCCGGAAGGTGTTGGAACTCGAGGTGGTGGTGTGAACGCCAGCCTCTCAACCTCGCCCGACCTGTCCGACTTGCCTAACCTGTCCGGCCTGACGCTGGCGGAGCGCATCTTGTCGGTACGTTCCGGCTCGCGGGTGCGCGCCGGAGAACTCGTCGTCGTGGACGTCGATCAGGTGATGGTCGTCGATTCGGTTGCGCCGAGCGTTATCGCCCGGATCGAAAACGATCTGGGCGGACGCGTCCGCTACCCCGAACGGGTGTCGTTCGTGATGGATCACGTCGCGCCCGCCGCCAACGTCGAGGTCGCTACGGCGCAGCAAAATGCGCGGCGTTACGCCCGCGAGCGCGGCGTCCGGCTTTTCGACGTGGGGCGCGGCATCTGCCATCAAGTGTTGATGGAGGAGGGGCTGGCGCAACCGGGCGGCGTCGTGCTGGGTTCGGATTCGCATTCGACCACCTACGGCGCGGTGAGCTGTTTTGGAACCGGCATGGGCGCGACCGACGTCGCGCTGGCGGCGGCGTCGGGCCGAACCTGGCTCAAGGTACCGGAAACGGTCGTCGTCAGGTTCGGCGGTGTTCGTCCGGCGGGGGTCAGTGCCAAAGATGTGGCGCTGACCGTCGTGCGCGAGTTGACGGCGGAGGGCGCGACCTACGCGAGCCTCGAGTTTCACGGCGCAGACACCTTTACCCTGTCCGAACGCATGACACTCGCAAACCTGGCCGTAGAAGCGGGCGCAAAGGTCGGGCTGGTTCCGCCGAGCGGTGAGATTCTGGAGCAGTTTGTCGTCCCGGAGTGGCTGGTGGTCGACCCGGACGCGGTGTACGCGCGGGTGCTCGAGCTGGATTTGGGGGGGCTCGAGCCCGTCGTCGCCGCGCCGTCACACGTCGACAACGTGCGTCCGGTTTCGGCGTTTGCCGGTGTCCACGTCGATCAGGTGTTCGTCGGTACCTGTACAAACGGGCGTTTGGATGATCTGCACGTCGTCGCCGACATCTTGCGGGGTAGGCGGGTCGCCGACGGCACGCGGCTCTTGGTGATTCCGGCCAGCTCACGTGTGTTGGAAGCTGCCGCCGCCGACGGCACCTTGACGACGCTGCTGGCAGCGGGTGCAGTTCTTGGAACCCCCGGCTGCGGCCCCTGTATGGGACGGCACATGGGCGTTTTAGCCCCCGGCGAGGTCTGCGTCAGCACCAGCAACCGCAACTTCGTCGGGCGGATGGGCAGCGCCGAAGCGCAGGTTTTTCTGGTGTCTCCAGCGGTGGCGGCGCAGACGGCGCTCTCGGGCTACCTCGGGAAGGGCGACATTTTTGCGCTACCCGGTAAGGGGGTAGCAGCGTGAGCATTCGCCTCGACCACTGCGTCATCCATGTAGCAGATTGGGACGTTTCAAATACGTTTTACCGCGATGTACTAGGCGCGGAGATTATTAAGAATGGGGAGGGCTTCATGTACCGCTTTGGAGATGTGCAGCTCAACTTGCACGGCCCCGGGGTGGAGCCTGAACCGGTGGCCCGCGTGCCTGTACAGCCAGGTAATAGCGACCTATGTTTTGTCTGGCCCGGCCCGATAGAAGAAGCCTTGCTACATCTAAAAGAGCGTGGTGTGCCTGTGGAACTCGGTCCTGTGTTACGTCCTGGTGCAGGCGGTAAGGGTAACAGCATATATTTCCGTGATCCTGACGGCTCCTTGTTGGAATTTATCTCTTACGAGGATGTTCGCTGATGGCTCGAATCTGGACGTTCGGCGATTCGGTCAACACCGACGACATCTTGCCCGGTAAATACGCCCCGTTTATGGTCGGTGAAGACAGGTTTCACCGCTACGCTTTCGCGCACCTTCGCCCTGAATTTGCCGAGCACGTTCGCCCCGGCGACCTGCTCGTGGGCGGGCGCAACTGGGGTCTGGGGTCGTCGCGCGAGTACGCGCCGCAGGCGCTTAAAACGCTCGGTGTGGGCGCGATCATCGCCAGATCGTTTGCCCGCATCCACTACCGCAACCTGCTCAACCTGGGGATTCCGGCGTTTACCTCGGACGCGGTACCCGACGCGCTCAAAGATGGTGACTCTGTTTCGTTCGACCTGACTGCCGGAACCGTGACGCGGGATGATGAGGTATTCCGCCTCGAGCCCCCACCCGCCTTTCTCCGCGAAGCCCTCGCGGAAGGCTCGATTCTTGCCTTTTACCGAAAACACGGGCGCTTTCCCGGCGAGCACGCCTAGAGAGCGCCGACCTACCGCTAAACCTACCGCCCCTACCCGAAAGGAAACGCTGTGCTCCAAACCATCGAAACACCCCACGGCACCGTCGAAATCGACCCCGAAACCGTTGAGCTCGGTGAACTGCTCGTCTCGGACGACGGCACCGAACTCGAGGTCGTCGGACTCGAGCCGCTAAAGCTCGAGCCCGCTCCCCAAGAAGATGAGGATTGGGGGGAGTAGGGCAGCAATGAGTACCGAGCAATGAGCGACGCGGATTTTACTCATTGCTCATTGCCCGTTGCTCAGCCCTTTACTGTTATGACCCGACTTTTAGAACGCCCCACTGCCGCCACACCCCGCATCGCCGTCGTCTACGACCGCCTTCGCCCGGAAGAAAAGCTGCTGTTTGACGCTTTCGAACGTGCCGACGTGCCGTTTGGAAAACTTTACGCGCCGCAGCTCACATGTGATTTCAGCCGTTTGTCAGAGCTGCCCCAGGTCGACGTAGTGCTGGGGCGCTGCGTTTCCCAGACGCGCGGACTGGCCCTCAGCCGCATCTTTACCGCGCTCGGTAGCCGCGTGCTGAACACCCCGGAAGTCATCGAAACTTGCGGCGACAAGCTCGCTACGAACGCAGCTCTGGCCCGCGCCGGTGTGCCGACGCCGCGTACCGGGGTCGCTTTCGATACCGAGTCGGCGATGGGGCTTGCGGAGAGCTTCGGCTACCCGTTGGTGCTTAAACCCACCATCGGCTCGTGGGGCCGAATGGTCTCACGTATCAACGACCAGGACGCACTCGAGGCCGTTTTGGAGCATAAAGAAACGCTCGGCGGCCCCCAACATAAGGTTTTTTACCTGCAAGAGTTCGTCCACAAACCCGGTCGGGACATCCGCGCTTTTGTCGTCGGGGGTGAGGTCGTGGCGGCGATCTACCGCACGTCGGAGCACTGGGTCACGAACACGGCGCGCGGCGCGGTGGCGTCGAATTGCCCGCTTTACGACGAGCTGACGGGCGTTTCACTCGAGGCGGCGAGGGCCGTCGGCGGCGGTGTGCTGGCTATCGACCTGTTGGAAAGTGAGCGCGGTTTACTCGCCAACGAGGTCAACCACACGATGGAGTTTCGTAACTCTGTAACGACCACGGGCGTCGATATTCCAGCCAGGGTGGTCGAATACGCTCTGTCCCAAGTTCCGGTGGCCAGCTAGGGTGCCTGTACGCCCCACACCGCAATAGAAAACCTGCGATGACGGACGCGACCTACCGTGTCACCTTAAAAAAAGTGACTCGAGCACGTCAGTAAAAAGCATGGAAAAGCCTCGAGTATGGTCTGCCGAGAACAGGAGTTTACGGGTTAGCTGTCGAGGGGATTACGCCACTTCAGTCCGGGAATACGCCCGAAACCCCGGTCGGCGCTTGCGAAGTCGCAATCGGCCTCGAGTGCGAGTGCTGCCAAATAGATATCGGGAACAGCGTTGCCACGTGCGCCAAGTCTCGCGCAAAGCGAACTGAACAGCTGCCAGTGCTGTGCTCCGGGTCTGAGGACCGTGCAGTTCGGTCTTTCCAAAAGCTCCTGAATAAAACTCAGGGCGGCGCTGATCTTGGAGGGAGGTTGATAGATGCGTGGGTGAGTAGCAATTCGTGTAAAACCAAGTATAACTGTGGCGTCGAGCGCGAATACTTGCTCACTTTCGACAAAGACCTTAAGCCACTGCGATACGACCGGATAAAAAAGTGATTCTGTTTTATGCGCGTATACCAAAATGTTCACGTCGAACAGCGTCACTCCAGGCCGTCCATAAGGTCACGCAAGGCCGCGTTGTCGGAAATGTTGACCCCAGGCTGCTCTTTTCCCGGGGAAGTAACGAGTTTGAAAGGCTTCCGAGTAGCCTTGATAACCTTGTCCTTAAGAGCTTCCTCTACTACAGCGGTAAACGTAGTGTCGTGCTCGAGCGCGTAGCGTTTGACCTGCTTGAATAACGTATCGTCTAAACGGATGGTGGTTCTCATATGTCAAAGCATAAATACAATGTGTCAGTATGTCAAACTGCTCGAGTGAGGTTCAGGTGAATACAAAGTGCAATTCGTGAAGTGTAATCGTGGATAAGCTAACCGTCGCCATCGTCGGCGCGTCGGGCTATGCGGGCGGCGAGTTTTTGCGGCTGGCGCTCGGTCATCCGCAGCTGAACGTCACACAGATAACGAGCGAACGTTACGCCAGACAACCCGTTCATATCGTCCACCCGAACCTGCGCGGCGCGACCAGACTGCGTTTCTGCGCCCTCGAAGACCTGCAAGACGCCGACTTGCTGGTGCTTGGGCTGCCGCACAAGGAATCTGCCGCACGCTTCGACGCGTTTTCGCAAAAAGCACCCCGTATTCTGGATTTAGCGGCTGATTTTCGCCTTAAAGACCCGGCGGTGTACGAACGCTACTACGGCGAACCGCACCCACGACCCGACCTGCTGAGCCGGTTCGTCTACGCCAATCCCGAACTGCACCGCGACGAACTGCGCGGCGCAGCGTATATCGCCGGAGCAGGCTGCCTGGCTACCGCGACGATTCTAGGGCTCTATCCGCTCCTTAAAAACGCTGTTCCTGCAAAGGGCGACATCATCGTCGAGGGCAAGATCGGCTCGTCGGCAGCGGGGAACAAGGCGTCGGCGTCGGGGCATCACCCCGAGCGGGCGGGCGTCGTCCGTACCTACGCCGCCACCGGACACCGCCACACCGCCGAGATTGCCCAGGAGCTTCCCGGCAACTTTCCGGTTCACCTGACCGCGACGGCGGTCGAGCGTATTCGCGGCGTCCTAGTGACCGCGCACGTCTTTTTGCCCGACGGTTACAGCGACCGCGACGTGCTGGGCGCGTACCGTGAAACCTACGAAGACGAGCCCTTTATCCGTTTGGTAACAGCTAAAAAAGGCGTCCACCGGGTTCCTGACCCGAAGATTTTAGACGGGACAAACTTTTGCGACATCGGCTTCGAGGTCGACAACGACACCGGGCGCGTGGTGGTGATGAGCGCCTTGGACAACCTCGTCAAGGGGACAGCGGGACACGCGCTGCAAGCTCTAAATATCAGCATGGGCTGGCCCGAGACGCTGGGGCTGGGCTTTACCGGTCTGCATCCGTAAGCTCTGCATCTGTAAACCGGGGCTTATGACCCACCTGCAAAGGTTGCTGATCGCCGACGATGCTTTTGTAACGCCCGCACACGTCCTCGAGTCTCTATGTTGAGCGGTCGACACAGAGCGTATTTAGCAATTCTAGTGGGTACCACACTGGTTCGGCGCAGATATTATCTCTTAAAATGCGTGTTAAGCTGCGCTTTTTCGACTGAGCATGGTGCAAATCAGGTGATACCTGCTAATTCTCTCAAGGAGGCGAAATGGCGAACACCTGGAAACATCTCTTTTTAACCGGCGAGTTTGCGCCGCGCGACCATATTCTGGAGGGGCTGACGCTCCAACAAGTCGGGACGCGCCCCGCTGGAGCCCCACACAGCATCTTTGAAGAGCTGTGGCACGCCGCCGAGTGGCAGCGAATCGTCCTCGAACGTGATGAAGTGGCTCTTAAAAGATTCGATCAGGGCGGGCAGTTCCCCCCTAACCCTGCACCCGAAGATGAGGCAGTGTGGCAAGAACTCGTAGATTCGTTTCTTGCTTCTTCAGAACGTTCGGTAAAACTTGCCGAAGATGAAGCTTGGCTCGAGTCCGAAGAAACAGATGACAATCCCGGTTTTACCTGGCGTAACGCACTAGAAATTCTTGCCGTCCACAGCGCCTATCACATGGGCAAAATTGTCCTTTTGCGTCAGCTCTTGGGCTGCTGGAGCCCACCTCCTGAAGATGCTTGACCTCAGCAGGGGGGACGCGCGCCGCCTCTTGGCGCGTCATCACTTTACGCCCGGCAGCTTGAGAGACGTGCTGACCCGGCTCGGCAGCGTTCAGTTCGACCCACTGAACCCGCTCGGTCGCAATCACGACCTGGTGTTGCAGGCGCGGGTACCGAACTACCGCGTCGGCGACTGGGAGAGCCTGGCTTACGAAGAGCGTTTTATCTACGACGCCTGGGACAAACAGGCGTCTTTGGTCTTGACGCAGAGCTGGCCGGAGCGCCGCATCTATCATCGGTGGCATCAAAGTTGGTGGGACGAGCGTATCTTCAAAGCTTTTCCGGAAGCTATCGGCGCTGTAGTGACCGAACTGCGCGAGCGTGGGCCGCTGACGAGTACGGCGTTCGAGTATCAGCTGCACAAACCCGAATGGGAGGGGTCGTGGTACGGCCCCAAACTCACCAAACACGTGCTGCGGGCGCTGTGGCATACCGGCCGGGTGCTGACGCATGGGCGCAGATACGGTCATCATATCTACGATCTCGCCGAGCGCATCGTTCCGCCTCAGCTGTACGGGGCTGCGCCGCTGAGCGAGCGGGAGATGACGGCGTGGCTGATTCGTCTGCGCCACCAGGCGGTGGGGTTGCTGAGGCCGAACGCCAGCACCGAGGTCTGGAGCTTAGGCGTGTCGTCCGCCGCGCGGCGTGACCTTATCGCGGCGGCTGTAGCGGCGGGCGAACTCGAGCCCCTCACCGTAGACGGCGTGCGCTTTCACGCCCTGCCCGAGACGCTGGCGCTGCTCGAGACTCAGCCTCGACCGCAGCGTATGGTCTTCGTGGCCCCGCTCGATCAGCTCGTCTGGGACCGCAAGGCGGTAGCGCACCTGTTCGGCTTCGAGTATCTCTGGGAGGTCTACGTACCCGAGGCGAAACGGCGCTGGGGCTATTACGTGCTGCCCGTTTTTTACCGTGACCGCTTCGTGGCGCGGTTCGACTCACGGCTTAAGGGCGGAGTTTGGGAAATCTACGCGTGGTTTTGGGAAGATGTCACCCCGGACGCCGATATGCTGGGTGCGCTCACCCGCGCTGTACGGGATTTTATGAGGTATCTGGGAGCCGAGAAGCTCAAATTGCCCACGGGCTTGGGCCGCGCCACACGCGCCGCCTTCTACGCGGGGGCGAGGTAAACATCGCCATCAGTACCGACAAAGCCAGGCTCGACGCAGGGCTGATTCACGCGTTTTTGTCACGTTCGTATTGGGCGGAAGGACGCTCTCTGGAGACGGTCGCAGTGTCCATCGAGGGCTCGCTCTGTTTCGGCGTTTATGAGGGCGAAGGGCAAGGTAGTGAGAAGCAGGTAGGCGGTTCGATTCCCTGAAGCCGGTTCTGAAAACATATGCTAACATATACGTTATGAAACGGACGACGGTGTATCTCGAGGAACAGACGGATTTGGCGCTTTCTCAAATTGCTAAACGGCGTGGTCATCCCAAAGCTGAGCTGATTAGGCAGGCGCTGGCGGCGTTTATCGAACGTGAACAGAAAGCTATGGCTGATGAAGCGGTGCCGTCGTGGGTGGGTGCAGGCAATAGTGGCGTGTCTGGCTGGACAGATGACGACCGAGAAATGCTCGAGCTGCTCGAGAAAGACCATGAGGAAGCGGTGGTGAGTTGGGACGCCGCGCAGAAAAAGGCGGTTCGTTGATTCTGGCGGACACAAGCGGACTTATCGCGCTCCTCGACCAGTCGGACAGCCGCCACGAAGATGTGAAGCCTTACTATCGGGGGCTTCTCGCGCCGTCTACGGTGCTGACGGAGTTCGACTATCTGGCCACCAAGCGCGTCGGCAGCGCCATCGTACGCGACTTTTACCGCAGTATCGAAATAGGGTTCGTGACGCACGTAGCCCTAGAAGACGTGGATGTAAAGCGCGCTTTTGAGCTTATCGACATCTACGAGGATGCCCATATCGGTTTTGCCGATGCTACGATTGTCGCCCTCGCCGAGCGTTACCGGCTACCGCGTATCCTGACTTTGGATCGTCGCCATTTCAATATAATTAGACCCAAAGGGCTGACACACCTGGAGCTTTTGCCGTGATCCCACACCTATGATCGTTGTCAAAGTCGGCGGCTCACCCGGCATCGACTACGACGCCTTCTGCAAAGACGTAGCGGCGCTCTACAAAGGGGGCCGAAAGTTGATCGTCGTCCACGGCGGCAGCACCGAAACGAACCGCGTTGCTGAACAGCTGGGGCATCCGTCCAAATTTGTCACCAGCCCGTCGGGATACACGAGCCGGTTTACCGACCGCGAAACCCTCGAGATTTTCGAGATGGTCTACTGCGGCAAGCAAAATAAGGGTCTCGTCGAACGGTTTCAGCGGCTGGGTGTGAATGCGGTCGGGCTTTCGGGTCTCGACGGGCGCATCTTCGAGGGCAAGCACAAGGACACCGTGCGGAGCGTCGAAGACGGCAAAATCAAGCTGCTACGCGGCGACCACACCGGCACGGTCGAACGTGTCAATACGGAGCTGCTGACGCTACTCTTGGACAACGGTTACTTACCCGTACTGACGCCACCGGGCTCGAGCTATGAAGGCGTCGCCGTCAACGTCGATGGCGACCGGGCGGCGGCGGCGCTGGCGGTCGCCTTTCAAGCCGAGGCGCTCTTGCTGTTGTCGAATGTACCGGGACTGTTGCGCGGTTTTCCCGACGAGTCCTCACTGATTTCTGAGATTCCAGCAAGTGAAGTTGAGCGTTTTATGACGTTTGCCGAGGGCCGGATGAAGAAAAAGGTTCTTGGCGCTGCCGAAGCGGTGCAGGGCGGCGTCGAACGGGTGATATTTGGCGACGCGCGCATTTCGGAGCCCGTTTCGGCGGCGCTCGCCGGACGTGGGACGGTCGTCAGCTGATGGCGCAAGATATTGCCGTGCCGGTCGGTGACCACTCTTTCAACTACCGCGTCGCCGCCGTTATCCAGCGGGAGGGCTCGGTACTCATCAACCGGCTCGTGGGTCAAGATTTTTGGTTTTTACCCGGTGGCAGGGTCTAAGCAGGTGAAGCCACATCGGTGGCGATAGCGCGAGAAATCCGCGAGGAACTCTTGGTCGCGTGTAACGTGGTGCGGTCCGTGTTCCTGCACGAGACCTTTTTTCTGCATGGTGAAAAATAGTTCCACGAAATATGCGTGTACTATGAAGTTGCTTTAGCGTCAGAAGATGGTGCGGTGCTCTCCAGCTTCTCTACCGCCGACGGTGGCATAGAGCTCGAGTGGGCCAAACTAGACCGACTCGCCGACGTCAACTTGCAACCGCCGTTTTTACGCTCCCGCCTCGAGCAGTTGCCCCCGACGCTCGAGCACATCACCGACAGACCTGATTTGTAGAGGAGTCCAGATGTCACAAACACAGACGAGAACCCAAGACCTGCTCGAGCGGGACGCCGCGCACCACACCGGTTTGTGGCACCCCGACATCGTTTTTACCCACGGTGACGGCGTAAAACTCTACGACTCCGAGGGCAACGAATACCTCGACTGTATGGCGGGTATCGCGGTCGCCAGCATCGGTCACGGGAATAAACGGCTGGCGCGGGCGATCGCCGAGCAAGCCGAAAAACTCATCATCGTTTCGCAAGCGCACGCCAGCGACGCGCGCGTCAAGTTTTACGAAAAGCTGTTCGCGGCGGTTCCGTCGTCTTTGGGTTTGACGCGCGTTTTTATGGCCAACTCGGGCAGTGAGGTCAACGAGGCGGCCTTGAAGTGGGCGAGAATTGCAACGGGCCGGAGCGGGTTTGTCGCGGCGAAGCGCGGCTTTTCAGGCCGGACGCTCGGCGTGCTGGGCCTGACCTGGGAACCCAAATACCGCGAACCGTTCGAGCCGCTGCCGTACGACACGAGTTTCATCGGCTTCAACAAAATCGACGAACTCGAGGCCGCCATCTCCGACGACACGGCGGCGGTATTTTTGGAGCCCGTTCAGGGTGAAGGCGGAATGCACCCCGCCGACCCCGAATTTTTACGCGCTGCGAGGGAGCTGACCCGTGAGCGCGGCGCACTGCTGATTATGGACGAAGTGCAGTCCGGCGTCGGGCGTACCGGCAAATTCTTGGCGACCGAGCACTACGGCGTCGCGCCCGATATGGTGACGCTCGCCAAGGGTCTGGGCGGCGGCGTCCCTATCGGCGCGCTTTTAATGACCGATGAGGTGGCCGCCAAGATGCCCGCCGGGGGTCACGGCACGACTTTCGGCGGCAACGCTTTAGCTTCGGCGGCGGCGGTCGCGGTGCTCGAGGAGTTCGAGGCGAGAGGCCTCATTAGGAACGCGGCCGAAGTCGGGGCGTACTTTCAGGAGCGGCTGCGGGCGCTGAACGCGCCGCAGATTCGCAGCGTGCGCGGACTGGGCCTGATGATCGGCGTCGAGTTTAAGGGCAAAGTCGCGCCTACTGTGGCGGCGCTCCGGGACGCCGGGGTGCTGGTGATCAACGCCGGGGCGACGGTGATTCGTTTCGTGCCGCCGCTGATTATCTCGAAAGAAGAGGTAGACGAGGTGGTGCGGCGGCTTGGGGGAGTGCTCGAGCAGAGCGCATAACCGAGTAAGATGTTTCGGAAGGTTTTATGAACATCACCGCTTTTCTCGACGAGATTGCGATGTGGGCGGCGGCCCAGCCCGATGTGGTGGGCGTCGCACTGGTAGGTTCTCACGCACATGGGGTAGCTACCCAAGAGTCGGACGTAGACGTGATGATTTTAACGACAAACATCGAAAAATACTTCCAGAGTGAGGCGTGGGCGTCGTTGTTCGGTCAAGTCGAGAAAGCAGATGTGGAACACTGGGGCGTGGTCGAAACGCTGCGCTGCTTTTACAAAGGCGGGCTTGAGCTCGAGTTCAACTTCGCCTCACCGAGCTGGGCTGGTGTTCCGGTCGATGCCGGTACCCGCCGGGTTGTTTCCGACGGGATGCGGATTTTGCTAGACTCCCAAAGCGTCCTCGAAACACTTCAGCGAGAGGTGGGCGGTTCCCGGCATAAAGACCGTTCCTGAACATCTAAACCTGAACCAAGGAGTTTCATCATGAGTCAACCCCGACCTGAACCCCTACGTGAACCCCTCGAGCATCTCCACCGCGAACTAGACGGCGCGGACAAAGCGGCGCATCCACCCCTGTCGGAGCTGCACCGCGACACCCGAACGACTCTGGAGACGCCCGACCATCACGCTGCGCTCGCGGGCGACCCCGGTTTTCGTGGACGACTCGAGGAGGCCATTACGCGTTACGAAGCGTCGCACCCGGCGCTGACCCGAGCCGCCCAAAACGTGCTCGACGTACTTACCGCCAACGGCCTCTAGCGTGAGCCGGTCTTCTGAGAACAACACACCTTGACCGTCTTTTCCGCTGCGACCCTGCTCTTTCTGGTGATGGACCCGTTCGGCAACATCCCTATCTTTTTGTCGATTTTAGAGCCTTACGACGCGGCGCGGCGGCTGCGGATCATCGCCCGCGAGATGCTGATCGCGCTCGCGGTGCTGATGACGTTTTTGTTTGCGGGGCAGTACATTCTGGACGCCCTCAATATTGCCGAGGCGTCTCTGACGGCGGCGGGTGGGGTGATTCTTTTTTTAATCGCGCTCAAGATGATCTTCCCTAAAGCGGGCGGGGTGATGGAGCACACCGAAGACGACGGTGAACCGCTGGTGGTACCGCTCGCCATCCCGCTGATCGCCGGGCCGTCGGCGCTGGCGTCGGTGATGTTTATTATGAGCAGCGACCCCTCGAGGGCGGGCGTGTGGGCCGGAGCGGTGTTTCTGGCGTGGCTCGTGACCGGCAGCGTGCTGATGCTGGCGGTGCGGTTTTCGCGCTGGTTGGGGCGGCGGGGCCTGACTGCGATTCAGCGGCTCATGGGTATGATCTTGACGGCGATAGCGATCAATATGATGATGACGGGGATTCGTGAGTTTTTTGCGCTTTGAGTTTGGCGTGGTGGTCGGCGTAGCTGCAAGGGGACGAGCGGTAAAGCGCGTTTCGTTCGGGCTCGAGCCGACACATTGCAAGGTTTCCGACGAGCGAGCAGTGTTCGAGAATAAATATTTAAGGTGCTAGACCCCCTCGAGCTTCTCGAGCAAACCGTCGCTATCCCCAGCGTCAGCGGCGCGGAGGCGGCGGTGGCGGCGTTTCTGGTGTCGCAGATGCAGGGGTTTTGTCACGAGGCGTTTGTAGACGACGCGGGCAACGCCGTCGGGCGCGTCGGTTCGGGGCCGCTACAAGTGGCTTTTCTGGGTCATATCGACACTGTACCGGGTCAGGTGCCGGTGCGGGTGGAAGGTGGCAAGCTCTACGGGCGCGGCGCGGTAGACGCCAAGGGGCCGTTTTGCGCGGCGGTAACGGCGGCGTCGCGGCTCACTAAAACGGTAAAAAACGCCCTTACGCTCACGCTCATCGGCGCGGTAGAGGAAGAGGTACCCTCGAGTAAGGGCGCGCGTCACGCGCTCACGGCGTACCCCAAACCAGACCTGTTAATTATCGGCGAGCCGTCCGGTTGGGACGCTATGACGCTCGGATATAAGGGGCGGCTGGTGGTCAAACTGAGGCTCGAGAAACCCAATTTTCACAGCGCGGGAGAAGGTGAAACGGCGGCGGAAGAGCTGGTAACGTGCTGGCAAAACATCAAAACGTGGGCCGAGGGCGCGGGCGCAGGTGTCTTTGACGGTGTGCAGGCCGCGTTGCAAAGCTTCCATACCGACAGCGACGGCCTGACACAGTGCGCTGAGGCCGTGATCGGACTGCGCTTGCCCCCGGCGTATCCTCCGGAACGGGCTGAAAGGGAGGTGGCGGGGCTGTTGCCGGAGGTCGTAAAGGCAGCGTTTCTCGGACACGAACATCCCTACCGTGGTCCGAAAGATACCGCTCTGACCAGAGCCTTTCGTACCGCGATTCGCGCGGAGGGTGGCAGCCCGCGTTTCAAGCTTAAAACCGGCACGTCGGATATGAACGTGGTCGCGCCGCACTGGAACGTCCCGATGCTCGCCTACGGCCCCGGCGATTCGGCGCTAGACCACACCCCGAACGAGCATGTCGAAGTTGCCGAACTGAGGCGCGCGGTGGCGGTTCTCGGCTGGGTTTTGGGATATCTCGCCAAGACGACTCGTTAGGGCGAACCGAAACGCATAAACGTCCTTACCGCGTCCTCTAAACTCAGCGTTTCGTCTGCCGACCCCCGGGCGTACCCACGTAAAAATGGAATGAGTTGCGGTGTGGCGGTGGCGATTTCGCGGTAGAACAGGTGGGCTATCGGCCCCGCCTCGAGCAGATAGTGCGTTTCCTGAAAACGTTTCAGAGTCGCCTCTACGTCGTAAGGAACCGAATAAAACGTGACGTGCGGCGCTGCCCCGACCTCTAAAACCAGATACTGCGCCTCCGCAACACCACTGAGCGGAATCCCGACCGACCCGTTCGTGATGAGCTGACGCGCGCGCCAGCCTCGCGTCGCCGCTACGTGGTCGTGTCCACGGACGACGAGACGCGCCCCCAGGTCTGGAAACATCGTTGCCAAAACGTCGTCCGGTGTATAGGCGTCCAAGTTGTCGCGGTCACTCCGCAGCGACGCGTGGACGAACAGCACGTCAGGTACCTCCGGCAGGGTGAGACTGAAAGGCAATGCTCCCAGCGACGCCCGCGCCGCTTCGCCTAGTTGTTTTACCGCCCACGCCACCGGCGCAAACTGCGGCGTCGACCAGGCCGGGTCTGCCGCTTCGGTGCCGAACGCCGCCACGTAGGTTTCGTGATTGCCGCGCAAGACCGGGCATTTCAGCCCTTCGACGCGCCGCCAGCACTCGAGCGAATCGGGCGCGCCGACGACGATATCGCCGACCACCACGAAACTGTCGACATGGAGCCGCTCGGCGTGCTCGAGAACCGCCTCTAAAGCTGCTAGATTGCCGTGAATATCACCCAGAACAGTGAGCCTCGTCACGTTCTAAACTTCTGGTGGAGGCTGAAATGACCAAACCGACTAAACCGACCAAGTTGACCAGATTGACAGTGCCGGAAATCGAGGACACGCTGCAAGAACTCGGCGGTTGGACGCTCGAGGGGGACACGCTGAGCTGGAGCCGTATGTGCGGGAGTTTTTCCGAGGCGTTCGCCCTGACCACACAGGTGGCGTTGCTGGCTGAAAGGCGCGATCATCATCCGGACATCGCGCTGAATTACAACCGGCTCACGCTGCGCCTGACGACGCACGACGCAGGGGGCATTACGAAGCGTGACCTCGAGTTCGCGCGGGCGTTAGGCGCTGTGGTTGGGCCTGTGGTGTCGCGGTGACGGGCTAAAACCCGCCACCCGACGCGCCGCCCGCACCACCGGATTGAGCCCCACCGGACGCTGCACCACCCGATTGCGCGCCACCCGACTGAGCCCCGCCGGATTGACCCCCACCTGATTGACCCCCGCTCGATACGCCGCCGACGCCGGGGACGGCGGTGTCGGCAATCCGCCTCGGGGGTGCCTCGGCGGGCGAGCCGAAGGTGTAGGCGGCGCGCAGGAGGTCTAGGTCGGTGCGGTTGACCACGCCGTCGTTGTCGATATCTTCAGCGAGGCTGACGCCGGTTTCACCGAACGCTGCGCCCAGGTCGGCGAGATCGTAGAAGTCCACTACGCCGTCCTTGTTGACGTCTTCGGTGACAAACGCGGCGAGTGCCCGGAGCGCCGCCTCGTCGGTGGGGGAGAGGTCGGCGTCTGCCTCTTGCGCCACGGCCGGGTTCATCACCCCGCGCGCGCGCGGGTCGGGGCTGAGACCGGCCAAAAGGCCGAGCTCGTGAGTCAGCGAGCGGTCGTTGGGTTCGGTAGGGTTCAAGAGCACTTCGGTTTTGGGGTCGGGGCTACGCTGCACGGTCAGCGACAGGGTGTCGGGACCGAAGCGGTTGCCGTCACCGTACCTGATAATGTTGGGGGCGTCGTCGGTTTCGCGCGCGCCGACCTCGGTACCCTCGACGCCCGTCCACTCGGTATAGGCGCGGCTCACACGTTCGCGCAGCCCCTCCGGCCCGCCTTCGGGGTCGATGCGGTAGTCAAACGCAGACGCCAGACCACCGAGAACGAGCACGCTCAGGATGGGCCATTTGATCCGCCGCCCGCTCACGGCGTCACCTCGAGCCGCGCTGCCAGCGCGTCTAAAACCGGTTCGCGTTCGCCGCCCTCACCGTCGCGGAGGAGTCTGCCCGCGTCGCTGAGGCTCAGCCGCCGCCCGATCCGGTCTTCAAAACCGTCGGGCGTCGCGCGCCACAGTCCTTGCGAAAAACCGACGATGGGCGAGTAGTAGGGCGCGTCGTAGGCCAACACGATCAGCTCGTCGCCGCGGGTAAAGGTGGGCATCCCTTCGATATCGACCGTACGACCGTTCGGCAGGGTGCCGCCGTAGAACTCGAGCGTGACACGTTCGTCCAAGTCACCCTCCAAAGCCCTAGAGACGGTAAATGTCACGCGGGTATACGGTTCGTTCCCGCGCGCCTCGACAACGATTTCTGAAACTGCGCCGAAAAATCCCAATTCGGTGCGGGCGACGAGTTCGTCCAGGCTTAGCTCGCGGTAGGTCGTCGCCGACGCGACGCCCAAGCCGCCCAGCAGAACAGCTGCGGCGCATAGCGCCGACTTTAAGTTCGGGACGCGCCCGGCTGGTCGTTTTATGGTCTCCACGTCGCTACCACTCTCCCGTCTCAAAATCCACCTCCACCGTTTTCCGATCCGGCGTCCTCGTCCGTTTCCCCGCCTGTTTCTTCGTCCGACTCGTCATTCAAACTCTCATCGCCGGAGCTTTCGTCACTTCCCAGGTCGTCTCCGCCGGTGTCGCCGGTATCGTCACCCTGATCGTCGAGACCCTCGTCGCCGTCCTGGGTACTCGAGAACCCGTGTTCGCCGTCTCTCGAGCGGTATTCGGTACGGGCCTCGAGCGTTAGGGTACTCGGCTCGGTGGGGCGTAGCTCGAACGAAAACAGTTCGGCTTCACCGTTCAGGCTCGGCCCCAAAAAGGTCAGGTTGATGTTCAGCTGGCCTTCGCGCGCACGCTGGAACACCACCAGGCTGCCCTGAGCGGCGCGCACACTACCGGGGATGAACTCGAACGTTAGGTCGCTCCAGCTGATCTGCGTTCGGAGCGCCTGCAAGTTGCGCGCCTCACGTACGCTGATAGGAATCCGCACCGTCTCGCTGATCGTCGTGGGCGGAACGTTCAAGACCAGCTCGGCGGGGGGCGCGGGGGTGACGTCGACCGTGTAGTCCTCGACGGCCTGCGACAAGTTGGCGTCGCTGACCTGCAAGGAAAAGCTGAAACTGCCCTGTTCGGTCGGGGTGCCGCTGATCGAACCGTTTGAGAGCTCGAGGCCGGGGGGTAGCGTTCCGTTTCGCACCTCGAAAAGGTAGGGGGCCAGCCCGCCGCTGACTACGAAATCGAAGGTGTATTCTTCGTCTAGGTACGCCGGATCGACCGTCGAGGCAAACAGGCTCAGCGCCTCACCGGGAGCGTTGAGCTCACCGCAACTCCCGAGGAACGCGAGCAGCGCCAGAGAAGGTGCCAGCAACCACCGACGTAAAGGTCGTGTCATGAACGCAAGCGTATCATCTCCGCAGATGTGAAGCGCGCTCGAGCTGGGCTGCCGGACGTCCCCGACGCCGGACGTTCAGCCTCTCTCGGCGAAAGTCACGGTTGAAAGCAAGTTTTGTCGACGTTTGTCCTCCAACGCTGTTTGTAAGCGAGTGGCCGGTAGCATGTGACCTGTGAGTTCGTTTCAATCGCTGCTCGGACTCTTAAGCAGGATAAAAACCGGATTGAACTCCTTGAAAAGCCCAAGCAAGACTCGATGCCTGACATATGCTCGAGGCGAAAACAATTCAGACTAATGACGTGAACCTGACGCGGTACGCTTTTGAGCATGACGCCAGACCCCGCCGACCCCTCGGCAAATGTTTACTCTAAGACTCTAGCCTCCGTTCGCGCCGTGGTCGAACGGGCTTGCGCCGCGCCCACCAACGCTTTCGGTTACGGTATCTGGACGCACCACATCGTCTCGGTCGCCGAGTTCGGGCGGGAGCTGAGCGCGCAGCTGGGCGCGGACGCGGAGATCGTCGAACTCGCTGTGCTCCTGCACGACTACGCAGGCATTAAAGACGTACAGCTCGAGCCCGACCATCATCTGCACAGCGCCGACGAAGCGCGGCGGCTGCTGGGCGCGCTCGGCTACCCGCCGGGACGCACTGAACGCGTGGCGTCGTGTATTGCTACGCACCGTGCAAGCCAGGGCGCAGAGCCTGAGACGCTCGAGGCCCGCTGCGTAGCTTCCGCCGACGCGTTGGCGCACATCGTCCAGGTTCCGTCTTTGCTACACCTTGCCTACGTCACTAAAGGTTTGGGGATAGGCGAGGGCGCGGCGTGGGTAGCGGCCAAGTTGAGGCGCAGCTACAAGAAGCTCTGTCCGGAAGCGAAAGAGTTGATCGAGGGGCGGTACCGGGCAGCCTTGGAGACGCTCTCCGGCTGAGATAACAACTCTGCTGCTAGAATAAATTATGAAAAAATTTGTGTTCGCGCTGCTCGCGCTCGCCGGTGTCGCTTCGGCCCAACCCGTCGAAGGCACCGTCTTCTACGAAATCTTTTTGCGGTCGTTTCAGGATTCGGACGGCGACGGGATCGGCGACCTGACGGGCGCGACCGAACGACTGGATTATCTGCAAGACTTGGGCGTAGGCGGTATCTGGTTGATGCCGCTACACGCCTCCCCGAGCTATCACGGCTACGACGTGACGGACTACGAAAGCGTCAACCCCGATTACGGCACCCTCGAGGATTTCAAAGCGTTTCTGGCCGCTGCCCACGACCGCGATATGGACGTGATTTTGGATCTGGTCGTCAACCACACCTCGTCTCAGCATCCGTGGTTCAAACAGGCTAAGGCGGGCGACGCCGAATACCGGGACTTTTACAGTTTTAGAGGTGAAAACCCCGGCTGGCAAGGGTTGGGCGGCCCTGCGTGGCACCCGTCCGGTGACGCCTACTATCTGGGTCTGTTCTGGAGCGAGATGCCCGACCTGAACTTTCGCAACCCGGCAGTACTCCGCGAGATGCAAGATGTTGCGCGCTACTGGCTGGATATGGGCGTCGACGGCTTCCGGGTCGACGCGGTTCAGCACATTATAGAGAGCGACACGGGGCTGATCGCCAACACGCCTGAAAACATCGCCTGGGTGGGCGAGTTCGAGGCGTTTATCAAATCGGTCGACCCGGACGCTTATCTGGTTGGTGAGACCTGGACCGATACCGAGACCATCGTGCGTTATCACGCACGTGCCGACCTCGACCTGTCGTTTAATTACCCGCTCTTTACGGCCCTGACCGACGCGGTGCAGAGCCGCGACCCGGCGGCGCTCGCCCGCGTTTTGGAGGGAGACGAACAGCTCTACCCGGACACCGCACAACGGGCGACCTTTATCTCCAACCACGACCAGATTCGGCCCGGTACGGCGCTGGGCTTTTTGCGGCGCGACGAGGCGCGGCTGAAGCTGGCGGCGGGTTTGCTCTTGACGTTGCCGGGAGTGCCTTTTATCTACTATGGTGAAGAACTCGGACTGCCCAACGGCTCCGGCGACGCCGATGAGGAGAAACGAACGCCGATGCCGTGGGACGAGACGCAAAACGCCGGTTTTACCACCGGAACGCCCTGGTACGCCTTCAGCAGCGACGACGAGGCGCTGACGGTGGCAGCTCAGGAGGCGAATCCGGACTCTGTGCTGAACTGGTACAAATCGTTGATCGCTCTACGCAACGCGCGTCCGGCGCTGTCAGAGGGAACGCTGACGCTGGGGGAGCAAGCAGCCCCATCTGTCCTCGCTTTCGTCCGCGAGAGTGAGGGAGAACGGGTGCTGGTACTGGCGAACTTCGACGACGAAACCCAGGTCGACACCTCGGCGTACGCCGGGGCGACGGAGCTTTTGACGGGGGCGACGGTGGGCGAGACACTGACGCTCGGCGAGTTGGGGTTGGCGGTGCTCGAGCTAAATAGATAGTCGGTCTCGAGGCGGTCTCTGGGAGCGTGATTCGTCAGGGAAGGTGGGGCGCGGTGCTGAGAAGGACAGGGAAAGAAACGCTGCTTTTCGCCTCCGTCCTGCTCGTAGTGACGTCGCTGTTTATAGTCTTCTAAATAGTTTCAAACCCCCGTCTTCAAGACGGGAGACGCTTCAGCGTGTAGATTACGAAGGTGAAGCGTTATACGAAAGGAAGTCATACGCTATACCACCACCGCTATCACCTGGTGTGGATCACGAAATATCGCTACCGGGTACTGCGCGGTGAGTTGCAAAAGCGAGTACGGACGATCATTGCACAAGTAGCTGAAGAGGCGGGGGTCAAGATACTGAACGGGGTAGTATCGAGCGACCATATCCACCTGTTCGTATCGACTCCACCACATCTACCTGTAAGCGAGTTTGTCAAACGGGCGAAAGGGCGGAGTTCAAGGAAAGTACAGCAAGAGTTTCCAGAACTAAGGAAGCGGTATTGGGGGCAGCACTTCTGGGCAAGAGGTTACTTTAGTGCCACGAGTGGCAACGTCACCGCCGAAATGATAGATGAATACATCAACAACCACTACGATGCTCATAAGCAGAACGGTGAGGAGAACATCTCTTTAGAGTAGCTTCCGGCTTCCAGCCTCGCTCTGCAACCTACCGACTTCAAGTCGGTAGTGGTTAAGTTCGAAAAAAGTCGACGACAGAGCCGAGTTGGGTAACGTCGAACTCGGGTTTCCCGTCCATTTTGTGACTCAGGACTCGAGCCGCTTAGCCACCGGAGAGCCGGACAGCCCGCCGTTTCCCTATCGCTTGGGTTTTATAAGCCCGTGGGAATATCCAGCCCGGTCTCTACAGAACAATTTCTTGTTTTCCGTTGTTATGACCTACGCAGTTATAAAGCTGTTTGTTCCGCTTCAGTGCAGAAATACCGAAGGTATTTCACAGGTCTCAGCCTTAACCGGCTAATCGTGAGCGGCCTCGAGCCTCCCTTCAACTCCCTCGGCTCGACCACCGAACCACCGCACGAACACCGCCGCCACCGCGATCAGCATCACCGTGATGTACACCACGCCCATCACCACCCCGGCGAACTGCTGGTCTTGCAGCGGCGTCAAACCGAACACCCTCGGCGCGCCCGCGTACCACGGGTAGATCAGGCCGGAGGCGAAACTAAAGACGCTCGAGAACGGGTTGTGCGTCACCAAAAGCACCACCAGATAGATCAGCTGCACCTGGTAAGAGGGACTCGGCAGCGCGTTCGGCAGCGGGTTCATCACGGGCCAGAACATCAGCACCGCCGAGCCGAAAATAGCAAAATAAGTGAGGTAGTGAAGCAGGTCGGTCGAAAACATCAGCGTTTGGAGGAGTAGCGGAACGTGAATCAGCAAAAACGCCCCATTAAAATGCACCACGTTGACTACCGGGCGCGTTAGAAACCGCAGCACGGGTTTGACGACCGGATGCAGCGCCACCGGCGCGATCAACCAGCCCGGCAGCGAGAGCAAAAAAAGCGGCGCGACGACGAAAATCACCAGCATCATCGTGAGCATGTGCGCCGACAGTAAAAAGAACTCGCCCAGGCTGTGTAGCGGCGACACGAAGATAAGCGTCAGCAGCGCCATGCTGAAGTAAAACAGGAATGCTTTGGTAAGTGGATACGGCTGACCGGGAAAAAAACGCCCGCGTAACGGCCCGGTACCGAGGGTGTAAAAAAGCACCGTCACGAACGTCGCGGCGACGGGAAAGGGCTCGAAACGCCAGCTTGTGAGTACACCGGTATCCACATCTCAGTGTACGGCGCGCGGTGCGGGACGGGTGTCCCCGGGCGCAGGCGGCCCCGAAACCGTATACTCGAGCCCATGACTCGAGCAGCCCTCTCGTCCGCCACAGCTGCGCCCGGCGAGACTCCAAACCCCGCCCGCAAACGCATCTTTTCCGGCGTCCAGCCGACCGGCGACCTCCATTTAGGGACGTATCTGGGCGCGCTTAAACAGTGGGTCGCTACTCAGGACGAAGCCGACACCGTGTTTTGCGTCGTCGACCTGCACGCCCTGACTGTACCCGAAGCCGTCGACCCGGCGGTGCTCCGCGAAAAGTCGTACGAAGTTGCGGCGCTTTACCTCGCTTGTGGTCTCGACCCGGAGAAAAACCTCATCTTTATCCAGTCGCATGTACGCGAACACAGCGAACTCGCGTGGGTTCTAAACTGCGTCACACCGCTCGGCTGGCTTTACCGGATGACGCAGTTCAAATCGAAATCGGACGCGCGTGAAAGCGTCGGCTCGGGGCTGCTGACCTACCCCACGCTGATGGCCGCCGATATTCTCCTTTACGACACCACTTCGGTTCCGGTCGGCGACGACCAGCGTCAGCACGTCGAGTTTACCCGCGACGTGGCGGTGCGTTTTAACACTATGTTCGGCGAAACCTTTGTGCTGCCCACGGCGGCGATTCCTGAAGAGGGCGCGCGGGTGATGGGTCTGGACGATCCCGAAGTCAAGATGAGCAAATCCCTGGCGGTGACGCGGCCCGGTCACGCCATCAACTTGCTCGATGACGAAAAGACGGTCAAAAAGGCGGTGATGTCGGCGGTGACGGACTCGGGGCGCGACACGCGTTTTGCAAGCGCCTCGCCGGGGGTTAAAAACCTGTTGTCGCTCTACGCGGTGTTGACGGGTGAAAAGATGCCGGACGTCGAAACCACATTTGACGGGGAGGGCTACGGGACGCTGAAAAAGGCGCTCTTGGGTGAGGTTTTGGAGACGCTTCAACCGCTGCAAACGCGCTTTGCCGAGATTATGGGAGACCGGGCGGGGCTCGAGTCCGTGCTTTCCAGAAGCGCCGACCGCGCCCGCGAAACTGCCGCTGTCACGGTGCAGCGCGTCCGCGAAGCGACCGGCCTAGTTTGATGCAGCGCTGAGCGTTCTATTTTTGTTCCTGGACGGCGTCGGGCTGGGCGCGACCGACCCGGCTGTGAACCCGTTTGCAGCCGCGAAGACGCCGTTTCTGGCATCTTTGCTGGGCGGGCCGCTGACCACCGAACGTAAGCCGATAGCTCGTCCCGATCTGCACTTTCAGCCCCTGTCGGCGACGCTTTCGCACCCCGGTTTGCCGCAGTCCGCGACGGGTCAGACGACGCTGCTGACCGGCCTCAACGGGGCCGACATTATGCGCGGACACTACGGGCCGTGGCCGGGGCCGACGCTTAAACGCACGCTGGACAAAGGCACGATCTTTTCAGACGTTGCGGGGGCAGGTGGCCGGGTGGTGTTCGCCAACGCCTTTCCGCCCGGTTATTTTCGGGCGCTCGCCGCCAAAAAACAGCGGGTCAACGTCCCGGTCTACGCGGCGCAGGCCGCCGGGGTGCCGCTCCTGACGCAGACCGACTACGACGCCGGAAACGCGCTCAGCGCCGATCTGGACGGTGCGTATCTGGGCGTACCACAACCTTTGCACGAAGCCGGAGTGCGGTTGGCGCGGTTGGCGGCGGGGGCCGATCTGACCTTTTTCGATTTTTGGCTCTCGGACACTGCCGGACACCGCTGGGCGTTCCCCGAGTCGGTCACGCTGGTTGAAAAGCTCGAGGGGTTTCTCGAGGGCCTTATCCCGGCACTCGGCGACGTGACGCTGCTCGTGACCTCCGACCACGGCAACCTAGAGGACAAATCCACCCGGTCGCACACCCGTAACCCGGTGCCGCTGCTCGCCGTCGGCCCGCAAGCGGCGGCGTTCGCTGAAGCCGAAAGTTTGCTCGACGTAGCACCGGCGTTGCGGCGAGTTTTGGCGCGTTGAGGGTGGGATTTGGGGTGAAGTTCTTTACGTTCGGTGGCACCTTACCCTCTGCTGTGAGGGGGATAAAAAATACAAGAGGGAGAATTAAGGATTTGGACTATCAGGGCTCGAGTCTCCGAATAAGCCCGCCGCGCTGCCCTTTGCGTTAGCATAGTCGTGTGTCTGAACCTACCAACGCCCGCCTTACCGCGCTCGTCTCCGGAGCCGTGCAGGGGGTTAATTTCCGTAACTTTGTTCGCCGTCTGGCCCGCGATTCCGGGCTCAGCGGTTACGCCGAAAACCTGAGCGACGGGCGCGTCGAGGTCGTCGCGGAGGGGCCGAAAGATGAGTTGGAGGCGCTTTTACACCAGCTCTACCGCGGCCCGTCGTTTGCCGAGGTCGCCGGGGTCGATGTGACCTGGGGGGAGGTGAGCGGACTTGAAGGCTTTCACACCTACTAAGCTTGACCTGCCAGAAGCGTTGAGCGAGGCCGAGGCCGCCGCCGTACCGGGCGTACTCGGACGCATCACTGCCGAGCGGGTGGCGGCGTACCGGGACGCTGAAATTAGAGGGGGGACCGAATCGGCCCCCGAACGTCCGAGTTTCGCTGCTGCGCTGCGCGCGCCCGGTCTTCAGATCATCGCCGAGGTCAAACGCAAGTCGCCTTCACTGGGCGCTATCGCCGATCTGGACCCGCTCGCCGCCGCCCGCGCCTACGAAAGCGGCGGCGCGGCGGCGCTCAGCATCTTGACCGAACCGAACCATTTTGGGGGCGACCTGTCGCATCTGGAAAGGGTGGCTGCCGGGGTTTCGTTGCCTGTGTTGCGAAAAGACTTTACGGTTCACCCCGCGCAGCTCCTCGAGGCCAAACGAGCTGGGGCGAGCGCGGTGCTCCTGATCGTCGCGGCGCTCGGCGAACATACGGCGGCGTATCTGGCGCTGGCGCAGAAGCTGGGTCTGGACGCTCTGGTCGAGGTTCACAGCGAGAGCGAACTGCGTATGGCGCTGGAGAGCGGCGCTGACATCATCGGCGTCAACAACCGCGACCTGACCACGCTTCAGATCGACCTCGGTACCGCGCCCCGGTTGCTGACGAGAGCTCGAGACGCTGGTTTCAAGGGTTTGCTGGTCGCCGAATCGGGCTACCGCAGCGCGGACGAACTGGGGCCGGTGCTGGGTCTCGCCGACGCGGTGCTGGTCGGCAGCAGCGTCGCGGGCAGCCATGACCTGAGCGCGGCGGTGCGGGCGCTGCGTCACGGTCTGGACGTTTTGGAAACCCGTGCTTGAGGGTAAAAACGTTCTGATCACGGGCTCGAGCAGCGGGATCGGACGAGCACTGGCCCTGGCTCTGGCGCAAGAGGGCGCGCGCCTGCACCTGCTGGGACGTGACGAAGCGGCGTTGACCGAGTTGGCAGGGCTGGCGGAGGCCCACGGTGCGGAGGCGCACACGTACGTGCTCGAGCTGACCGACGACGAGGCCGTAAGGAGGTTCGCCAAGCACTTCGACGCGCCGCTCGACGTGCTCGTTCACAGCGCCGGAACCGTTACGCTCGGCAGTGTTCGGGACGCCGACCTAACCGACCTCGACGCGCAGTACCGCCTCAACGTGCGCGCGCCGTATCTGCTGACGCAGTTGTTTTTGGAACGGCTCGAGGCTACAGAAGGCCAGATCGTCTTTCTGAACTCAGGCGCGGGCCTCAAGGCGCGCGCGAACTGGAGCGCCTACGCCGCCAGCAAACACGCCCTCAAAGCCGTCGCCGACGCCCTCCGAAGCGAACTCACAGGAACCGGAGTGCGCGTCGTCAGCGTCTACTCGGGACGCACCGCGAGCCCCATGCAAGCGGAGGTTCACAAACAAGAGGGCAAACCCTACGACCCGGCGCGTTTCGTCCAACCCGAAGATGTCGCGGCGCTGATTCTCGCTACGCTGAAGTTGCCGCCGACCGCTGAAGTTACCGACGTGTCGGTGCGACCTCCGGGTTAAGGGTGAGTTGACGTTGCGTCTGGGACGAGCTGTTGTGGGACAGTGTGGGAGAATGCAGAATTTAGAACACAGAATTTGGGGGTCTGAGCAGGTGTCGGTTTCATCTGGTGGGAGAAAAGGATGAGTACAAGTGTGGACGCCGTGCGTATTCGCAACGCCACCCCGCAAGACGCTGATGGACTCACCGATCTGCTCTTACAGTTGGGCTTTCCGGATTTTGCCGAACTGACGCGTGACGAGGTTGGGCGTCGACTGCAAGAAAAGCTGGAGTTGGCCGGAGCGCCGAGTCATACGCTGTTAGTTGCCGAGTCCAGAGCGACCTTCGTCGGATACGCCGCCGTTCACTGGTTGCCGTGCCTTTTTCTTTCGGGGCTCGACGGCTACTTGTCGGAGCTGTTCGTTACACCGGCGGCTCGAGGCCATTCGGTCGGAACACGTCTGTTGGGGGCTGTTTACGGCGAGGCCGAAAAACGGGGTTGCACCCGCCTGACGCTGATCAACCGCCGTGACCGAGAATCGTACGAACGCGGGTTTTACGCCAAACAGGGTTGGGTCGAGCAGCCCGAAGCGGCGCGCTTCAGCTACGTCTTGAAACACAAGGGTTGAAGCAGCGGCTCTGAAAACCGGTACAAATTAAAATCGGCGCAAACTATAGTCACGCGGCGGCGGCGCTATACTGCCACGTTATGAATCCCCTTATCCACACCCATACTTTCGGCAACGGCCTCACGCTGGTCGTTCAGGAGATGCCGTGGCTACCTACGGCGTCGTTCGACTTGCTGCTGCCCTTCGGCGCGACCACCGACCCGGTGGGAGCGTTCGGCAGCGCGGCGGTGCTCGTAGAGTGGCTCGACCGGGGGGCGGGCGAGCTGGACTCGAGGGCTCTGTCCGACGCTCTCGACGCCCTCGGGGTGCGGCGTGGTGGCGGCGCGGGGGGCGAAAGTACGATGCTGTCGGGTTCACTCCTCGCCGACGCTCTACCGGAGGCGCTCGAGCTTTACGCCGACATCGTGCGCCGTCCGCGCCTAGACGACGCCGAGTTCGGCCCCGCCCGCACCGTGGCGCTGCAAGAACTCGCGTCGCTCGACGACAGCCCTACCCAGCGCCTGTTTATCGCGCTCGCCAAAGGCTACTTCGCCTCGGCGCACGGGCGCAGCAGCTACGGCGAAGCTGACGACTTGGAAGCTCTTACCGCCGAGTCGGTGCGGCGCGCCGCGGCGCGCCGGTTGGCCCCGAACGGTGCCATCTTGAGCGTCGCCGGTGGCGTACGCTGGAACGAGGTCAAAAGCCTCGTCGAACGGCTTTTCGGCGATTGGCAGGGAGAGGGTGTACCGCGCCCCGACGTGTCGGTGGCGGCGGTTCACACGGAGCACGTGGCGGCAAAAACAGCGCAGACCCAGATCGGTGTGGCGTACGAGGCAGTGCCGCCCGGTCATCCGGACTGGTACAAAAACGCGCTCGCCACCGCGGTGCTCAGCAAGGGCATGGGCTCGAGGCTGTTCAGCGAGGTGCGCGAAAAACGCGGCCTGGTCTACAGCGTGATGGCGGTAGGGCGGGCGGTACGCGGGTACGGCTATACGCTCGCCTACGCCGGGACGACCCCCGAACGCGCCGACGAAACCCTGAACGTGCTGCTCGGCGAACTCGTCCGGCTCCGCGACGGGGTAAGTGACGACGAACTGGGGCGCGCCCGGACGGGCCTGCTCTCGGGACTGGTGATGGAGGGCGAATCGAGCGGTGGCGTCGCAGGCAACTTGGCGCGCAATACCTTTTTGTTCGGCGCGCCACGGCCTTTGGAGACCGTCAAGGCTGAACTTTCAGCGGTCACGCTCGAGAGCCTGAACAGCTATCTGGCGGCCCGCCCCGAACCCCGTTTCAGCGTCCTGACCCTGGGGCCGAACGCCCTCACCCAAACCCCCGTTTCCCCCGCAGCCGAGGTGTCCGCGTGACCTTTCACGAAACCGTCCTTCAGAACGGCCTCACCGTTATCGGCGAACACAACCCCGAGGCGCAGAGTTTCGCCGCCGGTTACTTTGTCAAAACCGGCGCTCGAGACGAGACGCACGAGGTCTCCGGCGTGTCGCATTTTTTAGAGCACATGATGTTTAAGGGAACCGACACACGGAGCGCCGAAGCTATCAACCTGGAGTTCGACGCTATCGGCGCGAACTACAACGCCTACACCTCGGACGAAAGAACCGTCTACTACGGCGCGGTGCTCCCCGAACGGGGCGCGGCTCTCGTTGATCTGCTCTCAGACATGATGCGCCCGGCGCTCCGCGAAGACGACTTTACGTTGGAGAAAAACGTCATCTTAGAAGAGATCGCCATGTACGAAGACCGGCCTTCGTTTAAGGTGTTCGAGGAGGGCAACGCGCGGTTTTACGGAGGCCATCCGCTCGGGCAGTCGATTTTGGGCTCGCCCGAGTCGATTCGGGCGTTGACGCAGTCGCAGATGCTCAGCTATTTTCGCGCCCGTTACGCGTCGGATAATCTGTTTCTGGTGGTCGCCGGTCACTACGACTGGGACGCGGTGGTAGCGCAGCTCGAGGCTCTGACCCGCGACTGGCAGCCGAGCGGGGCGTCACGCCTTTATCCTGAGCTGAGCGGCGCAGTCGGCGACGACCGGGTATCGCTGCCGACGCTCGCCCGCAGCCATACGGCGTTGTACGCGCCCGGCGTAGGCGCAGACGACCCGCTCCGCTCCGCCGCCGGGGTGCTGGCAACTTGTCTGGGCGGCGGCAGCGGTCGCCTCTACTGGGCGCTTTTAGACAACGGTCTGGCGGACAGCGCCTCGCTGTCTCACGACGCCGCCGACGGGGCGGGCGTGTTCGTCGGCTACTTGTCGACGAGCCCGGCGGAACAGGCGGCGGCGCTCGCTAGCTACCGCGAGGTGCTGACGCGCGCGCAAGACGAGGGCGTTACCGACGAGGAGTGGCGGCGGGCGCAGCGCAAGCTGGCGACCGGCCTGACCTTGCGCGGCGAAACCCCATTCGGACGGCTTATGTCGCTCGGCGTGCGGTATCAGCAAGAGGCGCGTTACGTGTCGGTGCAGGAGACTTTGGCGCAGATCGAGTCGGCGAGCCCCGCGGACGCGGCTGAACTCTTGTCAAGGCGGCCCTTCGACGCGATGTTCAGTTTGACGTTGGAGCCTGAAGAGGTAGAGGAGACTCGAGCAGACGCCGAATCTGACGAAACCGACGAGGTTTCATAGGCGTTTATCGCTTGGAAAACGCGCTCGAGTTCGTGCTGAAAGACAAGCATACTGACGCCTTTCAAGCTTTCCACTCTACGCAGAGCAAGGCTCAGAGCAACAGACTGAGTTTGAGAGCGTCGGCAACCGAAGTTGAGTCAGGCGGGAGCGCAACTCTGACTCTTGATTGTCGGGCTAGTCAAACCGCAGTGCCTGTGAGATGTATTGCTACTTCTCGCTTCTCGCAACCACACCACAGCACGCCAATATCCCGGCACTCACCCCCACGTCGTAAACTGGGGCTTATGAAACGTTCCCTCGTATTTCTGCTGTTTCTGACGTTGAGCCACGCGTGGGGGTCGCCGGTCGGCACTTCACAAGCTGCTCAACAAGACGTCGCGGGTCAAGACGTGACCGGGCAAGACGCGACTGGACAAGACTTCGCGGCGCTGAGCGTCCGGCCCGACGGCCCCGAAGAACTCGACCTCGCTACGGGTATCACCACGCTCCCTGAAGGCGGCGAGATTCTCTACCGCGCGCAGGGTGTACGGCTCGTGGGCGGCTATATCCGCTTTTTAGAGGGCGACTTTATCGAGGTGCAAGAGGCGACGGTGACGGGCGAATTCGGGGTGCTCGAGGCCCCCGAGCTGCGTTTCGAGGTCGTGCCGCAGCGTCTTTTGGCCCGCAGCGCGACCTTTGTCAGCGAGGCGGTCGAGCTGAGCGCCGACACCGCCGAACTCGAGCTGACGCAAAATATCGCCGTGCTGAGCGGCAACGTGACGAGTACCGACCCCGAACTTACGGGCGCGCGGGCGCTCGTCGATCTTACGGGTCAGCAGGCGCTGCTCATCGGCCCCTACGCCTTTAGCGACGGCCCAGTGGCGCTACGTGGTGACGAAGGCAAGCTGCTGGCGCTCCGCTGGGACGCCTCGGGCGCGCTCAGCGCCGAGACGCAGATTCCGCCGGTGTTAAAGATGCGGTTCGCCGACCTGTTGCCGTAGCGTAGACTGGGGCGGATTATGCCCAACTCTGCTCCCGAACTCACCCAAGCTGGTGCCGTGGCCAGTCCTGAACGCTGTGCTGGACCCCATGCTGAATTCTGTACGAGTGCGGCGCGTCACCCCTTACGTCTGGCGCAATTCGTCGTCTTCGTGGCGTGGCTGGGTCTCGGCACGGCTTTCGCCACCTGCGTTCCGGCGGATTACGGGCAGGAACTCGAGCTCAAAGGTTTCGGAACCGTTTACGTCGGCGACCTCGAGTACGACCGCGCCCGCGACGAGGCGAGACTTTTCGGCGGCGTCTGTTTTACCACTGCGGTTTCAGGTACCCCGGCACCCGTCAACCCGGAGACCAGCCCGGCCGCGACCGATTCGGCAACCGAGCCACCCTTAACCCTGACGGCTCCGACCATGCGCGTCGAGAAGCTCGAGACCGACCCGACCTTCGTGGCGGAGTCGGTGGTGGTGCGTTCGGGGGCGCTGACGCTTTTTGCCCGGCAGCTCTCCGGCGACGCTGAAGGCTTGAGGATGCAGCGCCTGTCGATTATGAGCCCGCAATTTTCAGGGCGCGCGGCCCGCGCGAGCTATACGCTGGCGGGTGGCGACACCGTCCTAAGCGGGGTCAACTTGCGGCTCGGCGACTTTCGGGTTCGGAGTGTGGCGGCGGCCCTCGACGCCGATACGCTCATACTGAGAGACGCCCGCGCGACGACCTGCGCCTGCGAAAACGGCGGACTCTACGTACTGAGCGCGCCGAGCGTCCATATCGACCTGACGACCGGGGTGGTGGGTATCGACGACGGCAGGCTCGAGACGCTCGGGTTGCGGTTCGCCCTCGATCCCGACTTGCGGCTGCGGAGCCGGGCTCCGGCAGGCCCGGCCCGGCCCGGCCGCACCACCATCTTGCGGAGTCCCGCCGCCCCCGAACCGGTCGGTACCCCTATCGACCAGGGGACGAAGCTGGCGCTGCCGATCCAGCTTTTTCCGGGGGCGTCGGTAGAGCTGGGTGCAGCCGGTTTTAGCAAGAAAAATCCGGTCGGTCTGGTGTCAATTCTCAATCTGGGGTTCAAGCTCGGTTCCGGGGACCTGCGCGCGGCGCTCGGACGGGTCGGGCCGGGCTTTCGCGCCGACGCCCTCCTGCGGATTCCGGTCGCTCCCGGTGTGGGCTTCGATATCAGCACCACCAACCGCGACTGGAAAGACGCGGCTTTTTTGCATGAAGGCGCGCTCGGCGTCTATGCGGGCCGCCGCCTGAGTGGGGTGGCGGGCGTAGCGGATTCGCTGGTGCTCGGCGGACAGCTTTTCGCCGCCCTGTCACAGCAGACGGTGGCAGGTAACGTGGTTAGGTCGCCCCGGCTGGGCGGACGCGCCAGCGCGCGCTACACGAGCACGCCGACTCCCGCCGGAACATTCGGCTTGCAAACCGAAACCGCGCTGAGCTACTACACGAGCCTTCCCGAAAGCCCTTCGCAGTTCGGGATACGCGTCACCCCGTCGTGGCGCAACGCGTTCGGCCCGCTGCGAGCGACGCTGAATCTTGACCATCAAGAGGTGTTCGGGTCGTCACCGTTTACCACCGATGTGGACCGTCTGGTGCCTAGCAGCGTCGTCGGCGGGTCGCTTACGCTGAACACGCTGGGCGTCGTTGTAAGCGCCCGGGGCCGTTACGCTTTTGAGCTGCAAAACGCCCGCAACTCGGTACGACTCGCGCGCCTCGAGCTGGTTCGTCCGGTGGCGCTGGGGAGCGTGACCTTTCGCAACCGCCTGACCGCCGAAGCTGCGGGTCTGCTCGGGCCGACCGACGCTAAAGTCGACGCATTTTTAGGTGCAGAGACCCGCGTCGACCTGCGCGCTTCGGAGCTCGAGCTGGGTTTCAAGGCGCGTTACAATCTGCTACCGGCCCAACGCGGTCTCGAGCTGCTCGAGGCGTACGCGAGTTATCCCTTTACCGTGTCCGTGGTGACGTTCCGGCCTTTTCTGGCGCTGAACGCCGCGCCACTCTTTACCGACGCGCCGCTACCGGGCGTTACCGGCTACGGGCTCGTGGTCGCCGTCAAAAGCTGTTGCGGAACCTTTAGCGCGTCGTACCGGCTGCACGACAAAAGCGTCCGCACCGCTTTCGATATAAAACTCTCGCCCGACCCCTCTTATTCTTCCAGATAGCGCGGGGCTATACTCGTCTGATGCCCCCCGAAGCCGCCCCCTCTAAAACGCCAAACAGCGCGCGCACCACGCCGAGTCTCGGCGGCCCGTGCTAAAACGTCTCGACCGTTATCTGCTCGCCGAAAGCCTGCCACCCTTTCTGTTCGGACTGCTCCTCTACAGCGGCTTGGCGGTCATGAGCACTAACTTGCCACGGTTTCAGTGGATCGTCGGAACCCCTTTCGGGCAGCTTCTCTACTGGCTGCTGCTCCAGTTTCCGGCGGCGCTCGTGCAGACGCTGCCTATCGCGCTTCTCCTGGCGGTGCTGCTGTCGTTCGGTAGCCTGGCGGCGTCGAACGAACTGTTTGCGGTCCAGGCGGGCGGGGTGGCGCTCCGGCGTCTCGGCGCGCTGATGCTGACGCTCGGACTGCTCGCCGCCGGGTTTGCGCTCGCTATGAACCAGTGGGTGCTGCCCCTCACCAACGTCAAAGTCGGGTCGCTGTGGTGGGAACTGACCGGCAGCGGCAGCGGTCTATACCGGCTCGTACGGCAAAACCTGCCGCTTGGCGACTACACGCTTTCGTTCGACGCGGTGGCCGAAGACGACGAGCTGTTCGGGGTACGGCTCGAGGCGTGGAGCGGCCGCGAACTGAGCGTCGTGCTCGCCGACCGCGCCCGTTTTACCGATACGGGGCTCGCGCTCTACGGCTATCAGACGACCCGGCTGAACCTGGGCGTCCTCGGCGACCCCGCCGCAACCTCCGGGGACGCGGCGGCGCTTATGGAGAACCTGGTTCAGCTGAACAACCGCGCCACGAGTCCGGACGCGCCTCTTACCCTCAAGTTCTCCGAAGACCCCGAGGCGCTGATTACCCGCTATTCCGGGGGCGGGTTTGAAGATACCCGCTCGATCACCGAGGTTCGCCGCGACGCTGGCGACGTGCGCCTAGACCGGACCGAGCGCCGCACCGCCGCCGTGCTTTTTCACCGCAAGCTCGCCGAACCGCTCGCCAACCTGACGCTGCTGGCGCTCGCGCTGCCGCTCGCCGTGATGCACGCGCGGAGCCGGAGCGTCGCTTTCGGCCTGTCGCTATCGGTAACGCTCGCGTGGTATCTGCTCTTGACGGTCGGGCAACTTTTGGCGCAGGCCGGGGTAGTGCCGGTGTGGTTGGGGCTCTGGTTCGGCAACGCGCTGCTCCTGGCGGTGGGGGTTTATCTGCTCTACGCCCGGACGAACTTGAGATGAAAAAATGATGAGTACCTAGCACCCAGTGCTCGGAACTCAGAACTCGGTACTCGCTGCTTCAGAGATACACGGTTTTGTCGAGGCTCGAGTTGTACAGGGCGATAATCTGGCGTTTTGAGGTGGCGTTGATGCGCGACACTACGCGCAGAGCCTCGTCGAGACCCTTGCAACTGGTCGTCACGTCGAGGTAAACGTCGCCTGTAGCCGGACGCACCCAGGTACCGAGCCAGCAGTTATGCTCTTGCAAAAATACGGTATTGGTGACGATGAAAGCCTCGAGCGCTGCCGTTACATCGGCGTCCGGGCGCAAAATAACGGTGCGGTCGGGATGTCTGGGAAATCCCCAGGCGTCGGCCCGACGCAAAAATTCTTCCGTTACGGGATTCGACACGGCCCAGCCTTGCTCGAGCGTCACTTTCCTCACCCGTTCCAGATAACGACGCCCAGACATCACAGAACATTCTACCCCGCACCAATTGTTCACAACGCTCAGAACCCGGTACTCAGAACCCGGTACTCAAGACTCGGAACTTGCTGCCTTGCTTCACACGCCATTTCCCAGCCCCCAACTGTGCTAAATTAGGGAGCCTGATGGAAACGCTTTCCCCCACGCTGCCCCAAAACTTGCGCGCCAAAACCGACTACTTAGGTAGTGCCGGACAAGATGTACTGGCTGCGGCGTACAGCTTTGCCGAGGCCGCGCACCGGGGCGTCATGCGGCGTTCGGGCGAGCCTTTTATTACTCACCCGGTCGCCGTCACCGAGCTTTTAGCCGAGATGCAGCTCGACGCCGACGCGCTCGCCGCGGGGCTTTTGCACGATACCGTCGAAGACACCGAGGTCACCTTAAGCGAGATCGAAGCACGGTTCGGTAAGGCCGTACGAAACATCGTCGAGGGTGAAACGAAGATCAGCAAATTAAAAATCGCCAAGCTCGACGCGGTCTACGAAGACGAGCAGGCCGAAAACTTGCGGCAGATGCTCCTGGCGATGGTCAGCGACGTGCGTATCATCATCGTCAAGCTCGCCGACCGTTTGCACAATATGCGGACGCTCAACTTTATGCCGCCCGAAAAACAGCAGCGTATCGCCCGCGAAACCCTGGAGATTTTCGCGCCGCTCGCTCACCGTTTGGGTATCAATCACATCAAAAGTGAGTTGGAAGAACTCGGGTTTTACTACCTCGAGCCCGAACGCTACCGCACCTTGGAGCGTCAGGTGCGGATGCGACGCACCGAGCGCGAGGCGTATGTGGCGCGTTCGATCACGCTCTTAGAGGAGCGCCTGGCGCTCGAGGGGCTGCGTTTCGATGTGGCGGGGCGCAGCAAGGGACTCTACAGCGTTCACCGCAAAATCCTGCGCGACGCCAAAACCCTCGACCAAATCTTCGACCTGATGGCGATTCGGGTAGTGCTCGAGCCCCCCGGTCCCAATCCCCGGAACCTCTACACTGAAACCCTGAACACCCCAACCCTGAACACCTTAGCCCCGGGCACCCCAACCGCCGACACTGAAGTGTCGGATACCGGAGACCTGAGCGCCGAAGATCAGGAAAAAGCGGTCTGTTACCGGGCGCTCGGCATCATCCACTCGATCTGGACGCCGATTCCAGGCCGTTTTAAGGATTACGTGGCGGTTCCCAAACCCAACGGTTATCAGTCGCTGCACACTACCGTCATCGGTCTTCAGGGACAACCTATCGAGGTGCAGATTCGCACCCAGCGGATGCACGAGGTCGCCGAGTTCGGCGTAGCCGCGCACTGGGCCTACAAACAGGGTATCGGCGAGGCTCCCTCTACCACGCTGCAAAAACGCCTCACCTGGATGAAGCAGCTTATCGATGTAGACGAGGGTACCGACAGCGCGGGCGCGTTTGTCGACACAGTTAAAAACGACCTTTTGTCCGAACGGGTGCTGGTTTTTACCCCGGCGGGCGACGTGGTCAACCTGCCGCTCGGCAGCACCCCTATCGACTTCGCCTATCACGTCCATACCCAGGTCGGACACCGCTGCTCCGGAGCGCGCGTAAACGGTGAGATCGTACCGCTCGCCTACACCCTTCAGACCGGCGACCGCGTCGAAATCCTGACGAACCGGGGCGCGCAGCAGGGGCCGTCACCCGACTGGTTGGCGCTGGTCGTGACGCGGGGCGCAAAACAGAAGATTCGGCAGTACTTTCGCCAACGTGAACGCGACGGGGTATTAGAAGGTGCGAAAAGGACGCTCGAGCGCGCCCTTCGCCGCAAACACCTCTCGGTCGCGCACTACACCGGCAAAAAGCTCGAGGTCGCCGCCCGCAAACTGATCCACGCCGATTCGGTCGATGAGCTGTACCTGGCGCTCCACGCCAAACGCGTGACGACCAAGCAGATCATGCTCGAGCTGCTGCCCGAAGCGCCCAAACCCTCTCCCAAAACCCTGCCCACGCCCAGACGCGGAACCGGCGGCATCTATTTGGACGGTCTCGACGCCCCCGCCAAACTCGCGCAGTGCTGTTCGCCGGTACGCGGCGACGAAGTGGTCGGTTACGTCACGCGCGGGCGCGGCGTTACGGTTCACCGCCACAATTGCCCGAACGTCAAACATCTGTTGCGGCGTGAGGGCGAACGGCTCGTCAACGTCACCTGGGACGCGCCGACCGGCGAGGTCTACCCGGTCGATTTCGAGGTCGTCGGCGTCGACCGTCCCGGCCTGCTGATGAACGTGCTCGACGTGATCGCTGGCATGAACAAGTCGGCGTCGCGCGTCGCAGCCGACGTGCAGGACAGCACCAGCGCCCGAATTCACTTCCGTATCGACGTCAAAGACCAGACCGAAGTCGACCGTATCAAAGACGCGGTACTCCGCGTCGCCGACGTGACGCGCATCTACCGCTCGAGACCCGGTCTGAAGGCTTAAAGCTTATAGCTCGAGTCGTCTTTGTGGGTAGTACGATGTTCGGCTGGCGTTTGTAAGTCGCTCTACGCGCTGCTTTTGTGGAGACGATCTAGAGTTTAGAACCCGGTTTGTTCCTGACAGGCCGTAAGTGTGCTCGCACACTTACGGCCGCACCCCACATTCTCAGTCCGTAATCCAACCGAGGCTTATCAAGGTGTCGGGTAGACACTGTTTTGTTGTCCGATACGGATTCCGCTTAATTCTCTATCACCGATTAGTGCGTTCGGTGATCGTCCATACCGCTCGAGTCCGTATCTTTTTCCTACCCGCCTACTCGCTACGCTTGGATTGATTGAGAATCAATCGGAATTTGTCTGAACGTACTGTGGTGTAAACCGGGCGCTACCTGATGAAGCTTACCGGGCAGGGGCTGCTTGACGCAAAAAAGCGAGACGCCCACTCGGCGGGCGTCTCGCTTTTTTGCAAACTGTCTTGTCTAGTGCTCTACAAAATCCCTGAGTCCACGGTTGCGGCTCTCGAAGTACTTGAGTTTGCGTAGCGCCTTGTTTTCGATCTGGCGAATACGTTCTCTCGTTACGCCGAGCTGCTGTCCGACCTCCTCGAGGGTGTGCTCGCGGTCGTCGATAAGCCCGTGGCGCATCTTGAGCACCAGCGCCTCGCGTTCGTTGAGGCGGTCGAGCGCCTCGCCGAGACGTTCGTTCATGGCGTTGCGGCTGACTAAGTCGATAGGCGACGCCACGCTCTCGTCGGGGATAAAGTCGCCGTAAAACGAGTCGTCTTCTTCACCGATAGGGGTCTCGAGCGACATCGGTTCGCGGGTGAGTGAGAAAACTTCCTCTACCCGGTCGGCGTTCCAACCCGGCCCCATCGCGTGCGCCAACTCTGCAAAAGTGGGCTCGCGGCTGAGGTCTTGGTGGAGTTCGCGGCGCAGGCGGCTGAGTTTGTTGAGCGTCTCGCCCATGTGTACCGGAATCCGGATAGTACGGCCCTGGTCGGCGATAGCCCGGTTCACAGCCTGCCGAATCCACCAAGTCGCGTAGGTGCTGAACTTGAAACCCTTGCGGTAGTCGAACTTCTCAACCGCCCGGATAAGCCCCTGGTTTCCCTCTTGCACGGTGTCCATAAAGCTCAGGCCGCGGTTGCGGTACTTTTTGGCGACCGACACGACCAGCCGCAAGTTGGCTTCGGTAAGCTGGCCTTTGGCGAGTTCGCCGTCTTCGACGACGCGAACCAGACCGCGTTTGGTACGTTCGGGGAGCGTTTCGCCCTCCTCCACGAGCCGCGCGCTCGCCTCTTTGCCCTCTTCGTAGCGCCGCGCGAGCGAGATTTCTTCCTCGAGCGTGAGCAGCTTGACCCGCCCGATCTCGCGCAGGTACTGACGTACCGGGTCGGCGGTCGAGACGCCGGTATCGGTCAGCTCTTCCATCCGCGCCTCGAGCGCCTCCTGGTCTTCGGGTTCGTCTTCGTCGAGCTCGGTTTCTTCTTCAGCGAGCTCGAGGTCGTCTTCAGCCGCCGCGTCCGGGTCAGCCGCCGAATCCACCGTGTCTACTATCGCAGTTGCCGTTTCGACGGTTTCGGTTTTTTCTGTCGTGACCGCTTTTCCTGCGCTGTCAGGCTGCTCGGTTTCAGGCTGGGCCGTAACGGTCTCACCTGACGCCTTCTTGGGCGCGGCGCGGCGTGTCCGGACACGTTTTGCCGGTTGTTTTCCCTCTTGCTTTGCGGGTTGCTTGGTGGGTGGGTGTTCTGACATCGTTTCCCCTCATATCACCGGGCAGGACTGTCACGGTGCTGGCTAGGTTGTGCGGGTAGTAAGCGCCCGTCGCGGTAGGCCCTCCGAGGGCGACGACTGTGCCTGGCGAAGTCACGCCGAACGGGGCGCGTGCTCCCTACTATCTTGTCATCCAAACGGGTTTTTGGCTGTGAGCTTAGCTTCATACGCCGGGGTAAGAAGCCGTCGAGGTGGCGAGGAGCCCTTGATAACGACCGAGAAGGTCGATTTAGCGACGTTACCGTAGGTGCGGCGTCGCTCCTACTTGCTACAATTATTATAGTGTTTACGCTTGCTACTGTCAATGTTGTCGTCGACGGTTTTAATGCCGTAAAAAGAGTCCAGCACGCCTTTTGGGATAGTTCGTTAGGTTTTGCGTCACTGCACTGTGTGGGCTGCTCGAGCGACCATATAAGCAGGCCGTACTCGCCCGAGTCTCGCCGATACGTGTTCGCCGTCAGCCTTACCGTATACGCGACGCCGGTGAAAAGCTTACGGGTTTCTCCACCGCTCACGTCGGAACGAGACGGGGCAGGTCGCTCCGTAACTGAAGGGCGCGTAACTGAAGGGTGCTACGCCCCGCCGACTGCGCGCCTCAGCTTACTTTTCGGCGTGCGTGGCTGTGACACGCTTTTGCTACGAGGAGGCGCGATGTCAGATCAAACAGATAAGGTGCAAACAGATGCGGCGCAAACGGACACGACGGTTGTCAAGGTGAGTTCGGCAGCGTCCCCGCAGGGGGACATGGGGCAGGTCTATCTCGCGTCGGGTAAGGGCGTTTCGATGCGGCTCTGGCAGAACGAGTCGCCCGGTGAGCCGAAACCCGAAGCGCGCCGCGAATACGAAACGGTCGGTTATGTACTCAGTGGACGGGCCGAACTCCATGTAGAGGGTCAGATGGTGCTGCTCGAGCCCGGTGATTCGTGGCTGGTTCCCAAAGATGCGAGCCACACCTACAAGATTTTGGAAACCTTTACCGCAGTCGAGGCGACGCACCCGCCCGCCCGGGTCAAGGGCCGCGACGAGGCGTAGGTAGCGTCGGCGCGACCCGGAGAGCTCGCCGCAAAAGCGGATTCGGCTTCCGACTTTTCTTAATTTCGTTGTAAGACGAGCACCCTAGAAGTGCCGAGTTGTGAGTTCCGAGTGCTGAGCGTCCGGCGTGGCTCGAAACTCGGAACTTTTTCCTCGGTACCGGTTTGGTTCACCACCGCTCACGAAAGACTGTTCGCGGGTACCACAAGCGGCCTCACCTTTGAGCTGCCCTTCGCCACAACAGCCAGCCGCAGTACAAAAGCAGTAGTCCCGAAAAGACCCAACCGGCGTCGTAGAGCAGGATATTTTCAGCACCCTCACGTACGGGGTGGAGCCGCAGAAGCTTGTGATTGACCACGCCGTCGAAAAGTTGAAAACCGCCTGCGCCGAGAAAGAGCCCCGACCAGAATGGGCGGCTGCTCGTCAGTGTGCTGAAGTGACGCCGCTGCCGCCACAACAGAAACGCTGCCAGGCCCAGCAGCGACGTGGTAAAAAGGTGAAAAAACCCGTCCGAAGCGACTCGCCAGTAGTCGGCGCTGTGAACGTAAAAATTGTGCCACTGAAGCAGCTGATGAAATAAAATCTCGTCGGCAGCGCCCATCAGACCGACGCCCAGAACGCTCCCGGTCAGGCGGGCGGCTCGGATAGCGGCGGTGTTGTCTGGCGTACGTCGTCTGTCCACGCTTTGGCCCCCTGGTTCACTTTAAGGGTTCGGGCGTGTGCGAATAGCATGCCGGGTAGACCACCTAACTGTCCACATCGACCTGTCCAGATCGAACTGTCCGTAACGCTAGCGAAAAACGACCCTCGAGGGTGTGCCGACGGGCAAAAGCAGCGGCCTGTTTGACTACGGGCAGAGGCTGGCTCGACCTGCCGCGCTGTTTACACAGAAAACGTAAGTAACCGTAAGCGGACGCCAAGACCCCCTTTCGTTTCCCGCCTAAACTCGCCTGAATACCAGGAGGAAGTCATGACCGAGTTCGAGCACAGCACGCCCATCAGCGCGTCACCCGAAGACGTTTTCGAGTTTATGTCGAAGGTCGAAAACTTGCCCAAATACCTGCCGACGACCCACAGCGCCCAGCCGCAGGAGGGCGAGCGGGTACGGGTACAGGGCGAAGCGCAGGGACACGAATACGATTCGGACGGATTTTTTCGCACAGACGCCGAAAATCACCGGATCGAGTGGGGCGCGGACGAAGGCTACTATTCGGGATGGTTGCAGGTCGAGGGACAGGGCGAGGACTCGAGTATGACCGTTCATCTGTCGTTTTCCGGAGGGCCGCCCGGCGGTCAGGGCGATGAGCCGGGCGAGGGTGGTGCGCCGAACCGTGAACAGATTCAGGAGGGACTGGTCGCAGCACTCGAGTCGATAAAAAACTTTGTCGAAGAGGGGCGTTCGGGGGGCAAAGAGGAGCCGAGCGCGGCGACCTGAGCGCCCTACAGATCAGCGCCCCACAGACGCGTGTGGCGCGTGTGGTTTTGGCCTGCGCGTGGCGTGGAAGCTCGAGACGTATCAGCCAAAATGCCCGGCATCCGCTACAAACGGGCCGGGCAGCGAAAACCCTGCGTTGTAATTGACACCATTTCGGCGTGCGTGCTACTGTAACGTTCTTGGCACCGTAGCCAAGCGGTAAGGCAGAGGTCTGCAAAACCTCCATCACCGGTTCAAATCCGGTCGGTGCCTCCAAGGTTTGAGAACGTGTCGTCGGTAACGTAGATGACCCCGGCTTTAGACCGAAGCGTCCGGTATACCGGCGTTCGGTAGAGTCTTTTATACAGGCGCGTAGCTCAGTGGGAGAGCGCTACACTGACACTGTAGAGGTCGGCAGTTCAATCCTGCCCGCGCCTACCAAAAGAAAAGCTGTCACAGACGTAAGGAGAAGCCCCGCCAGTGTGCGGGGCTTCTCTCGTTTGAGGTCGGTTTACTGCTTAACTACTGCTACAGGATTTAATTCACTGTGTCTGGGTCGCTGTGGGGTAAGAAGTCGAGTAGGGACACGGCGCTCTGCGCCCTCTGCGACTCAAAAAGGTGCGTGTAGCGGTCGAGTGTGAAGGATGCACGAGCGTGGCCTAAGCGGTCGGCTAACACTGTGGCGTCCATCCCGCCCCGGATAGCCAGAGAAGCGTGCAGGTGCCGGAGATCGTGCAACCTTACCGGCGGCACGTCGGCTTTGGTCATGAGGTAGTCCCGGACGCGCTTCAGGTTGTCCGGATTCAGCGGCGTACCGACTTCGGAGGCAAAGAAGAGTTCGGGATGCGCCCAGGCGTCGCCCAGCTTCGCGCGCTCGGCGTCTTGGCGTTGACGGTGAAGCAAGAGCACCTCGAGCACGTCAGGGGAGAGTGAGACCATCCTAAACCCCTTGCGCGTCTCAGGTGTCGAGAAAACAAGCTTGCTCGTGCCATCTTTAGCCCTTTCCCAACCTTTTGTGAGCCACTCGGTACACATCTCTCTTGTCGCCTTCTTTGCGGATCCCGACGACCACGACCGTTACTACACCCCCCAGACTCGCTATCTGATACACCACCCGGTAGCGTTGCCCTGCGGCCCTGACGGCCCGGTACGCGGCCAGGTCGCCGCTAAGGGGTTTGCCTTGCTTGTCGGGTTCGGTGTCTAGGTCGAACGCTTTGCGAAGGATTGAGTTGCGGGTTCGTACGTCGGTAATCGCCTCGAGGTCGGCTTCGGCTGAGGACGACACGATGACCTCGTAGGTCAACGTTCGACGCCATATTTAGCAGCTATCTCCCGCAGCGGTCTCCCTTTCTTATCGCTGCGCTCAAACTGCTCTATGCGCTCGCGTATATCGTCGGGTACACCGTCTGGAAACTCATACTCCGACTCGTCAGCCGCCTCGCTGTCGTCCCGGATGTTCCGCTCCAAAAGGTCGTTAAACGTCACCGTCTGCCCGGTGAGCTGCTCGAGCCCGGTGATGACCTTGTCGAGCACCGTCAGGTCTACCCGGCCCTGGTCGCCGCGTGCAAGCGCGTAGACGGTGTTGGGGGCCAAGTCTGCCACTTTTGTCAGCGCGTAGGCACTGACTTTATGGGCGTCTAGGTATGCGCGTAGTTTCCAAGTGACCACGCTTTATACTAGCACACCCTAAGCTGTAACGTACTTGCACTACTAGCAGACGTATGGCAGTACGGGGACAGTTAGGTAGTCCGGTCTGGACAACTTAACTGCTTAGCTGAAGCTGAGGACGCTCTGACAGAGGCGTGGTGTGCTTTTGAGGTCGTAAAACTTGAATGGGACTTGCGTCGGTATCAGGTGCGAGTGCTCGAGCCTTTTCGACAGGCAGACTAGTGCATCGTCAACCGGTCATTTCTGGGTAAAGCCGCTTGAGTTTGATGCGCGCGTCGGAAGTGGTGAACTGCCAGTTGATCTTGACGGCACGTTCTCGACGATCTTCGAGCCAGTGAGTGAC
>JAABUN010001427.1_pt1 | contig 52665 bp, 52 predicted proteins | sample 5559311 | NCBI WGS metagenome assembly JAABUN01 (sample SAMN10711877, study PRJNA513370) | rock metagenome | isolation source: Antarctica rocks | place: Antarctica: Victoria Land, Siegfried Peak sud
GGCGTGACCCACGCCGCGAGGAATGCACGATCTGCACCGCTGTCGCCCCCGACGCGGTCTTAACCGTGCGCACGTACGCCACGAACGAGCACCCTACGGCCCCGGGTTAGTGCACAAATTCGCCCGCTCACGAGAACAAAGCCCCAGGTCAGCGACCTGCGCGCTCCGTCAGCGCCCTAGCATGAGCCAACTCGGGCCTGCCCAGGTGAGAATCTGTACGCCAAGTTGCCGGCGATTCGCGCACGGGTCGCCGCCGCACAAACTGCCTGACCCTGGGTCTTTCACCAGTTCCCAGGTGACAGTGTTTCTGGCATCGGCGGGAGGCGCGGGTTGACGCGGTGATGGCCCCGAAGGCAGTCGCGGACGAGCACGAGCCAGGCCAGCCGCCCACGGGGGCTGTTGGCCTGGCTCGGCCAGCCGGCCGGCCGCTCAGTCGAAGGTATAGACCGCAGCCCAGTCGTCGACCTCCATCATCAACAGCTGCCCGTTCTCGACCAGCTCCTCGACCGTCCCTGGACCACTCCCCTGCGGCAGCCCCTTGGCGGTGTGCACCTGCGCGTCGAACAGGTAGGTGTCGTCGCCGAACAACCTGTCGGTCGCGATGATCCCGCTTGACTCCTCGTCGGTGGTGAGCACCGCCCGCTCGTCCGGGGTCGTCCCCGACGGGTTGGTGACACCGAACAGCGCCGGGTCGAATCGCGCGACCACACCGCGAGCCTGGGTGGCGATGTCGTAGGCGACGATCCGCGCCACGTGGTCGTTGCCGCCCGGGTCCTCCTGGATCAGCAGGTTTCCCTCGTCGTCGAGGATCATGTTGTCCGGCTTGTTCAGGTACGGCGCCTCGCTCCCGTCCAGCAGCAGCGTGAGGGTGCCACCGCGCGCCGGTTGCTCGATGTCGTTGAAGTGCAGCCTCCAGATGCCACCACCGTCGCGGGGCACCCCTGGCTCGTTCGGGTTGGCAGCGGTGCTGCCGCCCTCGGTGGTGGCGAAGTAGTAGTTGTTCTTGTTGTTGGGGTCGAAGGTGCCGTCCTCGATCCGGTTCAGCGACAGCCCCTTGGCGGCCGCCTCGGCGTTCTGGACGGTGCCGTTCTTGGTCCAGTCGATCTCCTCACCGGCGCCGAAGACGACCGGCGCCGGGGTGCCCTTGCCGTATGTCGCACGGAACTGTGAGTCGGTGCTCACCGCCTCGTTGACGGCGTCGACGACGAACAGCCGGCCGTTGGTGAGCCCGGCCTTGTCGATGCGCCGACCAGTGTCCTGCTTGCGGCCGACGTAGGCCCGCAGCTGGCCACTGGCGTCGTCCTCGTTGCCCATGACCACCGTGGTGTCGGTCTGGTTGGGTGCGGCCAGGGTGTTCTCCCACGAAAAGAGTCCCAGTCGCGGCAGCTGGTAGGTGCGCCCGTTCGGCTGAACGCTGAACGCTCGGCCTTCCGAGCCAGATTCCTCGTTGGCGAAGTACAGCCGGCCCAGGTTCCCGCGACCCGTGACCGGGTTGAACAATGTGCGAAATCCCGTCAGATAGCCGGAACAGAACCGGCTGAACGCCGCCTGGTGGCCAGACGTCGCCCCTTCGGGGGCCACCGGTTGGGAGCCGTACCCACCGGACTGGTAGTTCCAGAAGCGCACCACGTCGATCAGGTCCGAGCCACGCTCGACTGCGCCGGTGACCGGGTTGATCACCATGCGGGAGACGAAGGCTCCGTCCTGCCCGTGCTTGCGCACGAGTCCTTCACCGGGCACCAGCTCGTGGTTGTTGTACGTCACGATGCCGTTGGACCCGCGAAAGGCACCCAGACCGTCGGGGATGCCCACCAGGCGATAGCCGTTCTCCGCCGGCTCGTCACCGACGGTGAGGAGGGAGTCGACCCGCACACCCGGCGCTACCGGGAGGACGTACGGCTCCACGCTAGTCGTCGGCGAGGTCCGCGCCGTCTGCCCGTCACTGCCGGTCGTTCGTGCATGAGCCATGCCCGCGGCCGCAGCCGCGGCGAGCGTCGAGGCTGCGGTGGCGGCCCCGATGGCCACCAACCGGTAGTGCGCCTTTCGTCCTGTCACGTCGACTCCTTCTGTCGGACCGCTCAGCGGACCTGAGCGGTCTCCTCGTGGACGGTAGGAGTGGGGCACCCCCCGGCGGAGGCCGTGGAGGTGATGATCGGGTGAACTGCTGGCGTCGGCGGACTGCCCAATATCCAGGGGACCGAGGCGCCAACTTCGCCGGTGCCAGAGGGCCTGAACGTGGGCACTCGACCGCGGTCCGATCGCTGGCGTCGGCACCGGCTATGTCACGGGTTGTCATGCTTCGGTCCCTGTGGGACCCCATATATCACGATGGGTGGCTTCGGGATGACAGAACGCGACAAGTCGCCAAAAGTGTCCCTTTTGCCCCTTGCCTCCCACTACTCACCACCTGTCCAATGGCACCTGTACGGACCTCGGACCGTTATGCCCTTCGTCCCGTTTGCACTCTGCGATAGGAAGCCAGGCCGACCATGCCGCTCTCTGCAACCCTTTCCCCGGCGAAGCGCGCCGAGCGCACCTACGAGTGGGCCAGCGCCGACACCCACCACTGGACCAAGGCCCCCGAACGCACCTACGAGTGGGCCAGCGCCGACACCCACCACTGGACCAAGGCCCCCGAACGCACCTACGAGTGGGCCAGCGCCGACACCCACCACTGGACCAAGGCCCCCGAACGCACCTACGAGTGGGCCAGCGCCGACACCCACCACTGGACCAAGGCCGCTTAGCCCGCGTCTGGTTGGAGGGTTCCAGCCCGTCGAGGACGTCCGGTGCGGCATGATCGTGTCGTCGCGCCGGCCAGAAGAGGACTTATCCAGCCAACTCAGCGTGCAGTCAATGTCGTCGGCTTGGCGGTCCTCGCTGCCGGGCTGGCGAGCTGTGCCGTCGTCTTGGCGGTAGCTCCCTCTGCGCCGGCGGTCCACGCCCCGTGGTTGGCCGTGACGGCAGTCGTGGCGATCATCGGGTCGCACGTGTGGTTGAAGCGATTCTTCAGCAACGGTGGCTCCGTAGAGGCTGTCTCGTTCGACGAGGTCATCTTTGTGCCTCTGCTTCTCGTGGTCCCCCCCGCCTGGATGGTGCTGGCGGTCTTGACTGCGGTGGTGGTGGGCAGTGCCGCGATGCGGCGGCCGTGGGTGAAGGCAGCCTTCAACGTCGGGCAACTCCTGGTCGCCACGGCTTTCGGTCTCCTGACCTTTCACGCTCTCGCCGGTCCAGCGACAGGTCAGCTGCAGGGCCGTCAAGTGCTGGCCGCCGTCTTGGCGACGCTGATGGTCGCGTTCGTCTCTCGCAGTGGCGTCGTGACGATGATCAGCTGGGTGACCCGCGGTTCGTGGCGTCAGAGCATGCGGCTGCCCGTCGACCATCTGGTCGCATGGCTAGGAGCGGCGATCCTTGGCGCTAGCGGAACCGCCACGTCACTGATCGCGCCCTCCTGGGGCTTCGTCCTGGCCATCAGCATGGTGGTGTTCGTGCACCGTGCGTACTCGTCCCAAGTTCAACAGGTAACCGCGCGCAAGAGCGCCGAACGCCTGGAGCTTGCTGTCGCCGAGCTTCGCGGCTCGAGAGACCGAGCCGAGATCGAGCGATCGTTGGTCGCCGCCGTCCATGACCTCTTGGGCGCACGTGAAGTCGCCACGCCGGCCGCCCCTTACGCCGCCGAACCACCGGCGCTCTCGGCTCCCTTGGGGGCTACTCATCAGTTGGTGGCACAGCCGCGTCGAGGCGCGGCCGCCTGGACCGAGCACGACCGCGACACCCTCCGCACCTTGGCAGGCGTAGCAGATGACGCGCTGCGCAGCGCTGACCTGTTCTCGCGGCTGCAGACGATCACCGACGCGCAGAACGAGGCCGTCGTCGCCTTCGACGCCGAAGGGCGAATCACGTTCGCCAACCCGGCGGCCCGCGACATGCTCGGCCGCCGCTCGACCCGGCAGATCGAGGGCCTGCCGGTCAACGACGTCTGCCATCTGGTTGCCCGGTCCGAGTCGATCGACCTCACCGTGCTCCTGCACGAAGGGGTGAACGTCGAGGACGACGACGCCCTCCTGCGTACGCGGGGGGGACAACAGGTCGAGGTCGCCTACTCCTTCGCGCCGTTGGTCGCCAGCGACGTGAGCGAGGGTGCCGTCCTGGTGCTGCGCGACGTCACCGAGCGCCGGGCGCTGCAAGAAGCGCTCAGCCATCGAGCGCTGCACGACGAACTCACCGGTCTGCCTAACCGACGGCTGTTCCTGGACCGGCTCGACCACGCACTCGATCGCAGCCTCAGCAGCCGGTCGCGTCACGGGGTGCTCTTCATCGACCTGGACCGGTTCAAGCTGGTCAACGACTCCTTTGGCCACCTCCTCGGTGACCAGCTTCTCATCCAGCTCAGCGAGCGGCTGCTGCGACGAGCGAGTGTTGGCGACACGGTGGCCCGACTGTCGGGCGACGAGTTCATCCTGCTCGTCGAGGACCGGTCCGACATCTCGCTGATCGCCGACCTGGCTCACCAGCTCGTCGATGACCTGCGTCGTCCGTACCTCGTCGACGGCCACACGATCCTGCTCACGGTGTCGATCGGCGTCACGTCCACGAGCCCCGGCCAGACCCGGGACGAGGTGATGGTCGCGGCCGACGCCGCGACGTACGCCGCCAAGGCGGACGGTCGCAACTGCGTGCGGATCGCCACTCGGGACCTCATCGAAGCCTCCCGCAGCCGCTTGGAGCTCGAGGGCAGGCTCCGCCAGGCCATCGACGCCGAGGACCTGCGGCTGTGGTACCAGCCGATCGTGGACACCCGGACTCGTGAGCTGCACGGAGTCGAGGCCCTGGTGCGCTGGCAGGAGGCGGACGGCATTGTCGTCATGCCCGATGACTTCATCCCGATCGCCGAGGACAGCGGTCTGATCGTGATGCTGGGACGCTGGGTGCTCGAGGAGGCGTGCCGCGCTGCCTGCCGATGGAACCACCAGTACCCGCACCGCGCGCCCTTGCAGATGTCGGTCAACCTCTCCGCGCTCCAGCTCGCGCAGCCCAATCTCGCCGAGGAGGTTTCCGAGGTGCTCGCGCGCAACGGGCTGCCACCGTCACAGCTGTGCATCGAGATCACGGAGACGGCGGTCTTCGCGAACCTCGACGCCAACGTCCGAGCGCTGACTGCCTTGCGCGACATCGGCGTCAAGGTGGCGGTCGACGACTTCGGTACGGGGTACTCGTCGCTCGCCTATCTGCGCAAGCTACCGGTGGACACGGTCAAGCTGGACGCGTCTTTCATCGCCGGCCTCGGCAACGACATGGTGGACACCCAGATCGTCGCGTCGGTGCTCCGGCTGTGTAAGGCCCTCGGCCGGCGCACGGTCGCCGAGGGTGTCGAGACCGAGACCCAGTGGCAGGCACTCAAGCGCATGGGGTGCCCCGCGATGCAGGGCTACCTGGTGGCCCGGCCACTCACCGCCCAGGCGTTCGAGCACTACTGGAACCGCGAACACGGCTCCGAAGGCCTGCGGCTGGTCAGCAGCGGACCCCGCTGAACTCAGGGGGGCCTCGAGAAGTTGGGACGCGCTCGGCCGGGTCGCCCTGGGTCGGTCAGTCGCGGCCGACGAAGTGCCGGATCACCACGATGAGGACGAGGGCTCCGACCGCGGCGCCGCCGACCGGCACGATGTTCTCCATCCGTGGTGAGCCGTCCCCGTTGACGAAACGCGCCTTCACATCCTCGAACTTGCGACGGGCTGCGTTCTTTGGGTTCGCCCGGTCGGTGATCTGGTCGATTGTCGCGGCCAGGCGCTCTCGCACCACCTCGATGTCGTCGACCATCTTGTCAGTGCTGCGTGCGTCGCTGCCGGCATTGCCGGCTGCAGTGGCGTTGGAGCCGCTGGCCACGGCGACCTCCTGATAACGAGACGGGGGCGGTTCGTGCTTTCGACGGGTACGTCGCGGCGACACGTTACCGGGTGGGGCAAGATGGTCGTTGTCCATCCGCCCGCGCGCCCACCAGGGTGCGGCTGTGCTAGGAGCGCCATGGTTGAGCCAAGCCGACTTGCGGCGGGCGACGTCGCACCGGACTTCGCCCTCCTCGACGACAGCTGCGCCGAGGTGTCGCTGTCGGACCTGCGTGCGGACGGCCAGGTGATCGTCTACTTCTACCCCGCTGCGCTCACCCCTGGCTGTACCGCCCAGGCGACCGACTTCACGGCGGCGCTCGACTCGCTGCGGGAGGCGGGGTACACCGTCGTCGGCATCTCTCCTGACGCTCCGGCCAAGCTGGCCGCGTTTCGCGAGCACGAGGGGCTCGGGATCGTTCTGCTCTCCGATCCTGACCGCGAGGTCCTACGGGCCTGGGGCGCGTACGGCACGAAGAAGCTCTACGGTCGCCTGGTGGAGGGAGTCATCCGCTCGACTGTCGTGGTCGACCGAGACGGAACCGTCGTCCTGGCGCAGTACAACGTCAAGGCCAGCGGCCACGTCGCCAAGCTGCACCGAGATCTTCGGCTTGCCGCCTAGACTGCCGCCCGCCGTGGCCGCAGGAGCCGGAGTGGTGGAATCGGCAGACACGCAGCACTTAGGATGCTGTGCCTTCGGGCGTAGGGGTTCAAGTCCCCTCTCCGGCACGCATGTACCTCAGCTGCGAGGGGTCAGCGCCGCGGCAACGGCTGGCGCGATCGCCCGCAGAGCACGTCCCCGGTGGCTGACCGCGTCCTTGGCCTGCGCCGAGAGCTCCGCGGACGTGACGTCGTGGCCGTCGGCGACGAACAGCGGGTCGTACCCGAAGCCGCCGGAACCGCGTGGCGCGGACAGCAGCCGGCCGCGCATGACCCCCTCCTCGACCACCTCGGTGCCGTCGGTGAGCACGAGTGCCACCGCGCAGCGGAACTCCGCGCCCCGCCGTTGCGGGGGGACGTCTCGCAGCTGAGCGAGCAACAGCGCGTTGTTGGCGGCATCGTCTCGTGCCGTGCCAGACCAGCGGGCCGACAACACCCCGGGCATGCCGTTGAGAGCGTCGACGCACAGACCGGAGTCGTCGGCGAGCGCCGGCAGTCCAGTCGCTGCCACGGCGACACGCGCCTTGAGCAACGCGTTGCCCGCAAAGCTGGGCTCGGTCTCGACCGGTTCCTCGAAGCCACCGACGTCGTCCAACCCGAGCACCTGCACCGAGCCGGTGAGCGGCTCGAGGATGCGTCGCAGCTCGACGAGCTTGCGCGGGTTGAAGGTGGCCAGGACGACGCGGCTCACGCCCGGTCCAGTGCCTCGGCCTGGAGGCGAGTGAGATCGGCGCAGCCGGCCGCGGCCAGGTCGAGCAGCGCGTCGAGCAGACGGCGGTCGAACGGCTCCCCCTCAGCGGTGCCTTGCACCTCGACGAACGCGCCGTCGCCGGTCATCACCACGTTCATGTCGGTGTCGGCACGCACGTCCTCGGTGTAGTGCAGGTCCAGGACCGGTTCGCCGTCAACCACGCCGACCGACACCGCGGCCACTCCGGTGCTCAGCGGCTCGCCCTGGAGGGCACCCCGGCCGCGCAGGAAGGAGACCGCGTCGGCAAGGGCTACGTACGCACCGGTGACAGCGGCGGTGCGGGTGCCGCCGTCGGCCTGGAGCACGTCGCAGTCGAGCACGATGGTGTTCTCGCCCAGCGCGGTCAGGTCGATCGCGGCACGCAGCGACCGGCCCACGAGCCGGGAGATCTCATGCGTACGGCCGCCGATCTTGCCGCGGACGCTCTCGCGGTCGGTTCGGGTGTGGGTCGAGCGGGGCAGCATCGCGTACTCCGCGGTCACCCAGCCGAGCCCGGATCCCCTGCGCCACCGCGGTACGCCTTCGGTGACGCTGGCCGCGCAGAGCACGCGAGTCCGACCAAACTCCACCAGCACCGAGCCCTCGGCGTGGTCGAGCCACCGCCGGGTGATCCGCACCTCACGCAGCTGGTCGGGGCTGCGTCCGTCGTCCCGCGTCGTCATGCTCAGCGACCCTACCCAGCGGGCCCGACCGCACACGCCGGCCGGGCAGACCGGTGGGGCGACCGGGCGGCAGAGGTGCCACTCGGGGTTGGACCGGGGTGGCCCCGGTACCGCCCTATTGGACCGGGGCCACCCCGGTCCCGCGACGGAGCCGCCGCGAGCCGGTGCGTCAGATGTCGTACGTGGTGCCGGGTTTCACCAGCTCGAACGGCACGCCGGCCACCAGCGCCGCGTCGGCGGTCACCTCGTCGGGATCGGTCCAGGGTGGGAGGTGCGTCAGCAGCAGCCGGCCAACCGCGGCCTCGTTGGCGTGTTGGGCCGCCTGGCGTCCGGTGAGGTGGACGCCCGGGGGGTTGTCGCGCGACTCGACGAACGACGCCTCGACGAGGAGCACGTCCGCCCCGCGCGCCAGCTCCACCAGTTCGGCGCAGGGCCCGGTGTCACCCGAGTACACCAGGGTTCGGCCGGCGTGGCGTAGCCGGAGCGCGTACGACTCCACCGGGTGGACCACCCGGACGACGTCGACCTCGAGCGGGCCGAACCGCAGCGTCTCACCGGAGTAGGTACCGAAGTCGAACTCGTCGCGCATCCCTGGCTCGGTCGGCAGGTCGTACGCCCGGGCCAGCCGGTCGGCGGTGCCGGCCGGCCCCCACACCGGGATGCGGCGGCTGTGTCCGTGCGGGTGGTAGCGCAGCAGCACGTGCAGACCGCACAGGTCGAGGCAGTGGTCGGGGTGCAGGTGCGAGAGCGCGATCGCGTCGAGGTGCCGCGGGTCGCAGTGGCGCTGCAGCACGCCCAGCGCGCCGTTGCCGAGGTCGAGCAGGAGGCGGTACGTGCGGCCCTGGTACGGCGCCTCGACCAGGTAGCAGCTGGCCGCCGAGTCCGGGCCGGGGAACGAGCCCGAGCAGCCCACGACGGTGAGCCTCACCTGCCGACCTCGACCAGCGCGTCGACCGCGTCGAGCTCGGGACCGAGGAATCGTCGGCCGAGTGCCCGGAATTCGCCGGGTGCGCCGGTCGTCATGAACCGGTGCCGCGCCGGTGGCAGCGCCGGGTCCCGTTCGAGTCCGTGGCGTACCAGCAGCCCGTAGACGTCCTTGGCGGTCTCCTCCGCACTCGACACCAACGTGACGCCGTCACCCATCACGTACGACACGACGCCGGTCAGCAGCGGGTAGTGAGTGCAGCCGAGCACCAACGTGTCGACCTCGGCGGCGACCAGCGGGTCGAGGTAGGCGTGCGCGACCGCGAGCAACTCCGGCCCACTGGTCACTCCGGCCTCGACGAACTCGACGAAGCGCGGGCACGCCTGGGTGAACAGCGCGATGTGCGTGGCCGCGGCGAACGCGTCGTCGTAGGCCATCGAGGCCGCCGTCGCCCGCGTGCACACCACCCCGACCCGGGCATTGCGGGTGGCCGCGACCGCTCGGCGGGTGGCAGGCAGGATCACCTCGACGACCGGCACGTCGTAGCGCTCGCGGGCGTCGCGGAGCACCGCGGCGCTGGCGGAGTTGCAGGCGATGACGAGTGCCTTCACGCCCTGCGCGACCAGGCGATCCAGGCACTCCAGCGCGTACTCACGCACCTTGCTGATCGGCTTGGGTCCGTACGGCTGGCGAGCGGTGTCACCGAGGTAGAGCACCGGCTCGTGCGGCAGCTGGTCGAGGACGGCCCGGGCGACGGTGAGCCCGCCGAAGCCGGAGTCGAAGATGCCGATGGGTGCGTCCGCCACGGTCACGAGCGTAGGCGTCGCAACCGTCCGGATCGCCGTTGCGCGCCGCAGATCACACGTGACCTGCTGCACTCGCACCGCAGCGGCTCCTGCGCGAGACCGCTGCCGGTGATGTCCCAACCGGCCCACGCTGGTCACCGCAGACGGCCGGCTGGCCCGGGCGCCTGGTCTGCGCTGCGCCGTCCGGCTGCTGCGCCCAGCGCAGCCAGGACTCCAGCAGCAGTGAAGGGGCTCAGAACGGCAGCTGGGCCTGCGGCGGGGCGTGGGTGGGGTCGACGCCGTCGAACAGGCTGCTGACGGACTCACCCGCGTGGATGCGGGCGATCGCGGAGGCGAAGAGCGGCGCCACCGAGCGCACCTGCAGCTCGGGCCAGTCCTGGTCCGGCGCCGGCACGGTGTCGGTGGTGACGACCTCGGTGATCGCTGGGTGGCTGCGCAACCGGTCCACGGCCTTGCCGGTGAACAGGCCGTGAGTGCACGCCACGGACGCCCGGCGGCAACCCTCCTCACCGAGCCGGTCGAGCAGCTGCACGATCGAGGCGCCGGTGGCGATCTCGTCGTCGAGCACGAGCACGTCCATGCCGGCGACGTCGCCGACGATCGCGTCGACGACCACCGTGTCGTCACCGAGCCGCCGCTTGCTGCCCGCAGCGACCGGCAGGCCCAGCAGTCGGGCGAACTGCGTGGCCGTCTTGGCGTTGCCGAGATCGGGCGAGACCACCACGGTGTCGGCGAGGTCACGCTGGCGGTAGTGCGCGGCCAGCTCCCCGATGGCGGTGAGGTGGTCGACGGGGACGGAGAAGAACCCGTGCACCTGGGGCGCGTGCAGGGCCATCGTGATGACCCGGTTCGCGCCCGCCGTGGCGATCATGTCGGCCACCAACCGGCCACCGATCGCGATGCGCGAGGCGTCCTTCTTGTCGGAGCGAGCGTACGCGTAGTGCGGTATCACGGCCGTGACCCGCTCCGCCGACGCGCCTCGGGCCGCGTCCAGCATCAGCAGCAGCTCCATCAGGTGCTCCTGCGTCGGCGGCACCAGTGGCTGCACGACGTACACGTCGCGGTTGCGGCAGTTGGCCTGGAGCTGCACCTGCAGGCAGTCATTGCTGAAGCGCGTCACCGGCGCCGGTGAGCGCGGGACGCCCAGCTCGCTGCAGATGCTCTCGGCCAGGGCACGGTGCGCACTCCCGGAGAAGACGACGATGTCACCGCTGCCGGTGCTCACGCCCACAGCTGCCCCTCCAGGCTCTCCTCGGCCTCGTCGACCGTACCTTCGTAGGCGCCGGTCGAGAGGTACTTCCAGCCACCGTCGCAGACCACGAAGACGATGTCGGCTCGTTCGCCGGCCTCGAGGGACTTCGCTGCCTGGCTGAGCGCCGCATGCAGGATCGCACCTGTCGAGATCCCGGCGAAGATGCCCTCGTTCACGAGCAGCTCACGGACGCGGCGCACGGCGTCTCGCGGCCCGACGCTGAACCGCGAGTCGATGAGCGTCTCGTCGTACAGCTCCGGCACGAAACCCTCGTCGAGATTGCGCAGCCCGTAGACCAGCTCGCCGTAGCGGGGCTCGGCCGCGACGATCATGACTCCGGGCTTGTGCTCGCGGAAGAACCGGCCGACCCCCATCAGGGTGCCCGTGGTGCCGAGGCCCGCGACGAAGTGGGTGACCTCCGGCAGGTCGGCGAGGATCTCCGGCCCGGTGGTCTGCTCGTGCGCGTCGGCGTTGGCCGGGTTGCCGTACTGGTAGAGCATCACCCAGTCCGGATGCTCGTCGGCGAGCCGCTTCGCCACGCGTACGGCTTCGTTGGACCCGCCGGCGGCGGGGGAGGAGACGATCTCGGCGCCCCACATCCGTAGCAGCTGGCGCCGCTCGACCGAGGTGTTCTCGGGCATCACACAGACCAGGTGGTAGCCCCGCAGGGTGGCGACCATCGCCAAGGAGATGCCGGTGTTGCCGGAGGTCGGTTCGAGGATCGTGCAGCCGGGACGAAGCCGCCCCTCCTTCTCCGCCGCGACCAGCATCGCGAGGGCGGCTCGGTCCTTGATCGAGCCGGTCGGGTTCTGGTCCTCGAGCTTCGCCCACAGCCGTACGTCGGGGGACGGCGAGAGGCGTGGCAGGCCCACCAACGGGGTCTGCCCCACCGAGTCGATCAGCGAGTCGAAGCGCACGGGCAGGGACTGCTCAGTGCGCCCCGCCCGCGACCGCGGGCAGGACGACGACGGCGTCGCCGTCGGAGACCGGTGTCGCGAGTCCACCGGTGAAGCGGACGTCCTCGTCGTTGACGTACACGTTGATGAAGCGGCGCAGGTCCTCGCCCTCGACGATGCGCGCCTTGATGCCCCCGTGGCGCGACTCGACGTCGTCGATGACCTCGGCCAGCGTCGACCCTTGCCCGGTCACGGCCTTTTGGCCGCCGGTGTAAGTGCGCAAGATGGTGGGGACCCGGACCTCGATGGCCATGACTTCTCCGCATTCTTGGTGCCGGCTGCTCTCCGGCAGTGTGCGTGGACCTCGGCTGGGACAACAGACGTGCCCCGCCGGCTCATTCCATCGGCTCGTAGGAGGAGACCACGCTCACGTCCTCCTCGCTGACTTCGCCATCGACGATGCGGTACGACCGGAACTCCACCGGCCCGGCACCGTTGCCGGACTCGCTGGTCGACACGAGTACGTAGTGTGCCCCCGGCTCCTGAGCCAGCGAGACGTCGGTCCGGCTCGGGTACGCCTGCGTGGCGGTGTGGGAGTGGTAGACCACGACCGGCTCCTCGTCCCGGTGGTCCATCTCCTGGTACAGCCGCAGCAGGTCGGTCGAGTCGAACTCGTAGAACGTCGGCGACATCGCGGCGTTGAGCATCGGGACGAACCGCGCCGGCCGGTCCGATCCGACCGGCCCCGCCACCACCCCGCACGCCTCGTCGGGGTGGTCGCGTCGGGCGTGCGCGACGATCGCGTCGTACGTCTCACGGTCGATGGTCAGCACCCGGGCGAGCGTAGGGCGCGGGCAGGGTCTTGTGACGCCGCAGCGAGCCGCGTCCACATGCCGAGACGCCGGCGATCATCCCCCAGCTGGGTGGCATCTGGCGCGGAAGTTGCCCACGTCTTGCGGAACCACGGCAGCCCAGTCGGCGTCGCACTGGGGAGAACAGGGAAGGGGAGCGGATGCGCCACGCCTGGACCTCGACGTCCTGGGCGTACGGCGACAGTAGTTTCACCACCCGCTCGCACCCTCGAGTGGTGCCAGGTCGGTCGAGTTCTGGGGCCGGAGCACCCGGTTGGCACCACTCGGCGAGGGCTGGGCTGCGGGGAGCGGACGAGGGCTCCTTGCGGCGGACCCGCAAGGGTGCTGGGGTCAGTCGAGGGCTTGCACCAGCGTCTCCTGGACATAGCCGAGCCAGCCGTAGACGTCGTGCATGACCGCACGGGGGTCGTCCTCTGCCAGCTCGTCCCAGCTGTCCTCGTCGTCCTCGATGCCGAGGCGCGTCGCCAGGGCCAACCGCATGTCGGTGAGGCAGCGCAGCCACGCCTGCACCTGAGCCGGCTGCAGCTCGACCTCCACGCCGGAATCCTCCGAGTCACTGTCGTACCCGCCGGCCCCCAGTGTGGACAACAGCGTCCGGGCGTTGTCGACCTTTTCGGCGCGCAGGGTGGACTCGGTGTAGCGGCGGAAGTCGGAGGCAGCCTGGTCGTCACCGCGGTAGGCGTCGGGGAGCAGCCGGGCCAGCACCGGGTCGTCGGGAGCCGTGACGGGACCGTCCAGGGTCAGCAGCGCCTCGAGCGGGTCGGCGCCGGACTGGGCCCCCGGACCGACCGGCGCGGCGTCGTCGTGCAGCAGCTCGATCACCTGACCGGCGAAGGTCGCCAGCATCCGCGCCTCGAGGGGTTCGAACGACGCCTGCACGCGTCCCCCGTGCCGTCGGCGGAACCCTCTCACGACGCGAGACTCATGCGTCCTCGCGCTGCAAGGTCGCCCACAGCCCATACCCATGCATTGCCTGCACGTCGCGCTCCATCTCCTCGCGGTTGCCGGTCGACACCACGGCCCGCCCCTCATGGTGCACCTGGAACATCAGCTTGTCGGCCTGGGGCTGGGGGTAGCCGAAGTACGTCCGGAAGACGTAGCTGACGTAGCTCATGAGGTTGACCGGGTCGTTCCACACCAGCGTGATCCAGGGCCGCTCCAGCGCGGTCAACTCGTCGGCCACGGGCTCGTCGAGCTCCACCGGGGCGGGTGAGGAGGTCATGGTCGAGCATTGTCTCCTAGGGTGATCTCGTGCGGCACCCCCTGTCGGCGCCGGTCGCAGCGGCTGGTGCGACCACGGCCCTGTTCACCGATCACTACGAGCTCACGATGCTGCGTGCCTCCCTGGTCGACGGCACCGCGGACCGGCGCTGCGTGTTCGAGCTCTTCGCGCGTCGGCTGCCAGCCGGACGTCGCTACGGCGTGGTGGCCGGCACCAGCCGGGCGCTCGACGCGCTGGCGGCGTTCACCTTCGACGACGAGACGCTCGGGTGGCTGCATGACGCCGGCGTCGTCGACCAGGCGACCTGCCAGTGGCTGGCGTCATACCGCTTCAGTGGAGACGTCTGGGCCTATCCCGAGGGCGAGACGTACTTTCCCGGCTCGCCGCTGGTGGTGGTCGAGGGCAGCTTCGCCGAGGCGGTCGTGCTGGAGACGCTGCTGCTCAGCGTGTTCAACCATGATGCGGCGATCGCGTCGGCCGCCTCCCGCATGACCGGGGTGGCAGGCGACCGCCCGTGCATCGAGATGGGGTCGCGGCGTACGCACGAGCAGGCGGCCGTCGCGGCGGCCCGCGCGGCGTACGTGGCGGGGTTCACGGCGACGTCGAACCTGCAGGCCGGTCGCAGCTACGGCGTGCCGACCACCGGGACGAGCGCGCACTCGTTCACGCTGCTGCACGACACCGAGCGCGGGGCGTTCACCGCCCAGGTAGAGGCCCTCGGCGTCGGCACGACGTTGCTGGTGGACACCTACGACATCGCCGAAGCCGTTGGGCTCGGGGTGGACGTGGCGGGTCCCGGCCTGGGGGCGGTGCGGGTCGACTCCGGTGACCTGCCGTCGCTCGCGCACGCCGTACGAGAACAGCTCGACTCGCTCGGTGCGACCGGCACCCGGGTGATCGTCACCGGCGACCTCGACGAGCACGCGATCGCCGCGCTGGCCGCCGCACCGGTCGACGGGTACGGCGTTGGCACGTCGGTGGTGACCGGTTCGGGTCACCCGACCTGCGGGTTCGTCTACAAGCTGGTCGCGCGCGAGGACGCCTCGGGCGTTCTGGTCGGGGTCGCCAAGGCCAGCCGCGACAAGGTCTCCATCGGCGGGCGCAAGTGGGCGTTGCGACGCCTGCGCGCCGACGGTGTGGCGGAGGCCGAGGTCATCGGTATCGGCCACTGCCCCGCGGACGACGGAGACGATCGGGAGCTGCTCGTACCGATGGTGCGTGCCGGCGAGCGGATTCATGAGGAGACGCTCGAGGAGTCGCGGGCACGTCACCACCGCTCGCGCGCCGAGCTGCCTGACTCGGCGCGACAGCTCTCCCGAGGCGAACCGGCGATCCCAACGGTCTGGGAGACCGCTCCTGGAGGCACGACATGAGCACCGCACTGGTCATCGTCGACGTGCAGAACGACTTCTGCGAGGGAGGTTCACTCGCCGTGGTCGGTGGCGCCGACGTCGCCGCCCGGATCGGCGGGCTCCTCGCCGACCACGCGTACGACGTCGTCGTCGCCACCCGCGACCACCACATCGACCCGGGCGACCACTTCTCCGACGACCCGGACTTCGTCGACTCCTGGCCGGTGCACTGCGTGGTCGGTACCTTCGGGGAGGACCTGCATCCGGCCTTGCAGTCGGGGCCGTTCGACGCCGTGTTCACCAAGGGCGAGCACACCGCGGCGTACTCCGGCTTCGAGGGTCACACCCTCGATGGCACCCAGCTCGTCACCTGGTTGCGCGCCCAGGGCGTCGAGACCGTCGACGTGTGCGGCATCGCCACCGACTACTGCGTGCGCGCCACCGCCCTGGACGCCGCCGCGGCGGGGTTCACCACCACGGTGCTGGTGGACCTCACCGCCGCGGTCGCCCCGGACCGGATCGACGAGACGTTCACCGCGTTCGAGGCGGCGGGTGTCGCGGTGCGCTGATACCCGAACCGTCCCCGAGTTGTCAGCACCTGGCGTCGCTATAGCGACGCCAGGTGCTGACAACTCGGGTTGTGCCCCGCCCACGCGGCACACCGGTTGCTCAGAGCATCTTCACGACGCTGCGCAACACCAGCCCGGCACCCACGGCGCACACTCCCACCGCGGCACCGTAGGCAAACACCAACCGGATCCCGCCGCCGAGGCGCCCGCGACGAGTCATGGCGCGCTCCACCCAGGCGACGATCCCGGTGGCGGCAAGACCCGCGGCGGCGAGGGTCAGCGACATGCCGATCCCGAAGAACAGCACCATCAGCACGCCGAACCCCGGACGCTGAACCGCCAGAGCGGCGAGGAAGATCAACAGCGCCGAGGGGCTGGGGACGAGTCCACCGGCCAGGCCCAGGGCCACGAGACCCAGCCGGCCGGTGGCCGGTCCCCGCGAAGGCTCTCGTTCGTCGTGTTCGTCGTGTTCTGCCAGCACCAGCACGGCCCCGGCCAGCGGCTCGGTCTCGCCGGCTGGCTCCTCGAGGGACGGCTTTCCGTGCCCGTGCCCGTGCTCGTGCTCGTGCGCATGCCCGTGGTCGGGGTCGTGCCCGAGATCGTGGCCGTGGCCGTGGCCGTGGCCGTGGCCGTGCCCGTGGCCGTGCCCGTGCCCGCCCGTACGCAGCACAGACCGCAGCAACGCGATGCCGAGCCCGAGCAGCAGCAGGCCGCTGGCGATCTTGAGCCAGGGGTAGAGATCAGCCGGTACGAAGGTGGTGGCCACGGTGACGACGATCCCCAGTACGAGGACCGACAGGGTGTGCGCCGCGGTGACCGTGACTCCCACCCACAAGGCCGCCCGGACGGAGCGCTGGCGCCGCTGGGTGAGGTAGAAGGCCATCACCGTCTTGCCGTGCCCGGGGGCGAGCGCATGGATGGCACCGACCCCCATGGCGAGGAGCAGAGCGCCCAGTCCGATCAGCACCCCCTGCTCGTCGAGCAGGCCGGTGACCCGGTCGGTCAGGCCGCCCATCCCGTCACCGGGCGGAGCCGTCGTGGCATCGGGTACGGCGCCGGTGCCGGGCAGCACCCCAGGGGGTCCCCCGGGGCTCACCACCAGGTGTGCCGCGCTGACGTCGAGCGGCGAGCTGAGCAGGTCCTGCGGGTACTGCGCCAGCCGGTCGCTGGTCGTGTCGGTCGGCACGTCGGACTCGACCAGCGTGACGCCGTCACCGCGGGCGACGACCTCCCGCCAGCCGATCTGGCTGCCGAACGAGTCGTCGACCAGTTCGACGCTGGTGTCGCCGTCGAGACCGGACAGCGGCGCGTCGAGGCGGCACTCGACGCGCAGAATCGGGAGACCACCCTGACCCTTGCGCAAGGACGCATCCGCTGCGGTGACCGAGAGCGGCGTCGTCGCGCCGTCGACGCTCAGGCTCACGGTGGAGATCGCGTCGTCGCACTCGCTGGTGGCCAGCGCCGGCAGGTCGTCGATCCTGTCGCCGAGCTGGGCGGTGGGTATCTCGGCCAGGTCCACCACGTGGTCGACGACGACCCGGTCGGTCGAGACGAGCAGGGCGCTGTAGCGGTTGACGGTGAAGTTGCCCAGCGGATGCGCCGCGGCCGCGGGGGCTAGCAGGACGAGCGTGAGCAGACCCAGCAGGGCGGCGCCCAGACAGCGCGCCACGCCCCGGAGAATCCGATGGCTCACCCGCATCTCCTCAAGCCGACGCGTCCTGCTCCGTCGGGCCGTCCGCCCGACGCGTGGGACTCCGCCATTGCGATTCGACCCAGGGCCGGAGAGGGATGGGAAGAACCGGTCACATCCTCTCAGGAGGCGGCCGTACCGCGGCCCGGACTCGCCAGGCCCGGTAGGCGATTCCGACGGCGAAGACGCCTGCGCCAGCCAAAAAGCCGACTGCACCGGCAGGGTCGACACCAGCACCGCGCAGCCCACGGCCCCGAGCACCTGCAGCCAGCGGGGATACCGGCGCTGGTCCTCTGTCTGGGTGAACGCCGAGACGTTGGCGATCAAGTAGTAGAGCAGCACACCGAAGGAGGAGAACCCGATCGCTCCGCGCAGGTCCGCGACGAGGACCAGGAGGCAGACCACCACCAAGGCCAGCGCGATCTCTGCGTGGTGAGGAACCAGGTAGCGGGGATGAACCGCGGCCAGCCAGCCCGGCAGGTCATCGTGACGCGCCATCGCCAGCGTGGTCCGGCCCACACCGACGTCGGGTACGCCGCGGCAAGCTGCGCCGATGCGGTGGCGTTGCAGTACGCCACTGCCGCGGCGACCGCAAGGCCGATCAGGAGACCAGCACCCGCAGCCTGGGCGGCGGGGGTGAACGCGGCGAACACCCCGGCGCCCAGCATCGAGCCCAAGCCGATCACCACCCGCGTCAGCGGTGCCCAGTCGACGAGCCAACCCTGGACCCGAAGCTGAGGACGAACTCACGCCCGGACTCCACGGAGCCGTGAACTCGTTGCTCCGGGCGCTTCCCGGCGAGGCGCCGGGGCGACCCGCTCGCGCGGTGCCAGAGTGGCGTTGACCCACCCGCACCGGCCATCGGTGCCGCCGTAACCTGGAGACGCCCTGAGCTCGACCAGCGCCCCGCCGCGGGCCCCGGCACCGGGGCCGACCGCGGCGTACGAACGTACGCCCCACCCGGAGTTGGTCGGGCGTGCCGTGCCGCGCGGCCTGCGTCGCATGGCCGGCAGGATCGCAGCGGCGGCGGCACCGAGCGACGCGCTTCCACGTCTGGTGCGTCGGGCCGATCTGCAGGGGCTGCGAGGAGTGGCGGTCGCTTTGGTCGCGCTGGCCCACGCCGGCATGCCGGGGCTCTCCGGGGGCTACATCGGCGTCGACGTCTTCCTCGTGCTCTCGGGATACCTGATCAGCTCCCTGCTGCTGCACGAGGCCACGTCGACCGGCTCGGTGTCACTCGTCGCGTTCTACGCGCGCCGGGCCCGCCGGATCCTGCCCGCGGCCACGTTCACGCTCGTGGTGACCGCTCTGGTCGCCACGCTGATGCTGCCGTACACCCGCGCCAACCAGATCGTGCAGGACGTCCTGTGGGCGACGTTCTTCGGCGCCAACGTGCACGAGTCCGCCCTCGGCACCGACTACTTCACCGCCGACCTGCCGCCCTCGCCGGTCCAGCACTTCTGGTCGCTGGCGGTCGAGGAGCAGTTCTACGTGGTGTGGCCGGCGCTGCTGGTGCTGGTGCTGGCGGTGGGGCTGCGCCACCACCGAGCGGGCGCACTCGGCGCGCGCAGACGGCTGCCGCTGCTGGCCCTCCTCGTGGTTGCCCTGTGCGCCGGCTCGTGGTGGTGGGCGCAGGAGCTCACGGCGACCAACCCGACCGCCGCGTACTTCTCCACCCCGGCGCGGGTCTGGGAGCTGGGCGCGGGTGCCCTGCTGGCGCTCACCGGTCGCCTCCCGGTCCGGCTGCCGTTCTTGGCCAGTGCGCTGATGAGCTGGGGCGGCACGATCGCGGTGCTGGTCGCCGCCACGACGTTCGACGCGAGTACGCCGGTCCCCGGCCGAGCCGCCCTGCTGCCCGTGCTCGGCACCGTGGCGCTGCTGGCCGCGGGTGCCGCCGGACCGGGCGCCGGTGCCTGCCGGCTGCTGTCGGGTAAGTGGTTGAGCCGGCTGGGCGACCTGTCGTACGGCTTCTACCTGTGGCACTGGCCGTTCCTGGTGCTGCCCTCGGTGTACGTGGGGCACGAGCTCGGACTCATGCGCAACCTCGGTCTGCTGCTGGCCGCCCTGGGGGTGTCGGCGCTGACCTACCGCCTGGTGGAGGACCCGGTGCGGCGGGTCCACTCCCTCGGCCGGCGACCCCACCTGGCGCTGTCCTTGTGGCCGCTCGCCGTGACGGCGGTGCTGGTCACGGCGCTGTGGTCCGGAGGCCGGATCGCCGCCGCCGCCGCGGCGGCCGCGGCCGCCGCCAGTGGCGGTGCCGCCTCCGTGATAGACGTCTCCGCCGTACCGGTCGCGGACCGGGCCCCCCGCACTGGCGACGCTCGGACCGACGCAGTTGCCGAGGCGGTCGACCAGGCGTGGCTCGACGCCCCGCTGCCGACGGTGAAGCAGGATCTGCGAACCCTGGCCACGGACAAGTGGGACCGGGACGAGTCCTGCATGGCCGGCCGTTCCGGCGCTAGCGCCGAGCTATGCCCGGCCGGGGACACGGGCGCCAGCCGCACCATCGTCCTGCTCGGCGACTCACACGCCGGCATGTGGCTGCCGCCGCTGGACACGCTGGGCCGCGAGCAGGGATGGCGCGTAGTGCCGCTGTTGAAGTACGGCTGCTCCGCCGTCGACTGGCCCGTCTGGCGCACGGACCTGGGCCACTCGGCGACCGAATGCGACGCGTTCCAGGAATGGGCGCTGGATGAGGTGGCCGCGATCGGACCCGACGTCGTGGTCGTGGGCAGCAGGGCAACCCTCGACCTTGCCGACGAGCGAGCCGCCGGGCCGCTCGGCTCCACCGGAGCCGCCCTCGACGCCTGGGGGACCGGGATGCGGCGGCTCGTCGAAGAGCTCTCGCTCTCGGCCGGCACCGTACGCCTGGTGCTCGACTCCCCGGCGCTCGACGAACAGCCAGCCGACTGCCTCAGTGCCCGCGGCGCCACCATGGGCACGTGCACCGTGGACATGCCGACCCTTGTCGCCGAGGTCAACGCGCGCACCCGCGCTACCGCGGCCAGCACCGGCGCGGGCGTGGTGGACATGACGCCGTACCTGTGCGCCGAGAACCGCTGCCCGATGGTCGTCTCGAACATCGCGGTGTACGCCGACGACAACCACCTCTCGGCGACCTACGTCGACCACATCACGCCCGCGTTCATCGACCGCCTCGACCTGCCCGGCCCATGACGGGGCGGCTGGGCAGGGTCAGAGCCGCCGGCCGGCCCAGCTCCACGCGTACGCCTCGTCCTCACACGCCTGGCCGGCCTCGCCGAGCTCGAGTGGGCGAAACGTGTCGACCATGACCGCGAGCTCGTCGAACCGTTCTGCGCCGAGCGACGCCTCGATGGCGCTGGGCTGCGGTCCGTGGGCGTGGCCGCCGGGGTGCAACGACACCGACCCCTTGCCGATCCCCGACCCCTTGCGGGCCTCGTAGTCGCCCTCGACGTAGAACATGACCTCGTCGGAGTCGACGTTGGAGTGGTAGTACGGCACCGGGATCGCCAGCGGGTGGTAGTCGACCTTGCGCGGGCAGAACGCGCACACCACGAACCCGGGTCCCTCGAAGACCTGGTGCACCGGCGGCGGCTGGTGCACCCGCCCCGTGATCGGCTCGAAGTCTGCGACGTTGAACGTATAGGGGTACAAGCAGCCGTCCCAGCCGACCACGTCGAAGGGGTGCCGGTCGTAGACCAGCCGGGTGCCGATGACCCCGGAGGCACCACGCCCGCGGTGCTTGACCAGCACGTCGACGTCGCTGCCCTCGGCCAGCAACGGCGCACCGACACCGTGCAAGTCTCGCTCGCAGTACGGCGCGTGCTCGAGGAACTGGCCGTAGCGCGACAGGTAGCGCTTGGGCGGGGCGAGGTGACCGTTGGCCTCGACGACGTACGCCCGGGTCGGGCCAGCGGCGGTGTCGGGCAGCCAGCGGTGCGTGGTGCCCCGGGGCAGCACCACGAAGTCACCGCTGCGGTACGCGAGTGTTCCGAACACGGTCTCCACGGTCCCTGACCCTGCCTGGACGAACACGCACTCGTCGCCGACCGCGTTGCGGTACAGAGCCGACGCCTCCCCGGCCACCACGTAGGCAATGCGGACGTCACCGTTGCCGAGCACGAGACGCCGGTCGGCAACGACGTCCATGGCCTTCCACTCCTGGCCGGGCACGAGGTCCTGCAGGCGCAGGTGGCGGGGCCGCAGCGGGTGGTTGGCCACCGTGGACTGGTCGGGCAGCTCCCAGACCCGGGAGTCCACGATGGCCGAGGGCACCCCGCGGTGGTAGAGCAGGGAGCAGTCGGAGGAGAAGCCTTCCTCCCCCATCAATTCCTCGCGCAGCAAGGGCCCGTCGGAGCTCTCACGGTGCTGGGTGTGCCGCTTGGGTGGCACGTGCCCGATGCGCTGGTAGTACCCCACGGCCGCGCTCCTGTCCGGTAGTCGGACCTATGTGTCCGTTGACGTCAACGATCCGGGGTCGCCAGCCGGCTGTCAACCGCTGCAGCACCCACCGGAGTCCCTCGCCGCCGCGAAGCGGTCACGCCGCGCCCGCTGCGGACGCAGCCTGCGCTAGCGTCCCCGACGTGTCGAGCCACCCCACCCCCGCCGCCGGCGTCGCGACTACGGCTCCGGACCTGCTGAGCGGGCTGCTCGCCGCCGCGGTCGACGACGCCGCGGCGCCCGCACCGGCCGGACGGGTCGTCGCCTCCCACCTGCGGCACCGGGGCGCCTGGTACGCCCCCTTCGTCGGCTCGCTGCACCTCACCGACCAGGACCTCCCCGGCCTCACCGGCCAGCTCGACGCCGACCCGGTCCCCTCGCCGCTGCCCGTAGCGCTGGTGGTCATCGGCGGTGCTGGCGCGGTCGAGCCCGCCCTCGCGTGGGCGACCCGTCACCCCGGCCTGCAGCTGCGCAGCCTCCACACTTGCCTGCGCGACGAGGACGACCTGCCCCGCAACGCCAGCCGGCTGGTCACCGCACTCGGTGGTCAGCTGCCTGACGGGGTCGCGGTGCACGTCGAGGTGCCGTTCACCGCGGGCCAACGGCTCGGCCCCGGCTGGGCCGGCGCCCTGGACGTGATGGCCGAGGCCGGCCACCGCCTGGACGTGCGCACCAGCGGGTCCTGGCAGCACGACCACCCCGGCAGCAGCGCTCTGGTCGTCGTGCTGGACGCCGCCCTCGACCGCGAGCTGCCGGTGGCCTGCACGGGCACCGACCGGGCGCTGGGAAGCGAGCAACCCGTGACCGGATACTGGGAGCACGGCCTGCTGGGCGTACTCGCCGCCCTCAGCGCACTGATCGACGGCGCGGCCGCCGACGTGGCCGCCGCGCTGCTGGACGCCGTGGTCGGTGACCCGGCAGCTCCCTCGCAGGCCTGCCGGAACGCCCTCCAGCGGGTCGCCGACGCCGACCCGGGGCGGCTGCGGCGCTCGTGGACCGGCACGAGCAGCGCCGACGTCGGGTGCCTGGCCCGTGACCTCGGCACGCTCGGGCTCATCGGCAGCCGGACCCCGCGATGACCGTCCGCTGCTGGATCCCCGGCGCCGCGGGGAGCCCGTACGACGTCGACAACCTGCCGTACGCCGTCTTCTCCGATCTGGGCGCGGACGCGAGCGACGCCCGCGTCGGCACCCGCATCGGAAACCTGATGGTGGACCTTGCCCCGCTGGCGGCGACCGATGCGCTCGAGGTTGCGGCCGTGCTGGCGCAGCCGAGCCTGGCCCCTCTGATGGCCGCCGGACCCGGCGTCTGGGCCGCCACCCGGTCCTGGCTGCAGGACCTGCTCACCGACCCCGCCGAGCGCGACCTGGTCGAACCGCTCCTGCGCCCCCTGGACCAAGTCCGCCTGCACCTGCCGGCACCGGTGGCCGACTACGTCGACTTCTACTGCTCGGAGCACCACGCCACGCGGGTGGGCGAGATCCTGCGTCCCGGCGGGGACCCGCTGCCCCCGCAGTGGCGGCACCTGCCGGTCGGCTATCACGGCCGGGCCGGCAGCGTCGTCGTGTCCGGCACCGACGTACGCCGACCCGCTGGGCAACGCCGCGGCGAGCGGGACGCGGAACCGGTGTTCGGACCGACCCAACGCCTGGACCTCGAGGCGGAGGTCGGGTACTGGGTCGGGGTTCCGTCCGCGTCAGGCACCCGGCTGCGGTCCGCCGACCTCGCCGGCTACGTCTTCGGCGTCTGCCTGGTCAACGACTGGTCGGCCCGCGACATCCAGGCCTGGGAGTACGTGCCGCTCGGACCGATGCTCGCCAAGAGCTTCGCCACGTCGGTCTCGGCGTGGGTCACACCGCTCGCCGCCCTCGACGCCGCCCGCGTCGACCTGCCCGGGCAGACCCCGCCACCGCTGCCACACCTGGCGGTGGACGAGCCGGCCGGCTACGAGATCGACCTCGAGGTCCGGGTGGCCGGCGCTGTGGTGGCACGGCCGCCGTACGCCTCGACGTACTGGTCACCGGGTCAGATGCTCGCGCACCTGACCAGCAACGGAGCGGCGCTGCACACCGGGGACCTGTTCGCCTCCGGCACGGTGTCGGGGCCGGGCGACGATCAGCGTGGCTGCCTGCTCGAACTCACCCGGGGCGGGCGGGAGCCGGTGACCGTGGCAGACGGGACAGCTCGGGGCTTCCTGGCCGACGGCGACACCGTCACGCTGACCGCCACCGCGCCGGGTGCGCTCGGGGGCCGGATCGCCCTCGGCGAGGTGACCGGCCGGGTCCTGCCGGCGCACCCAGGCTGAGCCACCGCAGTCAGCGGACCGGCTCAGCAACGCGGTACGGAAAACGGCAGCGGAACCGGTCACAGGTTGCCGCGACGGGCCTGCTCGCGCTCGATCGCCTCGAACAGCGCCTTGAAGTTGCCCTTGCCGAAACCGAGTGACCCGTGCCGCTCGATCAGCTCGAAGAACACGGTGGGCCGGTCGCCGACCGGGCGGGTGAAGATCTGCAGCAGGTAGCCGTCCTCGTCCCGATCGACGAGGATGCCGCGGGACTGCAGCTCCTCGATCGGCACCCTGACCTGGCCGATCCGGGCCCGTAGCTCGGGGTCCTCGTAGTAGGAGTCGGGCGTCTCGAGGAAGTCGACGCCCTCGGCCCGCATGACGTCGACGCTGCGCAGGATGTCGTTGGTGGCGAGCGCCAGGTGCTGGACGCCGGGACCGCGGTAGAACTCGAGGAACTCGTCGATCTGGGACCTCTTCTTGGCCACCGCGGGCTCGTTCAACGGGAACTTCACCCGGTGATTGCCGCTGGCGACGACCTTGCTCATCAGCGCGGAGTAGTCGGTGGCGATGTCGTCACCGATGAACTCGGCCATGTTCACAAAGCCCATCACCTGGTTGTAGAACCGCACCCACTGGTCCATCCGGCCCAGCTCGACGTTGCCCACGACGTGGTCGAGCGCCTGGAACAGCCGGCGGGGGGCGCCCTCCCTGCGGACGTAGCCGGAGCCGCGGGCGACGTAGCCGGGGAGGTAGGGCCCCTCGTAGCCGGTGCGCTGCACGAGCGAGTGCCGGGTCTCGCCGTACGCCTGGATCGAGGCGAGACGCACCGTGCCGTGATCGTCGCTGCGCTCGTGCGGTTCCTCCACCACCGTGGCACCGGCGGCCCGGGCCTGCGTGACGCACTGGTCGACGTCGGGGACCTCGAGGGCGATGTCGACGACGCCGTCGCCGTGGATGCGGTGGTGGTCCAGCAGCGGGCTGTTCGGGTCGACCCCTCCGGTGATCACGAACCGGCAGGAGCCGGACGTGAGCACGTAGGCCTTGTGATCCCGATTGCCGGTCTCGGGACCGGAGTATGCGACGAGGTCCATGCCGAACGCGGACTGGTAGTAGTGAGCGGTCTGCGTGGCGTTGCCGACGACGAAGACGACGGCGTCCCATCCGGTGACCGGGAACGGGTCAGCGCTCTGGTCGTACTCGACGAGCCCGACCAGCTGCTGCAGCTGCCGCAGGTCGAGGTCGGCGTGCCGCTCCGCCGCAGTCAGGGACGTCTCCTCAAGGGGGGCGGTCGCCGGGTGGACGGTCTCGGTCATCGTGGCCTGCCCTCGGGTAGTCGCCTCACCTGCTGACCGTGCCATCATGGGTCAGACTGTGCAACGGAGCCTGCCGAACCTGTGCAAGGTGTTCACTGAGGGGGCCGGAGAATTGACCAGTCTGGGCAGCGTGCCCAGACCGCCGCACGAGGAGGACGTACATGCCCCGTGCCATCGACCCCCTCGAGGCCGCGCTGATGCAGTTGTTCGCCGACGAGCCCCGGGTCGGAGTTCTCGAGGCATCCCGGCGGCTCGGCGTGGCCCGCGGAACCGTGCAGGCACGGCTTGACCGCCTCGTCGAGCACGGTGTCATCACCGGCTGGGGTCCGCAGCTGGAACCGGCTGCGCTGGGCCACCCGGTGACCGCCTTCCTCACCCTGCAGATCCGGCAGGGCGCCGGACCGGACCAGGCGACGGCGCACGAGGCGGTGGCGCGGCACCTGTCCGGTGTGCCAGAGGTGCTCGAGGCCTACACGATCACCGGGGCCGGGGACCTGTGGTGCCGCTGCGTGGCCCGTTCGAACGCCGACCTGCAGCGCGTCATCGACGAGGTCGTCGCGCACCCGGGCGTCGAACGGACGTCCACGGTGATCGCGCTGGCCACCCAGATCCCGCACCGGGTGCTGCCCCTCGTGCACTCAGTGGCCGCGCGGTCGAGCGGCTGATGGCCGGTCAGCCGAGCAGGCTGGAGACCTGAGCGGCGGCTCGGGCCACCCGCGGTCCGACCCGCTCCTCGTCGAGCTCGGCCATCGACACCACGCCGACTGAGGCGACCAGATCGGGCAGCCCGGTGACCGGGGCGGCGACCCCCCAGGCACCCGACTGCAGCTCGCCCCGGGTGGTGACATAGGGCGGTGTGGCCGCTGCTGGCTGCCCATTGCGGCCGAGCAGGATGGCGCGACCCGCGGCCCCTCGGTCGAGCGGGTGCCGCGACCCCACGCGGTAGGCGACGTGGAAGTCGGTCCAGGAGGGCTCCACCACCGCCACGGCGAGTGCATCGGCGCCGTCGGCGACAGTGAGGTGCGCGGTGGCGCCGAGCTCGTCTGCCAGGACACGCAGCACCGGAGTGGCCTGCGCGCGCAGCAGCGGCTCGATGCCGCGGGCGAGTGTTGCGGTGGCCAGTCCGACGTGGACAAGCCCCGAGCTGTCCCGGCGGGCGAGCCGGTGCTGCTCCAACGTGGCCACCAGCCGGTGCACGATCGTGCGGTTGACACCCATGGCGGTGGCCAGCCCGGTCATCGTCCAGCCGCGCGGCTCCTTGGCCAGCAACGCCAGCAGCCGTAGTCCCCGATCGAGGGTCTGGGAGGTCTCGGCCACGCCGATCAGCGTAGACCGGCCGCTCGTGACGACGGTTGCCCAGCCACGGGGTACACCGCCCTGCCCGGCGGTCTGCGCCCGCCCGGTACGACCCAGTCCCGCCGGCGTCCGACGTGGCTCGTGCACCGATCGCGGCCGCTCAACAGGTGCACCGGTCACGTACGACCAAGCCCGCCGGCAACCGCGGCCCGGGATGGCGCCAGGCGCCGCGGCGGGATCACCGGTCAGGCGACGCGTCACTCCGTCGTCGTACGGGGGCGGCGACGCGAGTCGAAACCGCCACCGCACCGAGCGAGAACACCCATGCCAGCGCGAAGACCGCGCTGAACACGAGCCCGCCACCTGCGGTCGTCAGCAACGCGGAGTGGACGACGCCGGCGGCACCGACCCCCAGTGCGACGCCGAGGGCGTCCGACATCTGGAGTGCGGCGGCGTTGACGCCCTGCTCCGCCGCGGGGCTCAGCGACAGCAGCAGGACCGACAGCGATGAGAACGTCAGTCCCATCCCCGTACCGGCGACCACCCAGCCGAGCGCGGTCACCGCCGACGGCACGGCCAGACCCGGACCGTCGAACACGGGCAGCGCCGCCACGGCGATCCCGGTGCTGACGGCGATCGCACCGAACACGACGAGCCGTTCCCGGGAGATCGGCAGTCCGGGCCGGCTCTGCCACCACGACCCGGTGGCCCAGCCGAGCGCCGCACCGGTCAACGACAGCCCGGCCGCCGTCGTCGACAGGCCGCGGTACGACGTCAGCATGAGCGGGATGAAGGCCTCGGCGGCGAAGAACGAGCCCGACAACGCGCCGCGTAGCGCCACCACGCTCGGCAGCCCCCGCCGCAACCGCACGGTGCCGGTGGGCAGCAACCGATGCACCGCCAGCGCCACGCCGAGGGAGCCGCCGGCCGCGAGCGCGCCGGCCAGCCAGCCACGTCCGTCATTGACCAGCACCGCCGCCTGCTGCAACGCGACCACCCCGGCTGCGAGCGTGACCGCCCATCCCACCCGGCTGCGACGCGGAGCAGGCACCCCGCCGTGCGCTCGGCTCAGCACGGGTCCGAGCGCGACGACCGGGGCGATGGCGAGAGGCGCGATCGCCCAGAACACCCATCGCCACGACAACTGTTCGGTGAGGACACCGGCGACCAGCGGGCCGACGATCGCCGGCAGCACCCATGCAGCCGACAGCGCCGAGAAGGCCGCCGGCCGCAGGCCCTCGGGGTACGCCCGGGCGATGAGCACGTAGACCGCGACGATCTCCATGCCACCGCCGAAGCCCTGCACCGCTCGGCCGACGACGAAGGCGACCATGTCCGGAGCCGAACCCGCGGCCAGCAGCCCGACCGTGAAGACCGCGACTCCGCTCAGCAGCGGCCGGGTGGGCCCCGACCGGTCGCACCACTCCCCCGCGACGACCGTTGCGAGCAGACCGGCGACCATGAACGCGGTGAATCCCCAGGCGTACAGCCGCAGGCCCTGCAGCTCGCGCGCCGCCACCGGCATCGCGGTCGCCACCGCCATCGACTCGAAGGCAACCAGCAGCACCACAGCGACGACCCCGGTCGTGGTGCGCCGGTACGGCGGCGACAGCACCCCCTCGCGGGAGCCGGACCGGGCCTCGGTGAGCCCGGTCACCATCAGCCGTCGCTTCGCGGACCGCCGGAGCCGCCCGAGTCGCCGTCGTCGCCCGAGTCGTCGCCCTCGCGCAGCCCGTCCCACTTCTCTCGGCACGCCGGGCAGACCGGGAACCGCTGGGGATCGCGGCTGGGCACCCAGACCTTGCCGCACAGGGCGATCACCGGGGTGCCCTCGACCATCGCGGCCATCAGCTTGTCGCGCGGCACGTAGTGGGAGAAGCGTTCGTGGTCACCGTCGTCGAGCACCGGACGGGTGCGGACGTCGTCGAGAGTCTGGGCGCCGGGGCTCAGCTGCGTGGACACGGGCAGGATCGTACGCCGCAGCAGCGGGCTCACCCAGTCGCGGTGTCAGTTCAGGGCAGGGTCGGGGGGGTACGTCGCGAGCAGCCGGGTGTCGTCGGGCTGCCGTCGCAGTACCCGGGGCCACAGGTCCTGCGGCGAGGCGTCGAGCAGGTCTTGGGGGCCGGCGTCAACGACCAGCCACGACCCCTCCTCGACCTCGCCCTCCAGTTGACCGGGCGACCACCCGGCGTACCCGGCGAACACGCGCAGTCCCAGGACGGCGCCGTCGACCACCTCGTGCGGGGCATCGAGGTCGACGAGGCCGACCCGGTCGTACATCGGGCGCCAGCCGAGCGGCTCCGGCACCTCGTCGGCGAGCACACCCACAGCCAGGGCGGCGTCGGTCGAGACCGGTCCGCCACCGAAGAGCACGTCGGGGGCCGTGACCGAACCGGCCCAGGCAGGGAGCACCTGTTCGACCGTCACCTCGAGCGGGTGGTTGAGCACCACCCCGAGGGATCCGTCGGAGTCGTGGTCGAGCAGCAGGATGACGCTGCGCTCGAAGATGCTGGCCCGCAGCGCCGGGGTGGCCACCAACAGCCGACCGGTCCAGCCGGGTGCGCCCGGGTCAGCCGAGCCGCCTGTGTTGGTCGCCATGTCCGCCAGTGTCCCACCCCGGCCGCCCGGCGCGCGGTCGGGAACCGGTGCAATCGGACCCCACGGCCACACATCCACCTGCTGAGTTGTCAGCATCCTAGGTCGCTATAGCGACCTAGGATGCTGACAACTCGTGTCGGGGAGGTACGGACTGGACGGGCGGCGGTCAGGCGACGAGGGCGCCGATCAGCCGCTCGAACCAACCCTCCCGCGGCTCGTCGTCGTCCGTCCCGGCGGCGACGGGCTGCTGGGCCGGGCGACCGCGACGGCGGCGACTACGCTGTACCACCACTGGCGCAGCAAGCAGGCGGTCTTCGAGGCGGTCTTCGAGGCGGTCTTCGAGGAGCTCGAGGCCGGTTCGGTGCAGACGATCAGCAACGCCGTACAGCAGCACACCGACCCGTGGGCCCGGGCGTCGGTGGGGCTGAGCACGTTTCTCGACGTGTGCCGCGAGCCGACGTACCGGCGGGTGGTCATGCAGGAGGGGCCGGCGGTTCTCGGCTTCGAACGCTGGCGCGAGACCGAGAAGCGTTCGACGTACGGGCTGGTGCGCGACATCGTCTCCGGCCTGCTCACCGTCGACCAGGTGGACGACTCCCTCACCGAGACCTTCGCACAGGTCTTCTTCGGCGCCATGCGGGCCGCGGGCCTCGCCGTGGCCGCCTCCGACGACGCCGAGCGCACGTCGGCAGAGGTCGAGGTGGTCATCGGTTCGGTGCTGACGGGTCTGCGCACGCTGGCTGAAGGGGCAGCCGTCCTGCCACCCACGCACCCGCCAGACGCCGAGCAGGCCTGAGTGGCGGTCTCAGTGCCAGCGCCCAGTGCCAACGCACGTCGCCACCGTCGCCGGCCGGGACCAGTTCGATCCAGGTCTTGCCGGTGGGCACCTCGAGCCGTGACCCGTCCGCGGCCTCGAGCGTCATCTCACCGGCGAGTGCGTCCTTGGCCCACGTCCCCTTCGTGACCGAGCCAGCGCAGAACAGCAGCGCCTCGCCACCGCCGGTGTGAGATCGGTTTCCGGCACCGGGTTGCCAGCCGGGTCCTGGTAGCCCGCGTCGCGGACCTTCACCCGCATGACCAGCACGTTGTCGGCGACGAAGTCGTCACCGACCGGGGCATACCCAGAGGTACGTCGGTAACCGGCGTCGTCGAGCTCCCACGACGTGGTGGCACTGGGCGAGAACACCGCGTCCAGGTGCGTCGCGACCGTGCCGGGGCGACCTTCGGCCGCGGGGGCCAAGGGGAGGTACGGCTGCGCGGGCCTGGCACCGGTGAGCCTGACGTCTTTGGCCAGTTCCGGTAACGACACCATGAGGTCGTACGGCGCCTGCCGGCCCGGATTCCGGGAGAAACCCGGGTCCTTCTCGATCTCGGTGTAGGTAGGGATCTTCTCGTGGGAGACCTGCCGGAACGTCTTCGGCGCACCGCCTGAGGCCACCAGGCTGGCACCGGCGGGCAGGACGATGCCGATGTCGGTCGCGCGGATGGAGCGCACCGGGCCCACCACGGGGGCAGTTCGGTCCAGTAGAACGCCGCCAGCCGGGTCAGCCCGCCCTCGACGAGCTCCTCGGCGACGAGGTCGGCGGAAGACAACCCGGCCTGCGGGGTGGCCTCAGCGGTGTTCGGCACCTTGACCACCAGGACCGGCCGGTCGGGCAACGCCCCCCGTACCTGCTCCCCGGTGAGGGGCGAGACCCGAAGGGAGTCGCCATCGGAGTCGCCGTCAACCACCTGCTGTCCCTGCGCTCCGACCCCAGCAATCCCTTCGGCGCTACAAGCGAACAGCACCGGCGGTCAGGCTCGCGGTGCGGCGGGGACTGCGAGGGGGTGCACAGACAGCAGCGGCCGACGTACTGCGCGGGGAAGGCACCCGGTCAGTGTGCCGGAGCAGGCCCGCGTCCCGGCGCGTGACGCTCCGAGGGCAGGCCGGCTCCGGGACGCGGGACCGTGGGTGCCGCTCAGCGACCCCGCACGGTGCCGGCGGACCAGGCCGAGGTCCAGATGGCGCTGCGCTGAACCGGTGTCCCCGAACGGGATGCGTGCACGATGATGCGCTGACCGTTCTGGCGCTTGAGGAACATGGCGACGTGGTAGACGCTCCCACCGGAGCGGAAGAAGACCAGATCGCCGCGGCGGAGATTGCTCTTCTTGATGTGCCGTACGTAGGAGTACTGGGCGTTGGACGTGCGCGGCAGGCTCAGGTTGGCCTGGTGGTAGGCGTACGACGTCAGCCCGGAGCAGTCGAAGGCATTGGGTCCGGCCGCGCCGTACCGGTAGGGGTCGCCGATCTGGTTGGCCGCGATGGAGGCTGCGCCCAGGACCTTCTTGGTCCTGGGCGTCGAGGCATCGGCGGTGGAGGCGCTCATGAGCACCATGGACAGGGCGAGCAGGAGGATGGCGGACAGCGCGAGAAGGCGCTGCCAGCGCAGGGTCGCTGACACAGGCGGAGGTTCCTTCCTACGCCTACGAGGTCAGCTGTCGGGTTAGGGCCAGGAAGGTGCCCCGCCGCGGGTGCGGCTTCACCCCGAGCCGGCGCCGTGCTGTGCACGGTGCCGACGGTGTCGATCTCGGGTCGATCCGAGGAGGACAGTGGGTCCCCCGCTCCTGCCGGTCTGGTAGAGGTATGGGAGCGCGTGGTCGCGGCGGCAGGATTTGGCGTGACCGCGGCGCGCGTATTGAGTTGTGTCGATCAGTACTGGCTCGAGGCCGGTGAAAGATCGTGACCGGTTGGTCGCAGCGACTGTAACCACAACCCATACGTGCTGGTCAATGCTTGACCCCCGCGTTGTGGAAACCCGGTCGTACGGACTCCTGCCTGGGACCCCTCGCGACCCGGCGGCGTACCGACCAGGCCCACGCGACGAGCGGCACCTGCAGCGGCAGACGGGCCAGCGTGCCGGCCTGGTACCACGCGGAGGCATGCTCCGAGCCCAGTGCGGTCACCGCCATCTGCACGTTGCCGGGGAAGACCGCCACGAACAGTGCGGCACAGGCCAGCGCCGCTGCTGCCCGCGTACGCGGCGCCGCCAAGCCAGCGGCGCACGCGATCTCGAGGGCGCCGGAGCCGAGCACCCAAGGCGTCGGGGCGCCGAGCTGGGGTGGGACGAGCGACTCGAACGCCGCGGGCAGCACCCAGTGCGCCACGCCGGCACCCGCGAGCAGCGCCGCGAGCGGCGCCCAACCAGGCGGCCACCACGTGCGGCGGTGCCACCAGCGCGTCCGCTGCTCGGGAGCGGCGCTGATCGTGCTCACCGGCTCGGGGTCCACCGGCTCAGAGCTTGCGCCCGCCGTCGACGTACAACGTCTGCCCGGTCACGAAGCTGGCCTCGTCGGAGGCCAGGAATGTGATCGCGGTGGCGATGTCCGCCGGCTGGCCGACGCGGCGGACCGGGGTCTCGGCCGCCGCGGCCGCGCGGAAGGCCTCCGGCTCGACGCCCACCCGGCGGGCGGTGTCGTCGGTCATGTCGGTGACGATGAAACCGGGGGCCACGGCGTTGGCGTTGACGCCGTAGGGGCCCAGCTCGATCGCGAGAGTGCGGGTCAGGCCCTGGATGCCCATCTTCGCGGCGGAGTAGTTGGCCTGCCCGCGGTTGCCCAGCGCCGAGACGCTGGACAGGTTGACGATCTTGCCGTACGTCTGCGGCACGAAGACCTTCTGGGCGGCCCGGCTGCACAAGAAGGCACCGCGCAGGTGGACGTTCATCACCAGGTCCCAGTCCTGCTCGCTCATCTTGAACAGCAGGTTGTCGCGGGTGATGCCGGCGTTGTTGACGAGCACGTGCAGCCCCCCGAGTTCCTCCACCGTGCGTTCCACCGCCGCGGTCACCGAGTCGGCGTCGGACACGTCGCAGCCGATGCCGACGGCCTTGGTAGCACCGAGCCGGTCGGCGGTGGCGGCGGCCGCCGACTCGTCCAGGTCGACGATCGCGACGGAGGCACCTTCCTGCGCGAACCGCCGCGCGGTGGCGGCTCCGATGCCCCGGGCGGAGCCGGTCACCAGGACGACTCGGTCGGCGAATCGCTGCATGGTCTCTCCTCGACGCCGTACGGCTCGGTCAGGAACGTGGACGCACGTCACTGTAGGAGCCGCGCCGGGCGCCGCCCGGAGCGGGCCGGTCGCGCGGGCGAGCAACTCGCCTGTTGCTCAGCGAGGGGTCACCTTGAGGATGCGGTCGGTGCCGTTGCCGTTGTCGGTGGTGAGGTACAACGCGTTCCGGGGACCGACCACCGCGGTGCGCAAGCGCCCGAACGTACCGTCGAGCGCGGCGGGGTCGACGGCGTTGCGGAAGTCGGATCCCACGAAGCGCATCATCCGCACTGAGGAGTTCTTCAGCGCGGCGACGACCAGCCGGCCACGGTAGCCGCCCCAGCGATCGCCGGTCAGCCAGGTGGCACCGCTGACCGCGAGCGTCGGGTATCCGCTGCTCCACCGTGCCGGCACCTGACGGCCGGGCAGCGAGAAGTCGGTCATCGGCACCGACTCGTCGTAGCCGGGCCCGTCGGGGTCCCAGCCGTAGTTGCCGCCCGAGCGCAGCAGGTTCACCTCGTCGTCACGGTCCGGACCGTGCTCGGCCGACCACATCCGACCGTCCGGACGCAGCGCCAGGCCATGCACGTTGCGGTGGCCGTAGGTGAACACGCGCCGCTCCATCGCGTCCGCTGACGCGATGAACGGGTTGGTCGGCCATCCCGCGCCGGTGGCCGGGACCACCCGCAGCACCTTGCCGCCTCCCGACCGCTTGTCTTGCGGGGTGGAGGCCGTCGCGGCATCACCGGTGCCGACGTACAGCGCCCCCTCGGAACCGAACTCGAGTCGGCAGCCGCCGTGGCGACCGCTGGTCGCCGGCAGACCGGTCACGATGGCACCGAGCCGCCGCGCGCTGCGGGCGTCGTCGGCGAGCCGCCAGCGCACGACCCGTACGTCGTGCCCGCCGCCCACGGTGTTGTCGCCCTGGCAGGTCCAGAAGGTGCGAGTGCGGGCGAAGGCGTCGTCGACCGCGATGGACATCAGCCCGGTCTCACCGGAGACCCACAGGTCGGCGGGGCGGTCCACCACCAGGTGCCGGGTCCCCCCGTGGCCCCGCCACCAGATCCGGCCACGCTCGCGCTCGGTGTAGAGCATGGCGGCGCTCGGGAGGAACGCGATGTCCCATGGGTGGTCGAGGTCAGTGACCAGGGTGCGTACCCGCAGTGCCGGCAGCGACCGGCGCGCCGTGGCAGCGGTCACACCCTGGCGTACCGAGGCGGCGGCCGCGACCGCCTCCGGAGCCGCGGGGGAAGCGGACGCTGCGGAGGCGCTGGCTGGCAGCGGCGCCCCAGCGAGGCAGAGGGCGAGGGCGGCGATCGTGGCGCCGCGGCGGGAAGTGCTGATGGGACCGGGGTGGCCCCGGTGCCTACTGATGGCACCGGGGCCACCCCGGTCCACACCAGCATTGACTGCGCGTGAAGACGGCATGTCTCACCGTGACATGGCAACGGGATCGACGCCAGCGAACGGTCCATTTCTGGGTGACCTCGGCGCGCCCGCGCCGTACGCGACGTAGATTCGAATCGTGACGAGCACCCCCGGACCGTCCTTTTCGCCCTCCCCAACTCAGCTCAGCTCCCCCGCACCCGCCGCCGACCCGGTTGGCCGGCCGACCGACACCACCCGGGGTGCCCTGCGGGCCACTGGCCACGAGCACCGCACCGTCAAGGCCGAGGTACGCGCCAACCTGCTCGACCGGCTCCGCACGGGCCGCCCGAGCCTGCCCGGCCTGGTCGGGTTCGACGACACCGTCGTGCCAGAGGTCGAACGGGCGCTGCTGGCCGGCCACGACCTGGTGCTCCTGGGCGAGCGCGGCCAGGGCAAGACGCGGCTGATGCGGTCGTTGGCCGGCCTGCTCGACGAGTGGACCCCGGTCGTTGCCGGCTGCGAGGTCAACGACCACCCGTACGCCCCGGTCTGCCGGCGGTGCCTGCGACTGGCCGGTGAAATCGGCGACGACCTGCCGGTCACCTGGCGCCACCGCGACGAGCGGTACGGCGAGAAGCTCGCGACCCCGGACACCTCCGTGGGTGACCTGATCGGTGACGTCGACCCGACCAAGGTCGCCGAGGGTCGGGCGCTGGGCGACCCCGAGACCGTGCACTACGGGTTGCTGCCGCGGGCCAACCGGGGCATCTTCGGCCTCAACGAGCTCCCCGACCTCGCCGAGCGGATCCAGGTGGCGCTGTTCAACGTGCTCGAGGAACGCGACATCCAGGTACGCGGATACGCACTGCGCCTGCCGCTGGACCTGCTCGTCGTCGCCTCGGCCAACCCCGAGGACTACACCAACCGCGGCCGGATCATCACCCCCCTCAAGGACCGCTTCGGCGCCGAGGTCCGCACCCACTACCCGTACGAGGTCGCTGACGAGGCCGCGCTCGTACGCCAGGAGGCGCACCTGGTCGCCACAGTCCCCGACCACCTCGTCGAGGTGGTCGCCCGGTTCGTCTACGAGCTGCGCGGGTCGAATGCGATCGACCAGCGCTCCGGTGTCTCGGCCCGGTTCGCGGTGGCCGCCACCGAAGCCGTCGCCGCGGCAGCCCTGCGCCGGGGAGCCCTACGCGGCGAGGACGACCCCGTGGCACGGGTCGGCGACCTGCCCGACGTCGTGCCGAGCCTGCGTGGCAAGGTCGAGTTCGAGATGGGCGAGGAGGGCCGGGAGGCCGAGGTGCTGGGGCATCTCCTGCGCCTGGCCGTCGCCACCACGTTCCGCGACCGCCTGGCCGGTGTGGACCTGACCGGCTTCACCGAGCACTTCGCCAGCGGTGCGGTGGTGGAGACCGGCACGCTGGTTCCCGCCGCGGACCTGCTCTCGCAGCTCGGCACCGTCCCCGGCCTGGCGACCGTGCTGGAGCGGCTCGGCGTCGACGAGGACTCGGTGAGCCGCGGGCAGGTGGCCGCCGCGGTCGAGCTGGTGCTCGAGGGTCTGCACCTGACCCGACGGCTGTCCAAGGACAGCGTCGACGGCGTCACCGTGTACGGGAGCTGACCAACCGATGAGCCCGATGAGTCCGACCAGATGAGCCCGCAGAGCCGGGGCGCGCGCGGTCGGGGCTACCGGTACGGCTCATGGGCCGGCGGCGCAGACCCGCTGGCGCCACCGCTGGACGTACGCGCCGCGCTCGACGAGCTCGGCGAGGACGTGCTCGCCGGGTCCAGCCTGCGCGACGCGCTGCGGCGGATGCTGCGCCGAGGGGTCGCCGGCCGCCGGGGTCTGGATGCCCTGCGCCGCGACGTACGCCGCCGCCGCGAACGCCTTCAGCGTTCCGGTGACCTCGCCGGCACCGTCGACCGGGTCCGACAAGCACTCGACCAGGTGCTGGCCGCCGAGCACGAGCAGCTGGCCGGCGAACCCGGTGACGACGCCCGCCTGGCCGAGGCAGAGCTGGCCGGCCTACCGCCCGACACCTCCGGCGCCGTGCGAGAGCTGTCGTCGTACGCCTGGCACAGCGAGGAGGCCCGAGCGGGGTACCAAGAGATTCAGGCCATGCTGCGCCGCGAGGTCCTCGACGCGCAGTTCGCCGGCATGAAGCAGGCGCTCTCCGGGCAGGACCCCGCGGCGAGCCAGGCCGTGCGCGACATGCTCGCCGACCTCAACGCGCTCCTGGCCGCCCACGCCGCCGGGCACGACACCACCGAGCAGTTCGCCGACTTCATGGCCGAGCACGGGGACTTCTTCCCGGAGAACCCCAAGGACACCGACGACCTCGTCGACCTGCTGGCCCGCCGCCAGGCGGCCGCCGACCGGCTGATGCGGTCGCTCACCTCGGACCAGCGGGCCGAGCTGTCGGCGCTGATGGCCCAGGCGATGGGCGACGACCTCGACCTGCAGGCGGCGATGAGCCAGCTGAGCGACAACCTGGAGGCGCTGCGCCCCGGGATCACCCGGCAGGGCCCACCGGCGCGGATCGGCGGCGGGCAGGGGCTCGACTACGGCGACGCCGTGGGTGCGGTCGCCGATCTCGCTGACCTCGAGGCGCTGGAGTCGCAGCTGGGGCAGGACTACGCCGGCTCGACCCTGGATGACGTCGACGTCGAGGCGCTGGAGCGCCAGCTCGCCCCGTCGGCGGTTGCCGACCTGCAGGCCCTGGCCGAGCTGGAGCGTGAGCTGGAACGGCAGGGCTACGTCCGTCGCGGCGCGGAAGGCGCGGGGCTGACCCCCAAGGCACTGCGCCGGCTCGGCCAGACCACGCTGCGACGCATCTTCTCCCAGCTCGACACGGGTTCCGCCGGCGACCACGACGACCGGCGTACGGGAGCCGCGGACGAGCGCACCGGCGCGACGCTGCCGTGGCGGTTCGGCGACGAGCGACCGATCGACTCCTCCGCCACCGTGCGCAACGCGGTGCTGCGCCGAGCCGCCGACCCGGCGGGTCCACCGCTCGACGCCGGTGACTTCGCCGTCGCGGAGACCGAGCGGCGTACCGGGGCGGCGGTGGCGCTGTGCGTCGACCTGTCCTTCTCGATGATCCAGGAGGACCGCTGGGGACCGATGAAGCAGACCGCGCTGGCGCTGTCGCACCTGGTCTCGACCCGCTTCCGCCAGGACGCCCTGCAGGTGATCGGCTTCGACCGGTACGCCCGGCGGCTGTCGCCGCTCGAGCTCGCCGAGGTCGAGCCGGAGTACGTGCAGGGCACCAACTTGCACCACGCGCTCGCCCTGGCCGGCCGACACCTGCGCCGACACCCCGACGCCGAACCCGTCGTGCTCGTCGTCACCGACGGTGAACCGACCGCGCACCTCGAGCCGGACGGGACGGCCACGTTCACCTGGCCGCCCACGCGACAGACGCTGCGGGCCACCGTCGCCGAGGTCGACGCGATCACCCGGGCCGGCGCCACCATGAACGTCTTCCGGCTCGGCGACGACCCGGGCCTCGCCCGCTTCGTCGACGCGATCGCCCGGCGCAACGGTGGCCGGGTGTTCTCCCCCTCGGCCGACCGGCTCGGTGAGTACGTCGTGGCCGACTACCTGCGTACCCGCGCCGGCCGCCGGCGCGCCAGTTGACCGCCCAAACGGCCCACTACCGTGCCGACTGGTGCCAGACCGGGGTCCCAGCCCGCCCAGTGGTGCCAGACCGGGGTCCCAGCCCGCCCAGTGGTGCCAGAGCGGGCGCACGATGCCGTCACCACGCCGCCCAGTGGTGCCAGACCTGGGCCCAGGAGCCGCGAGAGCACCCGGCTGGCACCACTCGGCAGGGGAGAGCACCCAGCTGGCACCACTCGGCAGGGGAGAGCACCCAGCTGGCACCACTCGGCAGGGGAGAGCACCCGGCTGGCACCACTCGGCAGGGGAGAGCACCCAGCCGGCACATCGCGACTCACCCGGGCAGGAACGACAGCCGCACCACCCGATCGGGATTGTCGACGTTGAGGTCGACCAAGCAGATGCTCTGCCAGGTGCCGAGCGCGAGGCGGCCGGCGAGCACCGGGAGGGTTGCGTACGGCGGCACGAGCGCCGGGAGCACGTGCGAGCGCCCGTGACCGGGTGTGCCGTGCCGGTGCCTCCACCGGTCGTCGCCCGGCAGCAGGTCGGACAGGGCGGTGAGCAGGTCCTCGTCGCTGCCGCTGCCGGTCTCCAGCACCGCGAGGCCAGCCGTGGCGTGCGGTACGAAGACCTGCAGCACCCCGTCACCCTGCTCCCGCACGAACGCAGCGCACACGTCGGTGAGGTCGTGCACCCGGTCCGCGCGCCCCGTGTGGACCTGCACGATCTCGCTGCGCATGCTCGCTCCCCCAGGGGTCGCGGAGTCCGTCATCAGGTCACGATGCCAGACCGCGGCCGCGTGCCGTCCGCCGCCGACCTTTGCGGGTGGCACAGTCGTGTCCGGGCTGTGACATCCGTCCGCTCCGTACCCTCGCCGCGTCCACCTAGAGTGGCGACCACGAGGGGTGCAGCGCCCGGACAGTGGCAGCGCCCGGACAGTGGCAGGTCCCGGACAGTGGCAGGTCCCGGGCAGTGGCAGGTCCCGGCCCACCCCGATCCAGCCCGACTCCGACTGCGAGGAGCCTCCCTGATGCACCGGCGTCGGTTCCTGCAGGTCGGTGGCGGACTGGCGGCAGGAGCCGTCAGCGGGCTGCTCGGCGGGTGCAGCGACGACGCGCCGCCCACGCCGTCGACGTCGCCCACCTCGACCTCCTCGGCGTCCTCGACCGGGACACCAACCCCGACTCCGACCGAGCCCACTGCGCAGGACGGTGTGCAGCCCACCGTTGAGTCGACCGTCGCCACCGGCCTGGCGGTTCCGTGGGGCATCGCGTTCCTCCCCGCGGCTCCCGACCCGGGCACGGCGCTGGTGTCCGAGCGTGACACGGCCCGGATCCTGCGGATCACGCCCGGACGCAAGCCGGTGGAGGTGGGCGTCGTCCCCGGGGTCGTGCCGGGCGTCGAGCGTTCCGGCGAGGGCGGCCTGCTCGGCCTGCTGTGGGTGACCGACTCTCCCGAGCGGCCCCTGTACGCGTACCTCTCCACCTCCGAGGACAACCGCATCGTCCGCATGTCCTACGACGGCAAGCGCATCGGAAAGCCCGAGCTCCTGCTGGCCGGCATCCCGACCGGGGTCAACCACAACGGTGGCCGGCTCGCTCTCGGGCCCGACCGGATGGTCTACATCTCGACCGGCGAGACCTACGTGGTCGAGCTGGCCCAGGACCTGTCCTCGCTCGGCGGCAAGATCCTGCGCATGACGCCGGACGGTCACATCCCGCTGGACAACCCGTTCGGCTCACTGGTGTGGTCGTACGGTCACCGCAACATCGAGGGGCTGGCGTTCGAGAGCGGCGGCCGGTTGTGGTCCTCGGAGTTCGGCGCCCAGGCCTGGGACGAGCTCAACCTGATCGAGAAGGGCCAGAATTACGGCTGGCCGTTCGCTGAGGGCAGCAACGGACAGAACGGGTTCGTGCGGCCGGTGTCGCAGTGGCCCACCGACGCCTGCTCCCCTGGCAGCGTCAGCGTCACCCGGCAGACCGCCTGGGTGCCCGCACTGCAGGGGCAGTGCCTGTGGGCGGTGCCGCTGACGGGCGCCGTCGCCGGCCGCCAGGTGCGGTGGCTCGGTGATCAGTACGGGCGCCTGCGCACCGCCCAGCTCGCCCCTGACGGGTCGATGTGGGTCACGACCAGCAACAAGGACGGCCGAGGCGTCCCCACCGAGGAGGACGACCGTATCCTGCGGGTGGTGTTCAGCGGCTGAGCGACGAACTCGACCCCTCTCCCGGGGTGAGTTCCCAGTCGACGGCCTCTGCGACGTGGCGGTACCCGGTCCGGGTGTAGACGCCGTTGCTGGTCGGGTGGCGGCGTCCGCGTACAACATGCACACTGCCCCCGCTCGAGCTGGAGCGCGGTGACCGCGGCCACGCATGCAGCCGCCCAGAACCCGAGCACCCAGCGGCCCGTGCAACAGCACGGCGAGCTCGCGCACGCCGTCGTGGTCACCGCTGGAGACGTACGCCCCGAACGGTGGCGTCTGCTGCGCGGCGGCCACCACCTGGCCCTCATGCTCGGGCCAGCACCCACAGGTTGGGGGACCGGTTATCGAAGACCGCGGCGAGCGAGCAGGGTGGCGACGCTGGGGTTCACCCCGAGCGCCGCCACCCCACGGGCCGTCACAAGGTGATGGCGGCGTCGCCCTTCATCGCGCCGGGCCCGGTCAGGAACGGCGCGACCGCGTCCAGCACCTCCGCGGAGGTGAGCGGCGTTTCCGTGGCGCCCATGTAGACACCACCCTCGGGCTCGAGCCCGAGCAGGTTGCCCACGATGGCCGCGTGCCGCGCCTCGACACCGAAGATGCCGGCGGCAGCCTGCAGGATCGCCTTGTCCTGGATGAAGCCGGCCGCACCGAGGTAGGCACGCACCCCGGTGTTCTCGAAGGTGTGGCTGATCGTCAGGTAGTTCTCGCGGCTGTCGAAGGCGTCGCCGTAGTCGACCCCCGGGGCAGCCACGGGCGTGCCCCCGATCTTCATGATGGTCGCCCTGATCGTAGCGACGTGGGACTCCTCGTCGACCTGGACCTGGTCGAGGTACTGCTTCTCCTTGCCCGACAGCAGGCCGGCGGAGTTGCCCTGGCGGTAGAACTCCGCCTCCAGGTACTCCAGCGTCAACGCATAGTTGAGCACGTCGACGTCACTCTTGAAGTCACCGGCCTGGGTCCAGGCGAACTTGTTGTTCAGCGCGCCTACGGCGACGCTGGCCGGGACCACCGACGTCCGGCCCCGGACGAAGTCGCTGCGTTTGATGCTGCTGCTCTTGATCCTCATCGTTCAGCTCTCCTAGCTCTTGATGAACGGCATGGCCGCCTTGAGGACTGCCTGCATCGGCAGGCCGGCCTCGATGGGCCTCGGGAAGGGGTTCCCGCCGGTGAGGTCGGCGAGGATGGCTGCGTGCCGTGACTCCACACCCGCGATGGACGCGGCAGCGGCGAGGAGATCCACGCTCTTGATCAACGGCACCTGGCCGTGGTACGCCTTCACGCCGAGCTCCTCGAACGTCGAGGCGGTCGCGAGGAACGTGGCCTTGTCGGTGAAGGTCCCCTTGGGGAACTTCAGCTTGGGCTTCGCGACCGGCTTGCCGCCGAGCCCGGTGATCGTGTCGGTCACTGCCTGGACGTGCGCCTGCTCGTGGTCGCGGATCGGTGTGACGAGGGCGAGCTGACGCCCGCTGAGCACACCGGCGGCGATGCCGCGCTCGTAGAAGCCGGCCTCGAGATACTCCAGCGTCAGGGCGTAGTTGAGGATGTCGAGGTCGCTGGACGCAGCCCCCTGGCGGGTGCCGACGGCGGACGCGGTGCTCGACCGGAGGAACGAGCGCGGGTCACCAGCTGCGGCGGCGACGTACGTCGCCCCGACGCCGACGAGCAGCGCATTGCGGAGGAATGACCGTCGGTCGTGCTCCGAGCGGAACTCGATGACGGGTTTCCCGTCGAACAGTTGTCGTTGTCCTTGCTGCATGACTCTCCCTGGATAGGTCTGGTTGCTGCACGTGCTCAGGAATTCGTGGTGTTACTCGGCCTCCCCCCCTCCAGTGCACGCGCGCGGACCACGATGCGCTGGTAGTGGGCCGTCAACGGATTGCACGCGAACAACGTCAACATCCGGGTCCTCGGCTTCGCGGGCTGCTGAAGGACGTAGCGCACGTAGCCGGCCTGCGGCACGATCGTGACGTCGTCGACGGCGTAGCGGTACCGCCGCCCGCCCTCGGTGATCGTGATCGGGTCGCCTGGCGAGAGCCGGTCGAGGTAGAGGAACGGGCGGGTCTCGGTGCTGCGATGTCCGCTCAGCACCGTGTTGCCCGGCTGGCCGAACCCCGGCGTGCCCGGCCAGTGACCTGGGCCATCGGTTAGCGCTTCCTCGTTTACACCCTCGAACACCCGGGTGCGGACGCCGATCGTCGGGATGCTCAGCGCACCGATCGGGGTCGCCTTGTCCGGGCTGGCTTGCACCACCTTGATGGGGGCTCCCGCCAACGGCTGATCCTGCGACTCCGGCTTGCGCCCGGCCTGCAGGTCGGCCAGCATGCGGGTCACCAACGCCGGGTCGGTCTGAGCCGCTGCCTGCTGCGGTGCCGGCGCGGTGGCGCCCGGCTCCGAGGGTGGCGGCGCTGCCGACCGGTCCGGGTCGCCGGAGTTGAGGACGACGGTGATCGCCACGACGGCGACCAGCAGTGCCACCAAGGTGGCCATCCAGTGCGTCCACCGTCCGCGCATACGAGTCGCAACCATCCTTTTACGATCCGTCACCGCCTACCGGATGTCAAGGAAAGTGGGTCCTTGCGGTGCAGGAATCTCCGGTCCTGTCTCGTAGACGCCATTCTGTCAAAGATCAAGCAAAAATATTCGCAGCCGATACCCACGTGGATGGGTCCGAGTTGCGATCTTTTTTTCGAGACGCCGCTGGGCTGGGCCCGTGGTCTGCTCGAGCAGGCTGGAGTCAGTCCTCGACGAGCTCGGCGTCGACGATGTCCGTGAGGTGCACGGGCTCCTCGGCGGAGCCAAGTGGCGCAGCGCCCACGTCCACGTCCACGTCCACGTGGAGGCCGTACGCGTCACGCAAGAAGCGTTCGCGGTACAGGTGGTCGGCGTCGTCGGCGATCTCACCTGGGTGTCGAGGCCGTTGGAGCCGCGCCCGGTCAGCGAGGAGGAGTTGTTCGCTGACCACCAGGTGCAGGATCTGGGCCTCGTCCCCGCTCTCGGTCATCAGCATGGACAGCGCGAGCAGGCCCTGCAGGTTTGACAGCTGCTCCCGCAGCTCCTGCTCCGACGTCCGCTGGAGCGCGGCGGTGCTCACCGGCAGGGCATCCCGGCCTCGGCTCGGGCGGCCGCGGCCGGCCGGAGGCGGATGCTCACTGCCGCGCCGCCAGGAACTGCGCCGGCTCGAGGTAGTACGGGTTGTCCAGGACCATCCCGCCGATCAGCACCGTGAGGTGGGTCTTGAGGATGTCGACGAGCACCTCCCCGCTGAACCGATCCAAGTCGTACATGCACAAGATCACCTGCGGGTAGCAGGGCAGGAAGTCGTTGAGCTTCGACTCGTAGGCGAACAGCTCTTCCACGCCGGGCATCTGCCGCAGCGCCCAGGTCATCTCCCCCACGGCGCGCGAGAACGGGTACCCACCTGCCATGGCTTCGCCGACGACCGCGTCCCAGAACGCCAGCATCGCCGAGGTGGAGAAGCCGCCCCGAGCAGGTAGGTGTCGTGCGAGATGTGGAGGTCCAGCTGGCCCTCGTCGGAGGTCTCCGCTTCCATCTCCGCCACGAGAGCGGCGCGCAGGTGCTCGGGGTCGCCGCGTCAAGCACGCACACGCACTTGTCGCCGGAGCGCAGCCCGGCTCCCAGGTACGAGCCGAGGATCTGGTCTCGCTCGACCGACCCGCGGTAGAACGCGCAGACGTGATCGCCGACCTCGAGGGACAGCCCGGGAATCCCCAGCTCGATGGTGTCGCTCATGCGCAGACTCGTCGGTGCGCCCGAGCATAGGCTTCGACGTGTCCCGCGACTAGCCACGAACGGCCAGACATTCGATCTTGAATCGTCCGTGCGGGACAGCCAGTCGGGCCGCTGGCTCACCCGCCCCGGGCACGCGAACGGCCCGCCACCGGCGAGCGGGGCGGGCCGTGGGCTCGCGAGGGCTGACGTCGTGCGTGGCGACGCGACGAGTGGAGCTGGCGGGAATCGAACCCGCGTCCTCCGACGCAGAGCCAGGTCTTCTCCGGGTGCAGACTGTGCAGTCGTCTTCTCAGTCCCGGCGCTCGCACAGACACGTCGCCGACGGACTCATCCGCTGTGAATGTCCCACTCAGACCCCGCGGACGGGTCTAGAGCAGCAAGCCTCCTAGATGAGGCCGGTTACTGGAGCGGAGGCAACCCCCAGACCGACCCTTCGTTGGTCTCGCTCAGGCGGCGAGGGCGAAGTCAGTGCGCTTAGCGTTGGCACTTGTGGTTTCCAAGGATCGTTTACGAGATGACCCTGGCTCCTCGACCCGCTTCTCCTGGTTCAAACGACCGAAGTCGAAACCGTTCAGCCCCTCTTGAGTTGTCCCGCCGGGCGCGCCCGACGCATTGCCAGCCTACCCGGTGCGGAGAGCGCATCGCACCGCCGTGGCGTTCTTGCAGGATGGGCGCTGGTGAATCCGATCGTCCACCGCGTGTACGTCGGGTCTTACCAGCGACTGGTCGGCCGGCTGTTCGCGGTCTGTGGTGACCTGGCCGGGGCCGAGGACCTCGTCCAGGAGGCGTTCGCCCGAGCGGTCCAGCATCACCACCGCTTCGCTCAGACCGACAATCCGAGGCGTGGCTGCGCACTGTCGCAGTCAATCTCTCCCGCAGTCGCTGGCGGCGGCACCTGGTGGGTCACCGGGTCCACCGCATGTCAGTCGGATCCTGACCGATCCGTCGCCGGCCGCTCACCCGCACCGGGCCACCGACACAGCAAAGGAGTGTCCGCATGCGTGACCTCGACGATCTGCTCAACGGCGACGTCGCCGGCGCCGCACGCCGCACGCCGCACGCCGCAGCGTCACCCCGCCCGACTTCGCGTCAGTACGAACTCGGGGCCGTCGTCGACGGCTCGTCGCGTGGGGTGCGATCAGCGGTGCCTGCGCCAGCGCAGCGGTGGCTGTCGTCATGGCGTGGAGCCTGGGCACCTCCACCACCGGCACCGCTCCACCAGGCGTGGTGGTCCGCCCCAGCGAACCGACCCCGCCTGCTACCGACCGCGCCGGGCTGCGGGCGGAGCGGATCATCGACGATCCGGTTCGGTGACCAGCACGTCGTCAAGGCTGCGTGGGCCACCTGTCGGCGCGCCCGGTCGACCACTTCCGGAGCCGTCCCCGTCGTCGCCGCGACGAGGAGATTCTGCGGGCCGTTGTGGCTTCGTAAGCCACAGCGGCCGATTGCGTCATAGCCAGGCCGGTTGTCGTCCACAGCCAGCGTCACCACGACCCTCGTCCACCGACGCGTCGTACACGTGTTCGATTGTCAGTGCTGACGCCTAGTCTGACGGACATGGAACAGATGAGCGGTCCCCCCGACCGGCCCCAGCACGCGGTGCCCGCGGTCGTTGCCGGTTGCGCGGCGGCGGTGGACCAGGTCGCCGAGGCGTCGTTGTGGTCACTGGGCGATGCCGAGCTGCTCGCCCTGCTCGACGACGCCTACGCGCTGCTCTCACGGGTGCACGCCCTCGCCCTGTCCGCGGTCGCCGAGGCCGACGCCCGGGGCCTCGACGAGCGGGTCGGTGCCCCCTCCCTGGCGGTGCTGCTGCGCCAACGCCTCCAGCTGACCCCCGCCGCCGCCCGCCGCGACGTGGTGCTCGCCGGCGCCATCACCGGCACCCACGCCGTCCTGGCCGCCGCGCTGCGCGGCGCAGCCGGGTCCGACCCGTCCGACGCCGCCAGCGGGCCGGCACCGATCCGGGTCGAGCAGGCCGCCGCGATCGCCGACGTCCTCACCGAGCCGCCACCGGCAGCGAGCGCGGCGGTGATCGCCGACGCCGAAACCACGCTCGTCGGGTTCGCGGACAGCCTCGACGCGGTCCAGCTGCGCCGCCTCGGCACCCGCATCTGGGCCCTGGTCGACCCCGACGACGCCGAGGTCACCGAGGCCGCGCTGCTGGCCCGCCAGGAAGCCCGCGCCCACGCCGCCCGCCGACTGTCCCTGCTGACCCACGGCGACGGCACCACCGGGCTGACCGGCCAGCTCGACGACCTCAGCGCCGCCGTCCTGGGCGCCGCCCTCGACCCACTGGCCGCACCCCGGCCCGCCACCGCCGACGGACCCGACCCGCGCACCGCAGCCCAACGCCTCGCCGACGCCCTGGTCGAACTCGCCCGCCGCGCCCTGGCCGCCGGGGACCTGCCCGAACACGGCGGCATCCCACCCCAGCTCGTCGTCACCATCGAAGCCGACCAGCTGCGCGAACCACACCCGCCCAACGGCGGCAGCAACGGCAACGGCGGCCGCGGCGGCACGGGAATCGGCACCACCGACGACGGCACCCGGCTCTCCCCCGCCGAAGTCGCCCGCTACGCCTGCGAGTCCGACCCCGTACTCGCCCTGCTCGCACATGGCGTCCCCACCTGGATCAGCCGCCGCGACCGCACCGCCCGCGGCATCCTGCGTCGCGCCCTGGTCCTACGCGACGGCGGCTGCGCCTTCCCCGGCTGCGACCGCCCAGCCGCACGGTGACCTCTGCTACTGTCATTGACATGAGAGCGGTCGTCTACCTCCGACAGTCCCGGGACGCCCTCCAGACCGGCCTCGCCGTGGAGCGGCAGCGCCAGGACTGCGAGAAGCTCGCAGCGGAGCGCGGCTGGACCGTGACCGCCGTCCTGACCGACAACGACCTGTCGGCGACCAGCGGGAAGCGGCGACCGGGGTACGAGCAGGTCCTCGCCATGGTCGACGCCGGCCAGGTCGACATCATCGTCGCGTGGCACATCGACAGGCTGATGCGGAAGCTCACCGACCTCGAATCCCTCATCACCCGGTGCGAGAAAGCGTCTGTGCGGGTCGCCACCGTCTCCGGTGACCTGGACCTGTCCACCGACGCTGGGAGGCTGGTAGGGCGCATCCTGAGCAGCGTGGCGCAAGGTGAGGTGGAGAGGAAGTCGACCCGGCAGAAGCGGGCCGCGCGGCAGGCCGCGGAGTCCGGGCAGCCCCCGACGCGGCGGGCGTTCGGGTACACCAACGGCGGCCACCACCCTGTTGAGGCTCCCGCCCTTGTCGAGCTGTACGGGCTGGTCCTGGCCGGCATGTCGATGGTGGCCGCGACCCGGTGGCTCAACGACCACGGCCACCGTACGACCAGCGGCCGGGTCTGGGACCGTACGTCGGCCCGGTCGATGCTGCTCAACCCCCGCAACGCCGGGCTGCGCGCCCATAACGGCACCGTCGTCGCGCAAGGCACCTGGGAGCCCATCGTGGACGAGGCGACGTGGCGGGCCACCGTCGAGCTGGTCGCCGACCCTGCACGCAGCCGCCCGCAAGGCGCGGTCCGTTGGCTCGGGGGCGGGCTGTACCGCTGCTGGTGCGGCGCCAGGTGCCGCGTCAACTACTCCCATCACGGCCAGCGGGTCTACCAGTGTCAGGCGTCGGCGCACCTGTCCAGGTCCGCCGCCCCGATCGACGAGCTGGTCGAAGCGGTCGTCGCCGCCCGGCTGCGGCGCCCCGACCTGGCCGACCTCCTCGCCGCCGAGGCCCCCGACGTCGGCCCGTTGCGCTCGGAGGCCGCCACCCTGCGCCGCCGCCTCGACCAGATCGGCGCGGATTACGCCGACGGGCTGCTCACCGGACGGCAGGTGCAGGTCGCCACCGAACGTGTCGCCGGCAAGCTCGAGGAGGTCGAGCAGGCACTGGCCGACGCCGGCCGTGGCACCCGACTCGGAGCCCTGGTCGACGCACCCGACGCGGGCCAGGCGTGGCTCGACGCCGGCCTCGACGTACGCCGCACCATCCTCGACGGCCTGGTCGCTGTCACCATCCTGCGCGGCACACCTGGGCGAGCACCATTCGACCCGGAGAGCGTGGCGTTCAAATGGAAGGTGGAGACGTGACCGAACCGACCGCCAAACGCTCGGCGTTGCACTGGCCGCCGCCGCTGACCGCTGACACGCTGGCAGCCAATCTGATCTGCACCGGTGGCGACTCGCACCGCAAACGGCGCATAGCGGGGGTGTCGTGGGCACCGGACGGGGGCGGGGTGGTGATGAACGTCGACCCGTCGCACCGCAAGCACGGCGGGTCGAGAGTGCGGGTCGTCGACGACGTGCCGGGGCAGGCCGACCACCTACTCCTCGACGGACGCTGCCCGCAGTGCCTCACACCCGCCGGGCGACCCCGCCCCTACCAGGTGCGGGCCGAGAAGCTGCGCCAAGTGCTGGAGGCGGTCGGCACGCCGGGGAGTGTCATCGACGTCGACCTCTTCGACCTCTCGCGGTTCCTGTAGGCTGTAGAGCGTAGTCCGTGAGGTCAGCCTCGCGGGGCTCGACGGCGAGAGCCATGTTCGCCGGCAGAGCCGACCCTCCGGTCGGCAGGTTTCACCTGCCCCGGAGGACACAGTGGCACCCTCTCCCACCGTCGAGACTTGGACTCAGGCGCGCTCACGGCTGGCGCTTCTGCACCGCGACGACGCACCCGCACCGGCCATCGCTGAAGCTCGGCGCGACCTGCGAGCCGCTCGGTTGGCCGACTACATCGAGCGCACCGTCGCCGAGGCGCCGCCGCTGACGCCGGCCCAGCGCGACCGGCTCGCCACGCTGCTGCGGAGCGGCGGTGGTCCCAATGCCGCGGCATGAAAGAGCCCGCCCCGTGGTCAGCGAGGCGGGCAACGAGCAGGCAGCGGGTGGCGGCAAGCTCGCGGCCAGCGTACGCGATGCCGCGCCGCCGACCACCGACGACGGCATGGTCTCGGGCGTTGCGGCGGTTTCTGGGGCAGGCCACATAGACGGTTCACGCCCGCGCCGACCTCATCCAACCCGAGACGCGATGAACGACCGGCTCGACGCGGTCGAGGCGATCATCGCCGAGTCGGCGCCGACCTCGGTGCGCTTCGTCTACTACCGGGCTGTTTCGCAAGGTCTGGTGCCGAAGTCCAACAGCACCGGCTACCCGCAGGTGCAACGGGCCACCATGAAGTTGCGCGACACCGGTCGAGTCCCGTGGACCGCGATCGTGGACAGCTCCAGGTGGATGCGGAAGCCGCGGACCTGGTTGTCGGCCGACGATGCGCTGCACGATCTGACCGAGAGCTACCGGCGGGCGATGTGGCAGGACGTCGGGACCGTGGTGGAGGTCTGGTGCGAGTCGGAGTCGGTGGCGGGCGTGCTCTGGCCCGTCTGCCACGAGCTCGACGTGCCCCTCTTTCCGATCAAGGGGCAGAGCTCGGCGTCGTTCGCCTACGGTGCCGCTCAGTCCTACAAGGCCGAGCCGAAGTCGGTTCGCCTGATCTACGTGGGCGATCACGACCCCGCCGGTCTGGAAATCGAGTCGCACCTGGTGCAGAAGCTGGGACGCTTCTCCGGGCGTGATGATCTTCAGCTCGACCGGCTCGGCGTCACGCCGACCCATGTCGACGACCTCGGGCTGATCGGGACGCCGGCGAAGAAGGCGCACTGGATCGACGCTGCTGGCGGCCGTCACCGCTTCGCTGGGCAGGCCGTCGAGGTGGAGGCGATCGACGCTCCGCTGCTGCGCATGATGCTGCGCGAGGCCGTGGAGGCACACCTGGACCCGCATGTGCTGCACGCTCACCGCGTCTTCGAGGAGTCCGAACGGCAAGGGCTGGCCGCGATGGCTGCCGGGTGGTCGGCATGAGGTCGCCACTCCCGTACGCCGACCCGCCGGGACCGCCACGGGACAGCCGGCTGTACGCGGTGCGCTACCGCGACACGCGCGGGCAGACAGTCACCACGTTGTACTGGGTCCGTGGTGCCGCGGAGCGGTTCGCCGCACGGGTCGAGGCCCGCGGCGGGTCCGCGGCCATCTACCGTGCCGACGTTGGCGGGTGGGTCTCGTGAGCGCCGAGCTGCTGGCCGCGGTTGCCACCGTGACGACCGCTTTGGACGCCGAGGTGATCGAGTCCGACGACATCGGCGCCTACGCGGTCGAGCTGGCGGTGCGCGGCTGGCCGGTTCTGCCGCTACACGGCAAGGTGCCTGCGATCCCGGGTGGCCGCGGGGTCCTCGACGCGAGCAGCGACGTGGATCAGGTGCGGTCGTGGTGGTCGGGCCGGTTCGCCGGGGCGAACATCGGCGCGCGGGTGCCTGCCTCGCTGGTCGTACTTGACGTAGACCCGCGGAACGGGGGGGCCGAGACGCTCGACCAGCTGGTGGCTGAGCACGGTCCACTGCCGGCGACGCTGACGGTGTGGTCCGGCCGGGGCGACGGGGGTCGGCATCTGTACTACCGCCGGCCGTTCACCCGGCTGACCACCAAGGCGCTGCCCGGCGTCGACCTCAAGACCGGCGCCGGCTATGTCGTGGTTCCGCCGTCGCTGCACCCCGCCACCAGGCAGCCGTACCGCTGGGCGGTCCGTGAGCCGGCGGCGATGCCGCGGTGGCTGCAACGGCTGCTGACACCGGCTCCCGTGCCCCCTCCAGCCCCTCGCGCCCGGCCTGTGGCCCTCGACGGCGGGTCGGGGGTCGCCGACGCCTACAGCGCCTCGGCGAGCTGGTGTGATCTGCTGCCCCGGCACGGCTGGCGGCTGGTCCGCGGCGACGGGGACTCCGACGGGTCGTGCTGGCGGCACCCGGCGGCCACTGCGGCGGTGTCGGCGACGGTGCGGCACGGCTGCCTGTTCGTCTACTCCCCGAACACCGTGTTCCCGGTGACCGAGGCCGGCGACCCGCACGGGGTGACCCGGTTCCGGGCGTATGCGCTGCTGGACCACGGTGGGGACCTGTCGGCAGCCGCACGGGCCCTGACCGTCGGGGCGATGCCATGAGCGCTCCCGATCTGCGTCAGCTGCCCCCGCCGCCGGACGAGGAGGAGGGCACCGGCGGCTCTGAGGTCGACCGCCGTTACCTGGAGCTGCACGCCGCCCTGGTCGACGCCACCCGCCTCGACCGGCTGCCCAAGGCCGAGCCGCTGATCGACGGGGTGCTAACGCAGGACTCCCTCAGCTGGCTGCACGGCAAACCCGGGCACGCCAAGAGCTTCGTCGCGCTCGACTGGGCGGCCTGCGTCGCCACCGGCCGACCGTGGCGAGGCTTGCCGACGGCTACCGGGACGGTGCTGTACGTCGTCGCAGAGGGCGCCCACGGTATGCACGAGCGGCGCCTGGCGTGGGAAGTCGTCAACGAGACCACCATCGAGGCGGGAAGGCTGCTGTTCCTGCCCGTGGCGGTCCAGTTCCTCACCTCCCTCGACGTGTCCGCGCTGATCCAGTTGGCGTCCGACCTCGACCCGGTGCTGATCGTCGTCGACACCCAGGCCCGGGTCACCGTCGGCGCCGAGGAGAACAGCTCCAAGGACATGGGGCTGTTCGTCGCCGCCGCGGACCGGCTGCGGATCGCCACCCGCGCCTGCCTGCTCGTGGTACACCACGAGGCCCGTAGCGGTGACACCCTGCGCGGCTCGACCGCCCTGGAAGGGGCCGCCACCACCGTGATCCGCGCCACCCGCGACGGGTCGATCGTGCGCCTCGACTGCACCAAGCAGAAGGACGGCCCCGAGTTCGATCCGGTGCTCGCCCGCCTGATCTCGGTGGCCCTGCCCGGGCAGCCGCGAACAGGCGCCGCTATGTCCCACGACCCCGTGGGACTAACCGACGTGACGACCGAATCTGAGACCCAGATCGTCGCGGTGCTGCGGGACTCGTTTGGGACCACCGGCGCCAGCTCGACCGTGCTCCGCGAGACCACCGGGCTGCCCAAGACAACGTTCTACCGGAGCGTATCTGCGCTGGTCAGACGGGGTGTCATCACCAACGCGGGCACCCAGACGAGGACGTGCTACATGCTCGCCGACCCCGAGGAGATGCTATGAGGTCCCACTGGTCCCACAAGGTCCCACAAGGCCCGGCGTCCACTTGGTCCCAGGTCCCACACACCTTTAGGTGTGGGACCTATGGCCGGACTTCCGAAGATCATGAGCACATGAGGTGTCGAAAATGGCGTCTGGCCTGCGGAAACGCAGCCAGGGGCGATGAGGGTCGTGTTACTACGGCGAGCGTGAGGGCGTTGTGCCCAGTTCAG
>JAABUN010001428.1_pt1 | contig 52657 bp, 43 predicted proteins | sample 5559311 | NCBI WGS metagenome assembly JAABUN01 (sample SAMN10711877, study PRJNA513370) | rock metagenome | isolation source: Antarctica rocks | place: Antarctica: Victoria Land, Siegfried Peak sud
TATAAGAACTTCCGGAGGTCCTTCTGGTTTAAATTGTTTTTTAAATAAGTACCAGCTTATTTTTTCTTTCAACGAAAGCTTTCTTCCTAAAGATTTTTGGAGGTCTTTTACTGTTAATGCAGATATTGAACGACCTGAAGTTGCTGCTGTTTGTTGAATTATAATGGAACTGTGCGGACTCTTAGATATATTAATTTCTTTGGTTGCAGTTGAAGGAATTTTTGCTGCATGAGAAGTGATGATTACAACAAGAAGCGCTATTAAAAAGCAAAGTATTTTTTTCATAAGCGGTTATTATAACATTTAAGATATTTAATCATGTAAATACGCTGCTTTTTTTGTAATGATTAATTAAAAGCTGTGAAATCTATCGGAATTTAAGCTCATATTTAAATAATAAATTTAAGCAGTACTTTAGCGTTTATCTTCAACCCTAAATCTTCTGTCATGAATATGTTAGCTTCTTATTGGTGGTTAATTATACTTTTTGTTATTATTTTCAGCGGTCTCGTTACGGTTACCCAAGGCACCATTGCTGTAGTAACAATGTTTGGAAAATACCAGCGCGTTCTTAAGCCTGGATTGAATTTTAAGATACCGATTTTAGAGCAGATATATAAAAGAGTAAGCATTCAAAACCGTTCGGTTGAGTTAGAGTTTCAGGCAGTAACGGTTGACCAGGCAAATGTTTATTTCAAATCAATGCTCTTGTATTCGGTACAAAACGCAGATGAAGAAACTATTAAACGGGTGGCCTTCAAATTTATCAGCGATAAAGATTTGATGCAGGCTTTAATAAGAACGGTTGAAGGTTCTATTCGGGCATTTGTTGCCACTAAACGGCAGGCTGAAATTTTATTGCTGCGCAGAGAGATCGTTGAATTTGTAAAAAACCAGATTGACCATTCGCTTGAAGACTGGGGCTATCATTTGCAGGATCTGCAGATAAATGATATAACATTCGACAAGCAAATTATGGATAGCATGAGCAGGGTAGTGGCAAGTAATAATCTTAAAGCAGCCGCAGAAAACGAAGGGCAGGCTTTGCTGATAACCAAAACAAAAGGCGCCGAAGCAGAAGGTAATGCCATAAAAATTGCTGCCGAAGCCGAAAGAGAAGCTGCACGCCTTCGCGGTCAGGGTGTGGCATTGTTTAGAGAAGAAGTGGCTAAAGGTATGAGCCAGGCCGCCGAACAAATGAAGCAGGCGAACCTTGATACTAATGTGATTTTATTTAGCATGTGGACAGAAGCTGTAAAAAACTTTGCTGAATATGGCAAGGGCAATATGCTGTTTTTAGATGGCAGCCCGAGCGGTATGGAAAATACAATGAAGCAGATTATGGGAATGGTAAAACAGAGCACCGATAAGCAATAAGTTTTTAGGGTAACGTCCTGCTGCAAAAGATTTTTAATAATATTACTTAGCAATAATGCCCGAAAGGATGTTGATGCTTAAAGCCACAATAACTGTATTGTAAACAAAAGAAATAAGGCCATGCAAAAGCGCCAGCCGGCGTATGTGTTTTGAAGTTATCACTACATCAGAAACCTGGAAAGTCATACCAAGCACAAAAGAGAAATAAGCAAAATCTAAATAATCGGGTTCTTTTTCATTTGGAAAATCTAACCCTGAACTGGTTGTGTTGTTATTATTGCTTTTATTATCGGGCATATAATACAGATGCGCATATCTTAATATAAACAAGGTATGGATCAACAGCCACGAACAGCAAACGGATGTAACAGCAAGGATCATGTGTAAGCTCAACCCTCGTTTAGATTCAGTTGGAACAGATTGTAAAAGGATGATGATTGCGAAAAGACTGATGAAGGCAGCCATTACAATAAATATAAAAATAAACGCCCCGCTTGAGTCTTCCTTATCTGCAATTGCCTTCACTTCTTCGGGGTCAAACGACAGGATAATTACCCATGAAGAAATTAAAAGAGACGCCGAAAATGCAATCCATGTAATCATAAACGAAACAACACCTGAAGAACCGGCTCTGCTTACAAGTAACACTAACAAAGCAATAACTACCGAAGTATAAAGACGGTAACGCCTGTTGCCAGCCAAATGGAGAAAACTTGAGGATGTGCTTCCCATATCGTATAGGTATTAAGGGTTAAGAGAACGACAAAAATCAACACGAGTTTTTTTATAAATAAATAAGCCATCTTCATTTTAAAAGACGGCTTATGTAAACGCGGGTGAATTTACAAAATATCAGGCACTTGTTTTGCCCGAAACCTTTTTAGTTGTTCCCTTATGGTGCTTGTGATGTTTATGGTGCTTTTTTGGATGAGCAAAGGTTGCAGTACCCATAAAAACCAACATTGAAGTTAGAAGAAGAAACTTTTTCATTTTATATGTTTTTATATCTAAATGTACAATAAAACCTTTTTAAGGTACATTAAGTATTTTTAAGGTAAAGTAAACAGCAATTGGTGTAAAAGAAAGAATAATCAGAGAAAGAAGAACTTCAAAAAACCTTATGCATTTTCTATGAAACTAAAAAAATGCTTAGTACCGGATGTATTCTGTAATGGAGGTATAGAACATAGTTTTGTTTCTGCCCAATTTGTTATTTATGTTGGTGTGGTTTATGAAGTATTAAAATGTCTGGCATCTCATAACAAAAAACCTGCAATTTAAATTTACACTTCATGACTTTTTCAGGAACTTCAACTACCCCGTTTTATATTAAGCTTCCTATGGTTTTGGTAAGCTTAATTGCAATAGGATATATTGCGGTATTAGGCAAAGAAATTCTTTCGCCGCTTTTGTTCTCGTTTTTGTTTGCCCTGGTGCTTCTGCCGCTTGCTGCATTCTTCGAAAGAAAGCTGAAGTTGCCGCGCAGTGCAGCCTCCGGGCTTTCAGTTATCATACTTATTTTATCCATCTCTGTTATTCTTTATTTTGTAGGCATGGAACTTACAAACCTTGCCAACGACTGGCCCTTGTTTAAAGAAGCGTTTGCTACAGCCCTTCACGATTTACAGCAATGGATAGCATTGAAATTTCATATTGATGTGGAGAAACAAATGAATTATATACACAACGAAACAACTAAAATGCTTTCTTCAAGCGCTACAGTTATTAGCGCTACAGTATCTTCAGTGTCATCTATTTTGCTGTTTCTTGTTTTTGTTATGATAGATACTTTTTTCCTGTTGTTTTACCGCCGGTTAATAATGAAATTTCTGATAGCGGTATTTAAAGAAGAAAATTCCGTTGTAGTGTACGATATTGTTGAACAGGTACAGTTTATAATACGAAAATACATTTTAGGTTTGTTGCTCGAAATGGCTATTGTAGCTACTGTATGCTGTATTGCATTTGCTATAATAGGTATAAAGTATGCCATTTTGCTTGGCCTTATTACAGGCCTTTTTAATATTATTCCTTACATAGGCATATTTACATCGCTTGTGTTGAGTACTGTTATTACAATAGGAACCGCGGCCACTACAACAAAAATTGTATTAGTTATCCTTACCATTGTACTGATGCACTTAATTGACAGTAATGTTTTGCTCCCCTTAATTGTGGGATCAAAAGTTCAAATCAATGCATTAATTACTTTGCTTGCAGTTATTATAGGCAACATGTTATGGGGCATTCCGGGCATGTTTTTATCTATTCCGGTTATTGCCATCCTTAAAATAATATTCGACCGTATTGAAGATCTTAAACCATGGGGTCTTTTATTGGGTGATGAAAAGGATGAAAAGCAGCCTCCGAAATTAAGGTGGAAGTTGAAAAGGAAACAACAGCAACTTAACCAGGCTTCGAAGGCTTAGAAGCTGGCTAACATTTTAAATAAAGAAAGTATATCTTCCATAAGGCGACCGCGTAGTGATCAAAGGTTTATAGAAATTAAGATTAGATATTTTAATTCAGCCGCCGAAGGGGCAATGTTATTTAGTAAAGGTTTTTGAACTCTGGTAGGAGTTTAATCTTTGTAGAAAAAACAGCGGGAGTATTACCGCTCCGCAGGTGCGGAATAAAAGATGGCGAACCTACGGTACGCGTATATAATTTCCGATTATTTTTCTACAAAGATGCAGCCTCGCCGGGAGCTTTTTTGGAAGCTTTCCTTAACTTAATGACATTGCCCAAAGGGGGTCGAATGTGAACAGGACATTGTTTTTTACTATAAACATTAGACCCTCTAGTTCTGAAAAACAAAACTGCTAATAAATCCAAACAGCAGTTCGCTACGGCAAACCTTCTAATGAGCTATGTAATTACTAAACTGTTCGTCTTCCCACATTCTATATTGAAAGTCTTAATTGCAAAGTGTAGTATTACTGCAAAATTTTAACAGCCAAACTGCAGGAAGTGTTGTTGTAAACCTGTTACATTCGTTCAAGTTGTAAAGGCATGTTTATAAATCCTGCAAATGCAACTGTATTCGTTTAATTACATTTGCACCTTTAAAAACTACATGTAAGAATGATGTGGATATTCCTGCAAGCAAATACACAGCACCTGACAGATACAGTAAATAATGCGTTAGCAACCCAGCCTGTAATGCCTCAGACAATTTCGTTATGGGGATTATTAGATAAAGGGGGATTTATAATGTATCCGCTTTATCTTTTATTGGTAATTGCCATATTTGTTTTTTTTGAAAGATTTCTCGCTATACAAAAAGCCAGTAAGATAGAAGGTAGTTTCATGAGCATGATCCGTGATAATATTATGACGGGCAATGTATCCGCCGCACGAACACTTGCACGCAATACAAACAATCCCGTTGCCCGTATAATAGATAAGGGAATACAGCGCATTGGTAAACCTATTGATGCTATAGAAAAAAGCATGGAAAATGTAGGCAAGCTCGAGATGTATAAAATGGAACGTAACCTTAATATACTTTCGCTTATTGCAGGCATTGCACCTATGTTTGGTTTTTTAGGAACTATTATAGGTATGGTTCAATTGTTTTATGGTATTGCCAGCACAGGCGAATATACTTTGAACACGATTGCCGGTGGTATTTATACTAAAATGGTCACCTCTGCAACAGGTTTAATCATTGGTTTGATTGCTTATGTGGGTCATAACTTTTTAACTACTCAAATAGATAAGACCGCCAATAAAATGGAAGTTGCAAGTGCAGATTTTATTGATGTATTGCAGGAACCGACGAGGTGAGCAGTTTAAATGCAAGTTGTAAGTATTAAGTGATAAGTTGTAAGTGATAGGTTGTAAGCAGTAGTTCTTATAACTATATTCTTAGAAACTTTAATCCCGAACTTATAACTTATAACCTACAACTTATAACTTAGATGAACATCCGCAGTAAATTACGACATCAGCCCCAAGTGCATACCGGGGCTTTGAACGATATATTGTTTATCCTATTATTGTTCTTTCTTATTGTATCTACTTTGGCTAATCCTAATGTAATTAAGGTTAGTAATCCTAAAGCTAAGAGTGATGCTAAATCAAAGCAAACTGTTGTGGTTACAGTTGATAAGGACCAGAATTTATATTTAGGTCAAAAGAAGATTGGCCTTGATCAGTTAGAAACAGAATTGAAAACTTTTTTAGCTAAAGAAACTGATAAACCTTCGGTAGTTATTAACGGAGATAGTACCGCGCATTTAGGCACAGCAATTAAAGTGATGCAGATCATAAAAAAACTGGGAGCAACACCTGTGATGGCAGTAAATAGTAACGGTGGGCTTTGATCCCCTCACCTAACCTCTCCCGGCAGGGGAGAGGGAGATTGGTGTGATTAGTAATGAGTGTATTAACGGGATGCTTTTATCATCCGGTCTTTTCCCTGCAGGTCTTTTTTGAGTGTTACATTTTTAAAACCATTTTGTTTAAACAGATCTGTTACCTGTTGGCTGAGTGCTTCATTAATTTCAACAAAAATATTTCCGTTAGTTCGCAGGTGGGTTTGTGCAAAGGTTGCAATGGCCTTATAAAATTTCAACGCATCTTCATCAGGTACAAACAATGCTATATGAGGTTCGTGTTTTAATACATTTGGTTGCATTGTTTGTTCTTCGCTTTTTGTAACATAAGGGGGATTACTTACAATAATATCAAATGCAGGTAATTGCTCCCACTTGCTTTTGTCTAAAAAATCAAGCTGCAAAAAACTTACTTCAATGTTTTGTTGTGCTGCATTTTGTTTTGCTACTTCAAGAGCCTCTATGGAAACATCTGCTGCATAAACCTCCGCAACCTTAATTTTATTTTTTAAAGCAATAGCTATACATCCGCTTCCCGTTCCTATATCTAATATAAAATTTTGCATTTTGCATTTTGCATTTTGCATTGCTTCCTCAGTTACCCACTCAACCAGTTCTTCAGTTTCCGGCCTTGGTATAAGCACGTTTTCATTCACGTACAATTTCATATTGCAGAACCACGCTTCACCTAATACATATTGAACAGGTTTATGCTGCAACAGTTGGTCTGATATAGTTTGTAATGATTGTTGTTGCTGCGCAGAAACCGGCAAATCTTTATAAACTATCCGTTCAATTTTTCGCTGGCCTGTTACGTGCTCTATCACCCAATCAGCAATGTTAGAAGCTTCACGAGTGTCATAAATTTCATACAACTGTGCTAATAGTTGCCGGTATGCTAACTGGAGAGTCATGTGCAATGCTACTGTTTTTTTAAATTACTTTTATGCAACTTAAATGAACACGCACGAACAATACATGCACCGCTGCATACAACTTGCACAATCAGGTGCAGGCAATACTGCCCCTAATCCTATAGTAGGCGCAGTGTTAGTTTACAACGATAAAATAATAGGCGAAGGCTATCATAAAAAATACGGGGAAGCACATGCGGAGTTTAATTGCATAGCAAGTGTAAGAAAAGAAAATGAGTATTTAATTTCAAAGTCAACCTTGTATGTTTCGTTAGAGCCTTGTGCGCATTTTGGTAAAACACCTCCCTGTGCTGATCTTATTATCAACAGATATATTCCTAAAGTTATTGTTGGTTGCCGCGACCCTTTTGATCAGGTAAACGGAAAGGGCATAGAAAAATTACAACACTCGGGAATTGAGGTAGTGACCAATGTTTTAGAAGCACAATGCAAAGAACTGAATAAACGGTTCTTCACCTTTCATACTCAGCAAAGACCATATATTATTTTAAAATGGGCACAAAGCAAAAACCAAAGAATTGCAAATGCAGATTTTTCGCGAGTAGATATCAGTAATGAAATTTCAAACCGGCTTGTTCATAAATGGCGAAGTGAAGAGGCTGCTATAATGGTTGGAACAAACACTGCCTTGCAAGATGATCCTGCTTTAAACAACCGGCATTGGACAGGCAAAAATCCTGTAAGGCTTGTTATGGATATGAACCTTCGCCTTCCTGCATCTCTGAAAATTTTTGACCGTCAACAGCCTACCATAATCTTGAATGGTATAAAGAACGAGGAGCATGAGAACCTGGTGTATATAAAATTAAGCAACGACCAATCGCTTGTTAAGCAGTTGATGAAATGCTGCTACAACTTAAAGCTTACAAGCATTTTAATTGAAGGAGGCAACAAACTTGCTCAATCCTTCATCAACGAGAGTTGCTGGGATGAAGCGAGGGTTATAGAAAATTCAAATTTGATTATTGATAACGGCCTTCGTGCACCTTTGCTTTCAAATCAAAAGCTAATTAAAACAGAAATGATTTTTACTGATGTGGTTTCTTATTATGTAAACCATTATACAACTTAAAAAATTTGTTGCTAAAGAAATAATGGGCGAACAACTCTTTTATAATACGATAGAAAAACCATCTTTAGCTGAATTTAAAGACAGGGAAGCAACTTTCTTGCCCACGCCTTTCCTGTTAAAACCACTGATGATTTTAAGAAGCATTTACAACATTTAAAGAAAGAACATCCAAAAGCTGTTCATCATTGTTTTGCTTATCGTTTAGGTTTAGATGGAAATAATTTTCGTGTAAGTGATGATGGCGAACCGGCAGGTACTGCAGGTAAACCTATACTTGGGCAAATAGACAGTAAAGAACTTACAAACACTTTAGTGGTGGTGGTAAGGTATTTTGGCGGAACATTGTTAGGTGTTCCGGGATTGATACATGCATATAAATTGGCAACAGCAATGGCGCTTCAATTAACGCCCATTATACAAAAGCAGGTGCTTGTAAATTATCAATTACAATTTGATTATACACGAATGAACGATGTGATGATTATTCTCCGGCAATTGGGATGTAAAATTATAAACCAGCAAAACCAGTTGTTTTGCATGATGCAGGCAGGCATACCAAAAGCCCGGTTAAACGAAGTGCTGTTTAAATTAAGAGACCTGCAAAACATTGATCTGATAGAAATGGAATAGTACTGAAATAAACAAAGGATCTGCCTTGCTATCTTAAATTTCTTTCATGGATTTACAACTTCTTCTTTTGCCATACCTTTAGAAAAGATTGTTTAAATATTTTCAGTTAAAGCATTTTAATGAGCCTTAAAAGTTTATACTGTTTTATCTTTCTGCAATTTTTATTTTTCGCCATTAAAGCGCAGGTGAGTACCGATACAATACTATCGCGCTACCGGCAATATTTATTGAAGGATATTTCTATAAAAGACATTGATGATTACACTGCTAAACAAGGTACCCTCACAACTGAAAATAAGTGGGCTGATATTGATTATAGCGATACAAGCCCTGCATACTGGCAGGTTAGGAATCATATTGAGAGGGTAAAAGTTCTTGCAATGGCATGGGCGAGTCCTAAATCAAAATATTACCATCAGCCCGTTATATGGCAAACGATCAGTAGGGCTTTGGATCATTGGCTGGAGAAGCGATATAAAAATTCAAATTGGTGGGTAAACGAAATTGGCGTACCTCAGGATATGCGGGACATACTGGTGCTTATTGGTGCAGAATTAACGCCGACACAAATGAAACAAGCTTTAGAAGTTTTAGCCCAACACAAAGTACGAGGAGTGGGAGCAAATTTAATCTGGAGCGCTGATTTAGCTATTCATTATGGAGCGTTGGTTAAAAATGAAGCTATGATTAAAGAAAGCGTTGACCTTATAAGCAAAGAAATAAAAATAACTGCTGGCGACGGCATTCAGCCTGATTATAGTTATCACCAACATGGGCCACGTTTACAAATTTATCACTATGGCTCCTCGTTCTTACAAACCAATGTTCGCATAGCATGGGAGGTGCGGGGAACACCCTGGCGCTTTCCACAGGAAAAAATAAACATCCTTACAGACTTTATATTAAAAGGATGGCAATGGATGTCGAGAGGAATAAATATAGTTCCGGGAACGATAGACAGAGCTGCAAGCAGAAAGGATCAATTGCATAATGCCGACCTGCGCGCTTTAATACCTTATTTGTGTGATTTAAATCCCGTTTACGCAGCAGACTTTACTTCCATTGCTGATCGCCAGAACGGGAAAGGGCAACCTTTGATCGGTTTCCGATATTTTCCTTACTCCGATTTTGCAGCTTATCATCAAAAAGATTTCAGCTTTTTTATTAAGACCATCTCTACGCGAACTTTAAAATCAGAATCTATTAATACAGAAAATTTAAAAGGCAGACTTTTGAATAACGGGGATGCTTACGTTATAAAAAATGGAAACGAATATTTTAATCTAATGCCTGTTTGGAATTGGAATTTCTTACCCGGCCAAACAAACATAAACAGCAGCAGCGATACTATTATAAGTAACCCTTTTGCCGGCAGTGTTAGCAACCAGACATCAGGCGCAACTGCAATGAGATATACCGTTAGTAATAATAATCAAACTATCCGTGCGAATAAGTTTTGGGCTTGTCATGATAACCTTGTTGTTTGCCTGGTAAGTGATCTGAAAGCTTCAAATAAAAACGACAGTGTTTTTACTGCCCTCGATCAAAGCCGTTGGCAGGCAGCAGTTGAAGTTAATAAGCCTGGTAATGTATTCAGTACAAAGGGAACAAACCAAATGAAAAATGTGAAATGGATATTTCATTCAGGCATTGGGTATATTCTGCTAAAGCCATCAACAGTACAGGTGCAATTAGATGTTAGAGCAAGTTCGTGGAGCGCAATTAATGCGTCGGCTTCAGCCGAGCCGGTTACAGAAAAAGTATTTATGCCATTGTTATATCATAATGCCCTCAGTGATACATCTGGCGGATATGTTTTAGCAGCGCGCAACTCATCAAAACAAGTAATGCAGTTGGCAGATAAACCACGTTGGCAAATATTAAATAACAATGCAAAGTGCCAGGCAGTTAAGTTTGTTGATGGTATTATAATGGCAGCTTTTTATACATCTGGTTCATTACAATTAGAGAAGAAAAAATCGTTTACTACAGACAGACCTTGCCTTATTCAAATTACAAAAGATAATGTTTTTGTTAGCGACCCTTTACATAATGGAGGAAATTTGAATTTCAAATTGAATAATCAAACTTATAAGGTTAGTTTAAATAGTGATGAAACTACGGTAAGTGTTAAGCGATGAAATTTATCTATAAGGGTTTTTAAAAGCTGGCTGAGTTGAATGGATAGAAAAAGTGGATATATAATGACTTGCGTGGCTAAGTGCAACGACCCTTAATTGCCACGTCCTTCAGGTCGTGGTTTTATAAAAAATTTTCATATTGGCTTTAGCCAAAACTCTTTCGGCATGAAGAATTTTGAAATTCTTCATTTTAGTTGTCCAATTTAAAAATATTAATTCTTTCGAGTACGGGCGTTCGTGTTGATTTTTTGGCTAAAGCCTATCCTTCGTCCACGACCTTCAGGTCAATGTCATTTAGTTAAGCAAAAGATCTCCTAAAATGCCCCTTAGGGGCGGGCATCTTTGTAGAAAAATGATCAGAAAACGATATAAGCGTGCCGTAGGTACGCCATCTTTTATTCCGCACCTACGGAGCGGTAATACTCATGCTGGTTTTTTCTACAAAGATTAAACTCCTATCGGAGTTCAAAAACCTCAACTATCCAATACCTTAACCTGAAGGTCGTGGCAATTTTTTGAAAAATTCTGAATGTGTTTATTTCACTAAGCATTTTCCATCCGGTAAAACTTAGGCGAAACGCCGTTCTTCTTTTTGAAGAGCTTTGAAAAATAAAACACCGAATCGAAGCCGGTTTGATTAGCTACTTCATTTATATTTAACGCTGTTGATGTAAGTAAGTCTTTTGCCTTGTTCAGTCTTAAATTGAGATGATACTGATTAGGAGACTCTCCGGTGCTTAGCTTAAATGCTTTTCTAAATTTTGAATATCCCATTGGCAGTTCGCGCACTAACTTTTCCATGTCAACTGTTTTATCAAGCGCTTCTTCCAGCAGAAACTTAGCTTTAGAAATTAACTTTGCAGTGGTATCATGTTCATCTTCCTGCTGTATCGAAACTGCATTTAAAGTGCCTAAAATTTGTAAAGCAATACCTGCAATAACCTGGTGGTATCCGGCAGAAGAAGCTTGAACGGTTGCTAATAATTTATGTAACAGTGAAAGCAAATCAGGATTGAGACCCACATTTATAAAGGGGCTGACAGAATCAAAAAAGCCTTTATTCATTAATTCATCCGCATAAGATCCTTTAAAGCCAATCCAGTATTCCTCCCAGCCCGAATTTGAATGTGGTTTATAACGATGCCATACACCGGGGTAGAGAAAAAAGCAGGTTCCGGCAGTTACAGTTGTAGGCTCAGTAAGTGCAGATTCAAAAACGCCATGTCCGTTCGAAATAAAAATTAAATAATAACCATTTAAAATACGCCCTTTGTTCCAGCTAAAGGAGTGGTTTTGGGGATGCTCTTCATTGTTAGGATAGTTCTCGTTAGGATAAATACGTGTATGACCAACAGTGGTAATATAAAGTCCCCAGTTCTCTTCCAGAGGACCAATGTTTAAATATTTGAAATAGTTACTCATTCAACTAAAGTTTGTTTACAGTTTGAGTGGTTAAAAATTTCCAACAGTTTGAGTGGTTAAAATTGCGACGACCTTCAGGTCGTGGTTTGTAAAAAAATAGGAATTGGCTTTAGCCGAAACAATATTTGGTGTATAGTATATGTGTTATTTTTTTGGCTAAAGGCGGTTACTTTATTATTCACTATCCACAACCTAAAGGTCAATGTCATTTAGTTAAGGAAGTCCTTTAAAAATGCCACGTAGGGGCAGCATCTTTGTAGAAAAATAATCGGAAAAGGATATGAGCGTGCCGTAGGATACGCCATCTTTTATTCCGCACATAGGGAGCGGTAATACTCATGCTGTTTTTTTCTACAAAGAGTAAACTCCTATCGGAGTTCAAAAACCTTAATTAAATGACATTGGACCAAAAGTTCGTGCAATTACACCTTAATCATAAATTCCCATAGTATCTGGCGATAACCATAACTTGTACTGATAGCCTGTTAATAATAGAAATAAAAATATCAAAAAGTACAAAAAAAAGTGCAGTTTCTATATTTTTATTTGCTTACCTAAAGAGTAGTTTTGGTAAGAAGTCTTTAAGAGTAAACACTAAAATGTGTTTTTGGGTAAGGAGCAATTAGTATTTACCTGGTACTCTTGTTTCAAATGCTTCAATTCAAAAGTTCCATTCTTAACATTCTTCAAAACCTAAACAACTTAACTTATGAAATCAAACTGTTATTACGTCAATCGCCCTGATAATACCTCGGTTAAAAGGGTAATCGTATTTGTTTTTATTTTTTCTTTATTTTCTCTTTTGGCCCTGTCTCAAAAAGGAACAACGGTTACTGTTTCTGGTACTGTAACATTAAGTGGCGCCGCTGATGCATCCGGCACTTCAGTAACAGTAAAAGGAAAATCAACCGGTGTTACTACAGATAATACCGGTCGTTATGCTATTACTATACAAAAGCCTGCAACTTTAGTTTTTAGCCATGTAGGATTTCAAAGTGCAGAACGGCCGGTAGGTAACGAAACGGAAATCAATGTAACTTTAGATGTGTCCGCAAACAACCTCGACCAGGTTGTTGTAGTAAGTTATGGAACAAGGCGGCAAAGGGAAATTACCGGATCTGTCGCAACTGTAAATGCTGCAGCAGTGCAGGATGTACCTGCTGCCGAATTTGGCCAGAAACTACAAGGAAAAGTTGCCGGAGTACAAATAAATCAGTCAAGCGGGCGGCCAGGCCAGGGAATGGATTTCAGGATAAGGGGAGCGGCCTCTTTATCATCTGGTTTTCAGCCACTGATTGTTGTGGACGGACAACCTCTTAGCGGCATCAACTCACGCAACGGAGATGCCAACCTGATAAACCCTGATGAGATTGAAACTTTTACTGTTTTAAAAGATGCCTCTGCCACTGCGTTATATGGATCGAGGGCTGCCAATGGTGTAATTATTATTACTACCAAACAGGCAAAATCAGGACGTACTAATGTATCACTTAGTGCATATACCGGTTGGCAAACTGTACCACAACGAGGCAGGCCAAACCTGATGAACGCAAGAGAGTTTGCAACCTTTATGAAAGAGTTTTACGAGGACAAGATCAAGTACGAAAATTACATATATCCGCCCACCGGACTTCCTGAAGTTCCAACTGATTATAAAACTCCGGAACAATATGGAGAAGGCACAAACTGGTATAACGAATTGCTTAGAACTGCTCCTATGCAGGATTATTCGCTAAATATTTCAACGGGAACTGAAAAAGTTTCTTCCAGTACAACCCTTACTTATTTTAACCAGGAGGGCGTGTTACTTAACACCGGTATGAAGAGATATGCCTTGCGCAACAATAATGAATACCGGCCAAACGAGAGATTGAAAATAGGACTAAACCTGGCCCCAACCTACCAATTAGACCATAATACGAGGTCTGGTACAGATGGAAGCAGGCAAGTAATCGGAATTGCAACAGGATCTTCACCACTTATTCCTGTTCGTGATGCAAACGGAAATTACATAAGCAGGGTAAACTCTTTCGGTATGCTTGGAATGTCCAATCCCGTTCAGCAATTGGAGTTACTGGATGGCAATCAAAACACTTTTCGCTTACTGGCAAACCTGTACGGAGAGGTGGAGTTTCTTAAGAATCTGCGCTTCAGATCAAGTTTTAATACTGATCTTGGAGCAGCAGAATTTAATCAGTTTTTTGGTACCATGTATAGCCCCGGATTAAATCCTCCAACGCTTCCGCGACCTGCATCGCAGGCATCTTCAACCCATAGTTCTTATAATTACATTTCGTGGTTGAATGAGAATACATTAACTTATAACTTAAAAGTAAAAGATCACACCTTCGATTTCCTCGCTGGTTATAGTGCTCAAAAGTGGGAGAGAAATTTAAGGTCAATTAATGGAAGTAATTTTGCAGGCGATGCTATCCCGTGGATTTCAGGAGCGGCTGTAACCAGTGGTTCTAACAATAACGAGGCATGGAGCTTAGCATCAGCTTTTGGCAGAATTAATTACGACTATAAAGGTAAGTACCTGTTAACCGGAACAATAAGACAAGACGGATCTTCACGCTTTGGCGAAAATAAAAAATACGGCATCTTCCCTTCGGTATCGGCTGGCTGGATAGTTAGTGATGAGGCATTTTTCCCTAAAAATAATGTAATCAGTTATCTAAAGTTAAGAGGCAGCTATGGTAAAACGGGTAACTTCAATATCGGAAATTACTTACAGATTTCTAATATCACCAATACCAATTATGTATTTGGAGGCACCTTAACACCTGGGTTGTCTATTACCTCGTTGGGCAATAGAGATCTGACGTGGGAAGTTTCGAACCAAACAGACTTCGGTTTAGAAATGAACCTGATAAAAAACAGGTTAACCTTCAGTTATGATTATTACAAAAAAGTTACCGAAGGGATGCTTTATCCAACTTCACTGCCTGTTGCTTCGGGATATTCAAGCGTTACATATAACGTAGGTAAAATCGAAATGTGGGGGCATGAGTTTCAGTTAAGTTCTAAAAGTTTAACCGGCGCTCTTAGCTGGAGTACAGATTTCAATATTTCTTTTAATGACAACAAGGTATTGGAATTAGCTCCAAATACTCCATTTATTGGTGGTGGGCCGAGGTATTCGGGTTTCAACCGTACGGTAGTTGGTCGCAGAATAGGGGAATTTTACGGTTATGTTTTCGATGGTATTTATATGACAGATGAAGAGTTTGCAAAACAACCTAAAGAAGCTACATCGTTAGTTGGTACAACAAGGATGAAGGATATAGACGGCAATGGTAAAATTGATGACAACGACAGAACCTTTATTGGTAATCCTAATCCCGATTACATTTTTGGGATGACCAACACGTTACGGTATAAGAATTTCGATTTTAATGTGATAGTTGCCGGGCAGGTGGGAAACCAGGTGATGAATGTAAACTACCAGGACTTTCATAATAATGATGGAGTGTTTAATATGAGCAGGGATATGATAAACCGCTGGCGCTCTCCTACCGACCCCGGCGATGGAAAAACTCCAAGAACACGTTCGGGTACTACAGAACTTTATCGTTTGGCAAACAGCACATGGGTTTCGGACGGAGATTATTTAACCGTAAAGAACATTGCCTTAGGATATACAATTAAACCAAACGCTTTAAAGTATATAAAGTCTGCAAGAATTTATGCAAGTGTTCAACAGGCTTTTGTTTTCACCAAATATGTAGGGCAAAACCCTGAAGCTAATATCGGACGTGATGATGCTATCGGAACGTATGGACAAGACCTTAGCACCTTTCCTGTGCCAAGAACAGTTATGATTGGTGCTAATATTAATTTCTAAATCTCTTAAACACTTAAATCGTATCTTAAAAAGAGTGCAGACTAAATATAAACTTCGAGTTGGTAATCAAACACTTCAAGTAAAATTTTTATATCATGAAACAAGCAAAACTTTTTATATACTTAACCTTTGCCATTGCCTTATTAGGTTCTTGTAAAAGAGAATTTTTAACCCTTTATCCTGAGGGTAATTTGAATGAAGCCAACTTTTATAAAACTACCCAGGACTTTCAACAAGCTTTAACCGGCGCTTATGCTCCTTTAAGAGATATTGCTAATAATGCTTACTACATGGATGAAATGCGCTCCGATAACGCTCACTACGATTACAACCAGAAAGACCGGGGAAATGCTACAACGGAAAACTTAGTTGATTTTCTGGATGAAGCAAACAATACGATCACTCTTAATAGGTACCAGGCAGCTTTTAATGGTGTAGCAAGAACGAATGTAATTCTTGACCGGCTGGCAACCATTGATTTTACAATGCCTGATTCTATTAAAAACCAAATAACAGGCGAGGCTAAAGCTTTACGTGCACATTATTATTTCGACCTCGTTCGAACTTATGGCGGCGTGCCTCTTAATTTACATGAGGTGAAACTCCGGTCAGAGGCTTTTTTGGCAAGGGCAACAGCAGAGGAGGTTTACACACAAATAATTGCAGATATTACAGAGGCTATTAATTTATTGCCGGCACCAACATTTGGAACAGCCCAAACCGGGCATGTAACAAAAGGAACAGCAGCAACAGAGCTGGGAACAGTTTATTTACAGCGTAAAGAATATGCTAAAGCAATTCCTCTTTTTCAAAGTGTTACTCAAATGGGATATGCACTGTTACCTAATTTCAGAGATGTGTTTAATCCCGCAAATAAGAACGGAAACAAAGAAATGATATTCGATGTTCAATTCCAATCCGGAACAACGGGGCAGCAAAGCAACTTTATCTACCGGTTTACTCCAATTACAACTAATACTTTAAATATTCTTGGTGTAAGTTTCAACAACACAATTGGCGGGTGGAATGTGCCAACAGACGACCTTATAAGTACTTTTGAAGCAGGCGATACAAGGTTTGATGCCACTATAGGTATAATTGAAGGAACATTAGATGCAAACACTAATTTTATACCAACAAAAGTAGTAAGTGCAGTTAATTACACTCAGCCTGCGGGAGTTGTTGCCAAGAGATTTGTACGCAAGTTTTTCTATCCTCCGTATCCTGCTTTAAACCAGAATACCGATCAAAACTGGCCTTTATACAGATACGCAGATGTATTGCTCATGCTGGCAGAATGTTTAAACGAAACCGGCAAACCCGGAGAAGCCTTACCCTATTTAAACCAGGTACGAACAAGAGCATTCGGTGCCGGAAAGGGACAAATTACCGTTACAGACCAAACTGCATTACGTGCAATAATAGATAAGGAAAGAAGAAATGAACTTGCTTTTGAAAACAAAAGATGGCAGGATATTATCCGTACCGGCCAGGCCGTTACGGTAATGAATGCCTATGGAGCAAAGCTGAAACAACAGTTTACATACCTGTTACCTCAAAGTTATACTGTAACACAAAACAGATTGCTTTATCCTATACCTTTAAGGGAGATACAGTTAAATCCATTGCTTACTCAAAACCCCGGCTATTAATCTTAAAATCCCTATATCATGAAATGCAAAATATCAGAAGAGCAGGTTGAATATTACCAAACAAACGGGTTTATAGTTATTGAAGATTTTTTGTCACCCGACGAATTAGAGCATTGGCGTGCTTCAGTAATGGAAGCCGTAACAGAAAGAGGCGGAAAAAAAATGCCCGGTAAGGATACCAAAATTGGAGAAGACGACGGAATAAATGAAGACGCAGAATATTTTGGAAAGGTGTTCGACCAGTTACTGAACCTATGGCAAACAAACAATAAGGTAAAAGAACTGATGATAGATGAACGTATCGGAGAAATGGCAACTAAATTATCAGGCGCTGATGGAATAAGAATTTGGCACGATCAGGCTTTGTTTAAACGTCCGTGGGCAAACCCTACGGCATGGCATCTCGATACACCTTTCTGGTCATTCTCCGATAGAAAAGCACTTTCTATTTGGATTGCTCTTGACGATGCAACATTAGAGAACGGTTGTTTATATTTTATTCCGGGCTCACATAAGATCACCAGCTTTAAAAATAGCCCAATAGGAAAAAACATGGATGGTATTTTCCAGGTATATCCTCAATGCGCAAAAACGCAACCTTTTGTTGCTAAGATGAAAGCAGGAAGCTGTTCTTTTCATAATGGTCTTACAATTCATGGTGCCGGTGCTAATATGACTCCCGGTTTCCGCAGGGCAATGACTTGCGCTTATATGCCCGAAGGAAATGTGTTTAACGGGCAGGCAAATATTCTTCCCGAAGAATATTTAAAAACACTGAAGGTGGGAGACCCGTTGAATAATGATGAACAGAATCCTCTTATCTATCATGCTTCTATGCCGGTAAGTGTATGACTGTGAAGTTTTTTTGTCCCCGTTGGGGATCTGAGCATATTGCCTGGAGAGCATTCTTACAGTCAGTAAAAGATGCCGGTTATGCCGGAATAGAATGGTTTCCTTTTGGTGAAGTTTGCGATCACAAGCAGGTGTTGGAATTACTGAAAGAATATGAGCTGGAGTTTTTAATCGTAACGGCTGTTCAGCAACACTACCCAAAGTTTGAAAAATACCTGGCAGAACTGGAAAAACAATTAATCTATTTATGTAAATTAGGTACTGAAGGTGAAGCCCCATTTTTTATTACCGCTCAAACAGGAAGAGAATATTATTCAGCAGACGAGGTAGAAAAAATTTTGTTGTGTTGTAAAAAAGTAAGCGAACAATTTAATGTTCCAATCCACCACGAAACGCATAGAAATAAATGGGCGTATGCTGCACATGCTGTTTCACCCTTTTTGTTTAAGCATATTGATTTGACTCTAACTTTAGATATTTCGCATTGGTTCTGTGTATCGGAAAGCTATTTGCATGATCAGCAGGACACTGTTATGGAAGCCATTAAACATACCAGACATATACATGCAAGAGTGGGTCATATTGAAGGACCGCAGGTGTATGATCCGGCATTACCTGAATATGCTGAAGCATTAAACGAACACCTGAAAGTTTGGGATACATATATTGAACAAAGAAACGCAAGCGGTGCATACTTTTGTACCATTACTCCTGAGTTTGGCCCACCGCCTTACATGGTTTTTGCAAACAGGCAAGGCAACCCTCATCAAGAACAATGGCGTGTAAATCTATGGATGAAAAACTTTCTCGAAAAACGCTATGCTAACATCTGAAAAAAGGCTTTAATGAAAAGACGGGATTTCCTGATAAAAGGTTCAATATTAACAACAGGTTCGGCACTATTAAATTCTTTGCCAAATTATGCGAGTGAAATTTTAGAACCAGTGGAAGTTGCGGGAAGAAATGATCTGTATCGCATTTTTCAAAATCCAGCAACGGGCTACAGGCCTTTTGTTCGTTGGTGGTGGAATGGTGACAAAGTAGAAAAAGCAGAACTTTCAAGAGAACTGCGGTTATTGAAAGAGGCGGGCATAGGGGGCGTTGAAATCAATCCAATAAAATTTCCGGCACGAACAGATGATTTAGGGAAACGTTCTTTAATATGGCTAAGTGATGAATGGATAGATGCCTTGCAACATACCTTTTCTGAAGCAAAATCTCTTGGGCTCACATGCGATCTTCTTGTAGGCTCTGGCTGGCCTTTTGGAGCTGAGTATCTTGAAGGAGAAGAACGTGCACAGATAATTTTAATTGGCACTAAAAAGTTAGAAGGGGCGATGGACTATGAAGCTTCTGTGTTCGATCTGTTGAAAGAAGCTGATCCTGCAGTATCAAGCCCTTATGCACGAAGGAAAATAGACATTCTTTCGGTTAAGTTAGTTCCCGATCCATGTAATAGTCTGGACGGAGTAAAAGATATTACCAACCAGGTAAAAACTGGCTTTATTACTGCCACAATTCCTAAAGGCAAATATGTTTTATACACGCTTGTAAAAATTCATGGCTTTCTTGAAGTTATTAATGGCGCTCCCGGCGCAAATGGACCTGTCCTTAATCATTATAATAAAGCTGCTGTTTCAAAATACCTGAACCACATGTCCGAAGGTATTCAGAAAAAAACCGGCCCTTTATCAAAACATATAAGAGCCTTTTTTACCGATAGTATGGAGCTTGAAGGCGCAAACTGGACAGCAGATATGGAAGCTGAATTTAAAAAGAGAAGAGGATACGATTTAATGCCATACCTGCCATTCACTCAATTTAAAGTAGGTTCTATGGGCAATGTATTCGATTACAGTTATGGAGCAGAGTTAGGCGCTGAAATGAAGAATATGATACAACGTGTACGGTACGATTTCGAACTTACAAAAACGGACCTGTTGCAGGAAAGGTTTATAGATACGTTTACTAAATGGTGTAAAGATAACCGAGTGAAATCGCGGGCCCAGGCTTATGGCAGGGGCTACTTTCCTTTGGAAGGAAGTTTTAATATGGATATTCCTGAGTGCGAAACGTGGATAAAAGCAGGAATTGGAAAAGAGATGAGTGAATTCGACCCCAGGATAGGGCGGGGTTATACTATGATAAACAAGTATGTTTCTTCCGCCGCACATCTTAAAGGAAAAAAACTGATTAGTTGCGAAGAGCTTACCAATACCGATGTTGTTTTCAACGAAACAATGGAGCTTATGAAAATAACAGGGGATTTAAGTACCATTTCGGGGGTTACGCATCCGGTATTTCACGGCTTTAATTATTCTCCGCCCGAAGCCCCTTTTCCCGGTTGGATACGCTACGGTTGTTATTTTAATGAACGAAATACTATATGGCCCTACTTCAAACGTTTTAATGATTATAAAACAAGGATTTCGGCGCTTTTACAGCAGGCAGATATGTTTGCAGATATTGCAGTATTGCCCCCCGTAGCTGATATGTGGAGCATTTACGGCGCTCAGAACGAACCCTTTCCTTCCTTTGCTTATCCTGATCATCTTTCTTTGGTTTGGGAAGCGATGCACCAAAACGGAAATGCATGTGACTATATATCGGAAACGGTTATAAAAGATGCAGAAATAAAAGATGCTCAGCTTAAATATGGTCTGCGAAAATACCATACTATTTTTCTTGTACAGGTCGAAAGCATGGAACCGGCTACAGCGCAAAAGCTTTTATCTTTTGTGGAAAATGGCGGAAGAATATTTTGCCTTGATGCTTATCCCAATAAATCTTTAGGATGGAGCAATCATCAGCAACGAGATAAAGAAGTTCAAAGTGCAGTAGAACAAATGAAAGCGTTTTCTGATCGTTTCATTTTGCTAACTAAACCTGAGAAAGAATTTATTCAATGGTATAAAGACATTCAAACGAAATACAACATCACTCCTTATGTTAGTATCAGCAAGCCTGACAGGTTTGTTACACAGGTAAGATACCAGGCAAAGGGAACAGAAATACTTTATTTCATTAATTCAAGTATGGATGATACGCATAACATTGAAATAACTCCATCAAACGAAATAGTAAAAGGCAAACAAGCGTGGATATGGAACGCAGAAAACGGAGAACGGTATAAGCTCGAAAATACAAACACTATTACGTTAGATTTAGGCCCTGCAGATTCTGTATTAATTGTATTTGATAACAATAAAAAAGGAAAGGCATGGAAGCCAAAACCTGCTGCTAACCCTGGCGATCCCGCAGCTATTACCAACTGGTCAGTAGAGTTTCAACACATAAACGGGTCGAATAAGAAAACCGAAATGAATGTTTTAAAAGACCTTAAAGAACTGCCAGAATTTGTTTCTTTTTCAGGAACTGCCATTTATCGTAGTTCCTTAAATGTGGCTGATAAAAGTAAAGCCGAGTGTCTTAATCTTGGTAAAGTGTATGGAGTTTCGGAGTTGATTGTAAACGGAAAATCTTTAGGAATTCAATGGTATGGAAGACGTATCTACCCGGTAAAAGATGCAATACAAAATGGTAACAATACTATAGAAATTAAAGTAATCACTACCATGGGCAATTACATGAAAACTTTAAAAGATAATCCCATTGCTCAATACTGGACGAACGAAAAAAGAAAGGATCAACCAATACAATCTATGGGATTGATTGGGCCGGTTACCCTTGCTTAACTTTTAAGACAGGCCTAAAAATTTCCAACATTACAATGTATATTTCGCTTAAATCAGAGGCTCAATTATAATAAATCTTCAGATGTGCATATAAAAAAATTCCTCGTTTTAATATTTTTTTTATTTCAGTCGTTTCAATTATTTGCAAAGGATTATCCTGCTTCGTTGTTTGGAATTTATAGTGATGGCACATCCTTAAATACCAGATCTATACAGGCAGGTATAGATTATATAAATGCTAATGGCGGAGGCCGGTTAGTATTTTATGTAGGAAGGTATCTTACGGGCTCTATTCATTTGAAGTCAAACGTTACTATTCATCTTGAAGAGGGGGCGGTGTTGGCAGGTTCATTAAATCCTTACGACTACGATAAGAAAATGTTTACTGCTATGATATTAGCATACGACCAGGATAGTATTGCAATTACCGGTCAGGGTATAATTGACGGACAAGGAAGAACCGTAGCAAGAAATGTAGTTAATCTTATACATAGTGGTGTTTTAAAAGATCGCTTTCGTAACGACAGGCCGCAGGAAGATCAACGCCCTATGATCATCAATTTTCGTAATTGTAAAAATGTTGCTATAAAAGGAATAAGCATTCGGAATGCTGCATCGTGGGTTCAAACTTATGACCAATGTAAAAATTTAGAGATTGATAATATCAATGTAGATAGCAAAGCCTACTGGAATAACGATGGAATTGATATAGTTGATTGTGATGGAGTAAGAGTGACAAATTCTTTTATAGATGCAGCAGATGATGGCATCTGTTTAAAGTCTCATGATGATAAAGCCTTCTGCAATAACATTTATGTAAGAAACAATACAATCCGGTCGAGTGCCAATGCCATTAAATTTGGTACAGCTTCTTATGGTGGTTTTAAAAACATCCGGCTTATAAATAACAAAGTATTCGATACCTACCGTTCTGCAATTGCGTTAGAATGTGTTGATGGGGGATTTCTTGAGAATGTAGAAATAGATACATTAGTTGCAATAAACACAGGTAATGCTATTTTCCTGCGTTTAGGTGAAAGAGTGCCGGGCAGAAAAGGTAAGTTCGAAAAAGTAAAGATTAGTAACATTACAATTGATATTGCCGCAACCAAACCTGATGCAGGCTATGAATATGAAGGACCAATTGAAGACATGCCACGAAACATTTCGCCAATAGTTATTGCAGGTTTACCGGGGCAATTAATTAAGGATGTTACTTTCAATAATATTAAGATCAATTATCCGGGTAGCGGCAATGCTTTATTTGCAAATGCTCCATTAGGCCGTTTAGACAGTATTCCTGAAATGCCTGAAAAATATCCTGACTTCTCTATGTTTAAAGAACTGCCTGCATGGGGAATGTACATCAGGCATGCCAGGGGTTTAAAGTTTTCAAACATTACTTTAAATGCTGCAAAGAAAGACTACCGTTCTCCAATTGTTTTACACGATGTGCAGCAATCACAGTTTTCAGAAATAAACGTATTTGCACCAGGGCAAACAAGTCAAAAGAAAAACATTTATATGTATAAGTCGTCTGAGGTTGGTATAAAATAAAAGTACTACAACTTATTCATTTTACTGCGGCGGTCACTCATGGCCATAACTTTCTTTCAAAAAGTAAATCTGCAACCCCATAGGATAGCTCTTTTTAATAGAGGATTAATATTGGCATTATTTTATAAGAGGCAAAAGCAATGCAATGAAAGCTTTTAATTAAAATTGCCTAAGTCAAATTGGGAAATTAAAATTTATATCCTGTTTTATTATGTACAAATTATTAAACTGTATTTTTTTTATTCTGCTTGTGCCTGGTCAAATGCTTGCACAAAAAAGTTTTGTAATAGTAAACAATTCAAAAAGTGATTATAAAATAGTAATTTCCGCTAATGCAAATGAAATTGAAAAGCAATCAGCAACTATTTTGCAGGATTACATACATAAGATTTCTAATTGCACATTGCCCATCGTTACACAAAGCGCATCTACACAAGCACACCATATTATAATCGGACGTAATAAATTTGTAAATACAAATGATGTGAGCGGGTTGGGAGGTGATGGTGTTTTAATAAAGAAAATTAATAATGCTCTTATACTTACAGGAGGAGACCGTAAGGGTATTTTATACAGTGTTTATACTTTATTAGAGGATTATTTAGGATGCAGAATGTACACTGTAAATGTTGTGGAAGTACCTCATACAAGTTCAGTTACTTTGCCTGCTTCTATTTATAAAAAGCAAGCGCCCTCTTTTGCTTATCGTACAACTTTGTTTTTAGATGCACTTAACAATACATTTTGCGATTTTCATAAAATGAACTACTTTTTTGAAGATGTGGGATTATGGGTTCATTCATTTGAAACATTGTTGCCGAAAGATAAGTATTTTCAAAGCCATCCTGAATATTATGCCCTGGTTAATGGTAAACGAAATGCAGATCAGTTGGACTTAACAAATCCAACAACACTTACTTTAGTTATTCAAAACCTTCGACAATTAATGAAGGAAAAACCGGATGCTAAATATTGGAGTGTTAGCCCTAACGATAATGCAAATTTTTGTCAATGTCCTAAATGCACAAGATTAAACAACGAACAAGGCAGTATTCAAGGTAGTCTATTACCTTTTGTAAATAGTGTTGCAAAAAATTTTCCAGATAAGCAAATACTTCATCTTGCTTATTTACAATATGAAAAACCTCCCAAAACAATAAAGCCTGTATCTAATGTGTTGGTTATGTTGGCTACATCTGACGAAGAAAGAAGAGTACCTTTAATTAACCAGCCAGCCAGCCTTTTTAAAAATCATTTTCAAGACTGGTCTAAAATAACTTCACAATTATTTCTATGGGATTACATAGTGCAGTTCACTAATGCCCTAAGCCCTTTCCCCAACCTGTATACCCTGCAACCTAACATAAAATACTTCGCCTCTAAAAATGTAAAGTATATTTTTGAACAAGGTATAGGCGATTTTCCCGGAGAGTTTTCTGAACTGCGTGGTTATTTAATTAGTCGTTTAATGTGGAATATTAATGCAAACGTAAAAGCAACTATACAGGAGTTTACCAATGGTTATTATGGTAAAACCGGTTCTGTTTATATAAACCAGTATATAAGCCTAATTCATAAAAATGCTTCTTTAAAATCTGCGTTATTAAAATCCGGAGGTTCACCCGTTAATGCTGTTAATAATTACTTGTCGCCTGAAAATATTCAGGCATATAAAGATATTTTTAAAAGTGCCCTCAATGCTACTGCAGGTACTGTTTACAATGAAAGAATAATGAAGGAGTACGTACCAGTGTTGTATGCTGAACTGGAAGTAAACAAGAGCAATCTGGCTGGCAACAAAAGAATAGGAAGTGCGGATAAAAATAAATACATAGAGACATTAAATGATTTTAATAAAAGAACCAAACAACTAAAAATTATTTATTTAAATGAAGCAAGGCTGAAAGTGGATGACTATTATAAAAATTACACGGATATCTTAAATAATAAGCAATAATACTTCAGGGAAGTATGTTTTAGCACTGTCTTCTTTAACTTTCTCTTTTTCCGTTTGCCAGGCAGATAAATTTAGTTACGCACGACGGAATTTCTTCAGCATAATGCGATACATATATAAGGGTTTTATTTCCGGTTAAACATATTTCGTCTATTAGCTTTTTAAACGAGTGAACCTGTGCTTCATCCAATCCCTGGCAAGGCTCATCCAATATAAGCAGGGGCGGATTTTTTACCAGGGCGCGTGCAAGCAAAACCAATCTTTGCTGGCTGTTTGAAAGCTGAAATAAAAACTTGTTTTTAAGGTGTTCGATTTGCAGTGCCTGCATCCACTTTATTGCAAGCGCCGACTGTGTTTCATTTATTTTTCTAAACAAACCAATCGTATCAAATAATCCTGATGCTACAACATGAAAGCATGTAATGCCTTTCTCAAAATACAAATGAAGTTCGGGCGATACAAAGCCAATCTTCTTTTTAATATCCCAAATCGTTTCGCCGCTGCCTCGCTTTCTGTCGAACAAATAAATTTCGTTGGCATAAGCCTGGGGATTATCAGCATTTATCAAACTTAGCAGTGTTGATTTACCCGATCCGTTTGGTCCTGAGAGAGACCATCGCTCGCCATTGCGTACTTCCCAGTTTATATTATCTAAAATTTTTTTACCACCGTATGCTATTTGAACATTTTTCATTTTAACTGCAACTTCAAAAGTTGCCTGTTCGTTTACAGTAAGCTCTTTTAGCTGAGCACCTGTTATTGCCGGCTCATTTATAACCTTTGTATCGAACGAAGAAGATTTGCTAACCTGGTAAGAACCATCAGCCGAAAGCGACAAAATATTTGTAACGAAACGGGGCAGGTGCGAAGCAGATGCAGTTATGATAATATGAATACCTTTTTTAGTTACTTCAATTAAAACATCTTCAAGAGTTTGGCGACTAACGGCGTCGAGGCCGGTAAAAGGATTATCAAGCAGAAGAAAGTTGGGTTGCAATAACAATGCTTTTACTATTTGCAGCCGTTTGTTTTCTCCGTTCGATAATTGAATAAGCCTTTCAGTGTATAGTTTTTTTAAATCAAAAAGATCAATCAATTCCATTACTTCATCATTGGGTGTTGCTTTTTTAGAAAGCACTCTTTGTAAATCTTCTTCTACTGTAATGGCGTCTTCAGCATCGCACGAATTAAAACGTTGCTGGTAATAAAAATTGCTTGTGTTAGAAAGATTTTTAAAATGATGTTGCTGTTCTGCTAAAACTATTTTATGAGTTTTATTATCTGTGGTAGTTACTGTACCTGTATGATGCAGCTTGCCTGCAAGCGCTTTTAATAAAGAGGTTTTGCCACTGCCCGATGGGCCTGTAATTGCCCATTGCTCTCCGCGCCGGATGGTAAAAGAAACCTCATTAAGAATTAGTTTACCGCCTATTTTTACTGTTAGTGAATCTACTTTTAAAAAAGACATAGTTATTGTAATCTTTTATTGCCACAAAGGCGGCAAGGCGCAAAGTAACGCAAAGAGTAAGGTATGTTTTGAAAGTTGATTAATGTAGTGTGAAACATGGCATAGTGAAACTACAGAGAGACACAGAAACACCGAGAAACACATAGAAACACAGAGGATGTCGTTGTGAGACTCCGTGTCGTTGTGTCTCTCTGTGTTTCAACTTTTCTAATAGTATAAATTTAAACAGTTCTTTAAAATTTTTCTTTTAATAGTTTAGCAACCACCTTATCAATAGGAAGCGTTAAACAGTCCTCGTTCAGGTCGTTCCATTGTACCCAACGGAACACTTCGCTTTCGCCTTTAGGATCTGCAATCTGGTGGGGTTCAAAATCGAATAGTGCAGTTTTAGTTATCAAATCAACAGGTTCAGCAGCATGAACTAAATAATAAATGCTGATGATCTGGTGCGTATTATTGAAGGCAGATATCTGGAAAAAATCGGTAGTATATAAATGCTCTCCTACGGTTACATCAAGGCTTGTTTCTTCGGCAAATTCTCTTTTTAAACATTCACGCGTTCCCTCTCCAAACTCTAAACCTCCGCCGGGAAATTTGGTTATGTAAGCTCCGCGAATAAATTCATCGCTAAGCAAAACGCGTTTATTGCTATCCATTAAAACGCCATAAACACGAACATTAAACATTCTATTTAACTCTTGTTTTTTTAATTCGTTTATAATAATTCCAGCTTGCAACAAATAAAATAATCAGCGAAATTGAAACAGGTATCCAAAAAGTATAAGGAGAATTTTTATACGGAATGGGCGTGTTCATACCATAAATACTGGCAATTAAAACCGGCACCGTAAGTATTAAAGTAAGTGTGGTAAGACGTTTTAAAACTTCGTTTTGGTTATTGGCAATTATACTGGCAAAAGCATCTAAGGTTGAGCTGAGAATGTTGGTATAAATGTTTGCCATTTCGAGCGCCTGAGAGTTATCAACTATTAAATCGTTTAACACTTCGCGCTCGTCTTCGGTTAATCCTAAAAAATTTGTTCGCTCCATCTTCATCAGCAACAGTTCGTTGCTGCGTAACGATGTTACAAAATAAACCAGGCTTTTTTGTATTCTAACCAATTGGAGCAACTCCTCGTTACGGTTTGCATCGTATAGTTTTTGCTCCAGTAAGTTTCGCCGCTGGTTCACTTCCTTCAGGTAATCCATAAAGTTGGTAACTACTTTTTCAAAAATTTTAAGCACCATCATATTTCTTTTATCAGGATGGCGCTTTTGAAAAGTGTTCAGGAACTTTTTAATAGCTCCGTTATCAAACGAGTTAACGGTTACAATATGATTATGTGTTAATATGATGCAGATTGGAATGGTGATATAAAATGCATCGCTTTCGTTGAAGGAATTATTTTCGGCGGGTGTTTTTATAACTACAAACTTTACATTATCCTCCACTTCAAAACGAGGCCTTTCGTCTATATCAAGAGAGTCTCTCAAAAATTCGATAGGTATCTCTAACTCTTCAGATAATTCTAAAAACTCTTCTTCCCTAAACGGTGGAACAAGATTAACCCAAATGCCTTTTTCGGGTTTGTCTATTTCTACCGTTTGCTTATTTACGTTTTTAAAATAGTGGATCATTAAGTTGTAAGTTGTAAGTGGTAAGTTTTAGGTGCTTATAATTATCACAGGCCGCATCAAAGTTTGCAAGGCATGTCACCAGTTCGATACGAAGAATATCTAAAAAGCATTGCAACAGAGAAACTTAAAAAAATGGAAATATTTACCATCAAAAAAGACACAGAAGAATCAAACCCAAATCAACTAAAACTCTTTAATTGTTAATAAAAACCTGTCCACCTATATCAGGACAAGACACCTAAACCCTAAATCCTAAACCTTCTTCACCGTAGTAGTTGTTATATCAAAGCTGCCACTACACGTGGTTTACGTTTGCCTTTTCTTCAAGCAATTGTTTTATCTGGTTTTCCAGGTCGCTCAAACGCTTTTCAAGCTCTGGTAAATTACGGGCAATGGCCTGGCTTCTTAAAGCACTGGTATAATCGAAAGCCGGGGAGCCGGTAACTGCAGAATTAGGACCTTTGATAGATTTACTTACACCACTCTGTGCATTTATCTTACTGCCGTCCGCTATTTGTATGTGGCCAACTACGCCGGCCTGTCCGCCTATCATTACATTTTTACCAATTTTAGTGCTGCCACTTACGCCGGATTGCGCCGCGATCACTGTATTATTACCCACTTCAACATTGTGTGCTATTTGTATCAGGTTGTCAAGCTTAGCGCCCGATCTGATAATCGTAGAGCCAATGGTTGCGCGATCAATTGTGGCGTTTGAGCCTATCTCAACATTGTCTTCAATAATTACATTGCCAATCTGGGGCACTTTTTTAAAGGTGCCATCAGCTTGTGGAGCAAATCCAAATCCGTCTCCTCCGATAACTGTTCCGGCGTGTATAGTTACGTTTTTACCAATCACACAATCGTGGTAAATTTTTACACCGGGATGTAAGAGCGTATTATCGCCGATCTTTACATTATTGCCAATAAAAACACCTGGGAAAATTTTTACGTTATTACCTATTTCACTTTCATCTCCCACGTAAGCGAAGGCTGCAATAAAAACATTATCTCCTTTTTTTGCCGATGCAGAAATGTAGCTGGGCTGCTGCACACCCTGCAATTGCTGTGTTTTCATTTGCTGGTAATGATGCAATAAACTTGCAAAAGCAGTGTAAGGATCGGCAACGCGAATGAGGGTTGCATCCAATGGTTGTTTTAATTCCAGCTTGTCGCCAATAATAATAATGGAAGCTTTTGTAGTATAAATAAATTCTTCGTACTTAGGGTTTGCAAGAAATGCAAGCTGGCCTTGCTGCGCTTCCTCTATTCTGCCAAAACTCCTTACTACATTGTCGGGATTGCCTTCAATCTTTCCGTTTATTAAAACCGCTATTTGATTTGCAGTAAATGTCATTATTTTAAGAGTTTGGGGCTAAAGGCAGCAACGTTAGGATAGATGCGAAAGTTAATCAGAACTTACCAGTAACATTGCAAAGCTATTCATAAAAACAAATGTAGAATTTTTTTATAGCGCTTGCCAGTGTTTTGTGAATAAGAGCATTATCAACTTGTGAAATATCTTTAACAACTCCATCTTTAAATAAAATGTTTATATGCTCATCGCTTGTTTTATACATTGTATTTACAGCTTCGCCAGTAAATACAAAATACCTTGCTTCATCCTCAGCAATATCTAATACCTGACAAGTCTCACCCAGTTTTTGTTGCATTAATTTTTCGTTAAAAGGTTCGCCCTGAAGTTTAATTTTCAATAACCTTCGGTTTAATAAGTTTTCGCATAACGTTCTTAATACAACATCACTGTGTTTGCTCCATGTTTTAATGGCATGTATAAAATCATAATCATCAAGCTGGCAAAACTGTTGTAAAGTTTTTTCAGTAATTACGCCATTGTATTCTGTAAGAAAATAATCTATTGCTGTTCCTGTTATTAATGATGCAGCCTGATTGTTATAAATTACTCTTACCCGTTCAATTATCTTCACCATCATTTTTTCAGAAACCAGCACTGTTTTATGCAGATACACCTGCCAGTACATTTGCCTTCGTGCAACTAAAAATTTCTCTATGCTGTAAATGCCTTTTTCTTCTACCATCAGTTCGCCATTTTGTACCGTAAGCATTTTTAAAATCCTGTCGTAACCAATTACACCTTCGCTTACGCCGGTAAAAAAACTGTCTCTTGTTAAATAATCCATTCTGTCAACATCCAATTGCCCGCTCACCAATTGATATAAAAATTTCTTTGCGTAATTATTGGTGAATATATCTATTGCCATTTGCAACTTTCCATTCAGATCCTTATTTAATGAATGCATTATCTGCAAGCTCAACATTTCGTGATGGATACCGGGTAGTAAAGTATCTTCCAAAGCATGGCTGAAGGGCCCGTGGCCAATATCGTGTAATAATACGGCTGCTTTGGCTGCTGTTTCTTCTTCGGCAGTAATTTCAATGCCTTTATTACACAACTCACGAATAGCATAGCCCATTAAATGATATGCACCCAAAGAGTGGTGCAGCCTTGTATGTACCGCACCTGGATAAACCAAATGCGCCATTGCCATCTGCTGTATTCGCCGCAACCTTTGATAGTAAGGATGAGCGATTATGCTGAAAATGAGCGGATCATTAATAGTAATAAATCCATAAACAGGGTCGTTTATAATTTTTTGGCGGGTGGCAGACATGAGAAAGTTCTTGTTAAAATAATTTTTAGATGCAGCAAATTTACACCAGCCATTACTAAAAGGGTAAATTTGACCATTCAGTATTAAATACTTACAAATATGTCATTAGCAAAAATTTTATGGGTAGATGATGAAATAGAGAGTTTACGCAGTCAAAAACTTTTTTTGGAAAATAAAGGTTACGAAGTTGAAACACTTACCAATGGTTTTGATGCCGTAGAATTTGTAAAGGAGAATGCAGTAGATGTAGTGTTGATGGATGAAAGCATGCCGGGCCTTACCGGTTTGGAAACACTTGCACAGATTAAAGAGGTTAACGGACAAATACCGGTAGTTTTAATTACAAAAAATGAGACAGAAAATTTAATGGACGATGCTATTGGCAGTAAGATCAGCGACTATCTTATTAAACCTGTTAATCCAAACCAGGTTTGGTTAAGCCTGAAAAAAATAATAGATAACAAGCGCCTTGTAGCCGAAAAAACCACCACTGCATACCAACAACAATTTCGCCATTTATTTATGGCGCTCAACAGCAATCCTGATTATAACGAGTGGATGGATATTTATAAAAAGCTTGTGTATTGGGAACTGGAAATGGAGCAAAGCGACAGCCCAGAAATGCTGGAAGTTTTGCAAAGCCAGAAGCAGGAAGCAAATACGGAGTTCTTTAAATTCATCAGTAAAAATTATTTAAGCTGGATAGACCCGAAGAATGATGCGCCTGTAATGAGCAATACTTTGTTGCAGTATAAGGTGCTTCCTCATGTAGAGAAAGGCACGCCAACATTCTTTCTGCTGATAGATAATTTGCGGTTCGATCAATGGAAGGCAATCCAGCCTTTGTTCACAGAAAACTTTAGAATACTTGAAGAGGAAACATTTTATAGCATTTTACCAACGGCCACCCAGTATTGCCGCAATGCTATTTTCAGCGGTTTATTACCAATAGATATTGAAAAACAATTTCCCGTTGAGTGGAAGAATGATGATGAACAAGGCGGCAAAAATTTGTTTGAAGAACAGTTTTTTAAAGGCTTGCTGAAGCGTTTAAAGAAGGATATAAAATACAGTTATACAAAAGTTGTAAATAATAATGATGCATTACAGTTGATGAACAACATTCACAACTTAATGGGCAACGATCTGAATATTATTATCTACAATTTTGTAGATATGCTAAGCCACGCCCGAACAGAAATGGAAGTTTTGAAAGAACTTGCAGGCGACGAAGTAAGTTACCGCAGCATTACCAGAAGCTGGTTCGAACATTCGCCGCTTAACCAGGCACTTAAAAAAATTGCTGATAAAAAGGTGAATCTTATAGTTGCAACAGACCACGGAACGGTAAAAGTGAAAACGCCATGCAAAGTAATTGGTGATAAACAAACTACTACTAACCTTCGTTATAAACATGGGCGCAATTTGAATTACGATCCCAAAGAGGTGTTGGTGTTTAAAGATCCCAGGCAGGGAGGTTTGCCTGTTCCAAACGTAAATTCATCTTTTATTTTTGCCAAGGAAGATGGATTTTTATGCTACCCCAACAACTACAATCATTTTGTAAACTACTACCGTAACACCTTTCAGCACGGCGGAGTAAGCATGGAGGAAATGATTGTTCCGGTAATTAAGATGGTGAGTAAGGTGTAAGGAAACAGGTTTAAAATTAATTTGTATTTTCACGTAAAAGAATTTTTATGGAAACAATTGCTCTCGATCATGAGTTAACAGACATTTGGAAAACATTAAGCTATATTCAAAAACAATCTGTTATTCAGTTGATACAATCTTTTAAAGAAGAAGAAATTGGCATGACGGCAGAAGAAATTGAAAGTTATAATAAAGAGATAGAAGAAGCAGAGCAACGCATTGCAAAGGGGCAATATACTTCTCACGAGGATGTTGTAAAAAGCCTGGAGAAATGGAAATAATATGGGATAATAAAGCTTTTATAGCTTTCAATAAAACATTAGATTATATTTCTAAAGACTCCCCCAAAAAACGGGGGTAAAATAGCTGATAAAGTTATTCGGACTTTTAATAAAATAATAAGGTATCCATTTATTTATCCTGCAGACAAATACAAAAAGAATAATGATAGTTCTTATCGAGCCTTTAATCTGTATAAAATAAGAATATCGTATAAAGTATAGAAAAAAGGATATTAGTTGTTCGTTGCAGGCACACGAGTCAACGTCCTTTGTATTATTGATATGTTCATAAATTTGTACCTGCGTTCCCAATAATTTTGCTGTATGAAATACAACCCCGCCACACTAAATAAACTCGAAAAACTATTAGAAGAATCTGCCTACGTTATCCGTTACGAAAGAGGAACTTTCCAAAGTGGCTATTGCATTGTGGAAGCAAAAAGGGTTGTGGTACTCAATAAATTTTTAAATGTTGACGGGCGCATAAATACACTTATCGAACTCATTCCACAGCTTACCATTAATTACGATGACCTTACTTACGATAGCCAGAAGATGTATGATGAGATTATGAAAAAGTCATCTCTTGAGACAAGGAAACCAGAATAGCTTTCCTTAAACATCCAGGCAAAAAAAATAAAGCTAATAGAGCCTACACCTGCGCATACAGCATAACAAAGAATATAAGGCAAAGCAGGAGGGTTAAAGGAAGTTATTTCATTAAATCATACACTGCACCAACTAAGTTCGATTATTATTGGAAAATTAGGGATAAGCTTAAATTGTAAAGACCTTCAGGTTGATGGCATTTAGTTAAGCAAAAGATCTGCCTAAAAATGCCTCCTTAGGGGCGGGCATCTTTGTAGAAAAATGATCAGAAAACGATATGAGCGTGCCGTAGGATACGCCATCTTTTATTCCGCACCTGCGGAGGAATACTCGTGCTGGTTTTTTCTACAAAAATTAAACTCCTATCGGAGTTCAAAAACCTTAACTATCAAATACCTTACTAAATGACAAAGACCTTCGGGGTTGTAGATAAAGGATAAAACATAACAGGCCTTAGCCGAAAAACTTACTTAGCATAATTATTTTCTACTTCAAACATTCTAAGCTTGTTTTTAAGTGCGGTTATCTGGTTTTGCATTTCCTCAATTTTTTGCAGCAGGTGGCTGATTGCTTCAATTCCTTCAAGGTTAATATCGAGGTCGGTATGCAAGCGAACGAACTGCTCTAACCTGTGAAGTTCGCTTGCAGGAATATACCTGTCTTCATGAATAGTTGTAATTGTTATTAGCCCGTTTTGGTTGAGCGAGTTTATAAAAGCATATTCTATTTTATGATAAGTGCAGAAATCATTTGCTGCTATTAAATCTTCCGTTTGCATGAATTAAATTATTTATGTTTTTGACAATTCTCTAAATAACTCTCTTTGCCTTTCGGTTAAATTGGTCGGTATTTTAATAGAGTATGTTACATACAAATCTCCAAATTCACCTTCCTTTTTATATACGGGAAAGCCTTTGCCTTTCAATTTTATTTTGGTTCCGTTTTGTGTTTCGGGCTTTACTTTCACATTCACTTTACCATCCAAGGTTTCAATAGTTACTTCGCCGCCTAATACGGCTGTATATAAATCAAGATCAACAGTGGTATATAAATCGTTGCCCATACGTTTAAAACGGGGATGATCGGCTATGGAAAAAGTAATATACAAATCTCCATTTGGTCCCCCATTAATCCCCGCACCACCATGACCTTTTAATTTTATCTTTTGTCCGTTTTCAACTCCTGCAGGTATGGTAATTCGTATGTTTTTACCATTAACCGTTAAAGTTTGCTGGTGTATTTTATAGGCGTCTAAAAGGTCTAATTGCAGTTCGGCATTATAATCCTGTCCCCTGAATTTTACCTGGCTGCCTCCGCCTCTTCCTTCCGATCTTCCAAACATAGATGTAAAGAAATCAGAAAAATCATCATCACCAAATCCTTCTGTTGAATAGGTATGTCCGCCAAAATTTGCTGACTGCCTTTGTTGGCGGGCTTTTTCATATTCTTCGCCATGTTCCCAATCTTTACCGTACTTATCGTACTTCTTTCGCTTTTCGGGGTCGCTTAAAACTTCGTTTGCCTCGTTTACCTGCTGAAATTTTTTATGTGCTTCCTTATCATTAGGGTTAAGATCGGGGTGAAGCTTTCTTGCCAGTTTGCGATAAGCTTTTTTAATGTCTTCCTGCGATGCATTTTTGTCTAAGCCTAATGTTTTGTAATAGTCTATAAATTCCATGAACTATCTTTTAATTCAATTACGAAAAGGGTGTTACATCTTCCATGCTATTATAAAATAAAATAATAGAAAAGCTTTTTAAAATACAATTAAAGCAAATATACGTGTGAAGATTTTTTGGTATTGTATCTTAACAGAGGTTATGGAAGATATTGCAGCAGAGAATAAATAAGGAAGAGTTACTAAGCAGTTATAAATGCTTCAGGATACAATTGCAAGGCTTTCGATTTTATTTTTTTATGCATTTGGATATAAGCTAATTGAAAAATTATGCTTAGCGTAATCAGGATTGAAAACCAGATATGGTCCTTTATATGGACAGAATTAATAAGGTACTGGCAATAAATGGCGAAACCTGGAAAGTATATCCATTTATCATTCAAAATCAAAAGCTTCTTAATTTTCTTTTGAAACTTATATTCGCGGATTACCGTAACACAGGAAAATGCTAACCAACATATACCAGCAAATATTTTCAGCGGTTGTAATGGAAGCCATATTGAAAGCTGGTAGAGAACCATGAAAATTGCACTTACCAAAATTATTTTAGGCCAGCAAAAAAGCAGAAATAATTCTTTAAACCAAAGCGTTCTTACTGATTTTAAAACTTCAGCTTCTTTCTGCTGAACAATTTTTCCGAAACCGAATATTCCAAATTCAGCATACACTTTAGCCAAAGCATTTTCAAAAGATAGTTGTGGCGCGGCTGTTATTTCTTCTTCAATTCTTTCAGCTAAGTGATCCACCAGTTCTGCCTGTAAATCGTAATACCTTACCGATTTTTTTTCTGTGAAAGCAAAAAGGTGCTTTATCTGTTCATTGCTTAAAGGCATAATTAATTACTTTTGAAGTTGGAGGTTTAAAATGGTTTGCATTTGCAGAAAGAAATCTTTCAGGTCTGCCAGTTTATTAACGGCCTGCTTCTTTCCGTTACGTGTGAGAGAGTAATACTTACGGGGCCTGTTCCCGATATTTTCAACAGAAACAGAAAGCAAACCTTCCGCTTCAAGTTTATGAAGGGCAGGGTATAAGGCGCCTTCGGTCAGCGTCAGTTTATCGTTGCTTAATTCCTTTACTTTTTTGGTGATTTCATAACCATACATTCTATCCTGTTCACTTAAAAGCTTTAAAACAATGGTGGTAAGCGAACCTTTAAATAATGGATTATTCTGTTTCATTGAGACAAATATACAAAGAATAGAACATACAAAAGAAACTTAGGTAAGGAGGTTAAAAGTTATTTATGGAAGCTAATGTTAGAGCAGATACAATATTAATTTTTTGACATTACTGCAAAAATTGAACTTCCCCAGGGTTTAACAGGCATGCTCTTATTCTCAAATCTTGTTACACTATAAAAGATGTCATTAAAAATTTGAGGAGGTAGTTTTACATCCGATTCAAATTCTTTGTTCTTATATAGTATCAACTTAAATCTTTGATATAAGCGCACCGAAAGAATTAATGGTGAAAGCAGAAAAGGCCAATAAATTAATTCCTCTATTTTAGATTCACTTCCATCTGCCAATTTTATAATTTGGTTTTTTGAATACCTTTTGACCATTTCGCAAGCCACATCATGAGTACCACTAAAAAGTTTTCCAACAGCAAAATTCATAAGAAGAAAACCTCCGGGTTTTAGTAAGGAAATAAGCTTGTTGAAAGCTAACCTGTCATCGTTACCGCGAAGAAGACATAAAATATCATTGCAGATAATAATATCAAATGAATTTTTAGCATAAAACTTATCACATTCTAAAATGCTGAGTAATTGAACCTGTAAAGCTGCATTTTTCTTTGCGTGCTCAATTGCATCAGGCGAAAGATCGAAACCGGTAATATTAGTAAAGCCCTGGTTGTGAAGATAATTAAGCATTCCTCCCGTTCCGCAACCTGCATCTAAAATTTTAGCTTCTTTAGTACTTAACTTTTCTATTTTCTCTAATGTAATTTGGTGTAAGCATTTATACCACCACATTTCCTTTTCACATTTGGCCATTGCATTATACTCATATTGCTTACCTATCATATTTTTTTTCTAATTTATTACCTGCACGTTAATGTTACTTATTGCTTTATCTCTCCCACCATATTACCCGGCACTACCCATTGGTCAAATTCTTCGGGTTTAAGGTAGCCTAATTTTACTGCCATTTCTTTTAGAGTCGTTCCTTCTTTGTGTGCTTTTTGGGCTATTTCGGCAGCTTTGTAATAACCAATTTTTGTGTTTAATGCCGTAACCAGCATCAGGCTGTTATTAACATGCTCTTTAATGTTTTCGGGAATTGGCTGGATGCCTGTTGCACATTTATCGTTAAAGCTTACGCAACCGTCGCCAATTAAACGGGCGCTATGCAGAAAGTTGTAGATCATTACAGGTTTAAATACATTCAGCTCAAAATGGCCAAGTGATCCGCCAACATTTATAGCTACATCGTTACCTAATACCTGCGCACAGATCATGGTTAATGCTTCACTTTGTGTAGGGTTAACTTTACCAGGCATAATAGAAGAACCAGGCTCGTTATCAGGGATAAAAATTTCTCCAATTCCACTGCGCGGACCTGATGAAAGCATACGAATATCATTGGCGATCTTCATCAAGCTTACGGCAACTGTTTTTAAAGCGCCATGAGATTCTACAATTGCATCGTGTGCTGCCAAAGCTTCAAATTTATTTTTAGCAGTTATAAAAGGAAGGCCGGTAAGGTTGGCTATATGCTTTGCTACATTTTCAGAATAACCTTTGGGTGTGTTAATGCCTGTGCCCACAGCAGTGCCACCTAACGCTAATTCGCTCAAATGATCTAATGTGTTTTTGATCGCTCTCAGTCCATGATCTAACTGGCTTACATAACCGCTTATTTCCTGGCCAAGCGTAAGTGGTGTGGCATCCATAAAATGAGTACGGCCAATCTTTACCACCTGCATAAATTCTTTACTCTTTGCATCCAGTGTATCTCTCAGTTTTGTTATTCCGGGAATGGTTACTTCACTTAAAATTTTATATGCCGCAATATGCATCGCTGTAGGAAAGGTATCGTTTGATGATTGAGATTTATTTACATCGTCGTTGGGATGTAGAAGCTTTTCTTTATCGGTTAGCTGTCCGCCTTTTATTACATGTCCGCGATAGGCAATCACCTCATTTACATTCATATTACTTTGTGTGCCGCTACCGGTTTGCCATACCACAAGCGGAAACTGGTCATCTAATTTTCCTTCCAGAATTTCATCGCATACCTGGCCGATAAGATCAGCTTTTTCTTTTGGCAAAACACCAGCATCTAAATTGGTGAGAGCCGCAGCCTTTTTAAGATAAGCAAAAGCTTTAATTATCTCTTTCGGCATCTTGTTTATATCCTGCGCTATCTGAAAGTTTTCGATACTTCGTTGGGTTTGAGCGCCCCAGTAAACATGCGAGGGGACCTTTACTTCGCCCATAGTATCTTTTTCGATTCTGTAATCCATAATGTGTATTTGAAGAATGACTTAAATGGCCTGGCAAAGGTAACACAAAGCTTGTAGCTGTAAGCAGCGTGCCCAAAACCTTAAACTAAAAAAGAGCTTTTTTTCTAACGTCTAAACTCATCTTTCTTTGCTTTAATTCCTGCCTCTATCATCGCATTCACTTTATCATTGCCATTTTGAAAAAGGATAATTTCTACTCCGTGCTCTCTTGCTAATTGTGTAGTTAAACTGTCTATGATTGTATATTTTTCAAATTGTTGAAATACAATGTCATCCTTTTCAGGAAGATGGCGGCCAACAAACAACAGGTTTTTTATATTGTACTTCTCAGGCATCCAAAAAAGAAAACTGGCATTATCGCTGGTAACCTGTGGCAGACCTTTGCCAAAATAAGTTACTGCTCCTGCTAATCCATAATTGCGACAAAAAACTAATGTTTTCTCCTTAACAGAATCGGGCAGTGAAGCATAGGCTGCAGATACTTTATCACCGATCTCCTTCCATCCAATCATATCGGCAAAGTCTTGCGGTAATGGATGGTCGTGCAAATCCTCCCATCTTAAAACCCCTGTTTTATCAAAGCCTGTTTTCTTATAATAAGCGGCTAATTTCTCCGGCTTCCAAACGGGCAGGAGTAGTGGAATTAAAGGAATGAAAAGCAGAAAGATCACGGTTATTGCAGCATATCTTATCCAATATCTTTTAAATGTTGCCTGCTCAAGCCATACGCCGCCTGCAGCAAACAACATAGGATAAGTGCCAAGCGAATAATAATCTTTACCATTTGTTAGTATAAGTAATACAATAACCGTTATATAAATGAAGGCAAGAATTTTATATGGCTTTCCTGCTTTTAGCAATAACAACCATGTCAATCCTCCTGTCCAAATAAAAAAGCAGGGTAGGTGCATGAGCAACTGGTTCTTTAAAAAGTCGAACGGATTGACATATTGCAACTGTGTTTCCCTAAGTTCTTTCATGTGATGAACTACAGGCCATTTGTGATTATACTGCCAGATGAGATTAGGTAGTATAATAAGCAAGGCAAGCAATGCTGCAATGTACAGGTGTTTATTAGTAAATAATTTTCGTTGCGTAGTAATGAGCATGCCTGCAAAAATGCCTGCAATAAAAAAAGCGACAGAATATTTACTAAGCCAGCCAGGCGCTAAAGCGATAGCTAAAAAATATAAGTACTTATTATTTTTGGTATTGATGAAGCGTATGATAAAATAAGCGCTTAACGTCCAGAAAAAGATCTCTAAAAAGTTAGGCTGAAAAAGAAAATGGACTCTTAAATAAGCTCCCGTAATCATTGAAAGACCTGCAACTATTTGTGCAAATATTTTTCCGCTCATTTCGTTTACCATCATACACACTATAAACAGGTTAAGCGCTCCGAATAATGCCGGCCAGAATTTTACCCAAAAGAAACCGGCACCTAACCATTGCGTAATTTTTGCAAACACAGAAAGGAGAGGAGGCACTTCCATAAAACCCCATGCAGGATGGTTGCCCTGCTCAAGGTATAAAAACTCATCGCGGTGCATTTCGTATATGGGATGTTGTAAAAGAAATGGCAATAAGAATTTTATGAACGCAAGAATGAATGCAAACCGGTAACGATAAATGAAGGTCATGCAGTTAATTTGTTGAGGAAGATACAATAACGATTTTAAAAACAAGGGCCAGTCTTATATAAGCATGTTGTATGTCACCCTATTTGGACACACCGTACTAATTCAAACATCGTAAGACTTTGCCGCCCACCCCCGCAATTTTTAGCACATTGCAAGGCACACGAAACCCCGACACAAAGCCAATCTTACAAAGAGCTAAAAAATGCCAACGCACAACCCACCGCACCGTGACAGTCTAAACAGTTCAATCAACCAGTAAACTTTCTGCAAATTTTTGCGAAACAGTTGTTTTAAAATCTTTACCAATCTGTATGTTCATTGACCCATCAAAAGCAATTTTATCAATCACTTTTATTTTAGTACCAATACTAACTGACAATTGCAGTAAGTATTGAAGAAAGATTGTAGAGGTATCTTTTACAGCAGCAACCCGACAAGTTTTTCCAACTTCAATCTCTGACAACAGTTTTTTTACAGTGTCAGGCAATTGACCGTTTGACTTTGGTATAGGGTCTCCATGTGGGTCGTATTCGGGAAATCCAAGAAACTTGTCTAACCGTTCAACAAGGTCTTCGTGTTTTATATGTTCCATCTGTTCTGCTATTTCATGAATTTCATCCCACTTATATCCTAACTTCTCCTGCAGAAACACCTCCCAAAGACGGTGTTTTCTTACAATAAACAGGGCTATTTTTAAACCCTTCTCCGTAAGTTTTGCTCCTTTGAATTTGTCGTAATGTATCAGTTTTTTATTGGTTAGTTTTTTAAGCATATCAATTACCGAAGCCGGATTATTATTTAAAACATCTGAAATTGACTTTACACTTACCTTATCATCACTTTGCTTGCTTAGGCTATAAATAGTTTTAAGATAGTTTTCTTCTGAAAGTGAATGCATCGTACAAAAATTGGTTCAACATAAAGATAGTAACTAAAATATTTCCATTATAAATTAGGCTTATCTAATAAAATTTATTTTGTAATTCAAATTTAAAATTTAGTTTTGTTCTAAATTTAAATTAAGATGAAGCTAACATTTACTTTTTTACTGCTAACAGTTACTTGTTTAAATGCTTTTGCACAAACAGGTGGCATAAACGGAAAGATCACTTCAAGCGGCAATCCGGTAGAAGATGCAACGATTTTACTTATCAAAACAAAAAGAGGAACTATTGCCAAGGCAGATGGTTCTTTCGAGTTAAAAAACATTGCCGCAGGCGTGTATCAGCTAAAAATCTCGGCTGTTGGTTACGAGCCAATAGTACAATCTGCAACTGTATTTACTGGAAAAATTACTGAACTGAATATTGCATTAAAAGAAGGTATTGCTTCTTTGAACGAAATAGTGGTTACTGGTGTTTCAAAAGCTACCGTTATAAGAGAAAATCCTGTTGCAATTGTTAGCGTTTCCCCAAAAGCAATTGAGCAAACTACAGAAAGCAATATAATAGACGTATTGGTAAAAAACGTACCGGGCTTGAATGCTGTAAAAACAGGTCCGAATATTTCTAAACCTTTTATTCGCGGTTTAGGTTATAACCGTGTGCTTACTTTATACGATGGGATAAGGCAGGAAGGGCAACAATGGGGCGATGAACACGGTATTGAAGTTGATGCTTATAATATTAACCGTGCCGAAGTGGTAAAAGGTCCTGCAAGCATTATGTATGGATCAGATGCAGTAGCGGGAGTAGTGAGTTTAATGCCCGCTATGCCTGCAAATATCAATGAAAATTTGCACGGTAAATATTTTACGGAATACCAAAACAATAATGGTTTGGTTGGCAATGGCATAAGGCTTACTTACTCAAAAAATCATTGGGCTTATGCCTTGCGAGGCTCGTACCGCATTGCAAAAAATTATACAAATAATATTGAAGGAAGGGTTTACAACACAAGCTTTCAGGAAACCAACGCCTCGGCAACAGTACAACATTTTAGCAATAGCGGCTACTCAAATTTAAACGCTACACTTTACAACAATTTGCAAGGAATACCAGACGGTAGCCGTGATTCACTCACAAGAAAATTTACCAAACAAATCTATGAGGGCAGCAATGACGATATAACAAACCGGCCACTAGTTTCCAATACTGAATTAAAATCGTATCAACTTAGCCCTTTACACCAACACATACAGCATTACAGAATTTACACCAACAACCACTACAAAATAGGCAACGGCGATATTGATTTCTCATTGGCATTTCAACAAAATATCCGCAGGGAATACAACCACCCAACAAAGCCAAACCAAGCAGGTTTATATGTTCGGTTAAATACTTACAATTATGGAGTTAGGTACAACGCACCAACTATTTTAAACACGGAAATTTCTATTGGCATAAACGGGATGTACCAAACAAATAAAAGCAAAGTAGCTACTGATTTTCCAATCCCCGACTATAATTTATTTGATGCAGGCAGTTACATTTTTTCAAAATGGAAACAACAAAAATGGACAGTTAGCGGTGGCCTCCGCTATGATATTCGCCACTGGCAAGGGGATGACTTTTACACAAAAACAAATGCTGTTACAGGGTTTGATAAACACGTTTTTTTACCCGATACAGTTGGAGCATATCTGCAATTCCCCGGCTTTAGTAAAACATTTAGCGGTACATCGTTAAGTATCGGCGTTACTTATCAGGCGAGCGGGCACATAAACCTGAAAGCTAATGTGGCTAAGGGTTACAGGGCGCCAAGCATTACTGAATTTGTATCAAACGGTTTAGACCCAGGCGCCCACATTATATATTTGGGCAACCGAAATTTTGTACCCGAATTTAGTTTTCAGGAAGATATTGGGGCAGATTTTTATTTCAAAGCTGTCTCTGCATCGGCTAGCCTGTTTAACAATCATATAAAAAATTATATTTATTTGTCGCAACTAACAGATGCCAGTGGAAACGCAATTTTAGATGCACAGGGAAACAAAACCTATCAATACCAACAGGCAGCTGCACAATTGTATGGAACGGAAATAAGCCTTAATATTCATCCGACAACATTAAAAGGTTTCTCGTTTAATAATTCGTTTTCTGTTGTTTATGGCTTTAATAAAAAACAAGCTTATAAAAACGAAGGGGTAAACGGTGAATATTTGCCCTTAATTCCGCCAATGAAATTATTGAGCAGCATCAACCAAAATATTAAAACAACATCAAAACTATTTGCAGAAATCAACGGTAAAATTGAAGCAGAGTATAGTGCAGCACAAAATCGTTACTTAGCATTAAACAGCACCGAAACTGCAACGCCGGCTTATACTTTATTCAATATTTCAATCAACACCAAAATAAATTATTCAAAAAATAATGCTTTACAATTTCAAGTGCAGGCAAATAATGTTTTCAATAAAGCTTATCAATCTAACATTAACCGGTTAAAGTATTTTGAGTATTATAGCCAATCACCAAACGGACATCTTGGAATGTATAATATGGGCAGAAATATTTGTGTAAAAGCAATCGTGCCGTTTTAGGGATTACCTTTCTTTGCAAAGAGATGCAGACAATTTTAAAACACGACTGTAGTGTAGAACAACCAAATAAAATATAAATACCATGTGTGCAAAGCAATGGAAAAGCATTTCAGCCAAAGGCGATAATGCTTTAAAAAACGATAATCCGAAACTTGCCATCTACTTCTACACAAAATCTATGAGTGAGGCTGGGCGAATGATTAATGAAACAATCTTAAAATTTGATGGAGATACGGCTATGCTGGGTTTATATACAACATCGTGCAAGTTGTTAGTGGCTGCCTGTAAAAAAGCGAATAAACAACAAGTAATAGAAAAGTATATTGAAGATGCCTGCAACAGCGTATTTGACGTTATTAGAAATCCAGGCTATCCTTTACTTATTCGTGGAAAAAGCATCAGGGCTTTTGAAGAATTGTTCACCATTTTTAAAGAAGCAGAACCGGAAAAAGCCTATCATTTAATCGGTACCAAACTCTATGAATTGTATACTTATATACAAGAAATGCAGCCTTTAGCTATGGACATTCAACGAAATTAACCTTCAACGGTTTTCAAGGATAAATTCTTTCAAATGAAAATATCTTATTGTTTCCTGCACTTGTTATTCTTTGGATTGCCTGCCATTTGCTTTGCGCAGGCAGATAATGAAATACAGGTGTATTCTTCACCTATTACGCCGAAAGCGGTAACTTTTGTTGAGTTGCACCAGAACTATACTTTCCAGGGTCCGTTGTATTTGGCAGATAAAAATGCGGCGCACTGGGTAAATGAAACCCTCGAAATAACCCGGGGACTGGGTAGCAATTTGAATTGGGCTTTTACACATTCACCGGGTTTTCGCCCGATGGTAAATATGAATTTTTGGGTAATCATATCCGCCCCAGATTTACTGTGCCTGCCTCTTGGGGTTGGAACTGTGGCGTAAGTTTATCAATGGAAATTGGATATATAAAACCCGACGGGCAAAAAAATTATATTATGGATGGAGAGTTGCGTCCAATCATTGATAAAACAATTGGCAAGATTTATCTCGGATTTAATCCCAATATCGGATTCGTCTTTACAGGTCCGGATCGCCATGCAAAAATAGAACCACAGTTTAAAACTTATTACAACGTTTATAATAAGTTTGGATTAGGAATAGAATATTATTCTTCTCTGGGTACATTTGGTAAAATTGAGGGCATCCATAACCAGGAACATATTATAGGCCCGATGTTTAACTTATTGGCAAGTTCCAACTGGGAATTAGAAACAGGTTTTTTATTTGGCTTAACGCCAAACAGCAATCAAAAAATTTTCAAATTGCTTATCGGCAGAAGATTTGGTAAATAGAGAAAGTAAAACTATAAAATCTATGCACCAGGAAAAACACTTTACTGCTTCTGAAACAATAAGAGATGTAATAATAGGAATGGCAGATGGGTTAACGGTTCCCTTTGCATTAACCGCAGGGGTGAGTGGTGTTATAACTTCAAACGGATTAATCATAACTGCCGGCATTGCTGAAATTGTAGCTGGTTCTATTGCAATGGGTTTGGGCGGATATTTATCTGCCAAAACAGAAATGGAACATTATGATACGCAATTAAAAAGAGAATACAATGAACTAGAAACAGTGCCTGAACAGGAAAAAATAGAAGTATAATGGAGTACGACCACTCCTTAGAAATTCTGGTAGATGAAAAACACCGGCACATTATTTCCAAAGAAAGTTCACAAAAAATATACGTTACAACAAATGGAGCAATTAAGTATAAGTAAAAAAGCATGGCGAAAAGAAAATACCAGCAATTCATTACCGGAGGCTTTTTCTTCCATTGATGTACCGGAAAAGGGCGGGTTCTGGAAAACGCTGTTAGCCTTTTCCGGACCCGGCTTAATGGTGGCTGTTGGTTACATGGACCCCGGCAATTGGGCTACCGATATTGCCGGAGGTGCACAATTTGGATATACACTTTTGTCAGTCATACTAATCTCAAATTTCTTTGCCATTATTCTGCAACACCTTTCTTTAAAGTTGGGTGTAGTAGCAGAAAGAGACCTTGCACAGGCTTGTCGTGACCATTATCAACCTGCAGTAAAATATGTGCTTTGGGTGCTTTGCGAAACTGCTATTGCAGCCTGCGATTTAGCAGAGGTAATAGGTTCTGCCATTGCATTAAATATTTTATTTGGCATTCCCTTAACCTGGGGTGTTGTTCTAACCGGCTTAGACGTATTGATAATATTATTTTTTCAGTATAAAGGCTTCCGGCTAATTGAAAGTATAGTAGCGGGTTTAACCTTTGTTATCTTAGTATGCTTCGCTTTTGAGGTGATACGTTCCAAGCCTGATATATTTCCAATGTTAAGCGGTTTAATTCCAAGGGCAGAAGTTGTGTTCAATCCATCCATGCTTTATATTGCTATTGGTATTTTGGGTGCAACGGTTATGCCGCACAATCTTTATCTGCATTCAAGCATTGTGCAAACCCGCAACTATCCACGTACTACTGCTGGCAAAAAAAAGGCTATTAAATTTGCAACTATAGATAGCACTGCTTCTTTGTTGATTGCCTTTTTTATTAATGCTGCGATATTGATTGTAGCCGCTGCAAGTTTTCATACCTCAGGGCACCAGGAAGTTGGTGATATTATGGATGCGCATAAATTATTAACCCCTTTATTAGGAACAACACTTGCCAGCACTTTATTTGCAGTGGCATTATTAGCATCCGGGCAAAATTCAACCCTTACAGGAACATTGGCGGGTCAAATTGTAATGGAAGGTTTTTTAAATATCCGTTTAAAGCCCTGGCTGCGCCGGTTAGTTACCCGGTTAATTGCTATAATTCCTGCATTTATTGTTACAGTAATTTACGGCTCAAGTGGCACTGCTAATTTATTAGTACTTAGCCAGGTAATACTTTCTATGCAGCTGAGTTTTGCTGTAGTTCCATTGGTGCTGTTTACCAACAGTAAAAATAAAATGGGTCAATTTGCCAACAAGCCTTTTTTAAAAGTATTGGTTTGGATTATTTCTGCAATAATTATTTGCCTGAATGCTTATTTACTTTATGGTACTTTTTTTTGATAATCACTAATCATGGCAGCGCATCAAGTCAGGTACTTTGGGTAGGTACACAAAACCCGCAACACAAAAGCTAACCTACCCAAACAACCTGCCTTGCCCACGCTTCTTAGACACACCCTAAGTAATAGCAATCAGTATGCGGTTGGACACACACACACCAAGACAAGGGCGAACGTACAACATTAAGAGGAGTAGACGAAAAGCCCACGCAATCAAAAAGCCCCGAAATTAAGGTATCAAGGCTTTTTGTTCTACTCCCTGTTGACCGTACCCGGCGCAATTGTAGGGTGCAAAGCAGCCGCTTTTAATATAAACTTTTCTGTCTTTACTCAACAGCGGTTAGCTAGGTTTGACGGACACAGAATACCCGTACTTCGCCAAGCCCTGTCGTTATCAGTAAGCAATCTGATGGAAACATAAATAAAAGCAATGCTATACAATGGTTACCTCTATACCCATCCCTTCAAAATGAGTAACATAATTTTCGGGAATGCCGCTATCTGTAATAATTTGGTTCACCTCTTCTATACCGCAAATTCTGCCAAAGCCTCTCTTGCCAAATTTGGTTGAGTCGGTAAGTACAATCACTTTTTGTGAGGCTGCAATCATTTGGCGGTTCAGGTGTGCTTCTACAACGCTGGTTGTGGTTAATCCAAAATCTATATCTATTCCGTCAACACCTAAAAATAATTTGCTGCAAAAAAAATCGGTCAACATAGTTTGGGCATAAGTACCTGTAATTGATGAAGATGATTTTCGTATAATACCGCCAAGTTGAATGATCTCAACATTTTCGTGATCTATCAGTTCGAGGGCAACATTTAAAGCAGAGGTAATAACTGTTAAGTTTTTATCTGGTTTTATATTTTTTGCTAAAGCCAGCACTGTTGTACCTGAAGCAATAATAACAGAGTCGTTTGGCTCGATTGATTTTGCTGCCGCCGCTCCAATATTCATTTTTTCTGTGGATTGAAGTTTTTCTTTTTCAATAACCGGCTTATCTGCTGTGTAGGGGTTGTTGCGGGTGGCACCGCCATGTGTTCTAAAGAGTAAGTTTTTATCTTCTAAAAGTTTCAGGTCCTTTCGAACAGTAACAGATGAAACATTCAGTTCCTTACAAAGGTCTAAAACCTGTACATTTCCTTGCTTTTGCAGCTTATTTAAAATAAACTGATGACGGTCAGTTATATTAATCATATTAATTGCTAAGATAGAAGTATCTGCATTATTGTAATTGAATTAAAAATCAGTTATAAAAATTGTTTCAAAATATTTTCTTTTGTTTCTTTTGTTGTTATTGAATTATTTATACTTTTATTTCTTCAAATAAATGAGTGGAAACGAAACCTATTGAAATAAAATGGATACTGTCTCTCTAAAACGCAGTGCGTTTATTAAGTCGCTTAAGGAAAAAACCTTGTGGGATGTGATCGTGATCGGTGGCGGAGCAACCGGTTTAGGTATTGCCCTCGACAGTGCAAGCAGAGGGTATTCAACATTGCTTTTAGAGCAGTCTGATTTTGCAAAAGGCACCTCAAGCCGAAGCACAAAGCTGGTGCATGGCGGCGTGCGCTATCTCGCTAAAGGAGATATACGGTTGGTATATGACGCTTTACATGAAAGAGGACTGATGCTTAAAAATGCTGCTCATGTAGTAAAGCGTCAGGCTTTTGTTATTCCCTGTTACAGTTGGTTTTTTAAAGTGAAATATCTCGCAGGACTAAAAATGTACGACTGGCTTTCGGGCAAATTTAGTTTTGGTAAATCGCGCTTTTTAAATGAAAAAGAAATAACGAGTCAACTGCCAAGTATTAATACTAAGAATTTGCTTGGCGGTATTGAATATTATGATGGTCAGTTTGATGATGCACGGCTTGCTGTTAACATAGCGCAAACCTGTGCAGAAAAAGGAGGAACCTTGCTTAATTATTTTAAGGTTGCAGGTTTGCTTAAAGATAATGGAGGGGTAAGCGGAGTTCGGGCTATAGATATGGAAAGCAAAAAGGAGTATCAGCTAAAAGCTAAAGTAGTTATAAATGCCACGGGTGTTTTTGTTGATGATGTTCTTCAAATGGATACACCCGGAAAAAAACCGTTGGTAAGGCCAAGTCAGGGAATTCATTTAGTCGTTGACAAATCTTTTCTCAGCAGCAACAGCGCTATTATGATACCCGAAACTACAGATGGTCGTGTATTGTTTGCTGTTCCCTGGCATGATCATGTTTTGTTGGGTACAACTGATACGCCTCTAAACAAACATTCACTTGAACCTTTAGCCCTCGAAAAGGAAATTGATTTTATATTAAGTACGGTAAAACAATACATGACAAACCCTCCGGAAAGAAAAGATGTGTTAAGCGTTTTTGCCGGTCTTCGTCCGCTGGCGGCTCCTGATAAAGACACTAACAGCACTAAAGAAATTTCGAGGGATCATAAGTTAATTGTAAGCGATTCGGGATTAGTTACCATTACCGGCGGCAAATGGACTACCTACAGAAAGATGGCTGAAGAAACAGTAAATAAGGCTGTTGAAATTGGAAGGTTACCGGCAGCAAATTGTAAAACGAAAGATATCAGGATACATGGATGTACAGAGCCTTCCACGAAAAGCCACCTTAGTATTTACGGAACTGATGAAGAAAAAATATTACAGCTTATTGAAGAATCGCCTTCGTTGGGAAAACCATTAGCAGCGCCCTTGCCTTATACAGAAGCAGAAGTAGTTTGGGCTGCAAGGCACGAAATGGCACGAACTGTTGAAGATGTATTAGCCCGAAGACTGCGCATTTTATTTTTAGATGCAAAAGCAGCGATGCGTGCTGCAGAAAGGGTAGCAGAGTTGATGGCAGCAGAACTTAATTACAACGACTATTGGATAAAAGCACAGGTAGCAGATTTTACGAAGTTAGCCAACAGGTATTTATTACAACTTCATTCTAAAACAACAGAACAACCAATAGATATAACCGATAAAGTGACTTATTAATTTTATACATTTAAAGGTATTTAACCAATTAATCAACTAACCAATGAGCTTGCCTCAATATATACTATCGCTCGACCAGGGTACTACCAGTTCCCGCGCTATCATCTTTAATAAAGAAGGAGGCATTGTATCGGTTGCACAAAAAGAGTTCACACAAATTTACCCTCAGCCCGGATGGGTAGAACATGATGCAAAAGAAATATGGAGCACACAAATAACTGTTGCTACAGAAGCTATATTAAAAGCGCCAACTACACCCGCTAATATTGCAGCTATTGGCATTACCAACCAAAGAGAAACTACGGTTGTTTGGGATAAAGAAACAGGAGTGCCGGTTTATAATGCCATTGTTTGGCAAGACAGGCGAACCGCTGCTTACTGCAACAGTTTAAAAGAGCAGGGGCACGATAAAACCATACAGGAAAAAACAGGCCTTATTATAGATGCTTATTTTTCTGCCACTAAAATAAAGTGGATTTTAGATGAGGTTGCAGGGGCGAGGCAAAAAGCCGAAGCAGGCAAGCTCGCTTTCGGCACTGTTGATTCATGGCTTATCTGGAATTTAACTGACGGTAAAGTACACGCAACTGATGTTACCAATGCTTCCCGAACAATGATCTTCAACATCAACACACTTGCATGGGACGATGAGTTATTGAGATTGTTTGATATTCCCGCAGCCATGCTTCCTGAAGTACGTTCTTCCAGCGAAATTTTTGGAGAAACTTCAGGCCAGATACTTGCCCACAAAATCCCTATTGCAGGTATTGCCGGCGATCAGCAGGCTGCCCTTTTCGGGCAAATGTGCACAAAGGTGGGTATGGTAAAAAACACTTATGGCACCGGTTGTTTTATGCTGATGAACATTGGCAGCAAGCCTACCTTATCAAAAAACAAACTGATAACAACGATTGCATGGAAGATAGGCAACGAGGTTCAATATGCATTGGAAGGAAGTATTTTTATAGGTGGGGCAGTTGTGCAGTGGCTCCGTGATGGGCTGGGCATTATCTCATCTTCAGCAGAGGTAGAAGAGCTGGCAAAAAAAGCAGCAGATAACGGAGGTGTTTATATGGTTCCTGCTTTTGCAGGGCTTGGCGCTCCGCACTGGAACCAGGATGCAAGAGGAACAATAGTTGGTATAACCCGCGGAACAACCTCTGCGCACATTGCCCGCGCCGCACTTGAAAGCATCGCCTTTCAAACCATGGAAGTTCTAAAAGCGATGGAAGCAGACTCAGGCGCAGCCATACAGGAATTGCGTGTTGATGGCGGAGCTACAGTAAATGATCTGCTCATGCAAATGCAGGCAGATGTTTTACAGGCAAAAGTGGTAAGGCCGCAGGTTACCGAAACAACAGCAATAGGCGCTGCATATCTTGCAGGTCTTGCTGTAGGCTTTTGGAGCAGTGTGGATGAAATACAGCAACAGTGGCAGATCAACCGAACCTTTCAGCCTGCCAAAACAAACAATACAACAGCTTTAATTGAGCAATGGCACAGAGCCGTAAAAGCATGTAAAGCATGGACAGAGACATAAGCCTGATACCCTTGCAATAAGTTCATAATAACATAACACCAAAAGGACTAAAACTATAAACCAATGTCAGAATTTACAGCCGAATTAATAGGTACAATGCTGGTGATCTTATTAGGAAATGGTGTTGTAGCAAACGTAGTGCTTAAGGGCACTAAAGGTTTCAGCGCCGGATGGATGGTAATTACTACCGGATGGGCATTAGCTGTGTTTGTAGGAGTGGTTGTTGCTACGCCTTTCAGCGGGGCACATTTGAATCCTGCTGTTACTCTTGCATTAGCAATCGCCGGTAAATTCACTTGGGCTAAAGTTGGCACGTTCATGCTGGCACAGCTTCTTGGTTCAATTATAGGTTCTTTTTTTGTTTGGCTCGTTTACCGCGATCATTTCAATGCAACCCCCGAACCCAACGATCAATTGGCTGTGTTTTGTACAGCACCTGCTATCCGTAACCGTGTTTTTAATCTACTAAGCGAGGTTGTAGGAACATTTGTGCTGATATTCGTGATATTTCATTTCACCGATGCAGAGATATCTGATCCAAAAACTAAAATTGGTCTTGGTTCAATAGGCGCAATTCCCGTTGCTTTTTTAGTATGGTCAATCGGCTTGTCGTTAGGTGGTACAACGGGATATGCTATCAACCCGGTAAGAGATTTTGGTCCGAGGCTTCTGCATACTTTATTACCAATAAAAGGTAAAGGAAGCAGTAACTGGGTATATGCGTGGGTTCCCATACTGGGGCCTTTTATAGGTGCTGTAATTGCTGCTGCGCTCTATCATTGGTTGAAAATATAAAACGAATAAAATAACCAGATTAAAGATTTTCTCTGTCAATTATTTTGAAGTTTTTGAATTGGGTCATGCATCAAAATATTTTTTCTCAAGTTTGACATTTAACAAGCTATCTATCCTCTAAAACCTGCTCTGGTAGCGAATTGATGTTTAAAGGTAGCTGAAAATGTAGTGTGCCAAAAGTTATCCACATTCCTTATACCCAAG